>Ga0302314_10008810_pt1 | contig 17914 bp, 15 predicted proteins | sample III_Palsa_N2_3_FD_200533 | JGI IMG/M metagenome (GOLD analysis project Ga0302314, IMG submission 200533) | Peat permafrost microbial communities from Stordalen Mire near Abisko, Sweden - III_Palsa_N2_3 | ecosystem: Environmental > Terrestrial > Soil > Palsa > Peat permafrost | place: Sweden...
GTGCAGTCTCGGCGTCGGTGCTCTCGTTCATCGCGGGCCCCTCCTGCGCTTGCGCTGGTCTGGATGGATAGCTGACGAGTTCTCAGACGGCGGTGCTTCTCAGATGGCAGTGCGACCGCCGTCGGCGGCGATGACCGCGCCGGTGATGTAGGCGGCCTTCGGCGACGCGAGAAAGGCGATCACATCGGCGATCTCGCCCGCCTCCGCGGCCCGGCCGAGCAAGGTGGTGTCGCCGAGCGCCGCGGTGCGCTCCGGCGCCGCGCCGTCGGTGTAGGCCGGGCCGGGAGCGACAGTGTTCACCCTAACGCCCTGCGGGCTGAACTCGGCCGCCCAGGACCTGGTCAGCGACGCCAGCGCGGCCTTGGTGGCGCTGTAGGCGGCTCCCCCGGCCAGGCCGATCTGGCCGGCCATGCTGCCCAGGTTGATGATCGCGCCGGCTCCGCGCTTGGCCATCACCGGCGCGATCGCCGCCACCAGGAAGTAGGCCGAGCGGACGTTGGCGGCGAACATCGCGTCGAAGGTCGCCGGGGTCAGGTCGGCGGTCGGGCCGAACCAGGAGAAGCCCGCGTTGTTGACCAGCACGTCCACGTCCACGTCTGCGGCCTCGGCCGCCAGCCGCTCGAGGTCGGCCGCGTCGGTCAGGTCGGCGGGGGCGAACCGGGCGTGGCCGCCGTCGGCGATGATCTCGTCCACCACCGCCGCGCCGCGCGCCGCGTCACGACCGTGCACCAGGACCGAGAAGCCGTCGGCGGCCAGCTTGCGCGCCACCGCGCGGCCGATCCCGCTGGTGGCGCCGGTCACCAGGGCGACGGGCGCCGGGAGTTCGTTACTGCCGCTCATGACCGCTCCTTGCATTGAGTAGACCGTTCTGTCTAGTCGCCACTATAGCTAGACCGAACTGTCTAATGCAAGCGGCTCACGAGTCCCATCACTCCGTCAGATGACCCCATTCCCACTCCCGGCCACAGCCTCTTATCAGTTCTGACCACTTCGTCAACTTCTTATCGGTTCTGACCACTTTTCCGGCCGATTTCTCGGTGTTTCGTGGTCAGAACCGATAAGAAGGCGTGCCGAGTGGTCAAAAGTGATAGGAAGGCGGGCCCTGGAGGACGGACTGCCGATGACTCACCGCGGTTCGTACGCAGGTACGCCCTCAGCGCAGGGTGCCGGTGAGGGTCTGCAGGCCCAGGCTGGCGACGGCGACCGTGACCCAGAGCAGCGCGCCAAGCAGCACTGGCCTCGGGCCCGCCTTGCGGAGCGCGGGGACGTTGGTGGACAGGCCGATCGCGGAGAGGGCGACGGCGACGAGGAAAACCGACACGCGCTGCAGCGCGCCGTGGCTGCCGGAGGGGATCACGCCGGCCGAGTTGAGCCCGGCGGCGACGACGAAGCCAATCAGGAACCACGGCACCAGCCGGAGCACCCGCAGCGGCGACATCCGGGCGGACGTCGCCGCCGGGGCTGAAGCCGTTGTCACGCCAACGGTGCAGCTCGCGATGCCAGTGCCGGCGGCGACGGGCCCGGTGCCCGCGCCGAAGGCGACGGGCGCGAAGCAGGCGCCAGTGCCGCCATCACCCCCGCCAGCGCCGCCGTCGACGGCGGTGCCGGTGCTGGTAGCACCGGCGCGGCCGGAGCTGGTGACGCCGGCGCCGACCAGGGCAGGCTCAGGGTGGCGAGCAGGGCGGGCCGTGAGTTCGGCCCGCTGCCTGCGGGCGGTCAAGCCGGCCAGGCCGAGGCAGATCGGGATGATCATGAGGGTGCGGACAAGCTTGACCACGATCGCGTGGTTGGCGGCGGCGGCGCCGTAGGTGGTGGCGGTCGCGACCACCGAGGAGGTGTCGTTGACCGCCGTCCCGGCGAAGAGGCCGAATGACTGCTGGCTCATCCCGATCGCGTGCCCGATGAGCGGGAAGACGAGGACGGCCGCGATGTTGAACAGGAAGATCGTCGAGATCGCGTAGGCGACGTCGGTCGACGCGGCCTCGATCACCGGGGAGACGACCGCGATCGCGGACCCGCCGCAGATCCCGGTGCCGACGCCGATTAGCGTCCGCAGGTCGCGCGGGATGCCGAGGAGCCTGCCGTACAGCCAGGCCGCGCTCAGGCAGACCGCGAGCGTGCCCAGCATCACCGGCAGCGACGCCACACCGACCCGGGCCGCCTCGGCGATCGAGAGCTGGGTACCGAGCAGCACCACCGAGCACTGCAGCAGGAACGTGCTCGCGTATTTGATCCCGGCCGCGAGCCGCGCGCCGGGCTTGATGATGAGGGCGATGATCGCGCCGATGACGGCGCCGGGGACGGCGCTGCCGACCAGCGGCACGTGCTGCCCGACCAGGGTGGCCACCGCGGCGACGGTGACCGCGAGCGCGAGGCCGGGCAGGATGGCGCGCGCCCGGTCGGGGGCCGGCCGCGTGGGCGCGGCGCGGGCGGCCGCGGAGCCGACGCGGGCGGCGGAGGCAGCGGCGGCGGCGGAGGCAGCGGCGGCGGCTTGAGCAGCGGAAGCGCGCGGGTGCGTAACAGCGTTCATGGCAGTTCCAGGGTCGCTCTATCGCTGACCTGGGAGAAGGCGGCCGACCTTGTGGGGTTACAAGTTACCCTTGTAACCAGTGACTACCCGATCAGGTCCTCCAGGCCCAGGCGGCTCAGCCGGTCCGGGTCGGCCAGGATGTTGATCTCGGTGATCTTGCCGTTACGACTGGTCACGCCGATCACGACCAGCGGTCGCCCGTCGCGGGCGATGAGGTGCCCGGGTGCGCCGTTGACGAGCACCGGATGCGCGAAGCGAGCCATCGGGGCGTAGCTCATGGCCTGGGCCGCCACCTCCGACGCGCCCCGGAGCAGCCGCGAGGGTCCCATCGGGCCGGAGCCGGCGTCCGCGCGCAGCACCACGTCCGGATCGAGCACCGCCAGCAGGCCCGCGAAGTCGCCGTCGCGCGAGGCGGCCAGGAAGGCGCCGAGCACCTCGCGCTGCCGGGCCGGATCGGTCTCGGCCTCCGCGGCCGAGCCGACCTCGCTCAGCCGGCGCCTGGCCCGGCTGGCCAGCTGCTTGGCCGCGGCCGGGGAGCGATCCAGGATCGGCCCGATCCGCTCGAACGGCACGGCGAAGATGTCGTGCAGCACGAACGCCAGCCGTTCGGCGGGCGAGAGCGTGTCGAGGACGACCAGCAGCGCGAGCCCGACCGAGTCCGCCAGCAGCGCCTGCTGCTCGGGGTCGTCGCCGACGGCGGTGACCACCGGGTCAGGCACGTGCACGTCGAGCGGCTCCTCATGCCGGGCCACCCGGGCCCGCAGCATGTCCAGGCAGACCCGGGACACGACGGTGGTCAGCCACGCACGCAGGTTCTCCACACCGCTGCCCGACCGGTTCAGTCGCAGCCACGTCTCCTGGACGGCGTCGTCGGCCTCGCTCAGCGAGCCGAGCATCCGGTAGGCCACGGCCCGCAGGTGCCCTCGGTACGCCTGGAACTGAGTCGCCGACCCGTCTGCCGTGTCCACTGTTACCTTCCTTCCGCTGAGTTCGTCATACCCATAGACGGCCCCAACGGGGCCGAGGTAACAAACGACAGGGAGCAGCAGATGACCAACGAGCCGGTGACCGGCAATCCTACGGTGCGGCCGACACCGCGCGCGCAGACGATGGCCATGCAGAACCTGGGGAATCGCATCGTGCGGGGGATGCTGCGCACGCCGCTGCTGTGCCGGCTGGCGGGCGGCCGGCTGGTCACGCTCTACATCGTCGGCCGCAAGTCCGGGCGTCACTACACGGTCCCGGTCGCCTACACCCGCAGCGACCGCGACCTGCTCATCGGCACGCCCTTCGGCTGGGGCCGGAACCTGCGCACTGGGGAGGCGGTGGCGATCCGCCTCAAGGGCCGGCGGCGGCTGGCCGACGTCGAGGTCTTCACGGACGAGCGGGCCGTCACCCACGCCTACGAGGTCATGTGCCGCGACAACCACACCTTCGCCAAATTCAACCGCATCGGCCTCGACGCGGCCGGCAACCCCGACCAGACCGACCTGCACCTGGCCTGGGCGTCCGGAGCGCGCGCCTTCCGGCTGACACCGCGCTAGGCCGCGCGGCCGCCGGGGGATGATCGGCTGACGGCGGCTAACCCGGCCGCGGGTACAAGTTACGCTTGTACCCGATGACCGAGACCGTGCATGACCTGGGGGCGTTGCGGGCGCTGCGCGAGGTGGGCAGGCAGGGGTCGATCGCCGCCGCCGCGTCGGTGCTCGGCGTCTCCCAGCAGGCCCTGTCGGCGCGGATGCGCACCCTGGAACGGGCGATGGGGGTGACGTTGCTCGCCCGTGCGCCGTCGGGGTCGCACCTCACCGAGCAGGGCAGGCTCGTGGTCGGCTGGGGCGAGGACGTGCTCGACGCGGCCGACCGCCTCGAGGCGGGCCTGCGCTCGATCAGGTCCGGAGTGTCGCACCGGCTCGCGATCGCCGCCAGCCAGACGATTGCCGAGCACCTGGTGCCGCACTGGCTGATCGAACTGCGCGGGGTCGAGCAGGCCGGCGCCCAGGAGGCGGGCTACCCGCCCACCGTCGTCGAGCTCACCGTCGCCAACTCGACCGGCGTGCTCGAGCTGGTCCGCGCCGGCCAGGCCGGGCTCGGCTTCATCGAGACCCCGCATCTGCCGTCGGACCTAGTCACGGAGCACGTCCGCGACGATGAGCTGCTGGTGGTGGCCGCGCCCGGTCACCCCTGGGCGGGCCGCCGACGGCCGCTGGGACTGGCCCAGATCGCGGCGACGCCGTTGGTCATGAGGGAGGCGGGCAGCGGGACGAGGGACACGCTGACCGATCATCTCGCCGCCCAGGATCCGCCGCTGCGCCCGAGGATCGCGATGGAGCTCGGGACCAGCGCCGCCGTCAGGTCGGCGATCGCGGCCGGGGTCGGTCCCGGCGTGCTCAGCCGGCTGGCGGTCAGGGACGACCTGGTGCTCGGCCGCCTGGTGGCCGTCGAGGTCGCCGGTCCCCCGCTGATCAGGGAGCTCACCGCCGTGTGGAAGCCCGACGAGCCGCTTCCGCCCGAGGGACAGCGACTGCTCGCCGTCGCCACGGCCGCGCGGTAGCGACCGTAACCGGCCCGCGGCTACGCCAGCATCCCCCTGCCGTACCAGTCGGACGCGTTCTGCACGCCGGGGAGGGTGAAGAAGTAGCCGCCGCCGAACGGCTGCACGTAGTCGATGAGCGGCTCGCCGATCAGCCGCTTCTGGACGTTCACGAACTGGCGCTCCACGTCCTGCTGGTAGCAGATGAAGATGTGCCCCGCTTGGATGTTGCCGTTGACGTCGACGCCGAGGTCGTAGTTGTAGGAGCGGCGGATGAGCCGCTGGTTGGCGGTTGCGGGCGTGCGGGGGTTGGCCAGCCGGATGTGCGAGTCGAGCGGGATGACGTTGCCGTGCGGATCCGCCTTGTAGTTGGGGGTGTCGAACTCGCTGTTGCCGTCGAGCGGGGCGCCGCTGTCGCGCCGTCGGCCGAACATCCCCTCCTGCTCGTTGATCGACACTCGGTCCCAGAATTCGACCAGCATCCGGATCAGCCGCACGACCACGTACGACCCGTTGGCCGTCCAGGACGGCTCGGCCGGGTCATCCACCCAGACCAGGTCGGTCGCCAGCGCGCCGGTCGGGTTGGCGGTGCCGTCCTTGAAGCCGAGCAGGTTGCGCGAGGTGCCCGAGGGCCGGGGCGGCGAGGCGTAGCCCTCCATCTTCCACGACAGCTGCATCCCGCCCCGGGTGTGCTTGGTGATGTCCCTGATCGCGTGGTGGATCGTATCCGGGTGGTTGGCGCACAGCTGCAGCAGAATGTCGCCGCCGAGGTAGGCGGGCTCGAGCGAGTCGTCCGGGAAGGCGGTCATCGGGGTGAGCTTGTTCGGCTTGACCGCCGCGAGGCCGTAGCGGTCGTCGAACAGCGTCGAGCCGACCGACAGCGTCGCGGTCAGGCCGTCGGCCGGGACCACCGGGCCGAGCACGTCGCTGTCCGACGGGGGCTGGCTCACCCCGAGGTTGACCGGGGTTCCGCCGGCGGTGAGGAACCGGGCGCGGGTGGTGATCGTCTGCATCAGGTCGGCCAGCTCGGCCTTGCTCGACGCCATCGCGTCGAAGGACGCGACGCAGGTGAACGCCTGCTTCTCGGCCGGTCCGGGGGTGAGCACCCCCGACTGGCGCGCGCCGTGGAACGGATACGACTCCTGCGTCGTCGGCCCCGAGGTGGTGGTGGCCGCGTCGGCGTCCGCGCGGGCGCCCCCGATCAGCACGCCGCCGGCCAGGGCGGTGCCGGCGGCGCCGGCTGCGGTGCCCTTGAGGAAGTTCCGGCGGTTGATGTTCACGAAAAGACTCCTGGGATTGATGCTCGGCGGCGGCCGAGGAACCAGTCGGGGGCGCAGGATCAGTGCGTGGGCGGAACTTCGAGGAGGTCGGGAACGACCGCGAGCGTCTCGAGCAGCGCCCCGATAGCCGCGTTCACGTGCTGGCGCTGGCCGAGCGAGACCGCGGTGAGCGACTGCCACTGGCCGCCGCTGGTCTTCGTCGCCAGCAGCGCGGAGTCGAGCGTGGCGAGCTCGCTCTGCGCGGTCGCCACCAGGCCGGGGTCCCGTTCGTTGATGAGCGCGGACTCGTAGCCGAGGACGACCCGGTCGACCTGGGTGTCGGCCCAGGTCTGCGCGTAGGCGGCGTTGCCGCCCTCGTCGTCGATGCCCGACAGGTGGTCGCGGAGCGCGTCCTCGATGATCTCGTGCACCCGCAGCGGCAGCTGGGTCGGGTCGCCCGCCAGGTCGTCGCTGGTCAGGTTCTTCTGGACGGTGGTCACGTTCTTGGCCAGCACGTTGGTGACCGACAGCAGCTCGGCGGCGGGCTGGCCGTGCCAGAGGCCGTACTCGAGCCGGTGCAGGCCGGTGAACCCCGGGTCGTTGACGCCCTTGACGAAGCCGGTCGGCAGCCCGTCGACCGCGCGGCCGAGGTCGCCGAAGCTGTCGTAGGACGCGCCCACCCGCTCCCAGTCCAGCTGGGCGGCCAGCCAGTCGGTCTTGGCCTGGGCGATGTCCTTCTTGCCGAGGTCGGTCTTGATCGTCGCGATCTCGCCGGCCAGGTCCTTGAGCTGGGCGGCGGCGTACACCTGGTAGAGCTTGTTCGGCGGGGTTAGCTCGGCCACCGTGACCGGCTTGACCGCGACCGGCGCGGCGCCGGTTGTCGACGTCTTGGCGGTGACCTGAACCTGCTGCGAGGACGTCGCCGACTGGGAGCCCATGAGGCACACGAACGTGTAGGTGCCGTCGCCGAGGTCCGCGCTGAGCGGCGCGGTGGTTCCGGGGCCGAGCGTCTCGATCTCGCCCACGACCGCCCCGGCGGCGTTGTCGAGGTTGATCTCGCCCGCCATGCCGGAGTTGTTGGCCACGGTGAACGTCTGGTTGCCGGACTGGGCCGAGGTGAACTCGGGCGCGCACTCGGTCTTGCTCACGGTCACCGCGTCGGCCGCGTTACTGGCCGCGGCCGGCATCGCGGCGATCGTCAGCCCGGCCGCGAGGGCGGGGACGACGATGAGAACGCCCGCCACCACCCACGGCTGACCCCCCGCCAGCCGCTCCCAGCGAGCCAGGCCCGGGCCCGGTGACGGAGCAGTGGAGGACGCCGACGCGCTGGCGGCCGAGGCGGGCCTGACGGCGCGTCCCGCGTTCACGAACGCGGGGATGACCACCACGAGGTACGCGAGGTAGGCGGTGACCTGGAGGACGGTCATCTTCGGCGACAGCTCGGTGATGCCGGTGATGATCGACGCCCACCACGAGGTCGGGTTGATGTGCGCGGTCAGGTCGAACGCGATCCACGCGTGGCCGGGCAGGAAGTTCGCGTCCTGCAGGTCACCCAGACCGTAGGCGAGCACGCCCGCGGCGATCACGATCAGCGCGATCGCGGTCCGGTTGAAGAACACGCCCACGTTGAGGTGGACTGCCCGGCGGTAGAGCAGCCAGCACAGCACGACCGCCGCGGCGATGCCGATCGCCGCGCCGACCAGCGGCGCGACCGTCTGCCCGGAGGCGCGCGCCGCCGTCCACAGGAACAGGGTGGTCTCGAGGCCCTCGCGCCCGACCGACAGGAACGCGGTGATCGTCAGCGCCCCGGTGCCGATCGCGGCCGCCCGCGCGACCTCGCCCCGCAGGTGCGCGGACAGGGTGGCGGCGGTGCGCCGCATCCAGAAGATCATCGCCGTCACCAGGCCGACCGCGAACACGCTGAGCAGGCCGCCGACCGCCTCCTGGCCCGCGCTCGAGAGCACGCTGACCGAGAACGTCAGCACCGCGGCGAAGGCGCCGGACAGCGTCACCGCGCCGAGCACGCCGAGCCAGATCGGCGCCGTCGAGACCCGGGCTTCGCCGTCGCCGTCATCCCGCGCTGCCGCCGTCTTCTTCACGGCCGCCAGCAGGATGGTCACCACGAGACCGGCCTCGAGGCCCTCACGGAGCCCGATCAGGAGGTTAGGAACGCTGTCTGCCCAAGTCACGCAGACCAAGGTAAGGCTTACCTAACAACGCTGTCTACCGGGAGTGATGTACCTCACTGAAGAAGTTCTTAACTAAAAGGTAGCGCCCGTTTAGTCCCCTTTAATCCTGCCGAGGCGGTCGTCCCACCAGGCCTGGTGGGCCCTCGACTGGTCGGCGGCCGGGCCGAACTGGCCGAGCGCCTTGGCCCAGCGCTCGTCCGCGAGCGCGATCACCGGGGCGTCCGTCTCCGCCGCGGTGGAGACGCTGCGGGCGATGCGCACGTCCTTGGCCATCAGCCCGAGCGCGAACCCGGTCCCGTAACGGCCGGTCAGCACCTCGGGGCCGAACACGAGCTCGCTCACGAACGACCGCCCGGTCGACGCGTTGATGATCGCGATCATCGTCCGCGGGTCGAGCCCGAACCGCTGCCCGATCACCAGCGCCTCGGCCGTCGCGCAGTAGGTGGCCGCGCCGATCACGTTGTTCAGGGCCTTCATCGCGTGCCCGGTGCCGAGCTCGCCGGTGCGGAACTGCCGGTCCGGAGGTTGGCGGCCATCGGCCAGCCCATGTTGCCAAGCCCGACGAATCCGACGTTGAGCTCGTTCATGGGATCGATTCTCATCGAGGGCCGTCGGTCTGGCCATGAGCAGCGAGCACAAACGTCTGCCCCGCGGCTTGGGCACGGATGGCGCCGGGGGTGGAACCAGGGACCGTTCGGAGGAAAAAGATTTTTTATATCGAACGGACCGTTGATTTCACGAAATTCGCGATGAGCACCGCGCCGTGGGCGGTCAGGATCGACTCGGGGTGAAACTGGACGCCCTCGACCGGCGCGGCCGCGTGGCGGACGCCCATCGGGAGCGGGCCGGTACGCGCCGTGATGACCAGCTCGGGCGGGAGCGTGCGCTCGTCGATGATCAGCGAGTGGTAGCGGGTGGCGGGGAAGGGCGTCGGCAGGCCCGCGAAGACGCCGCGGCCGTCGTGGGCGACCTCGAAGGCCTGGCCGTGCACGGGGCGGGGGGCCCTGATGATGGCCGCGCCGAACGCGGCCGCGATGGCCTGGTGGCCCAGGCAGATGCCGAGCAGCGGAGTGCCGTTGGCGGCGCAGGACCGGACCGTCTCGATGCTGATGCCGGCCTCGGCCGGGGCGCACGGGCCGGGCGAGATCACCACCCCGGCCGGCGCCGCGGCGGCGACCTCGGCCGCGGTCACCTCGTCGTTGCGGATGACCTCGACCTGCGCGCCGCTGGTGGACAGGAGATGCGCGAGGTTCCAGGTGAACGAGTCGTAATTGTCGACGAGGACGACGAGGGGCCGGGTGGCCTTCGGAGCCGACGCCGTTGTCGCCCTGGGGGCCACGGGCCCGCTCGAGCGGAGCGTGTGGGCCACCGGGCCAATACGGGTCTGGCCCGGTGGGCCCCAGGGCTCGTTTGGAGCGCGGGACGGGAGCGTGACGGTGGCGGCGCGTGACCACGGTGGGGTGGTGGTGGTAGTCGGTGGGGTGGGTGATGGCGGTGGGGTGGGTGATGGCGGTGGGGTGGGTGATGGTGCGCTTGGGTCCGGCGGGCGGGTAGTGAGGGCGGCGGCGAGGGTTGCCGTTACCCGGCCGGGTGGCCAGCCGGCCGGGCAGCCGTCGACGACGGTGACCGGCAGGACGCCCGCGACCGCGTTGGTGACGAAGACCTCGGTGGCGCTGGCCAGCTCGTCGAGGGTCAGCGGCTTCTGGCCGACCCTGATCCCGTGCGCATGGGCCGCGCGCATGACCGCGGCCCGGGTGGTGCCGGGCAGCAGGCGCCCGTCGGCGGGCGGGGTCAGCAGCACGCCGTCGATGACCGCGAACACGTTCGCCCGGTCGGTCTCGAGGATCTCGCCGGTCTCGTCGGTGATCAGCACCTGCTGATCGGCGGCGGACCCGGCTTGGGCGGCCAGCGCGGCCAGCAGCCTCCGGTCGCGCCACTTGCGCCCGCCGATGCCGCCCGCGACGATCACCGGCCGGAGGGTGATCGCGGACATGGGCGGGGCGGGGGCGGGTTGGAGCGGGACGACCTCGACCGTCGACTGGAGGGGGCCGCCGACGGGGCGGACGGTGATCCGGAGGCGGCCGGTGGGGGCGGACGCCAGGCAGGCGGCGAGGTCAGCCTGGAGCCCGGCGGGAAGTTCCTTGCCGTAGAGGTCGCGGACGCTGGACGCCAGGCGGGCGAGGTGATCGGCCAGGCCTCGGGTCTGGCCGTCGGTGACGAGGAGCGAGCTGAACACGCCCGCCGAGGGGCGCGGCGTGAGCCGGGCCAGCGCGCCCGCGCCCGCGGGCTCGGGCGGCGCGTCGACGTCGAGGCGGGCGCCGATCGCGGTGAGGAGGGGGGTGGCCTTGATGAGGCACTCGGCGTACTCGGCCTCGGGTTCTGAGTCGGCGACGATGCCGCCGCCCGCGCCGAGCCAGCACCGGCCCGCCGCGAACTCGAAGGTGCGGATGGCGACGTTGAGCTCGAGGCCGGCCGCCGGGGAGCGGTAGCCGACGGCGCCGGTGTACGACTCGCGGGGGGCCAGTTCGAGCTCGTCGATGATCTCGAGCGCGCGGACCTTCGGCGCACCGGTGACGGAGCCGGGCGGGAAGGCGGCGCGGATCAGGTCGCCGTCGGTGACGCCGTCGCCGAGGGTCCCCTCGACGGTCGAGACCAGGTGCCACAGGCCGGGGTGGGGCTCGGCCTCGAGCAGGTCGGGGACCCGGACCGTGCCCGGGAGGCAGACGCGGCTGAGGTCGTTGCGGACCAGGTCCACGATCATCACGTTCTCTGACCGGTTCTTGGCCGACCGCTCAAGCTCGGCCAGCTGCGCGGCCGCCTTCCCCGGGTCGTCGTCGCGCCGCGCGGTGCCCTTGATCGGCTTGGACATGACCGTGTGGCCGGCCCGGCGCAGGAACAGCTCGGGCGAGAGCGAGGCGACGGCGGCGCGCGTTACCGCGGGCACGGCGGCGGTGGCCGGAACGGCGGCGGTGGCTGGAACGGCGGCGGTGGCCGGAACGGCGGAGATGCCGATGAAGGCCGCGTAGGGCGGCTGCAGGTCCTCCGCCGCCTGGCAGAAGGCGTCGAGCGGGTCGCCCGCGAACTCGGCCTCCGCTCGCAGGCAGATGTTGGCCTGGAAGATATCGCCCTCGCGGATGTACTCGACCGCCCGTGCGACCGCCTGCCGATGGGCGGCGGCCCCCGGGATGAGCCGGAACGGCTCGAACGCGTAGTCGCCGCGCAGCGCGGGCTCGGCCGCGCGGGCGGCCAGGTCGGCGAAGCGGCGTTCGATCGCCGCCGCGCGGGCGTCCGTCCACAGCGCCTCGAAGAACCACTCCCCCGTTGCCCGCTCCCGTACCAGCACGTTGTCGTACCAGCCGAACCACCACGCGGGCAGCCGGCGAGGCCCGGCCGGGGCGAGCGCCTCGCCGCCCGCGCTGTAGCCCAGGTACCCGATCCAGCCGCCGCCGAAGGCGCCGTCTTGTACCGCCGGGAGCGGCAGGCCGAAGACGTCCTCGAGCGGGCCCGGGGCGCTGCGGACGACGGCCGGGGCGGCCGCGACCACGTCGGCGCCGCCGACCCACGTTCCGAGGAGCGCCACCGGATGCGGGTCGTCGCGCACCAGCCGGAGCGCTTCGGCGGGCGCGAGCTCCCACCGCAGCGGCCGACGGATCACCGAGAACTCTGTTCGGCCGGACATAGCAGCAGGTTAACCGCGATCGGGGGCTAACCGCGTCGGGGCGGCCGACAAAGCGCCACCGCGTCGGCGGTGCTGCGCGGCAGGTTCCCCCGGGTGCTGGACATCTCCGGGGCTTAGGTTGTCAGGCGCCGGCTGGCCGGGTTGCCGCCGGTGGCTTCAGGGGGTGTGCTCCTGGAGGCGGGTGAGGGTTTTGGGGCGGCCGTGGCGGATGCCGGCGAGCCCGCTTAGGTGGGAGCCAGGATCGTGTGCCGTTCGGGGCCGCGTTTTCCGGCCACGGGCGTCATCGTGTGCCGGCGGGGGCACCCCGCGACCCGAAAGGCCCACGCTGACCCTCATTTGCGTCCGGCCTGTGGTGCGTGGTGAGAGTGAGGACGGTGTGTCGATGACCGGCCGCCGGACGCCGGGTCTCGCACTGTGCATCGGGCGCATTCCGTCGCTGGCGCAGCCTACAGTCCCCGCCGGCGCCCGGCCGGGGCCAAGCGCCGCAGCCAAGTGCTGTCAGCCGGAGGCCGTGGCGGCGATGTGGGCGTCGAGGCGGCGGAGGCGGCCGGCCTGGACCAGGTCGTCGACGAGGGTGTTGGTCCAGTACCAGGACCAGGAGAACCAGCGGCGCAACTCCGGCTCGGGGGCGACCACGGCGGCCCGGACGGCGGTGACGAGCAGATCGGCGAAGGCCTCGGCCGGGTCGGAGGAGGCGGACGTGGTGGATGAGGCGGACCTGGCGGAGGAGGCGGACCTGGCGGAGGAGTCGACCGTGGTAGCCATGGCGGACGTGGCTGCGGTGGGGGATATGCCGGCCTGGGCGGCGGGCGGGGCGTGGTAGGCCTGGTCCCAGCGGGACAGTTCGCTGTCGTGTCGGTGACCGTCGCCGCCGGCATCGCCACCGCCGCCGGCATCGCCACCGCCGCCGTGGTCGCGGCCTGAGGTCATCGCGACCGAGCGGGCGACGATGACGCCGCAGCGCTCGAGCGGTGAGCGCAGGGCCTTCAGCTCCTGACGCTTGAGGCTGAGCTCGGTCCGCAGGTCCTCGGTGGTGGACGGGCCGACCCGGGCCAGGTGGTCGAGCAGCCGCCGCCAGCCGGGGTCCTCGGCCCGCATCCGGTCCGTCTCGGCCCGGATGATCGGGTCGAGGAGGGCGGCCGCCTCGGCGCTGACCAGGAGGTTCTTGCCTCGATGGACGCCCACGCAGAGATGACCGCGCTCGGTCAGGGCGCCGAACCAGGGCCACTTGGTCGCGGGCCAGCTTCCGAAGCCGGCCGTGCCCGGCGCGTACGGCGGCTCGTGGCACGCCTCGTACAGGCTGGGCAGGGCGCAGTCCGGCGTCCGGGTCAGCAGGGCGCGGTCCCGCAGGAACGCCTCCGCCTCGTCAAGCGAGCCGAGCGCGCGGTCCGGGGTCAGCCGGCACTCGAAGGCCCGGCGCTCGCGAAGCTCGGAGAGCGACTCCATACGCCCATGATGACACCGGCGTGCACGGATGACACCTGCATTATTCCTCCCACCAGGGCTTCTTCCGCGGCGACGGGGGGACCGTCACGGTCGGGGGGTGGTCGGCCGACGGCGGGGACGGGTGCCACGCCGTTCCGTGGGGGGCGGGCTCAGGCGTCTGCGGGGGGCTCGGCCGGGGCTGGGACTGCGGCTCATGGAGCGGTGGGACGGCGATGCCTGCGAGCGAGTACGAATGATCAGCCCGATCGGCGGAACCGTCACCAGCGCGACGAACAGGATGGCCGGCCAGCTGACCAGCGCCGGGGTCCGCATCCAGGCCTTCACCGGCACCAGCGTGTGGAGCAGGCCCGGCCAAGCGCCCGCCTGATTCGCGTGAGGAAGCCCCGAGTTACTCATATGCCCCGCCAATTCACTGGTTTGCCGCTTGTTCCCGGTCTGAGGGGTACCCGGCAGCGGCCGGCGGCTACCCGGAGCCCTTATCTTTGACGGGATGGTCGCCAACGTAAGCAACGCATGAGTCCACGAGCGTCACAGTGGGTGGCCAGGCACGTTCTGCTCGACATCACCCCGTTGCGGCGGTCGCGCGATTACCGTGCGCTTATCTCCGGGCTCGGGGTGTCGGTGCTCGGCAACCAGCTGACGACGGTCGCGGTGCCGTTCCAGGTGTACGCGATCACCCGCTCGTCGCTGATGGTCGGGCTCGTCTCGCTGGCCCAGCTGTTCCCGCTGATCTTCGGCTCGCTGCTTGGCGGGTCGCTGGTGGACGCGGTCGACCGGCGGAAGCTGCTGCTGCTGGTCGAGGGGATCTGCGCGTGCTGCAGCGCTGGGCTGGCGCTGAACGCGGACCTCGGGCCCGCGCTCTGGCCGCTGTTCCTGCTCCCGGCCATCACCGCGTCCCAGAGCGGGATCGACAGCTCGGCCCGGAACGCGATGCTGCCGGGGCTGGTCGGCATGGAGCTGCTGCCGGCCTCCAACGCGATCTTCCAGTCGCTCTTCCAAACCGGGGCGATCGTCGGGCCCGCCGTGGCCGGGCTGCTGCTGGCCGGGGCGGGCGTGCACGTCATCTACTGGATCGACGTCGCCAGCTACCTGATCGCGATGACGGCCGTGCTGACGATGTCGCCGCAGCCGCCGCCCGCGCCGGGGACGCCGGGCGCCGCCACTACCCGGCCGGGCTGGCGCTCCACGATCGAGGGGCTGCGGTTCGTCCGGCGGTCCCAGCCGGTGCTCGGCGCCTACGTGATCGACGTGAACGCGATGGTGTTCGGGATGCCCCGGGCGCTGTTCCCGGCGCTGGCGGCGACCGTGTTCGGCGGCGGGGCGACGACGGTGGGGCTGCTCTACGCGGCGCCGGGGGCCGGGGCGCTGCTCGGCGCGCTCACCACCGGCTGGGTGGGCCGGGTCCGCCGCCAGGGGCTCGCGGTCATCTGCGCGGTCATCGTCTGGGGAGCCGCGATCGCCGGCTTCGGCGTCGCCCACTGGCTGCCGCTGGCGCTGGTGCTGCTCGCGGTCGCGGGATGGGCCGACGTGCTGTCGGCGGTCTTCAGGAACACGATCATCCAGTTCGCCGGGCCGGACGGAATGCGCGGGCGGCTGATGGGCGTGCAGATGGCGGTGGTGGCCGGCGGGCCCCGGCTGGGCGACCTGGAGGCGGGGGCGGTCGCGACCGCCTTCGGCGACACGGCCTCGGTCATCTCCGGCGGGCTGGCGTGCATCGTGGGCGCGTTCGCCGTCGCCCGGGCGCTGCCCGGGTTCACCCGGCTGCGGTCCGAACTGCCGCAGCAGGCGCCGGACAAGGCCGCCGTGGCGGCGGCCGAGGCCGAGGTCACCGCCGAGTTCGAGTAGCGGCCAGCGCTTGTCGCCGTCGTCCGCTGGGGGGCGGCGGGGCGGTGGGGCGGTTAGGCGGAGGTGGGGGCGGCGGTGGAGGCGGCCACCATGGTGGCTATTTCGTCGGGGGTGAGCGTGAGGGCGAACTCGCCGGTGAGGGCGGCGGCGAACTCGGCGTCGGTCAGGACGCGGCGCTCCTTGACGTGGCCGGGGCGGATGAGCGTGTAGTCGCGGCCCCGGATCGCCCGGACCGCGTCCGGGTCGCGGCGGATGAGGATCGGCTGCCAGGTGAACCACGAGTCCGGGTGGGTGGACGTGTAGTGGTTGGACAGGACCACGTCGATCGGGTGCGTCCCCGCGTCGTCCCAGCGGTGCAGGGTGACCCACTCGCCCGCCTGATACTCGCGCAGCTTCCAGACCTCGTCACCGTTCTCCTGGTCGGGGGCGACCTCGTAGATCCAGCCGTCGACCTCCTGCGGCCCGCCGGAGCGGTACCGGCGCAGCGACAGCGGGGCGGGCGGAGAGTTGCCGAAGCCGGGGTCGGCCAGCCAGACGCCCGTGCCCGACCGGACCCGGAGCGTGAGGTGGGTGCGCGCCCGAGCCGGGCCGCCGTCCGGGCCGACCCGGGCGAGCAGCCGGTCGACGGTGAAGCCGAGCCGCTCGAGGACCGCGCCGAACAGCTGCGCCTGCTCGTAGCAGTAGCCGCCGCGGCCGCGGAAGACGATCTTCTCCTGGATCGACTCCAGGTCGACGGCGACCCCGCCGCGCAGGAACACGTCGAAGTTCTCGAACCTGACCGCGGCCAGGTGCGCCCGGTAGATCGCCGTCAGCGTCGCCTCGGTCGCGTCGCGGGGGCCGGTGTACCCGATCCGGGTCAGGTAGGCGTCCAGGTCCAGCTTGGCGACGGACCAGTCATCCACGGTCCGTTCGGACGAAAGATTTTCAGTCATTGGCGACCGGGGGCTCCGCTGCGACCTCGGCCGGGGCGGGCTTGCCGGTGACCATCTTGCCGATCAGAGCGCCGGCGGCGAGGCCGCCGGCCACGAAGCCGACCGCGGCCAGCTTGTCGGGGAGGCCGGGGCCGATCTTGTACTTGCCCGGTCCGGCCGCGGCCAGGGTCAGCGCCAGCGTCAGGTAGAGGGCCGGCAGCTCGACGCCGCTGGTGGTGGCCATCAGGCCGCCCTCCCGGTTGTGGGCGGCGGCCACCGCCATCGCGCCCGCGACCGCCAGCGGGCCGGCCGGGAAGGCCACCCCGGTGATCGTGAGCGCCCCGCCGGTCAGCTCGGTCGCCGCCGCCGCCATCGCCATCTCCCGGCCCGGGGCGAGGCCATGTTTCTCGAAGACCGCGCCGATGCCGTCGAGGCCGGGACCGTTGAACTTGCCCCAGAGTTTCTGCGAGGCATGAATGCCCATGTAGCCGCCGAGCAGCAGCCTGGCACCGAACAGGGCGGCGTCGCGCATGATGGTCCTCCCAGTCTGTGGCCGACGGCCTTACCTTTATATACAGTGCGGCTATTGGGCCGGAAGGTGGCGGGTCGAGTGCGGGGTCGGTAGCGGCGGCGCGTATGGGTGGTTCTACCTAATCTGGCTGCGGAGTTGGCTCTCGGTATGACGCGCGGTCGCGCTAGGTGATATCTGTGAACGAACGGGCCATCAGGGCCGTTACCAGGCTCTCGGCTCAAGTACGTCGATGCGGCGGTGATGGGTGCAGTGACTGGACGCGCTCAGCAGGATGAGTTCACCGACTTCGTCGGCCGGCAGGGCGAACTGGCGCAGATCGCCGCCATGCTCGAGCGCGGCCGGCTGGTGACCGTGGTCGGGCCCGGCGGCGTCGGGAAGACCCGGGTCGCGCTGGTCGCCGCCGCCCAGGCGGCCGGGAACTACCCCGACGGCGTGTGGATCGTCGAGCAGTCCGGCCTGCGCGACCCGCTGCTGCTGCCCAACACGGTCGCGAGCGTGCTCGGCCTGCCCGAGCAGGACGCGAGGTCCGCGCTCGACGCGCTGCTCGAGTACCTGCGCGACAAGCGGCTGCTGCTGATCCTCGACACCTGCGAGCACCTGCTCGACGCGTGCGCCGACCTGATCCAGGCGATCTTGCCCGACGCCCCCGGGGTGACCGTGCTCGCGACCAGCAGGCAGCCGCTCGACACGCTGGGCGAGCAGAACTTCGCGGTGCAGCCGCTGCCGGTGCCCGACTCCGACTCCGACACGGCCGAGCTCGACCGCGGCGACGCGATCGAGCTGTTCGCGCTGCGCGCCGCCGCCGCCGTGCCGGATTTCGCGGTGACCTCGGGCAACTCGACCGACGTGATCGGCCTCTGCCGCCGCCTCGACGGCATACCGCTCGCGATCGAGCTCGCGGCGGTGCAGCTGCGCGGGCTGGCGCTCGACGAGCTCACCAGGCGGCTTGACCACCGCTTCGCGGTGCTGACCGGCGGGCGGCCCGGGGCGCTT
>Ga0302314_10008812_pt1 | contig 17912 bp, 11 predicted proteins | sample III_Palsa_N2_3_FD_200533 | JGI IMG/M metagenome (GOLD analysis project Ga0302314, IMG submission 200533) | Peat permafrost microbial communities from Stordalen Mire near Abisko, Sweden - III_Palsa_N2_3 | ecosystem: Environmental > Terrestrial > Soil > Palsa > Peat permafrost | place: Sweden...
GCATATCCGGCTTGCGTGTCGCGTCCACGTCCAACAGTGGCAGGAACACGATCGGGAATTGCAGGCCCTTGCTCGCGTGGATGGTCATCAACTGCACGCGTTTGGCATCCGATTCGATGCGCAACTGGCGTTCGTCCGGCGCGTCGCCTTCGCCCTCATCGTCGCGCTGCTCCGCAAACCACGCGAGCAGGCTCGTCGGTCCATCGCAGGAATCGCTTTGCTGCTGCAACACCTCGCCCAGGTGCCGCACGTCGGTGAGCACGCGCTCGGCGTTCCTGCCGGCCGACAATTGCGCCGCATTTGCCGCGACCACCGACTGGATGACCGCGAGCACGCCATCGGTGTGCCATTGCTGGCGCCAGCGTGCGAACTGTTGCGCATGCTGTTGCCACGCATCGGCCTGTTCCAGCAGGTCGCGCAAGGCTTCCACCTCCAGGCCGATGAAGCGTGTCGCCAACGCGGCGCGCACCAGCGTTTCGTCGGCCGCGTGTTCGATGCCGTACAGCAGCACCTGCAGTTCGCGCGCGATGTCGGTCGCGAAGACGCTGCCTTTGCCGGCACCGACGCAGGGGACGCCGCGCGCCGCGAGCAGGATGCGCAAGCGTTCGACATCGCTGTTCCACGGCAACAGGATTGCGATGTCGCCGGGTTGAAGGACATCATCTCCAATACGGTGATCGCGTGCGTCGAGCATTCCCGCGATCTGGTTTGCGCAGGCTTGCAACGAGTCGTCGCGACGCTCGCCCTTTTCAGCAGCGGAAACATGCAACGCGAATGGACGCGGCACGTGAGCGCCCTTGATCGTCAGCGGCTTCTTGTCGGGTCTTCCACTCGCGATCACCGGTGCGTATGCGATCTGCGCGGACGCTGCCTGGCTCAGCGCGGGTCCTGCAAGAGCGAACAGCTCGTTGAATGCGGCGACGAGTTCGACTGAGGAACGGAAGTTGGTCGCGATCCGCAACATGTGCGTGGCAGTCGCGCTCGCGTCCAGATACGCCTGCACGTCGCCGCCACGGAATCCGTAGATCGCCTGCTTGGGATCGCCGATCATCACCAGTCGACCCCGCTGCGCAGTGGATGCGTCGCTGTAGATGCGATCGAGGATCGCGAACTGCTGCGCATCGGTGTCCTGGAATTCGTCCACCAGCGCAACCGGCCACGCATCGCACAGCCGTTCCGCGAGCGACGATCCCGAAGGTCCGGTCAGCGCTGCGCGTGCGCGATCGATCAAAGTGTCGTACGTGAGCTGGCCGCGATCGAGCAGCCGCTGTTCGCGTGCGGCGAGCAGGTCGCGGCGATAGCGAGTGAGCGCGGTAGCCATGGCGGGCGCTTCGCGATGCGTGAGAAGAATGACGATGCGTCGCACGAGATCCACGGTCGGATGGGACTTCGCAGCTGCGAGCACCTCTGGTTTCAATTGGTCTTCGAGCATCGCGTCGAGCTTTTCGTTCGCGATCCTGGGAAGCGGCGCATTCGGATCGCCCGCGTCGACGAAATCGGCGAGTTGCAGCAATCGCTCGCGCAAGACGCGCTTGCGCGGTTGCAGCTCCGCATGCAACGCCCACTCGCGAATTTGCGATCCGCTCGGCGGTCGCATGCAGCGGCTCAGCGCCGCCGAATCGATCTCCATCACCCCCACGCCTGTCCTGCAGACGACTTTCAGCGCCTTGTCGAGCGCGTCCCTGCCCGCTGCGAACCATGCGCGGTCGCCCGCGTCGAGGATGCTCGCGTTGGACTGCGCCAGCCTGCGCCACAGGTCCTCGCGCAGTTCGCCATCGAGTTCGGCGCTGTCGATTGGTTCGCCCGGATCGAATGCGCTGCCGCTGTCGAACGGATGCTCGGCGAGGATCTTGCGACACAGGCTGTGCAGCGTGCCGATCGGCGCGAGATCGAGTTCGGCGAGCGCGAGGGCGAGGCGGTTGCGATCGGCGCTGCGTGCGGATGCATCGATCGACGACCAGCGCGTGTGCAGCCAGCGCGCGCCGTCGTCATCGCGCGCGGGCGTGCTGGAATCGAAACCAGCGATGAGCGCAGTGGCTTCGAGCAGGCGTGCGCGGATGCGTTCGCGCAGTTCCTGCGCAGCGGCGATGCTGAAGGTCGCGACCACGATCTGGCGTGGCCCGTGTGCGCATTCGAGCAGCAGGCGCAGATACAGGACCGCGATCGTCCAGGTCTTGCCGGTGCCCGCGCTGGCTTCAACCAGGCAACGACCGTAGCCGGCCAAAGGCAACGCCTGCCAGTTGGCGCAGAGGATCGGGCGCGGATTGGGCAGCATGCTCATGCAGCCGGTTCTGCGACGAGGTTGAGATTGATCGCGTCGAGCAATGCCGTTGCGATCGCGTCGAGTCGTGCGCGATCTTCGCTTTCGCGCGCAAACATCGCGTCGCCAGCGAGCAGGCGCTCGTATCCGGTGGAGTAGTTGCGCTCGCCCGAGCCTTTGTACCCATCCCAAGCCGCAACGACCGGGTCGGTCGCGATGTCGGGTTTTGCCTTCGCTGCGGCCCAGCTCGTCTTCGCGAAATACCAGTGCGGATCCGATTGCAGCGTCCACCAGTGGTCCAGCAACGAGACAACGCGCGCGCGCAAGTCCGCAAGCAGGCTTGCGCGATGCTCTTCCTGCGCAGCAACGAAGCCGTCGTCCCAGGCATTGATGGACTTCTGCCATTCGCCTGCTTTGCCATCGCACAACACATACAGCTGCGCACGCTGCACCGCCTGCGGATCGTCGAGCCGCAGCAACGCCCATTCGAGGAACAGGCCGATCCGCCGGCTGAAGTCGAGCGCGTCCTCGGTCTTGCCCGGAAACACATCGAAGACCCAGCGCGCGCCTTCGGTTGCGTAGGCGCGCGCGAGAACGCCCTCGATGCGGTACGCACCGAGCAGCTGCTGCAACGCAAGCACGATGCGTTCGGGAATCCCGCGTGCGAACAGCGGATGCGCGTTCGCGGACGCCAGCAGGTCGGAAACGTTCTTCGCTTCGGTGTTCCACGCCTCGTCGCCTGGCCGTCCGGGCGGCAGCAGGCCACTCAGGCGCAGCCATTCGGGCGGCTGCTGCGGGACTTCGCGCTCAGGGCTCGCGATGGCATCGAAGAATACACGCCGCCCCACGCGATCGATTTTCTCGAAGCTCGCATCGAGCGATTCGCTGTCGCGCAAGCCGTCGTCGTCCAGTGCGTCCAGGCGCAGCTTGACGCGCCGGTTCAGGAAATCCTTTGCAGGATTGCGGAAGTAGGCCAGGACTTCGTGCAGCGGCGCGATGCGCTCGCCAGCACGCGCGTCCGAGTCAGCAATCGGCTGATACGTCCGACCGGGTGCGCCGGTTGCCGCTTCGATCGTGCTCGTATTGATCCGCGCGAATTCGCCACGGAACGAAAACAGCGCGGGATCGGTGCCGTCGAAATAGCGGGCGTCGAACGGTTGCAGCGGATGCCGGACGAGCCACGGCCTGCGATTGATCTTCGATTTCGTGCCATTGGTTTGGGTTTCGACGATGTCCTTGTCCTCAGCCGTCAGTCCCGCGCTGCGATCGATCAACGCCAACAACTCCGCGAGCGACGCCGCCGGATTGCGCGGCTTGCCGTCGCGCACGCCGCAGCCGATGTAGCTCAGATGCAGCGCGCCGCGCGCCGACATCAGCGATTGCAGGAACAACCAGCGGTCGTCGTTGCGCACGTCGCGGTCACCGATCCGGCGATGCACGAACATCGGATCGATCCCCGGATCGTTGTCCGGACGAGGGAACACGCCGTCGTCGAGTCCGAGAATCGCGACGATCCCGAATGGAATCGCGCGCTGCGGCACCATCCCGCAGAAGGTCGCGCCGCCCATCAGGAAGCGTTGTCGCTCTGAGACCGCGGCGAGCCGCTCGCGCAGCCATTCGCGCACGACCGCGAACGCGAGCGCAGGATCGAGCCCGCTCTGCGCGGGCTCGCTCGCAAGCGCGCGGACGGTCTCAATCAGGCTGTCCCACGCGTCGCGCTCTGCGCGGTCGTCCGTATCGATGCGGAACATCGCGGCCATGCGCTCTTCAAGGTGCCGCGACCAGGTGCTGGCGCGATGCGTGCCGTCACAGAAATCGAACCAGCGCGCAACCTCGACGAGGAACTCATCAAGCGTTCCGAGCGTCGCTGCCTGCGGACCGGAGATGCCGTCCAGCGGCAGGACATCGACGCCATCGGGCAGTCTCGCGATCTGCGTTGCCGCGTCACCCTCCGCACCCATCGTGTAGCCCGCGAGCATCCGGTCCATGCCCCAGGAAAACGTCTGCTCGCTGATCGACGGCACATCGAAGCGCGCGCGGAACGCGGGGTCCAGCGCCCACGCAACGCGCGCGTCGCGCAGCCAGCGCGCGATTGCGTCGATTTCCGCATCGGAAAGGCCAAACCGATGTGCGACCGGCGCGAGTGCAAGCAGATCGACGACCTCAGGCGCTGTCAGCCTTGATCGCGGCAGGTCCAGCAGCCGGGTGAATGCGTCGAATAGCGGATGCGCGCGCGCAATCGCAAGATCGGCCAGATGGTACGGCAGCGGTCCCTGATGGCGCCCTGGTTCGCCAAACACCGCCGGCAACAAAGGCGCATAGGCCTGGATGTCGGGCGCCATCACCACGATGTCGGATGGCTTGAGGCCTGGTCGTCGCCTGAGCTCGAACAGAAGCGCGTCGCGCAACACTTCCAGTTCGCGCAGTCGCGTGTGGCAGGCGTGTACGCGCAGCGACGTGTCCGCACGCGCGGCATGCGCGTCGTCGTGCGGCGGTGGCAGATCGGGCTGTGCGCGACGGATGCTTTCCTGCAGCCATTCCAGCCTGTTCCCTGGTTGTACCGCCGCTTCGGGTTTGTCCTGGAAGTGGCGCTCATCGATCGCCACGTCGCCTTCGTCGAGCAGCAGCAGGAAATGCTGGCCGATCCTGCCCCAGCTCGCGAGCAATGGATGGTCCAGTTGCAGGAATGCGGATTCGGTTTCGTTCGCATCCGGCGCGCGCTGCACCAACTCGCGCAGGCGCGTGCGTTCGGTGGTCATGCCAGCCCAGAACTCGCGGCAGGGATCGGGAACGTAAAACACCACCAGGCGTCGTTGCGCAACGGCGCGAAACACCGCCAGTTCAGTCGGAGCAAGATGGCTGATGCCAAAGACGTGCAGTGGCGTGTCGTCGCCGGACGCACGCGCGCGATCCAGCAGGGCGAGCAGTCGTGCGAGCCTTTCGCCGCGATGCGGCTGGCCGATCGATTGGCGCAGGCGCTGCCACAGCGGCGCAAGAAACCCTGCATCGCGAATCGCGGGGCGGCCGGCCGCCCACGACTCCAGCCAGTCGGGCCGATACACCAGGTATTGCGAGTAGATGCGTGCCAGGCGGTCGGCGAGTTGAAAGCGCCGCCGCGCGACGTCGGGTCCATGCAGGTAGGCATGGATGCGTGGATCGTCAAGCGCGTCGAGCGCGGCATCGATCCGCCAGCGCAGGAATTCCCGGCGATAGGCACGCGGCGCGAATGCCGCTTCGCCGAGTGTCGCCTGCGCAAGTCGGTCGAGCCATGCGCTGGGCAGCACGATGTCGAGGTTCGCGACGATCCCGGCATTGCCTCGCTTGCGCGCCAATGCGCCCAGCAGCCATTGCCGCATGCCGGGATGCGCCGCGATCACAGTCTGCGGCGCCAGCACGGCGTCCGGCGGATTGGAGTCGAGCAGCAGGATCAGCGGATCGAGCAGGGCTTCGAGCCGGCTTGCACGATAGATCGCGATGCCTGTGCTGGTGTCCCGCGATGCCATTGCGCCGTTTCCTCGCCACCCAATGCCGAATTCGCAGTATCAAGTAAACGCGGTCGAGTCTCCTATGGAGGCGCATTCGCGCAGCACCAGGCCTGGTCGTCTGCGCCATGCCAGCATGCCTTCAAGGCCGTGCGTGATTTGGCCGACCGCGTGGGTTTGCTAGGCTGCGCCGATGACGAGCCACAAACCGAAATCCGTCCGACGGCGCGAGCCGTCGCTCCCTGCGCCGCAACGCGAAGTGGATCTTGCGCAGGCCGAGCCGGAGCTGTTTGAGGCGGAGCCACCAGCGCTGATCACGCCGTCACCAGTCTTTGCATCCTCATCCATTCCTGCGCGGTCGCCGGTTCCGACGCAGTCGCCAGACCCCTTCGCGGCGCTGCACTGGAGCGGTCGACTCGGTCAGTACTGGTTGCTGATCCGCGGCCATCGCCCGATTGGAACCTTGTTGCTGCTGTGGCCGACGTGGTGGGCATTGTGCCTGGCCGCCTCTGATCGTTCCGCACAAACCGACGGCTTCCCATCGCTGAAGCTCGGGCTGATCTTCACGGCCGGGGTCTGGCTGACCCGATCGGCCGGCTGTGTGATCAACGACTACGCCGATCGCTGGCTGGATTCGCAGGTCGAACGCACGAAGTCCAGGCCGCTCGCGACCGGTGCGGTAAGTGGGCGCGCCGCGCTGATCGTGTTTGCGGCGCTGATGCTGATCGCATTCGGACTGGTGCTGCAGACCAACCGGCTGACGGTGTACCTGAGTTTCGTCGGCGTCTTTCTCGCGGCAAGCTATCCCTATCTCAAGCGCTATACCTACCTGCCTCAGGTTTACCTGGGACTTGCGTTCGGCTGGGGCATCCCGATGGCGTTCGCCGCCGTGCAGGGCACGGTGCCGGCCCTCGCCTGGCTGCTGTTCATCGCCAACGTGGTCTGGGCGACCGCCTATGACACCTGGTACTCGATGGTCGATCGCGACGACGATCTGCGCGCTGGCGCGAAATCCACCGCGATCCTGTTCGGCGAGGCCGACCTGATTGCGCAAGGCGTGCTGTATGCGGTATTCCTCACCACCTTGGTTTTCGTCGGCCTGCGCGCAACGCTGACGACTCCCTATTACATCGGATTGGGGATCGCTGCGGGATTGATCGCGTGGGAATTCCGGATGGCGCGTCGACGCGATCGCGATGGCTGCTTTCGCGCGTTCCTGCACAACAACTGGGTTGGTGCGACGGTCTTCGCGGGAATCGTGCTTAACGTGGCGATGCGATGATGCGGTGCGCGGCCCGAACTGACGAGGGACAGGTAATGCGATATCCACGTGCCTCAAGCAAGCCCGCCACATCGTGGCTTGCACTACTGCAAGGGGCGCTGCTTGTCATCATCAGCGGCGTGACTTGCGCGCAGCAGGCCCGGGCTGCCGATGCATCCGCGGCCGATCTTCAGGCCTATCGGCAAAACCTGGCGCTGTCGTTGCAGGAAAGCTCCTCGCCGCGTGATTGGGCGCTCGCTTCGCAACTGCTGGAGACGCGACCTGCCAGCGGCGCTGCCTTGCACGAACGCGGCCTGATCCTGCAAAGGGCAGCGAACGCCGCGCCAGACGATCGACTGGTGCAGACGCTTTGGGCGAACGCCCCGCTCAAGGATCAGCATTGTCGAACCGGCCAGTGCACGGATCGTTGGGGCGCGTTGGCACGTCTGGAGCCCGGGAATGGCGCGGCCTGGCTCGCACCCATCGATCACGCATGGAAGAGACGCGATGCGCGGGATACCGAAGCTGCCCTCAGGCGCATGGCGGCCTCAGACCGCTACAACGAGCACCTGGGAGAGTCGATCGACGCCTGGCGCGATGTCTTCCAGCGCTATCCGTCGCCGCTACCGCATGTTCTCCCACGCTATGGCGCCGATACGTCGACCGATGTGGGCGATGAACTCGACCTCATATTCGACGAAGCGGTGACAACGGCCATTCCACCGATCGCATCGCTGTTCGATGCGTGCCAGAAGACAAAGCACCCAAACGCCGGCGCGCAGCGATTCGACACCTGCGGGAAAATCGCGCGCCTGATGATGGGGCGTTCGCAGACCTTGCTTGGCAGGATGTTCGGAGTCGCCATCCTGCGCGCGTCGCACATGGGCGGCCAAGCGGATATCCCGATGGTCCGCGCCGTGACCTGGCAATTCGAACAATACAAGCCAATCGAAGCTGCGTTGGGCAGCAATGCGGTCGCCAAGCAAAATCACCTCGACATGATCCAGTCGACCGACAGCGAAATGCAGGTCATCCAGTACGAACTGAGGGGTGCTGGCATCCCGCTCACCCCCCCTGCTGGCTGGAAGCAAACGGTCAATGGCAGCTACGTCGAACCGCTGGACGATCCGCTCGCGCAGACTCCATAAGGATGGTCTGAACAAGTCCATCCTGGACTTCTTGAGACGAGTCGAGTCCGGCACATGTCCGGACTCAACTCTCGCGAATCAACGACTTGCGTCGTTGTTCGCGGCGGTGCATCCATGCACCGCGAGAACCTCTAAACTTGTTCAGAGGTTCCCTAACGCGCCGGCACCCTCGCCGCGACCCAGGCATCAACGCGCTGCACGCCTGCGCGCTTGAGGACGCGCGCGCATTCCCAGAGGGTCGCGCCGGTGGTCATCACGTCGTCGACAAGTGCGACGTGCGCGGGCAATGTTTCGCTGCCGACCGCGAACGCCCCGCGTGGGTTGCGCCGCCGTGCGAGCGCACCGAGGCCGCTCTGCGGAGCGATATCGCGGACACGACCCAGAGCGCCAGCCAGCAGCGGAATCGCGAAGTGGCTTGCGAGCGGTCGCGCGAGCTCGAGCGCCTGGTTGTAGCCGCGCTGACGCAACCGCCTTGAATGCAGAGGCACCGGGATCAGCGCCTGCGGACGTTCCGATTCGATCGACAATGTGTCGGCCAGCGCGACGCGCATCGCTTCGGCAAGCTCGCGTCCAGCGGCCAGATCGTGGTGGAACTTCAAGCGCGGTAGTAATTGGTCCACCGGGAAGCCATAGCGAAACGCCGCGTGGACGCGATCCAGCGGCGGCGGCTTCCTGAGACAGCGTCCGCAGGCAGCAACCGGTTCGGGCATCGGCAAACCGCAACGCGCGCAGGCGCTTTGATTCCACGGTAGTGCGCGCTGGCAGTCCGCGCAGATGTCGTGGCCGTCCGCGCCGGCCTCGTTGCAGACCAGGCAACGCAGCGGGAGCAGCACGCGTCCAAGGCGAGTGAGCCAACTGTCAACCTTTATGGCAGCGTTCTGGTTGACAGGCATCCGCAGCGTTCCCAGACTGACGTCCAGACACAGTGCCAGCCGCGAGACGATCATGCCAGCCATCCCTCAACAGCTCGGCGCTCCTTCCCGCGAATCCGTGCGCGCACTGTTCGAGTTGCCGTTCACCGAATTGATCTTCCGCGCCGCGGCGGTGCATCGGGAACACTTCGACCCGGCCGAGGTGCAGGTCTCGACCCTGCTCTCGGTCAAGACCGGCGGCTGTCCCGAGGACTGCGCGTATTGCCCGCAGGCCGCGCGCTACGCGACCGGGGTCAAGGCGCAGAAGCTGATGACCACCGAACAGGTGCTGGTGAAGGCGCGTGAAGCCAAGCAGGCCGGCGCGAGCCGTTTCTGCATGGGCGCAGCATGGCGCTCGCCGAAGGATCGCGATGTCGCGAAAGTCGCCGAGATGGTGTCGGCGGTGAAGGCGCTGGGGCTGGAAACCTGTGCGACCCTGGGCATGCTCACGGGAGAGCAGGCCAACGCGCTCCAGTGCGCCGGGCTCGACTACTACAACCACAACCTCGATACCGCGCCTGAGTTCTACGGCGAGATCATCCACACGCGCGCGTTCCAGGATCGCCTCGACACGCTCGAACACGTGCGCGCCGCAGGCATGAAAACCTGTTGCGGCGGCATCGTCGGCATGGGCGAATCGCGCGACCAGCGGGCTGGCCTGCTGCACGCGCTCGCGAGCCTGCCAGCGCACCCCGATTCGGTGCCGATCAACCGGCTCGTGCAGGTACCCGGCACGCCGCTGGCCGGAACCGCCGAAATCGATCCGTTCGAGTTCGTGCGCACGATCGCGGTCGCGCGGATCCTGATGCCGCGCGCGATGGTGCGGCTGTCGGCAGGGCGCGAAACCATGTCCGACGAATTGCAGGCACTGTGTTTCATCGCGGGCGCCAACTCGATCTTTTACGGCGAGAAGCTGCTGACCACCGGCAACCCGGATGTCGAGCGCGACCAGGCCTTGTTCGCGAAGCTCGGACTGCGGCCGATGCCCGTCCCCGGATCGAGTCCGGGGCAGGCTCCGGGCACGGGTGCAGGGCTTGTCGCAACCGCGTCACCCACGACCGTCCACGCAGACGTGCTGGTGCCGGTCGATGCGGCTGTTTGCGCGGCTTGAACGCCATCCCCACAGCGCAATCTGACAAGCGGTCGGGCCAGCCCGACGAGCTCCCGGAAAGCGCGCAGCGCGTCTCGCTTTTGCGTCCGACGTCGGCGCCATCATCGGACAAAGGGGCCGATTCCGGGCGTGTCATGAACGGCATGGTCGACAAGAGGATCAGCATTCACCAGCGGTTGCAGGAAGCCGCCGAGCATCGCATCGAGCAGGATCTGGTGCGCCATCGCCGCGAGCTGACCCAACGCAAGGATGCGCGTGTCCTTTCCGATGGTCAGCGATTGGTCAATTTCAGCAGCAACGACTACCTGGGTCTTTCGCTACATCCGTCGATCGTCAGCGCGATGCAGGTCGCGGCGCAGAATTGCGGCGTCGGCGCGGGCGCATCGCACCTGGTCTGCGGCCACCACGCCGAACATTCGGCGCTCGAGCGTGCGGTCGCCGACTGGCTCGGCTATCCGCGCGCGCTGCTGTTCGGCTCGGGCTATCTGGCGAACCTCGCGGTCGCGCAGGCGATGTTGCAGTCCGGCGATGTGTGCCTTCAGGACAAACTCAATCACGCAAGCCTGATCGACGGTGCGCGCCTCGCGCGATCCCATCTGGTGCGCTATCCGCACGCCGATGCCGGCGCTGCGCGACGCCAGGCCGAGGCGCACCAAGGAGGCGCATTGATGCTCGCCACCGATGGCGTGTTCAGCATGGACGGCGATGTTGCGCCGCTCAGCGAGTTGGCGGCGATCGCGCGGGATCACCAGGGCTTGTTGTACGTGGACGAGGCACATGCGGTCGGCGTCGCCGGACCGGACGGACGCGGCAGCGTGGCGGCAGCAGGACTCGGCCCTGACGAGGTGCCGTTGTTGCTGGTCACTCTCGGCAAGGCACTCGGCAGTTACGGCGCGTTGCTGGTCGGGCAGTACGCGGTGATCGAGCACATCGCGCAGACCGCGCGTCCGTATATTTACACGACCGCGCTGCCGCCCGCGCTCGCAGTCGCCGCGCTGGCGGCGGTCAAGCTGGCGCGGCAGGACACGTGGCGGCGCGTGAAGCTCGCGTCGCTGATCGGCAGGTTCCGCAGTGGTGCGCTGGAGCGTGGATTGCGCCTGCTCGATTCGGAGTCGCCGATCCAGCCATTGCCGATTGGAGACAACGCGCTCGCGCTGCAAGCTGCGCACGACCTCGAAGCGCGTGGATTCCTGGTCGCGGCGATCCGGCCGCCCAGCGTGCCCTCAGGCAGTGCAAGGTTGCGCATCACCTTGAGCGTTGCACATGAGAATCAGGATGTGGACGCGCTGCTCGACGCGCTCGAACCGCTGGCGCCAATCCTCGCGGCACGCATGGCCGCGGGGCAGCACGTATCGGAACCGGACGGGGTGGCGTGCTGATGCGGATCGCAATACGCGGCGATGGCCCGCCGCTGATCCTGATCCACGGTTGGGCGACGCATTCGGGTCTGTTCGGCGCGCTGCTGGATCGATTTGCCGGACAGCGCACCCTGTATCTGGTCGACCTGCCGGGACACGGTCGCAGCCGCGACGACACATCGCCGCTGGAACTGGAGTCCTGCGTTGCTGCGATCGCCGCGCAGACACCGCCAGCGCCCTGGCTGGGATGGTCGCTGGGCGGATTGTTCGCGTTGCATGCGGCTGCGACACGCCCCGCACAAGTCGAAGCATTGGTCATGCTGTGCTCGACACCGCGTTTTGTGCACGCGCAAGACTGGCCTTATGGAATGGATGCGGATGTGTTCCGGGAATTTGGCGCAAGCCTCGTGGGCGACTGTCGCGGCACGCTTGAGCGCTTCCTCGCACTGGAAACGCTCGGTTGCGAACGCGCCGTTGCTGAACTGCGCACCTTGCGCTCTGAGGCTTTCGCATGCGGCGATCCCGCACTTGCTGCGCTTGCCGATGGCCTGCGCCTGCTCGAAGGCAGCGACCTGCGAGCATCGTTGCGTGGCTTGCAATGTCCATCCCTGTGGATCGGCGCGCGGCGCGACCGGCTCGTCGATTGGCGCGCCGTCGCTGCGGCTGCCGCGTTGACGCCGCATTCGCGCAGGTTGCGGCTCGATTCAGGGCACGCGCCGTTCCTGACCGACGCCGAGACGCTCGCCTCTGAGGTGCTCGGATTCCTCGACGCGGCAGCTCGCGACGAAGCGGTTGTCGAGAGGTCCATGCATGCCGCTAAAGTGCCGGTGGAAGCAGCGCCGGACCGCGCGTCGGCGGCCAAGGCAGGCGCATGAAAAGCATCGATACACCGCGCCTGCGCCGCGCGTTCGGCCGTGCAGCCCACAGATACGATGCCGTCGCTGCCTTGCAGCGCGAAGTCGCGACGCGCCTCCTGGATCAGCTCGATGCGTTCGGCGAGCGCAAACCCGAGCGCGTGTTCGATCTGGGGTGCGGTCCCGGCCGTGCAGCGCAGGCGATCCATGAGCGCTGGCCGAAAGCCGATGTGCTCGCGGTCGATTTCGCGCTGCCGATGCTGCGCCAGATCGACAGCGACGCGCGCTGGTGGCGACCAGGGCGACGTTGCGTGCAACCGGTCTGCGCCGATATCGCGGCATTGCCGTTTGTCGAGGGCAGTGGCGACGTGTTGTTCTCCAGCCTGTGCGTGCAATGGATCGTCGATCTTCCTGCCGCCTTGCAAGGGTTTCGGCGCGTGTTGCGTCCCGGCGGGCTGTTGTTGTTCTCGACCTTTGGACCGGACACTCTATGCGAATTGCGCGATGCCTTCGCGCAAGCGGAAGCGGGGGACCCGGTGACGCCTTTCGCGCGCATGCAACAGATCGGGGATGCGCTGCAGGCCGCAGGATTCCGCGATCCGGTGCTGCATCGCGACCGTTTCACCCTGACCTATCCGGACGTGACGGCGCTCATGCGCGAATTGCGCGCGATCGGTGCGAACAACGCGCGCATGGACCGGCGTCGATCGCTGACCGGCAAGGCGCGCATGCGACGCGTGTTCGATGCCTACGAAACCCTGCGCAGCGACGGCAGCTTGCCGAGCACCTGGGAAGTGATTTATGCGCAGGCGTTCGCGCCACAACCCGGTCAGCCGACGCGGGACGATGACGGCGAGATCGCCCGCGTACCGATCAGCGAGATTCCGATCCGCCGACGCAATCGTTGAAGCGCTTCGCTCAGTGGGGCCCCGGCTCGGCATTCATGTCGATCTCGCGCACGCCCTTGGCGTCGCGACGCGCTTCGACGAGCGTTCGGATCTGGTTCCAGAGTTGCTCGGGCGAGTGCATCCCGTGCAGTTCCACCTGCGGCGCGCTGTCCTGCGTCGTGCGCAGGCGGATCGTGCCGAGGCCAAGCAGGCGCTCGGCGAACGGCTGGGTGAAATGCGAATCCTTGATCCGGTACAGCTCGACATAATCGGTCGTGCGGCTGAACACGCCGCGACGCAGGATCAGGCGCTGATCGGTCAGGGTGATGCGCTCGTTGCTGGTGCGCAGGAAACTCCGCGCGGCGAAATAGACCGGGACCAGCACCAGCAATAGCGGCAGCCACCACAGATCGCTCGATCCGTGCAGCTTCACGGCGGCGATCAGCAACAACAAGCTCGCCAGTGCGCACAGCACGTAGAGGCCCAGATGGGTCATTTGCGACGGCGTGCCGCTCCAGATCTCTTTTTCGTTGCTCGCCGCAGTGGCGTCCGTGTCCATTCAGAGACCTCTTGAGGCGAGGAGTGCGCAGTGATCGCAGTTTGCCAGAAACTCGATGAACTCAAGCCCCCGGCAGCCGGGGCAGCTCGGGCAGCTCGGGCAGCGCATCCAGATCGACATTGCCGCCGCTGAGCACGATCCCCACGCGTTGCCCGGCAAAGCGTTCGCGCTCGCGCAGCACGACGGCGAGGCCAACCGCTCCCGATGGTTCGACGATCAGCTTCAGGCGCTCCCACAGCAGGCGCATCGCAGCGAGGATCTCGTCCTCGGCGGCCAGCAGGATGCCATCGAGCTCGCGACGCAGGATCTCGAAGGTGATCGGCGCGAGGTGTCCGCGCAGGCCATCGCAGACGGTTTGCGGCGTGCGGTCGGTGATCAGCCGACCTTCCTGCAGCGAATCGTGGGCGTCGCAAGCGGCCGCAGGTTCCGCGCCCCATAGCCGGGTCTGCGGCGACAGCGCGCGCGTGGCGATCGCGCAGCCGGACATCAATCCGCCGCCGCCAACCGGGGCGATCAACGCATCCAGCCGATCGCATTGCCGCAGCAGTTCGAGCGCGACGGTGCCTTGCCCGGCAATCACGCGTGGATCGGCGAATGGGTGCACGAGCTCCGCACTGGTCTGTTCCAGCAGGGCTGCCGTTGCCGCATCGCGCGCGGGCATGTTCGGTGCACAGTCCACGATGCGCGCTCCGTAACGCACGATCGCCGCGCGTTTGACCGCTGACGCATTCGCTGGCACCACCACGTGCGCGGTGATTCCGCGCAGGCGCGTGGCCAAGGCGATGGCCGCGCCATGGTTGCCCGAACTCTGGGTGACCACCCCGCGCGCGGCATCCGCTGCGGACAACGAGAACACCGCGTTGCACGCACCGCGGAACTTGAACGCTCCCATGCGCTGCAGGTTTTCGCACTTGAAATGCAATTCGCAGCCAGCCAGCGCATCGAGCGTTCGCGAGCGCACGACCGGCGTGACGTGGGCGTGTGGCGCAATGCGCGCAGCGGCTTCCAGGACCGCGCCTGCGTCGATCGAGGTCGTGCCGACGGTTTTTGCGACGTGCGTCGTATTGGAGGACATGCTGGACATGCTAGCGTAGCCGCTGCGTCGCAGCGCAACCGTTCCCCCGCGGATCCCTTGTATGCCCGATTCCTGGCCCTCAGGCCATTCCGAAGTGCATCTGTCCGATTACAGTGTCCCGCCGTGGCGCGTTGCGCATGCCGAGCTTTGTTTCGAGCTCGGCGCTGACGCGACCGAGGTCATCGCGCGTCTGCAGCTGGAGCCCGATCCCGCGCAGCGCGGCGTGCCGCTGGTGCTCGACGGCGTGGATCTTGAATTGCTCTCGATCGCGATCGACGGCAAGCCCGTGGACGCCGCTGACTACCATATCGACGCCGAGCAGTTGACGATCGACCATATCGACACGGCCTGCATGCTGGAAACCCGCGTGCGCATCGCGCCATCGCGCAATACCCAGCTGCAAGGGCTTTATCGCAGTGGCGACATGCTGCTGACCCAGTGCGAGGCGCAGGGCTTTCGGCGCATTACCTGGTTCATCGATCGTCCCGACGTGATGCCGACGTGGCGGACCACGCTGCGCGCCGAGCGCTTGCGCTATCCAGTGCTGCTTGGCAATGGCAATCCCGTGATGGATGACGGTGCCGCGCAACGCGAGCTGGGCGACGGCCGCATCGAGGTCAGCTGGGACAATCCGCATCCGACCCCGAGCTACCTGTTTGCACTGGTCGCTGGGGATCTGGACTGCGTCGGCAAGGACATCGTGACCATTGAAGGCCGTCCGGTCCGGCTGCAGGTCTGGGCCACGAAGAACGACATCGCACGCTGCGCATTCGCGCTCGGCGCGGTCGAACGCGCGCTGCGTTGGGACGAGGGCCGCTTCGGCCGCTGCTACGACCTCGACGTGTTCAACGTCGTCGCCGCGCAGGATTTCACCATGGGCGCGATGGAGAACAAGGGCCTCAACATTTTCAATGCGCGCTACATCCTCGCCGATGAGGAGAGTGCGACCGACTTCGACTACCAGGGCATCGAATCGGTGATCGGCCACGAATACTTCCATAACTGGTCGGGGAACCGGGTCACCTTGCGCGACTGGTTCCAGCTCGCGTTGAAGGAGGGCCTGACCGTGTTCCGCGACCAGGAATTCGTGTCCGACCTGCATTCGCGCGAGGTCAAGCGCATCGAGGACGTGCGCCTGCTGCGCGCACGCCAGTTTGCCGAGGACGCCGGCGCGCTTGCGCACCCGGTGCGGCCGACGCGCTATCGCGAGATCAACAATTTCTACACGCTCACCGTGTACGAGAAGGGCGCCGAGATCGTGCGCATGCTGCATGTCCTGCTTGGCGAAGCGACGTTCCGCGCGGGCATGGATCGCTACTTCCACGACAACGACGGGCGCGCGGCGACGATCGAGGATTTCCTTGCCGCGCACGCCCAGGCATCGGGCCGCGATCTGAGCCAGTTCGCGCGTTGGTACGAGCAGGCAGGCACGCCCGAAATCGAGGTCGAGGACGCCTTCGATGATGCGAGCGGTCGCTACACCTTGCGCTTCACGCAACGCCAGTCCGCGGTCGCCGGTGCTGACGCGCGGCCGCTGCTGATTCCGCTTCGCTTCGCGTTGTATGCGGCCGATGGAAGCCGGATGGAAGCGCGGGGCATCAGCGATGCCATGGTGCACGACGACCTGATCGAGCTGGTCGGCGAACATCACAGCCTCGCATTCGAGGGCTTGCGCGAGCGTCCACTGGCGTCGTTCAACCAGGGCTTCAGCGCACCGGTGAAGCTGCGCCACGACTACACGCCCGAGGCACTCGCGCGATTGGTGCGCTGCGAGCGCGATGGCGTCAATCGTTGGGACACGCTGCAGCGCCTCGCGATCGACCTGCTGTTGCGGCGCTTCGATTCGAACGCCGCGGCCGAGGCGGCGTTGTCGCTCGCGATCGGCGACTTGCTCGACGACGCCAGCGCCGACCCCGAGTTCGTCGCCGAATGCATGCAGCTGCCGGATTTCGACACGCTCGCCGACGCGAGGGAAACGATCGACATCGATGCCGTGCTGGCTGCGCGCGCGCAGTTGGTGCGCGATCTTGCCCATGCACATGCCAGCCGTTTGCGGCGGCGCTACGAAGCGCTCGCAGCGCAGGCCGCGCAGGGTCTGGATGGTGCCTCGATGGGCGCGCGCCGGTTGCGCAACATGTGCCTTGCATGGCTCACCGAGATCGACCCGCGCGGCGCGCTCGCGACCGCCCAGTTCGATGCGGCAACGCGGATGACCGACCGACTCGGCGCATTGCGCTGCATCGTGCATACCAACGCACCGATCGCCGCGCAGGTACAGGATGCGTTCGCCGAGCGCCATCGCGATGACCCGCTCGCCACCGACAAGTGGCTGGCAGTGGTCGCTACGCGCCCGCACGCAGATGCGACCGATAGCGTGCGCGCGCTGCTCGAATCGCATTGGTGGACGCCGACCAATCCCAACCGCGTGCGCGCGGTGCTGGGCAGTTTCTCGCGGGTCAATCCAACCGCGTTCCATCGCGCCGACGGCGCCGGTTACGCGCTGCTGGTCGAGCAGTTGCCGATGCTCGACGGGATCAATTCGCAAGTCGCGGCGCGGCTGCTGTCCGGCTTCGAAAGCTGGCGGCGCTGGTCTGGCGGCCGCGACGTGCTCGCGCGACGCGCCATGGAAACCTTGCGCGGCCGGTTGCTGTCACGGGATTCGAACGACCTGCTGTCGCGGTTGCTGCACGAAGCCGCGTCCACGCGATGAACGCTCGCCGGTGTCAATTGGTCGAATATCGTCCGTGGGTTAAGCACGGATTCACCGGACGAGGACAAGACTCGAAGCTGTCGGCATTTGTCAGACGCCGGCATAGGGGTAGGCCATGATTCGTCGCATCGTTCTGATCGCTGCCTTCGCGCTCGCGCTGGGCGGCTGCGCAACCTATGACACCGGCTACAGCCAAGGCTACCGGGACGCCGCCCATGGCGCCTACAGCGGTGGCTATTACGCCCCGCCCCCGGGCCAAGGCCAGGACAACGACCCGAACTACGACCCGAACGACA
>Ga0302314_10008813_pt1 | contig 17911 bp, 15 predicted proteins | sample III_Palsa_N2_3_FD_200533 | JGI IMG/M metagenome (GOLD analysis project Ga0302314, IMG submission 200533) | Peat permafrost microbial communities from Stordalen Mire near Abisko, Sweden - III_Palsa_N2_3 | ecosystem: Environmental > Terrestrial > Soil > Palsa > Peat permafrost | place: Sweden...
CAGCGTGACGATCTCGTGGTGATTCTCGCCGGTTACGCGGCGCGCATGGAAGTGTTCTTCGAGAGCAATCCGGGTTTTCGTTCGCGTATTGCGCATCACATCACGTTTCCCGACTACGACGACGCGGAACTGCTCGACATCGCCGAGCGGATGCTCACGACGATGCATTACCGGTTTGACGCCGACTCGCGGCGCGCTTTCGCGGACTACCTCGCGCTACGCACCCGCCAGCCGAATTTCGCTAACGCCCGCTCGGTGCGCAATGCGCTCGATCGCTCGCGGCTGCGCCAGGCCAATCGTCTGTTCGCCACGGCGATGCGAGGTGGCGCGGCCATCGACGCCGCGGCGCTCACCCTGATTGCGGCCGCCGACATTCGTGGGAGCCGCGTGTTCACCGAACCGCTCGCGGCAAGCGACGGGGCGTCTGCGTCCACTCATGCAAAGCGCGCCGTAGCGGCGCCGCCAGGCTAAACGAAAACCATCCCTCAGGAGATCGCCATGCAAGACGGACGTACGACCCTCTCGAAGTTCCTGATCGACACGCTCGACCGCCAGCCTGGGGCGCAGAACGCGGGCCTTTCGGCGCTCCTGATCGACGTGGCCGCTGCGATCAAGTCGATCTCCGCGATGCTCACCAAAGGCGCGCTTGGCGGCCACTACGGCTCCGCGCAGAGCATCAACACGCACGGGGAGGAGCAGAAGAAGCTCGATGTGGCGACCAACGAGATCTTCGTGCAGCAGTGCGAGTGGGACGGACTGCTCGCGGCGATGGCGTCCGAGGAAATGGAGGCGGTCTACTCGATTCCGCCGGGCTATCCGCGCGGCGACTATCTGCTCGCGTTCGATCCGCTCGACGGTTCGTCGAATATCGACATCAACGGCGTGGTGGGATCGATCTTTTCGGTGCTGCGCAATGGCAACCAGGCAGCTTCGCAGGCGCCGGTCGGCGAGTCCGCGTTTCTGCAGCCGGGCCGCGAGCAGGTCGCAGCGGGCTACGCCGTCTACGGACCTTCGACGATGCTCGTGCTCTCGGTCGGCAACGGCACGCATGGCTTTACGCTGGAGCGAGACATCGGCAACTTCGTGCTCACGCATTCGAACATTCGCATTCCAGAAGACACGGTTGAATTCGCCATCAACGCGTCGAACGAACGGTTCTGGGAACCGCCGGTGCGCCGCTATGTACAGGAATGCAAGGACGGGCGCAGCGGTTGCCGTGCAAGCGACTTCAATATGCGCTGGATCGCGTCGATGGTCGCCGAGGTGCATCGCATCCTGATGCGCGGCGGCGTGTTCATGTACCCGCGCGACTCGAAGATACCGGCCATGGAAGGGCGCTTGCGGCTGCTGTACGAAGCCAACCCGATGAGCTTTCTGATCGAACAGGCCGGCGGCCTTTCGATCACCGGGCGCGAACGCATTCTCGACGTTGTGCCGCGCGCGCTGCATGGACGGGTGCCGGTGATCCTCGGCTCGAAGAACGAGGTGGAACGCATCGAGCGCTATCACGGTGAATACGACCGCGGCGAGGATCAACCCTTCACGTCACCGCTCTTTACCCGGCGCTCGCTGTTTCTGCCGGGTTTCACGGCTTAGATCATCCGGAGAAAAACATGTCAGGCAAACACCCGATCATCGCGGTGACCGGTTCGAGCGGCGCGGGTACCACGACTGTGATGAAGAGCTTTACCCATATTTTCCGGCGCGAAAAGATCAACGCGCAGATCGTCGAAGGCGACGCTTTCCATCGTTTTGACCGCAACGGTATGCGCGAAGCCATGAAACAGCACGAGCAGGATGGCGCACGGAACTTCAGCCATTTCGGTCCGCAAGCGAATCTGCTCGAAGAACTCGAGGCACTGTTCGCCCGTTACGGAGAAAGCGGCACCGGGAAGTTGCGCCACTACGTGCACGACGAGGCCGAAACGCGACTCTACAAGCAGGACGCTGGGACCTTCACGCCGTGGGAGGGCGTGACGCCGGACACCGATCTCATGTTCTATGAAGGCCTGCACGGCGCGGCGGTGACGGACAGCATCGACATCGCGCGGCATGCGGATCTGCTGATCGGCGTCGTGCCGATCATCAATCTCGAATGGATTCAGAAACTGCATCGTGACCAGACCATGCGCGGTTACTCGCATGAGGCCGTGGTCGACACGATCCTGCGGCGCATGCCTGATTACGTCAACTATATTTGCCCGCAGTTCTCACGCACACATGTGAACTTCCAGCGCGTGCCGACCGTGGACACGTCGAATCCGTTCACCGCCCGCGAGATTCCGCAGCCGGACGAGAGCTTCGTCGTGATCCGTTTCGCGCGGCCGAAGGGGATCGACTTCCAATATCTGCTGACGATGCTGCACGACTCGTTCATGTCGCGGCCGAATGTGATCGTCGTGCCGGGCGGCAAGATGGGCCTCGCGATGCAGCTGATTTTCACGCCGATGATTCTGCAACTGATCGACCGGCGGTCGCGCGCCTGAGGGCGCCGCGCCACACGGTGGGTTGATTTCGTGCAAGGAGAGGTTCGATGAGTGCCGTCGCAAAATCCATCGCAACACCTGCAACCCCGGCGACCCGGCTGATGGCCGACGCGCTGCGCATGCTCGCGATCGATGCGGTCGAAGCCGCTAAATCGGGTCATCCGGGCATGCCGCTCGGCATGGCCGAGATTGCCGTCGCGCTGTGGGACCGTCATCTGAAACACAGTCCGCGCAATCCTGCGTGGCCCGATCGCGACCGCTTCGTGCTGTCGAACGGGCATGGCTCGATGCTGTTGTACGGGCTGCTGCATCTCACCGGCTACGATCTGCCGATCGACGAACTCAGGCGCTTCAGGCAATTGCACAGCAAGACGCCGGGGCATCCTGAGGTGGGCGTCACGCCTGGCGTTGAAACGACCACGGGACCGCTCGGGCAGGGACTGGCCAACGCGGTCGGCATGGCGCTCGCCGAGGCGCTGCTCGCGCGTGAATTCAACCGGACCGGTCACCCGGTCGTGGATCACCGCACCTACGTGTTTGCCGGAGACGGCTGCCTGATGGAAGGGATCTCGCACGAGGCGGCGTCGCTCGCCGGCACGTTGAAGCTCGATAAGCTCACGGTGCTGTACGACGACAACGGCATCTCGATCGACGGCCACGTCGCGCAGTGGTTCAGTGACGACACGCCGGCGCGTTTTGCCGCCTACGGCTGGCACGTCGTGCGCGACGTGGATGGACACGACGTCGACGCAGTCGATCGGGCATTGTGCGCTGCGCGCGCAGCGGGCCGGCCAACCCTGATCTGTTGCCGGACGGTGATCGGCAAAGGGTCGCCATCCAAAGCAGGTACGCACGATGTGCACGGTGCGCCGCTCGGCGCCGATGAAGTCGCGAACACGCGACGTGCGCTCGGCTGGGAGCATCCGCCGTTTGCGATGCCGGCCGAGGTCGGTGCGCTCTGGGATGCCGGCGAGCGAGGCGTGGCTGCTGAAGCCGACTGGACTAAGCGATTCGAAGCCTATCGTAAGCACTATCCGAACGAAGCCGCCGAGTTCGAGCGTAGAGCCCAAGGCACGCTGCCTGCACACTGGCGCGATGCGGTCCGCGCGAGGCTGCGCGACGCGGACTGCGCGGCGGAATCGATTGCGACACGCAAGGCCTCGCAACGTGCGATCGCCGCACTCGCTCGCACGTTGCCGGAGTTGCTGGGCGGCTCAGCCGACCTGACCGGCTCGAACCTGACCCACTGGAAAGAAGCGATCGACGTCCATGCGGACGATCGCGGCTTGCAAGGTGGCAACTATCTGCACTACGGCGTGCGCGAGTTCGGCATGAGCGCGGTAATGAACGGTATCGCGCTGCATCGCGGCTATATCCCGTTCGGCGGCACCTTCCTCACGTTTTCCGATTATTCGCGCAACGCGTTGCGCATGGCTGCGTTGATGAAGGCCCGTTCGATCTTTGTGTTCACGCACGACTCGATCGGCCTCGGCGAAGACGGGCCGACGCATCAGTCGGTGGAACAAGCGGCGAGTTTGAGGCTGATTCCGGGACTCGACGTCTGGCGTCCGTGCGACACAGTCGAAACTGCGCAGGCGTGGGCCTGCGCAACGGAACGCAGCGGACCGTCATGCCTGCTGCTGAGCCGCCAGAATCTGCCGTTCGCCGCACGCAGCGGCGAGCAGATCGACGCGATCGCGCGCGGTGGATATGTTTTGCGCGACTGGCCGGATGCGTCGGCGCACAGCCGCGTTGTCCTGATCGCCACGGGCTCGGAGGTGTCCCTTGCGCTCGACGCCGTCGCGCCGCTGGCCGAGGCCGGTATCGCCGCGCGGGTCGTGTCGATGCCGTCCACCAGCGTGTTCGACCGCCAGCCCGGCGCGTGGCACGACGCGGTCCTGCCGCCGGGCGTGCCGCGCATCGCGGCCGAAGCGGGGGTTCGCGCGTTCTGGCGGCAATACGTGGGCCTCGAAGGGGGTGTGGTGGGCATCGATACGTTCGGCGAATCCGCACCCGCTGCCACGCTGTTCAAGCATTTCAATCTGACCGTGCAGGCGGTGGTGGACGAAGCCATCCGCGTCGTGCAATGCGCGCAATTGGCGCCATCGACATGAACAGGCGCGCCCGCACCGCGCGCGGCGACTGATCCGATCCGATTCGATTCGACTTCGAGGAGTTTGCGATGGCCTTCATAGCACTGCGGCAACTATTGGATCACGCGGCCGAGCACGGCTACGGCGTGCCCGCGTTCAACGTCAACAATATGGAGCAGATCCAGGCGATCATGCGGGCCGCCGAGGCAACCGCGAGCCCGGTGATCCTGCAGGCGTCGGCGGGCGCTCGCAAGTATGCGGGTGAACCGTATCTGCGTCATCTGGTGCTCGCCGCGCTCGAGGCGCATCCGGATATCCCGCTCGTGCTGCACCAGGATCACGGTGCGAGCCCGGCGGTGTGTCAGCAGGCGATCCGTTCGGGCTTTACGTCGGTGATGATGGACGGCTCCTTGTTGCCGGACCAGAAGACGCCCGCCGCCTACGAGTACAACGTCGACGTGAGCCGCCGGGTTGTCGAGGCGGCGCATGCGGTGGGTGTGTCCGTCGAAGGCGAGCTGGGTTGTCTCGGTTCGCTCGAAACCGGCACGGCGGGCGAGGAGGACGGCGTCGGCGCTGAAGGGCAACTCTCGCGCGACGATCTGCTCACCGATCCGCGCGAGGCACAGATTTTCGTGGCGGCGACCGGCGTCGACGCGTTGGCAATTGCGATCGGCACTTCGCATGGCGCGTATAAATTCAGCCGCGAACCGACGGGCGACATTCTTGCCATCGACCGGATCGTCGAGATTCACGAGCGGATTCCGAACACGCACCTCGTGATGCACGGCTCGTCGTCGGTGCCGCAGGAGTGGCTCGCGGTGATCCGCGAATACGGCGGCGAGATTCCCACGACGTACGGGGTGCCCGTCGAAGAAATCCAGCGCGGCATCGCGCATGGTGTGCGCAAGGTCAATATCGACACCGACATCCGGCTCGCGATGAGTGGTGCGATGCGCAAGTCGCTGGCCAATGCTCGCTCGGAGTTCGATCCGCGCGCGGCGCTGAAGGCTGCGACGGCAGCAGCGAGTGCACTCTGCATCGAACGTTTCGAGGCGTTCGGATGCGCGGGCCAGGCCTCGCGCATCAAGCCGCTACCGCTCGATGCGATGGCGCGCCGCTACCACTAGGTTTCCACCCAGCCACCGGCGCGTTGGCAGTGGCGCGATGAATCGGCGCATGGGTTAGCCCTCAGCGCTTTTTCATCGTCTCGCCGGGCGCGTGCCACGCCATGAGATCCTGTTCAGGCCGGTCGACCGCGCAGCCCCAGTCGAGCGGCTGATCCTGGTCGAAGCGCTTGCCGAGCCGCCAGGCGATCTCGGCGCGGGCGAGCTGGACGCCCATATAGAAGGCGTGGCCGCCGTCGGTTTCGACATGCAGGTCCGGGTAGAGCGCGAACGGATCGCCCGCCTGGCGATGTCCGTCGCGGTTGTAAACATGAATGCCTTCAGCGCTGACCTGGACGCGAAAGTTGGGGTCCCGCACCTCGCGGGCAACCTCGGCGATTTCGGCGGCGCTGTACGGAAAAGGGCGTTTGGCGTGAACCGTCGCGAGATCGCTGTTGATGCCCTTAGGCAGCACCTGCGCTTCGCGGGCGGCGTGCATCACCCGGCGTGCGACATCGGCTTCGCGGATCGCGCGCCGCGCATGCAGGCTGACAGAAGTAGTGAGCACTGCGCTTACACGAAGCTCCGCTGCCATGCCGAGCAGCACCGCGTTGATGCCGCTTGTATCGGCCTCGGTCAATTCGGTCACGTTGCCGATGCCCATCATGATGCCGATATCCGGGTGGCGTTCGCGCAACCGGACATAACGTGCAATCGATGTGGCGAGACCGAACGGAATCGGATCGAGAATAGGGTCGGCGAGAAACGCGCGGCCGCGTGCGGCGAGCTGGTCGATCGCGGCATCGAGCGAGGCCGGGTCCGCCGGTTCGCGGGCGACGAGGATCGGCGTGGACGGCACCTCGTCAGCAATCCAAAGCGTATCGAGGTTCAAGCTCATCAGATAGTCGGCGCCCGCGCGGCCGCCACGCAGCAGTTCGTCGCTGCGCATCGAATCGACGCTCACGCGATACCCCTGCGCTTTCAGCTGGCGCACCGCGTCTTCAAGGTGCGGAAACGGCGTTTCGGGCAGGCAACCGATGTCGATCACATCGGCACCCTGCGCGGTATAGTCGCGTGCACGCGCGGCGATGCCATCCATATCGAGCCGCGGCGCATCGACGATCTCGGCAAAGATCTCGGTCTCGTAACGCGTCAGATCGAAAGGTTGCGCCTCGCGGCCGAAGAACTGCGGCAAATCCTTGACCTCTTCCGGACCGCGCTCGAACCGCACGCCGTAGTGCTCGGTCAGCGCGGCGAGGTCGCCGCGGCAACGCCCGGGCACGATGACCCGCTGCGCCACAAGCGGGGCGGGAATCCGGCGGCGAATCAGGTCGGCCGTCATGAGTGCTGCGACCTGTAGGCCGATTTCGCGAATTTCCCAACTGAACGGCGTCGGCGCCATGCCTTCGAGCGTGTGAATCAGGCTTCTTTCGGCGAGCCGGCCAGTCAGGAAGACGATGTGGTCCATGTCAGTACGCGCCGGGCCGCCTCAAGCGTACTGACTCCCTCTCGGGGGGCAGCGACCGGAGGGAGTGTGGGGGCTGTTTCATGTTTTTACGATCGACAGGCGTTCACCGAGCGCCGCTTTCAGTTCATCCAGCGAGCGCACGAGTGTCGTGTATTCGAAGCGCGACAGGCGCTCAACGTTGTCGAGTTCGATCGCCCGCGGACGCAGTTCGACCCATTCGTTCGGGCTTTGCGTCACCACGGTCGGTTCCGTGTCGCATGCAAAGACAATGCCCGGAATGCACTGCTTGCCCGCCTGCGCGTACATATTGGTCGGCAGCGTGTCGGAGATGCCGAACGCGCATTTGGCCACGGTGTTGCTGGTGGCCGGCGCGATCACGACCGTGTGGTACATGCCGTGATAGAGCATGCCGACCGGCACGCCGCTCGCGCTATTGTCGCGAAACACGCGGAAGTGCTTGCGCAGCTTCGGCAGGGGCCAGCCATAGAGCGGCAAGACTTCCTCCGCGGCTGCGGAGAGGAAGAGATCGACGCCCGGCAACTCGAGCGCGAACGCGATCGACTCGTCGAGCATATGGCCGGAGCCGGTTACGCACCACGCGAAGCGCGCATCGGGCTTGAACTCAGCGAGATGACGAGCGGGCGCCTGGGTCATGCGTCGGCGGTGGGCGGCGATTCTTTGGAGAGCGAATCGTTGGGCGGCATCTCGTCGGGTAGCACTTCGTCGGTCAGCTCGCCCGCGAGTGCCGAACCGTCGTGCGACAGACGGATATGCAGACGACGCATCTTCCGGTACAGCGTGTTGCGGCTGATGCCGAGCGCCTTGGCTACGTTGCTGACGTTCCAGCGGTGCTCGTCGAGCAGGGTCAGAACGGTCCCGCGTTCGTTCAGCTGGATGGCGTTGAGCGCGGAGAGATCCACTTCTTCGTCGGCCGGATGCGGCTCGACGTCTGTCGCCGCCGCGCGCGAAGCTGCCACCGGCCCGTTTTCCGGGACACCTTGGGTGACTTCGACAGGCAGATCCTGGCAGCGGATCGGTTGTCCGTCGCAGAGCGCGATGGCCATCTGTAATACGTGACGTAACTGGCGGATATTGCCGGGCCACGCATAGGTCAGCAACGCGTGCTCGGCTTCCGGGGTCAGCTCGGGCGGATCGTTGTTCGTTTCGTTTTCGAGCAGATGATGGATCAGCGCGAGCTTGTCGACCCGTTCGCTGAGCGGCGGCAGATTCAGTTCAACACCCTTGAGCCGGTAATACAGATCCTCGCGGAACTGTCCACCATGCACGAGTTCGAGCAGGTTGCGGTGACTGGCGCTGATGAGCTGAAAATCGACCTTGATGGTCGTTTCGGCACCGAGCGGCGTGACCTCGTGTTCCTCGATCACGCGCAGCAGCCGCGCCTGCAACGCGAGCGGCATGTCGCCGATCTCATCGAGAAAGAGCGTGCCGGCATTGGCCTGCACGATCTTGCCACGCCGTCCTTCGCGCTGCGCGCCGGTAAACGCCCCCGCCCGATAGCCGAACAGTTCGCTTTCGATCAGGTTTTCGGGCAGCGACGCGCAATTCACCGGCACGAACGGTCCGGACGCGTGCGGACTGATGCTATGCAGTGCTTGCGCGAAGACTTCCTTGCCGGTACCCGTTTGCCCTCTGAGTATGATCGGAATCTTGCGCTGGACCACGCGTGCTGCGAGCTGGATTTGCGAGGCCATGCGCGGGTCGCCGAATTCGAGGTGGGCGATCTGGTCGAGCCGGGCCGGCGCCGGTCGCTTCTCAGGGGCGCTGGCGCGGGTCGCGGGCGCTGTCACCGCGATTCGCACGCCACGTTCCGCGTTGTTTTGCGGCGTCTGGGCAACGAGAAAGAAGCGGTTGGTCGCGTTCGCGCTGTACACGGTGACCGGATGGAACGACCCGCGGATGCTGCGCGCGATCATGTCCTCGAGCGAGGCATTGAACGCTTCCTCGATGCGCCGGCCGCGCAATTCGCCGAGTGTGCGAAAGCCGAGCTGGAAGAGAGCGCTGCGGTTTGCGGCGAGCACCGTGCTGTCGTCCGCCACCGCCAGTTTGCCGCCGTGCAGTGTGCCGACGAATTCCGGGCGGCTGTGGAAATGGATCATGTTCGCGTGCCGGTAACGCGCATCCAGCAGGCGGTTTTCGATCATCTGCCGCGACATGCCGACCAGCACCAGGGAGTGCTGCTGCAGCAGCTTCGAGCGGCTCGTCACATCCAGCACACCGGCAATTTCGCCGCTGTCGTCGAAAATGGGCGCGGCGGAGCAGGTGAGCGACGTATAGCGCGGATAGAAATGCTCGTGCTGGCAGACGGCGATGCAGTCGCGTTCGGCGAGGCACGTGCCCATGCCGTTCGTGCCGGCCTCGCGTTCGCTCCACAAGGCACCGACGCGAAAGCCGTCCGCGGCGACGGCTTCGGCGAAAGGCACCGACGAAACCTGATGGACGATCATGCCACCCGCATCGACCAGCACCACTGCGAGTTCGGGATCGGCCAGCTGCTGATAAAGCGTGGTCATTTCGAGCTTCGAGCAGGCGATCAGATCGCCCATTGCCTCGCGGCGCGAACTTAGTTCGTAGTCCGTCAGGACAGGGGGCACGACAAAACGGGAAGGGTCGAGCTGGAAGTCGTTCATGCAGCGCGCCCACGATTGAGCGACGGGCGCGCTCGTCGGACGCGTCGCCAAATGATGATTGACGACGTTCAGTACTTCACGGACGTGCAAAGTGCTGTCAGTGAGCAACGACATGGGGTTTGTCTCCGTTGCGTCAATTCGTCCGCGCCGGCCCACATTGCGTTGCGAGAGCTCTGCTTCGCCATGTGCGTACGAGTGCCGCTTTATCGATACCGTCTTCCCCTCGCGCTACGGTTCTGCGTCCATATGCGCACCGAGTGATTTGTCCTTATACCAAGCATTGGCTTAAAACTCTACGCCGGATGTCGCTCCCGTTCAATAAAAAGTCGCAATAACCCTGGATAGCGTGCGCGATTTTTGCTTTTCTCACTGCCATGCCCGGACCGCTCCCTCTGCTCGCCGACGGCGAGGAGAGTGTTGCAGGTTCGGCGCAGAGTGCTTCGCGTGCTGTCACACCTGTCCGGCTATGTGTTTACCCGAAGCGCGTTTTTCTGCCCGGTTTTTAGGCCGCTTGCTAACTCGTTTGCTGATTATTTGCCGCGCTGCGGCGGAGTACACCATGGACCGTATCGATGCCGTTCGTCTCGCTAGTTTCTCCGGCGCTGGCGCCGCAGCCGGGGTGCCGGGCACCACTGCGCCGTTCGACGCGCCCTCTACAGGCAAACTGTCCGGGCGGATGGACATCGTCTTCATCGAAAACTTTGTCGGTCAGACGATCATCGGTATCGACAGCAGCGAGCAACATGTCTTGCAGCCGGTACGGATGAATCTTGCAATCGGTGTTCCCTCTATTCGTGCATGCACCACCGATCGCATCGAGGACACGATCAACTATGCGGCGGTACGGAGTGCGGTACATGCGCTCTTTGCGTCGCATGGCGTGCGTTTGCTCGAAGCGCTTGCCGAAGCGGTGGCGCGCCTCCTGATCACCGAGTTCGGCGCTCACTGGGTGCGCGTCGCGCTAGCCAAACCCGCCAAGTTCGATAACGTGTCGGCGGTCGGCGTGCAGATCGAGCGGCAGCGTAGCGATATGCCGCAAACGGCTGCGGGGGGCACAGGTTATGCGTTGCTTGGGGCAGGGCTGATTCCGGATTGAACGCAACAACGCGGCACGGTGCCGTTGCCGGCACCGTGCGCGTGATTCAGTCTTTAAGGCAGTCCTCAAACGCGATCGACTACTTCGCCGCTGCCGTCTTGTCGTGTCCTAGCCCACAACTGCGGTAGGCGTCGGTCTGCAACGCGCGGAATTTCTTCGTCTGCGCTTTCGCCTGATCGACCCGAAACTCTGAACCGCCTTCGCCGCCCAACGATGCGTATTTGGAGAACGTCGACTGGTCGACAAACTCGTCGTAGGGCAGCGCGGTGGCCATTTTGTCGATCACGCACGAGCACTTATAGACATTGGCGAAATCGTGTCCGTTGTCGTCCATACATCCCAGCACGTATTCGACGCGGCCCTGCGTCGGATAGTTGTAACCTCCCGCCGGGGCCGCCGCCGTGGGCGCGTCGCCGTCCGCCCACGCGAGCGGTACCGCGAGCGCGATGCAGGCACAGGCCACCAGCGCACGACATCGAATGGTCATCTCTTGCCTCGATGAGAGGGTCGCTTCGCAGCAAACGCCCGCGCAAGCGCGAACCCTTGCTGCCCCCCGCGCAAGCCGTCGCACCGTCAGTTCGGTGCAAACGGATGCGCGACGCTGCCCTTTTTCGCCACGACCTCCGCAGCGCTCGGTTCACCCGCGACGGCGCGCTTGATCGCCTCGCGCGTCGCCTGGTAGTTGAATTCCTGAATCTTCTTGTCGTCGTCCGCCTGCCAGTGAATAAAGACGCCAACGCACAGGAACAGATCGTCCGCCTCGTCCTTCGGGATCGTCCCATCCTCGACGCTGTCCGCGACAGCGAGCGCAACGGCATGCTGGGCGGGGCCGAACATCTGCACAGCCTGCTTGGCGCCCTTGATCGTCACCTTGTTGAACAGAATCGTGTTCGGCTTGGTGAGCAGGTTCGGCGCGATGACGGCAAGCAGCGACGTAAAGCCATCCTTATTGTTGGTGAGCGCATTACAGAATGCGGTTTCCGCCGCCGAACCTCGCGGTCCCATCAGCAAGTCGATATGTGCGACCTCGTTGCCATCGCCGACGAGCGACTCTCCTATCAGGACGCGGTTGATCTTGGCCATTCTGTTCCTCCAATGAGTGGAATAGTGACTTGACGACTGACTGACATGCTCCGGTGGCGATCCTGTTGGCCGATCGCCAGCCGGCGTGTGAATGCGCAGTGGCACTAACTAACAGGATCCGTGCCAATGCGCGGGTCGCCCGGCTGGCATGAGCTCGGGACGGCGCTGCTGGCGGCTGCGAGGCAGCCGGCGACGAACAGCGTCGCCACGGTCAAGTCCGCGCTGGTGCCGGGGTTGATGGCGCTGGCCTTCAGTTCGGCGTCCCATGCATCGAGCGGTTGAAGTACCGCGTCGGAAGGGTTTTGCGCGAGCGAACGGCGCCATTTCGCGTGCCGTTCGCGTGCCGCAAGCGTGACACTCTGCGCCACGGCCGTGCCCTGCTTACGCACAATGTGAGAGTCGGGCCAGTTGCCGAGGAAAGTGAGAAAGACATTTAGCGTGGCGGTCCGCGGCTGATCGGCAGCCACTTCGCGGAACGCGGCGAGGCCGCTCTCGAAGATGTCGCGAAAGCCTTCCGCGTATTGGCGGGCGATGCTGTCGCGCCCGGCAGCGAGCGTCATCGCTTCGCGCAGGCCGACCGTCGGCGGCGTGTGGACCGACTGATCGGGCGCCTCGCCGAGACCACCGGGATTGGCGAGCGCAATCGCGCGGTACGCGAGGCGCGTGTCGTCGATGTCGAGCCGCGCGAGCACGCGTTCGGTCGCGGCGCGCCAGTGGTCGGCCGACAGTGGGCGCGCCGCGTCCTCCAGCGCCGCGGCGAGCGGGGCGATTAGCAGCAGGATGCCGAGGTTCGTGTTGCAGCCGACCGCGTCGCGTGTGCGGGTGACCGCATCGAGCACGCGCAGGCCAACCGGCGCGCCGCGTGTGAGGAGGGCGGCGGCGGCCACTTCCGCGCTGGTGATGAACTGGACCGCGCGCATGCCGTGTCCGGCGCTTTGCACGCTGACGTTGCCAGGCTTGGGGGTTTCCACATCGAGCCGGCAGGCCGCAAGGAAAGCAGCATGAACGGCCTCGGACGCAACGGAACAGGGCAGCTCAGCCATGGTGTCCATGTAACGCCACAACGGCGGCCTCATCGCTCTGCGCGGCCCCCACAACGCCGTGGCGCTGCGCGGGCAGCTTGCGCCGGAGCAGGTCGTCGGCGAGCGCTGCCGCGAGATCGATCGATGTGACCGACTGCAGGCCGCGCCATGCGGCTACGCCGTTGACTTCCAGCACGAGCGGCCGGGTGGGGTCATGTGGATCGGGAATCAGGTCGACGCCCGCGTAGTCGAGTCCGAGCGCCTCGGTGGCGCGCACGGCGGTTTGCGCGAGCGGCGCATCGAGGTCCGCCGCTTCGCACACGGCGCCCTGGGCGAAGTTATGAATCCAGCCCTTGCCGCCGACCCGCCGCATCGCCGCCAGGGCACGGCCGCCAACCACCAGCACGCGCCAGTCGAAGCCCGGACGGCCGCCGTCGATATAGCGCTGCAGATACGCAACCTGCTGATAGGGCTTGAGCGAAGGCAGAGGCGTCAGCGCGCCAGGGCGGGCGGCGCCCGCGCCGAGCCGTTTGAGGCCGTGGCCTTGCGAGCCGAACAGCGGCTTGAGCACGACCTGGCGTCCAGCCGCTGCTTCGCGCATTAATACGCGTTGCGCAAACGCCGCGGATTCGCCGGCCCATGTCGCGGGCGTCGGTACGCCGTTGCGATGCAGCAGAAAACTGGTCATCGATTTATCGACGCTGCGCTCGATCGCGCGCGCGTCGTTGTAGACGGGCACACCGGACTCGCGCAATGCATGCAGGATACCCAGCCGCAGCGTGACCTGCTCAAAGGTGCCGCCGGCAATGCCGCGCACGAAGACGGCGTCAGGCAGGCTGTGGCCAAAGCCCGGCAGCATCAGCCCGTGGGGATCCCATGTCGTGTCGATCCGGCAGTCCGCCAGATCGATGCAGCGCGCCTCCGCGCCGCGTGCGCGGAAGGCTTTTTTCAGGCGCCCGGTGTGCCAGCCCGTTTCGTCGGTCATGATCGCAATGCGCAGGGCCGCTCGCGCGTTGGCGGGGTCTACGCCAGATAGAGGGCCCGGTGCAGGGATGTTCATGGCTTGCCATTCCATTGCTCGTGCAGCAACGCCGCGTCGACGCGCCCGCCGTGCCAGGTCGCGCCGCTTTCGAGGCTGCTCACCCATACTTCGGCCGGCGCGAACAGCGCGGGATCGATCTGGTAGAAGTCGTAGTTGAACGACGTGAAGATATCAGCGAACGGGCGGCCGTAATCGCGCGAGGTGGAGGCGGGCAATTCGGCGGCGAGTTGTTTGGCCACCGCGTCGTGCTTCACGGTGAGATGCACGCGTCCGCCATACAGGATCGCGTCGTTGGTGCGGCCCATCGCCTGAATGCCGTCCGGCGCGGGCGGTGGCAGGGGCGCCGAGCCGCCGCCTTCCACGACTTCGTCCAGCGGCACGCCAAGCACATGAGTTTTGTGCAATGCAACTTCAACGACGCGCGCCACCACCTGTACCGTTCCCGCGACAGAGTGTGTCGGCGTGGTGACAAGCGTTAGCCGCTCAGGCGCGAGGCCGCAATCGCGCAGCACCTTGTCGATCACGACCTGCGGCGGCAGGCGATCCACCTCGAGGACCAGCACACCGCGCTCGTGCCTGTCGCGGTAGCCGAGTTCGGCGAACAGCGGTTCCTTCACGGCCAGCGCGCGCGCCGGACCCGAACCGAGCGAAAAAAACTTCTTGCCGCCGGTCTGTTCCTTGGTGGCCGACAAACTCCATCCGGCGTACTGGCTACCGAGGCAGGCCAGCATGGGCCACGAGGTGCGCACCTCGATCGTGCTGGGCCAGAGCGGCTGCGCATCCAGGTTCTCGCGCACGGTGACGTGGCCGAGGCCGCCCATGCAGATCCGCGCAATCAGCACACCTGCCGCGACGCTGCCGGGCGCCGTGACGCCCGCGTCCACCAGCACGGTGCCGTTTTCCGCGTGGCTGATGGTCGCGCCGAAGCGGGCGGCGTCGTCGACCAGGCGGCTGACGAGACGCTCGCTAAGCGCATTGACGCTCAGCCCGGCAGCGGCAGCGCCGGCGAGCGGCGGCTGAGGCGCGTCAGGAGTGGCATTGGATGAAGGCATAGTCGGGCTCATGGCGGGTTTCGATTCGTTGCAGAACGAGCACGCGCTGCGCTTCGAGCGCGTGCCGCACCGCGTCCAGCGAAGCCGCGCGCACGAGCAGCGTGCAGACCGGCTGCCCGGCTTCGATCCACGCGTCGGGCGTTGGCACGTCGCGGCAGCACGGGTCGCGCAGACAGGCGTCGCTGAAGCTTTGGGACACGACGAATGAACGCGGCGCGAACAGCACCTGTTGACCTGCGCGCCACGCTGCGGGCGCCGGCGTCTCAAGCGTCTCAGGTGCCGCGGGCGCCGGCAGACGGCCGTGGCGGCATGCTTCAATATGACACGCGAGCAGCCCGTCCGGCCAGGCATCGGGCGACGCGGTCTCGTAGAGCGTCATCGTCGACGAGGGGCGGGTGTTGATTTCGAGCAGTTCGAACGCGTCGCCGTCGAGCAGAAAGTCGCAGCTATTGATGCCGGTGAGGCCGGTTCGCGCGCAGAGGGCGTCAATCGCTGCCCGCACGCGCGCCTCGACGGCGGGTGGCAGATCGAGCGGACCGAGCGGACCCATCGACCCGGCATGGACGAAGGGCAGATTGCCCATCTTGCAGGTGAGTTGCTCAGCGAAGCCAAGCACGCGCGCGCTGCCGCGAGCGGCGATAAACAGCGCCGAGAGCGAGCGGCCGCTGCTTCGCCGCTGGAAATATGCTTGCGCAGGAACGCGCGAATCGCTGACCGCCGTGGCCGGTTCGATATGCGTGCCACCGCAACCGTCCGCGTGTTTGACCAGCCAGCCTTGCGCTTCATTGGCCACATCATTGGCGCCTTCATTGGCCACATCAGCGGGCCGCGTGAACGCCACCGGCGGATGCGGAATATCGAGTGCGTCCAGCAGCGCAAAAAACCGCTGGGGTTCGCGCACGGCGGCGCTTGCCTCCGCAGGATTGCCGATGAAGCGGGGCAGGCCGCGCGCACGGCGCAACTGCGCGACGAACGGCTCGAGCCCGCTGCCGTCGATCCAGCCGATCAGGCCCGGCAAGCGCGCGGCGCGTTCGAGCGCCGCCACCAGCCGCGCGTAATCGATCGACAGTTGGCCGGCACCGATGTCGAACCACAGTTCGGCGGCCTCGCGGGTATCGCGGTCGCCGAACACATCGAGCGCAACGACGCGCAGGCCCGCACGCGCGGCGGACTGCGCGAGCATCCGCGCGGACAGTCCCGCCACCGCAACGAATGGCGCATGCGAGAGCGATGGACGCGGGTTCATGGCGGCTCCGGTCGCGATAGCGCGCAGATCGTCACGCGGCGCGCGCTTAACCGAGGCCGGCCGCGACGGCGCGGGCTTCGTCAAAAGCTTGCGGGAAACCCAGGTAGACCGGTTTGCCGCCCGTGCGCATTTGAATGAAGAGGCGATGCTCCACCTGATATTTGACGTTGCCGATCGCCAGCGCCCCAATGCCGATGGCGCCGCCGGCAGTCGGCACGCCCTCGATCGGCTTGCCGTCGTTCATCACGTTGACGCCTGCGATGCCTTCCGGCGGCACGGCGTTGACATCCGCGGCAATCAGCAGATGTCCGGCATGCGCGAGATCGGCGGTGCTGACCACCTGAACGCCTGCGACGGCCGTGGCGAGTACGATCTCGGCCTCGCCTAACGCCGCGCGCAGTTCTGCCGGCGTTGTTGTGCCCACGCCTTTGGTGACGATACCGAAGCGCTGATTGATATCGTCGCTGACACGCACCGCGCGCGCTTCGCCGGAGTGGCTCGCAATCGAGACGTCGGCGCCGAGCGACGCCGCCATGGCCGCGGCCACGCGACCGACTGCGCCGGTGCCGCCGAGAATCAGCACGCGCTTGCCGCCCAGTTCCATGCCATACGCCTTGGCCAGATGCCGCTCCACCAGCGCGACGAGCGCGGCGGCGGTGGTGTACGAACCGCTCGGATCGGCGAACACCGACACTTCGAACGGCGGCACCATGGCTTTGCGCGCGGTCTCGAGCATGTCGGTCGCGAGCAGGACATCGCGCCCGCCAATGAAGATGCCGGTGCGCGACACACCCTTCGGACCACGCGAAAAAATCGCGTCCTGAGTCAGGTTCGCGACCATGCCGGCATCGACGCTGCAATACGGCACGATGATCTGATAGCCGGCGTCGGCGGCCATGTTCACGTCGAACGGACTCATCTGCGGCGTAGCCGTCAACATGTGCAGGATATAAGGCCTTTCAGCGGGTTTTTCAGTGGTGTCGGACATGGCAGGAGGCTCGTTCAGTGGCGTATCTCATGCAGGGCGCAAGGGAAGGGCTCATGGCTGCGTGTGGTGGCGTGTGGCGGCTTTGACTGTCCGCGGCTGCGTGGACCGGCGGCTTCGCTGGCGGCTGCGTTGGACCATGGTGCGTCATGCGGCGTCGATGCGCCGATGCTGCGGGGCAACGGCTCCGCGCACTGTCGCGCCGCGATTACGCCCCACGACCACCGTGCATTCGATGTGCGGCATGCCGCGCGTGGCGTCGCGGGCCGTGGCGAGCGCACCCTCCGCCTCGCGTGCGTTGGCGACGATCGCGAAGCCCGTCGGCCCCCACGAACTCTGGCCGATGCCCGCGGTTCGCTCCGCGGCCACGGCACGCAGCGCGCGCTCGACATCGGGGCTTGCGAACACGCCGCCTTGCACGGGGGCAAAGTATTCGCCGATGGTCTGCTGCATTTCCGTCAGGCCCTGCGCGAAGGGCACAAGGTTGCGCTCCGCGACGCCCGGCAGAATCTTCATCAGGACGAGGTGGCACAGATGCGCGGCGAGTTTTTGCGGAAAGGGGGCGAGCGCGGCGAGGCCGCGGCGTT
>Ga0302314_10008814_pt1 | contig 17911 bp, 11 predicted proteins | sample III_Palsa_N2_3_FD_200533 | JGI IMG/M metagenome (GOLD analysis project Ga0302314, IMG submission 200533) | Peat permafrost microbial communities from Stordalen Mire near Abisko, Sweden - III_Palsa_N2_3 | ecosystem: Environmental > Terrestrial > Soil > Palsa > Peat permafrost | place: Sweden...
CGTTGGCGCGGGTCAGGAGCAGGTTGGCGATGTTGACGCAGCCGATCGCCAGCACGAAGACCACGCCCCACTGCAGCAGGTAGAGGGTGGAGCGGAGGCCGCCGACCTTCTCGGCCTGGAAGCCGCCGACGACGAGGTGGTGGCCCGAGTGGTCGAGGAAGGCCTTGAAGCCGGGAGGGGCCGCGTCGTAGAAGCGCTGCTCCAGCGCCGCGGTCTCGCTCTGCGCCTGGGCGATCGTGGCGCCCGGCTTCAGCCGGGCGTAGATCGCGATGTAGCAGGCGTAGCGGGCCTGGGGATTGACGTCGCTCGGCTTCCAGGCGTAGGGGACGAAGAAGCGGGTCCGGGCGTCCAGGGCCCCGATCGAGTCCGGCGCCACCCCGAGGATCAGGTAGGCCTCGCCGTCCATCTGGAGCTTCTGGCCCACGATCCCGGGGTCGCGGTGGTACTGCGACTCCCAGAAGGACTCGGTGATCACGACGACCTTGTCCTCGCCTACCAGGGAGTTCTTCAGCGTGAAGAACTGGCCGATGACCGGCCGCAGGCCCAGGATCTCGAAGTTCTCGGCGCTTCCGGTGGCGCCCTGCACGCGGGTGGCATGGCCCTCCGGGCCGACCATCATCGCCTTGCGGTCCATCATCGCGATCGCCGCGAGCGACGGGGCGTGCGCCTTGAAGTCGGCGTACTGGACGACGTTGCACGGAAAATGGTCGAGGCCGGCCTTGGGGAACGAGTTGTAGATCTCGACGATCCGGTCCGGCTGGGGGTAGGGCAGGGGCTTGAGCAGCAGCGCGTAGACCATCGAGAAGATGGCCGTGGTGGCGCCGATGCAGAGCGCCAGGGTCAGCAGGACGATGGCGCTGAAGCCCGGCTTCTTGGCCAGCTGGCGGAGGGCGTACCGGAGATCGGCAAGCATGGGCCGGGGGCTAGCCGTGGTTCTCGACGTTCTCCTCGACCACCCGGCCGTCGAAGAGGTGCACCGTGCGGTCGGCGTGGCGGGCGAACCGCGTGTCGTGGGTCACCATCAGGATGGTCGAGCCGGCGCGGTGCAGGCTGTGGAGGAGTTCCATCACGGCGTCGCCGTTCTTCGAGTCCAGGTTGCCCGTCGGCTCGTCCGCCAGCAGGACGGCGGGGTAGCCGGCGAGGGCGCGGGCCACGGCCACGCGCTGCTGCTGGCCGCCGGAAAGCTGGGACGGCACGTGCTTCGCCCGGTGACCCATGCCGACCTTCTCCAGCGCCTCCTCCACCCGGGACTTCCGCTCCGCGCCGGGCATGCCGCGGTAGGTGAGCGGCAGCTCCACGTTCTCGTAGACCGAGAGGTCGCCGATCAGGTTGAACGATTGGAAGATGAATCCGATCTCGCGGTTGCGGATCCGCGCCCGCTCGGCGGGCGTCAGGCCCTGCACCAGCCGCTCGTTGAGCAGATAGGTCCCGCTGGACGGGGTGTCGAGAAGTCCGAGGATCGAGAGCAGGGTGGACTTGCCACAGCCGGACGGGCCGGCGATCGCCACGTACTCCCCCTTCTGGATTTCGAGGTGGATGCCGGAGAGGGCGTGGGTTTCGACCTCGTCGGTGAGAAAGACCTTGGTGACCTCGTCGAGTTTGAGGAGTGGTTGGGACATGGTGCGGAGGGTGGAGGCGTTGCGGGTGGGGGGAGAGGGTTAGAGGGGTCAGTCGCCGCGCAGGGCGACCATCGGCTGGATTCGCGTCGCCCGGAGGGCCGGCAGGAGGGTGGCGGCCAGGGCGACGAGGGCCAGGAGCAGCGGGGCGCCGGCGAGCGTGACCGGGTCAAGCGCGGCCGTGTTAAAGAGGAGCGAGGCGACCAGGCGGCTGACGAGCACGAAGCCCGCCAGGCCCGCCGCCGTGCCGAGCGCGACCAGCCAAATTCCGGACCGCAGGACCAGGCCGGCAATTTCGCGCGGGGACGATCCCAGCGCCATCCGGATGCCAAATTCCGTCGTCCGCTGGGTGACGGCGTAGGCGAGGACCCCGTAGACTCCGAGCATGGCGAGGACGATCGCCATTCCGCCGAAGACCGAGAGGAGGACAACGGGTGCCCGCCGCGGCTCGGCCGCGTCGGCCATCTTCTCCTCCATGGAGGAGACGTTGAAGAGCGGCTGCACCGGGTCGACCGCCGCGAGGGCGGCGCGCAGGGCGGGGATGAGACCGGCCGGGCTGCCCGTCGTCCGCAGGACGAACATGAAGTCGGCCTGGGGGGACTGGGCCGCCGGGAAATAGAGGGATTCCTTGCCCCGCTCGTCGAGCGAGCCGCTCTTCACGGTGCCGACCACGCCGACGATGGTCCAGAGGGTGTGGTCATGGAGGATCCGCTTGCCGATCGCGTCCTCGCCCTTCCAGTAGCGGTCGACGAGGAGGCGGTCGACCACCACCACCGGCCGGGCCGAGGCCACGTCGGCGTCGGCAATCCAGCGGCCCTGCAGGAGCGTGAGGCCGAGCGTGCGGAGGTAGCCCGGGTCCGCGTTCCGGATCAGGGCGTGGGGTTCGGGCGCGTCGGGCGGAAGCTTGATGTCGGGGCTCGTGTAGTTGCCCGAGTTGTACCTGTCGGTGAACGGCAGGAAGCTCGTCGATCCCGCGGCCGCCACCCCGGGTACGGCGGCGAGGCGCGCCAGGACGGCGTCGTGGAAGGCCGCGATCTTGGCCGGGCTGTCGTACCGTGAGGCCGGGAGGGCGACCTCGCCCGCCACGACGCCGCCGGGACGGAAACCCGGGTCGACCCGCTGCAGGCGGGAGAAGCTCTTGATCAGGAGCCCGGCGGTCGAAAGCAGCATCACGGCGAGCGCGATCTCCGTCACGACCAGGGCCGAGCGCAGCCGCTGCGTCCGGCGGCCGGCCGAGCCGCGCCCGCCGGATTCCTTGAGCGCGGCGCCGGGGCCGGAGCGCGACGCGGCCCACGCCGGCAGGCCGCCGAAGAGGAGGCCGGTGGCGAGCGCGCAGCCGAAGGTGAAGGCGAAGACCGTCGGGTCGAGCCGGACGTCGAAGCCGCGGGGCAGGTGGGCCAGGCCCAGACCCTTCAGGGCGGCGAGGCTCCAGGCGGCGACCACGAGGCCGCCGCCGCCGCCGACGAGGAAAAGGACGCCGCCCTCGATCATGAGGAGCCGGACGAGGCGCCCGCGGGTCGCGCCGAGGGCGGTGCGGATCGCGAGCTCCTTCTGGCGGCCGACCGCGCGGGCGAGGAGAAGGCCGGCCACGTTCGCGCAGCCGATGAGGAGGGCGGCGGCCACGCCGGCCTGGACCAGGAGAAGCATGCCGCGGATGTTATCCACGTTCTCCTCCAGGAAGCCGGTCACGCGCCCGGTGAACCCGCTCGTCCGCCAGAATTCCGCCAGCTGCGGCAGGCGCGCGGCGTTGCGGGCCTGGATCAGGTCGAGCTCGCGCTGCGCCGCCGCGAGGGAGGCGCCCGGCTTCAGGCGGGCGATCATCTTCGAGGACTCGTGACCCCGCTGGGTGTCGGCCGTCTGGGCGGGGGTGAAGCCGTAGGGGATCCAGACCTGGGTCTCGAGGTTCGGGAAGTAGAACCCCGCGGGCATGACGCCGATGACCGTGACGGGACGGTCGTCCAGGCGGATCACCCGGCCGAGGACGGCGGGGTCGGCGCCGAAGCGGGTGCGCCAGAAGCTGTCGCTCAGGACGACCGTCGCCGGCGCGTCGACCCGGGCGTCGCCGGCGTTGAAGGTGCGGCCGAGGGCGGCGGCCGACTCGAGGGTGGTGAAGAGGGAAGGAGTGGCGGCGAGCGCGCTCAGCCGCTCGGCCCGGCCGTCGCCGCCCGTGTTCAGGCTCCGGTAGCTGTACAGGGCGCTGTCGGCGAAGCTGCTGACGCCTTCGTGGCGGTCGACGTAGTCCGGGATCGAGCTGCCGGCGTCCACCAGTCCCAGCGCCGGATAGCTGTTGTTGGCGTAGACCAGCCGCCCGGATTCGGGCCAGGGATACGGCTTCAGCAGGATGGCGTTGATGACGCTGAAGATGGCGGTGTTGGCACCGATGCAGAGGGCGAGGGTCGCGATCGCGACCAGCGAAAAACCCGGGCTGCGCAGGAGCTGGCGGACGGCGTAGCGGAGGTCGGCCATGGTCAGTTGAGCTTGATCCGGTCGTGGGAATCCCACTGTGACATGTCGGAGAGGATCACGCGGTCGCCGGGCTGCAGGCCCTTCACGATTTCGATCGTGTTGACCGAGCTGCGGCCGAGCTGCACCTGGTTCCGGGTGGCGTAGACGCCATCCGCGTCGAGGAGGAAGATCCCGGCCGTCGAATGCTCCTGGCCGAACGCCGGACGGCCGACGTACACCACGTCGTCCAGGTGCTCGAGCTCGATCACGCCGTCGACCGAGAGGTCGGGGCGGGCGCCCTGCGGCAGTTTGCCGGGCAGCGCGACGTCCACCGTCACCGTGCCGTTCGTGACGGACGGCGCCACCCGTGAGACCTTGCCCTCGGCGACCCCGTTGCGGGTGTCGATCTCCGCGCTCTGCCCGATCTGCACGTCCTTCGCCTGGGTCTCCGCGATCTCGATCGCCGCCTTGAGGCGGCTCGGATCGGCCACCCGCGCCAGGTTGGTGCCGGGTGTCACCTGGGCGCCGACCTCGACCGGGACGACCTGGAGGATGCCGGTCATGCCGGCCCGCACGTTCAGGGCGTCGGCCTCGGCCAGCTTGAGCTTCGCCTGGGCGCGGAGCTGGTCGACCGTCGCCTGCTTCACGGCCAGCTGGGGGGTGACCGACTCCTGGGCGAAGACGTAGCGCTTCTGCGCGATCGAGTTCACGGTCTCCTGCTGCTCGGCGGTCACCTTGAGGAGCTTGAGGCTCAGCTCGGAGACGAGCCCTTCCTGGAAAAGCTGCTCGTTCACCTGGGCGGTGAGGCGTGCGCTCTCGAACTGCGCCTTGGCATTGGCCGCCTCGGTCTCGGCCGCGAGAAGGTCCCGCTGGACCGTGACCTTGACATTGGCGTAGTCCGCCTCGCCGGCCCGCAGTGCGGACTCGGTGTCGAGCGCCGCCTGGGTGACATCGGGGTTGCTGAGGACCATGATGATGCTATCCGGCTGCACAATGGCACCGGGCAGGAGCACGATCTGCTCAACCCGGCCCTGGGTCCGGGCGGCAATCCAGCGGATGTCGACCGGCACCAGGGTGCCCGGGCCGTGCACCTGGCGGATCATCGGTCCCCGCTTCACGGTGTCGATCCAGACCAGGCTTTTGTCGACGGTCGGCACCGCGGGCTTGAGGCGGGCCAGGCCGACCGTGATGGCGACCAGCGCCACGACTCCGACGCCGCCCCAGATCAGGCGTTTCCTGAGCTTGGCCTTCGCTTGGGATGGGCGCTGGATATCCATGGATTCGGGCGCTTATTCGCAGGCCCTATGCCAGCTGGACAACAATTCCCTAAGCTGTTTCATGATAACAGCTAAAATAGCCATTTCCCGAGACGAAAGGGCCGCCTTATCCCCGCAACCGGGAATCCGGCGTCCCGGAAGTGGGAAAGGTTTTTGCGGGCTTCACGCCTGCTTGGGAAGGGGTATCCGCATGATCGCGATGCACCCCGAGCGGTCGTCGCGGTTGTACAGGCTCAGCGAGCCGTGGTGGTTCTCGGCAATCTGCTGCGAAAGGACGAGCCCGATGCCCGATCCCTCGGGCTTGGTGGTGAAAAACGGCACAAAGAGGTTGCTCGTGTCGCCGATGCCCGCGCCGTTGTCCTCGATCGCGATCTCGGCGACCTCGCCCGACAAGCGCCACGAGATCCGCACGTGCGGGGCCTTCTGCTCCAGGGCCGCGTCCACTGCGTTCTTCAGCAGGTTGATGACCGCCTGCTCGACCTGGGCGGCGTCGAGCTGGAGCTTGAGCGGGCTGCCGCCCTTGACCTCCACCGGGACGCGCCGCTCGAGCGCGGCCGCCTGGCGCAGCAAGGCGCCCAGGTCGCAGGCCGCGAACTGCGGCGGGGGCAAGCGGGCCAGGCGGGCGTAGCCCTGGAGAAAGCGCTCGAGGCTGCTGGCGCGCGCGGCAATGACGCCGAGCCCGGACTGCATGTCCTCCTCCCAGTCGGGGCGCCGCGGCTGGCGCGCCATCGCGTCCCCCAGCGTCGTGGCGATCGACTTGATCGGCGTCAGCGAGTTGTTGAGCTCATGGCCGAGGACGCGGACCAGGCGCTGCCAGGCCTTGAGCTGCTCCTCGCGGAGCGGGCGGCTGAGGTCGCCCAGCACCACGAGCTGATGCGGCCGCCCGTCTTCGCGGAAGGTCGTCCGGCGCAGGCCCCAGCGGCCGTGGGCGCCCGGCAGCCCCTCCGGGCGCAGGAACCGCACCGGCTCGCCGTCCAGGAACTCGCCGAGGCCGATGGTGTCGGCATCGCGGCCGAGCAGCCCCTCGGCCGGGCGGTCGAGGAGCGCCTGGCCGGCCGGGTTCACGAGGCGCAGCACGCGGTCGGCGTCGAACGCGAAGATCGCGAGGTCGATCTCCTTGATGACCGCGGTGAGGAGCGCGGTGGCCTCGAGCGCCCCCCGGCGCTGGGTCTGGAGGATGTCGCCCAGCCCGTTGATCTCGAACAGGATCTCGCCGAGGGAATCGCGGCGGCCGGCGCCGCGCGCCCGGAACGAGAAGTCGCCCTCGCGCAGCGCCAGGAGCAGGTTGGACATCGTCTGGAGCGGGCGCACCACCCGCTGCTGTGTCGCGCTGGCAAAGCCGATCCAGCATCCGACCACGAGGAGGAGGACCGTCACCCGCAGGTCGGCGGCATAGTCCCCCTGCCAGAGCCAGTAGCCCGTGAAGAGGACGGCGGGCAGGCCGCCCAGCAGGGCGAAGGCGAAGATCGCCTGGTCATGGGTCAGCTTCCTCGACCGTGGGGCCATGGTTGAACCTTGGCGGTTCCCGGCCCAAAGCTACAGACCGTATTTCTCGAGGCGGCGGTAGAACGCGCTGCGGCTCAGCCCCAGGAGCTCCGCGGCCTTGCGGGCGTTGCCGTCGCAGCGGGCGAGGGTCTTCTTGATCAGGTAGGCCTCCACCTCCTCGAGGCTCATGTCGTCGAGGCGGGGCACGGCGGACGCGGCGTTGAGCGCCAGGTCGACGGCGCGGACGACCTTGCCCGGGGCCATCAGCACGGCGCGCTCCACCGCGTGGTTCAGCTCCCGGACATTGCCCGGCCAGGCGTAGGCGCGCAGCGCGCGCATGCTCTCCTCGTCGAAGCCCGAGATGGCCTTCCGGTACCGGGCCACGTGCTGCTTGAGGAAGTGCTGGGCCAGGAGGTCGATGTCGTCCCGCCGCTCGCGCAGCGCCGGCAGGTGGATCTGGATGGTGTTGAGGCGGAAGAGGAGGTCCTGGCGGAAGCGGCCCGCCGCGACCTCGGCGGCCAGGTCGGAGTTGGTGGCGGAGATCAGGCGCACGTCGGCCCGCAGCGTCCGCGACGAGCCCACCCGCTCGAACTCGCCCCGCTCCAGGGCGCGCAGGATCTTGGCCTGCTGGGCGGCGGGGATGTTGCCGATCTCGTCCATGAAGAGGGTTCCCCCCTCGGCGAGCTCGAAGCGCCCGGCGCGGTCGCCCTTGGCGTCGGTGAAGGCGCCGCGGACGTGCCCGAAGAGTTCGCTCTCGAAGACGCCCTCGGGGAGGCCGCCCATGTTGACCGAGATGAAGGGCTTGGCGCCGCGCGGGGACACGGCATGGATGGCCTGGGCCACGAGTCCCTTGCCGGTGCCGTTCTCGCCGGTGATGAGCACGTTGGCATCGGAGGGCCCGACCCGGGCGATGAGTTCCAGGACCGGGCGCATCGCCGCTGACTGCGCGATCAGCGCCGGGCCGGGCTTGCCGCGCAGGAGCTGGTTCTCCTGCTCGAGGCGGCGGTAGGCGCGGACCGTGCCGCCGAGCTCCACCTGGGTCTTCACGACCGCGAGGAGCCGCGGGTTCTCCCAGGGCTTGGCGACGAAGTCCTTGGCCCCGCGCCGCATCGCCTCGACGGCCAGCTCAACATTGGCCCAGGCGGTCATGATGACCACCGGCAGCGTCGGGTCCGAGGACTGCAGGCGGGAGAGAAGGTCGAGGCCCTCCTTCCCGCTGGTCGTGTCCCGGGCATAGTTCAGGTCAACCAGCGCCAGCGAGTAGTCCCGCGCCTCGACCGCCTTCAGGGCCGCCGCCGGGGATTTCACCGCCTCGGTCTGGTAGCCCTCGTTCTTCAGCAGCAGCCGCAGTGCCTCGATGATGTCGGAGTCGTCGTCCGCAATCAGGATGCGGTGGGGAGGCGGGCCGGACATGGGGTGGGGTCAGTCGTTCGTGAGGTTGATGTGATAGCGCTCCAGGGTCGTCCCCAGCGTCCGGTCATAGACGGCCACCGCTTGCCGCTCGTTGGCAATGGCGGTGGAAATATTGAGGCTGACCGCCGCCAGGTTCTGCTGGACCTGCTGGACCGCCAGGGTGGTGCTGGCGCCGGCCTTCTTTTTCTTTTCCTCGGCGTCCAGCGCCTGCTTCTCCAGTTCGTACGCCTTCTGGTCGGCGACCACCCGTTGGCGGGTCACCTCGATCTGGCCTTCGGCCATGGCGACCTGGCGGGCGATGTCGGCGCCGAGGCGCAGGAGGTCCTCCTCGGCCTGCCGGCGGGTCAGGCGCGCGACCCGCAGGTTGCCGCGGCCGACGGCATTCGTGATCGGCAAGGTGACGGCAACGCCGGCCGAGAACGACGGGTTCATCCGGTCCCAGACCTGCTGGCGACTGGACGAGAAGTCGGAGGAGATGCCATTGTAGCCGTACCCGCCGATGAAGTTGACCTGCGGCAGGACGCTGTTCACGGCCTGGGCCTCGGTCGCCCGGTCGGCCACGATCCCCTGCCGCGCGATCAGGTAGTCGGGCCGCTTGAGGAGGGCCGACTCCAGGTCGGCCTTCCGGTCGATCCTGACCTCCGGCGTCGTGATGGGAGCCAGGACGAACAGCGGCTTGTCCTCAAAGAAGACATCCTCGCCGATCAACTCGCGGAGGGCATCCTCGGCATCGTGGACCTGCCGCTCGCTGGTCAGGACCGGCTCTTCCAGGGCGGCGTACTGCGCCCGCGCCACGATCACGTCGCTCCGGGAGATGCTGCCGATCTTGTAGCTCTTCTCGTTGTCCTCGAGGAGCGAACGGGCGAGGTCGCGCGTGCGCTGGGCGACGTCGAGGGCGTCGTGGGCGAGCTCCAGGTTGCTGTAGGCAACGACGACGTTCGTCACCGTGGTGATGGCCGCCTGCCGATATTGGAGGTCGGAAATGGAGCGGTTCGCCTTGGCGATCCGCACCTGGGCGAGGTTGTAGCCCAACCCGAAGCCCTTGAGCAGCGGCTGGGTGATGTTGATGCCGCCGTTGCTCTGGTAGTTATTGGCGAAGTTGTTGAACGGGAAGCGCTCGTTGTAGGCGGTGCCGCCGATCAGGTACTGGGTGCCGATGGGTGTCAGGCCCTGGATTCCGATCCCGTAGCTGTCGAGCTTGTCGGTCTCGAAGATCGGCGGGGTGTAGGAGGCTTCGTCCAGGCTCTGGGAGGTGCTGCGGTTGAAGACGATTGCCGGGTCGAACGCCCCGCGGGCGACCAGCAGGTTGGCGCGCGAGATGCCGCGCAGGTAGGACGTGACCCGCAGCACGCGGTTCCGGGAGAGCGCCATCCGGATGGCGTCGTCCAGCGTTAGCGTGCTCCCCGGGTCTGGTTCCGGCACCTGCGCGCGCGCGGCCGTGGCCAGGAGCGCGGCCAGGACGAGGAGGAAAAGGCGGCGGGCGGTCCGGAACATCAGGAAACGCGCATCCCGTCGGCCAGCCGCACGACCGTGCGGCCGTAGGCCGCGTTCGACTCGGCGTGGGTCACCTGCACGATGGTGACGCCGTTCTCGCGGTTCAGCTTCTGGAAGAGTTCCATGATCTCCCGGCCCTGGTCGGAGTGGAGGTTGCCGGTCGGCTCGTCGGCCAGGATCAGCCGGGGGTTGGCGACCAGGGCGCGGGCGATGGCGACCAGCTGCTGCTGGCCGCCCGAGAGCTGCGATGGGAAGAGGTCCTTCTTGGCGACGATGCTGAAGCGGTCGAGGGAGTCGCAGACGATCGTCTGGCGCTCGGCCTTCGGCACGTTGCGGTAGGAGAGAGGGATCTCGAGGTTCTCGTAGACCGTGAGGTCGTCGAGGAGGTGGTAGGCCTGGAAGACGAAGCCGATGTTCTTCTTCTGGAGCTCCAGCCGTTGCTTCTGGCTCAGCTTCTCGACCGCGGTTTCGCCGAAGCGGAACTGCCCCGACCAGCCGGAATCGTGCATCCCGAGGATGTTCAGCAGCGTGGACTTCCCCGAGCCCGAGGGGCCCATGATCGAGACGAAATCGCCCTCCTCGATGTCGAGGTTGATGTTGCGCAGCGCGTAGTAGGGGCCGCCCTTCAGGGGATAGACGCGGTCGACACTCTTTAGGTGGATCATCAGGCCCGACACTCGCAGGGTCCGTGCCACGTCGGCAAGGCTTCGATTACTAGGCTAAAACCAACAGCTTACGGAGGAGCGGGTCGCATCGAACCCATCCCATTGGACTCGGAACCGAAACCGACTCGTCCCATTAATGGGACGAGTCCTAGGTGGCTGGCGACTCAGCCGCCTCCTCGGCCCGGCGAAGGCGAAGCGCGCCCGCAATCTCGGACATGCGGGTCTCGTTGAGCGGATAGGTGAGCAGGATGAGGAGGGAGACAATTCCGACTCCCGCCGGGAGCAGGCTCATGAGGAGCACGAGCCCGTGGAGCGAGCCGGCGGTCTGGTCCTGGTTGGCCACGAAGCCGACGATGCCCATCAGGATGCCGGTCAGCCCAGCGCCCCAGCCCCAGCCCTGCTTCTGGCAGAAGATCGAGGCCGAGAAGATGAGGCCGGTGGCGCGGCGGCCATTCTTCCACTCGGCGTAGTCGGCGGTGTCGGCGTACATCGCCATGAGCAGCGGGCTCAGGGGGCCGCCGGCGATCGAACCGAGGGCGTTGATGCCGTAGATCAGCAGGAGCTGGTCGGGCCGCAGCAGGTAGAACGAGGCGGTGGACCCGATGGCGACCACGAAGAGGACGATGAAGGCCGTCTTCCGGCCGACCAGCCGGGCGAACATCGGCACCAGCATCGCGCCGATCAGCGAGAGGACCTGGTTGCTGGTATTGAAGAGGGAGACAAGGCTTTCCCAGCCCCAGACCTGGGTGCCGGCGATCTTCGCGGGCAGGAAGGACGGCAGGGTGAGCTTCTGTTGGACCACGTAATACTTGAAGTAGTGGACGGTGACGTTGCCGCGCAGCGCCACGAAGAGGATGAAGGTCAGGGTGGTGGCGAGGAGGATGAGCCACGGGCCATTGGTCAGGAGGTCGCGGATGTCGTTGAAGACGGAGCCCAGCCCACTCGCCTGCTGCTGCAGGCGGGGCGGCAGGACGCGCTCCTTGGTGTTGAAGAAGACGACCAGAAAGGAGGCCACGGCGACGACCCCGTAGATCACGAAGGCCAGCTTCCAGCCCTGCTGGACCGTGCTGGCGCCGAGCCAGCCGCCGGTCTTCGTCATGGGCAGGAGGGTCGCGTTGACGACGATGCCGGCCGCGAAGGCGCCGACAAACTTGATCGAGGACAGGGCGGTGCGCTCGCGCGGATTCGGGGTGATGACGCCGAGCATCGCCGTGTAGGGGATGTTGATCGTCGTGTAGAGGATCATCATCGCGTTGAACGTCAGGTAGGCCCAGAGGAGCTTGCCCTTGTCGCCGAAGTCCGGGACGTAGAAGGTGAAGAACGCCGCCAGCGCCAGCGGCACGCTGACCCAGAGGAGGTACGGGCGGAACTTGCCCCAGCGTGACTTGGTGCGGTCGGCGAGCATCCCGATCACCGGGTCGAAGAAGGCGTCGGTGCTCCGGCTGACGAGCAGCATGTAGCCGGCGGAGGCCGCGCTGATGCCGAAGATATCGGTGTAGAAGATGAGGATGTACGACGAGATGACCGTCCAGTACAGGCAGGACGCGAAGTCGCCGAAGCCGTAGGAGAACTTCTCGCGCGAGGATAGTTTGTCGGTGTCCGTCATGGGGAGGTAGCCGGGAGCGGGGCGCCGGCGCGCGAGGGGGTAGTCCGCGGGAAGAGGCGTATCGCACCGCCTCTCCCGTGGGAACCAGAATCTTGCGCCGCCTACTTGTAGTACACCCCGAGCCGCTCCACCAGGCTCGTCCGGAGCGCCGCGACGTCGAGGGCCCCCGCATAGCGGGCCACCACCTGGCCCCCCGGCGCGATCACCACCGTGTAGGGGTAGCCGCCCGGCCACTGGGGATCGAGCGCCTGCGCCAGCGCGTCGGAGCTGGTGCCGGTGTAAATGAAGTTGTTGGTGGTCCGGCCCTGCTGGGCCACGGACTTCTTCGCGCTCGGCGGCACGGCGGCATGCTGCCGCTCGAGGAACGCGCGGGCCTTGAACTCGTTGGACGGATCGTCGACGCTGATCGTGATCAGGTCGAAGTCCCGGATCTCCAGCCACCGCGACATCTCCACCAGGCTGGGGAACTCCTCGACGCACGGCACGCACCAGGTGGCCCAGAGGTTGATCACCCGCAGGCGGTTGGTCGGGTTCTTGACCAGGGCGGCGACGCCGGCGGCATCGATGTGGTCCAGCGTGACCGGCAGGTTTTTCCACGCCTCGTTGTCCGCGGCGACCAGGCTCTGCTTCTGGTTCCACTTGGTCGAGCAGCCCATCGGCCGGGTGACCTCGACCGGCACCGGCTGGCCGGCGAGGAGCGCCTCCACGGCGTTGGGGCCGTCCGGCGAATGCACGGTCGCCGGGTCCACCACCTGCGAGTCGTCGAAGCGTCCGGCGTAGCGGAGGTGGCGCTGCTGGTCGAAGACGAACATGTGCGGCGTGCAGAGGCACCCGTAGGCCTTGGCCGTCGCCTGGGTCGCCCCGTCATAGAGGTAGGGGAAGATGAAGCCGCGCTCCTTGGCGTACAGCTTCATGTCGTCGTAGGTATCGCCGTACTTGCTGTAGCCGAGCTCGTTGATCTGGATTCCGGCCATGCTGTTGGGGTTGATGGCCACCACGCCGACGCCCTTGCCCTTCAGGCTGGCCACGAAGGGGATGAACCGGGTCTCGGCGGCGTGGGAAACCGGGCAGTGGTTGGAGAGGAAGATGACGATCAGCACCGGGTCCTGGCTGAAGTCCGCCAGATGGTAGGTCTTGCCGTCGACGCCGAGGAGCGAGAAGTCCGGCGCCGCCTCGCCGATCTGGAGGGTGTGGAAGCCGGCCGGGACGCCGTGCTCGGTGACGGGGGCGTCGGCCGCCCCCAACAGGCGGACGGTCAGGAGGGCCAGGGCCATGAAACCGGGGTAGGTTATTTTCATGCTGGCGGGACCGTACGCCGGGCGCCGCGGCGGGGCAAGCGAAGGAATCGGTTCGCAGGCCCCGCCGTTCCGGACGGAGGGAAGGCACTCTATAGTATCATATAGGCGCCAAGGTAAGCCCTATATAGTATTGCCGCCGGCCCGGGTTTGGTGTGTCCTCTGGTCCGCCTTCGGGCGACCCGCTGCCGCCCGGCTTGCTCCCATGAGATTCGCCCTCCGCCAGCTGGCCAAGAGCCCCGGCTTCACCGTGGTGGCCCTGCTGACCCTGGCGCTCGGCATCGGGGCCAACACCACGGCCTTCACGATCCTGAACCGCCTGCTGCTCCAGTCGCTGCCGTTTCACGATCCCGCCGGCCTGGTGCAGGTCTGGGCCGCAGTCCCGCGCAACGACACCGCGGGCCACGCGCCCGCCGACTTCTTCGACGAGCAGGAGCAGAACACGGTCTTCTCCGGCCTGGCCGCCTACATTCCCGGCGGCTCGATCAGCTTCGCGGAGCCGGGGCAGCCCGCCGTGACCGAAGGTTCCGTCGAGGCGACGGCCAACTTCTTTTCGGTCCTGGGGATCCAGCCGGTGCTCGGCCGGCTGCCGAGCGCCGACGAGGAGGCCCGCTTTGTTCCGGTCACGATGCTCAGCAACGAGTTGTGGCGGCACCACTTCAACGCGGACCCGGCCGTGCTGGGCCGCACCGTCCGCCTGGCCGGCAAGAACTACACGGTGATCGGGATCATGCCGCCCGCGCTGGACGACCCCGTGCTTTTCAATAGTCCGCCCGGTTTCTTCCCGCTGAATCCGATGAAGCTCAACCGCGACCTGCGGAGCGGCGGCTGGTACACGGTGGTGGGGCGGCTGAAACCGGGCGTTACCAGGCAGCAGGCCCAGGCGGAAATGACGGTCTTGGCGGACCGCTTCGCGAAGCAATATCCCAAGACCAACCAGGGACGCACCTTCCGGGTGGTCCCCTTTCCCACCACAAGCATGGGGTCCCTGGGGACGAACCTCACCTGGATGGTTTTGGCCCTGTCCGGACTCGTGCTGCTGATCGCCTGTGCGAACCTGGCCAACCTCCAGTTGGTCCGGACGACACGCCGGTCCCAGGAGATTGGGATTCGCCTCGCGCTCGGCTGTTCGCGGGCGCAGATCGTCGGGTTGCTCGTCCTGGAAAGCGTCATCCTGGCCGTGGCCGGCGGGGTCCTGGGGGTCTTCGTCGCGCTTTGGAGCAATGCCTACGTGGCGACGTACTTCTCGATCGATATGCCGCTCGATCTAAGGGTCATTGGCTTTACGTTCGGCGTCGCGTTGGCCACCGGGGTCCTGTTCGGGAGCTTCCCGGCGTGGCTGGCCTCGCAGGCGGATATCAACACGTCGCTCAAGTCGACCGGTCGCGGTTCCACCTCCGGCCAGTCGCGGCATTGGCTGCGGCAATCCCTGGTGGTGGTCGAGATCGGGATGGCGCTCACCCTCCTCGCCGGGGCCGGCTACTTTGTGAGCGGCATCTATCGCCTCACCCACCGACAGCTCGGGTGGGACACGGCCCATGAGCTGGTGGCCTTCATCGAGCTCGACCACGACCACTACGGCGAAGTCGGGGATCCCCGATCCAGTGTATTTGGCGACCGCCTGAAGGCGGCCCTCTCGGGAATTCCTGGTGTTGAGGCCGTCGACATTTCCCGCGGCTCCCCCGCTTGGGGCACTCCCCAGGTTCCTTATCGGCTCGAAGGGCACCCCGCGCCGGAGAAAGGCCGCGAGGATTATGCCGGACACTTCACGTTCGGACCGGATTTCTTCAAGGTCTACGGCGTCCGGCTGGTCGCGGGGCGGATGTTCCGCGAGTCGGACACCCACTCGGCGGCGCCGGTCGTGATCGTGAACGAGACCATGGCGCAAAAGCTCTGGCCCGGCCAGGATCCGATCGGCAAGCGAATCGGAGGTGTTGACCCCGCCGCGCCCCGCTGGGCCGAGGTCGTGGGGGTCATGGCGGACTTCGAGAGCGCCGGAGAGTTCTACGACCGGTCCGGCAACCGGATGAAGTACGCCGAGCCGTGGGCCCAGAACAACCATCGTTTCATGATGTTCTCGGTCCGGACCTTCGGCGACCCCGCCAGCCTTCGGGAGCCCGTGCGGAAGGCGGTGGCCCTGCTCGCGCCCGACATCGCGCTCAGCAACCTGGACACGGTCCCCGAGGTCATGGGCGACGAGTTGCATTACTTCAGCTTCCTGCGCCGGGTATTGATGCAGATCGCGGGGCTCGGCCTTCTGCTCTCGGTGATCGGAATCTACGGCGTGGTGGCCAATCTCGCCTCGGAACGGACGAAGGAGATCGGGATCCGGATGGCGCTCGGCGCGCAGCCCAACGCCATCGTTTGGCTGTTCCTGAAAAGCGGAATCCGGTTGGCGGCGCTGGGCGCGGTGCTGGGGGTCGGCGCCGCCTACGCGCTGGTCCTGATCCTCAGCCGGACGGTGCCCCAGGTTCCGGGACGGGACCCGCGGACCATCGCCGAGGTCGCCGTCCTGTTGTTCGCGGTGGCCATCGTTGCCTGCTGGCTGCCGGCCCGGCGAACCACCCGGGTCAGTCCGACGGTCGCCCTGCGCAGCGAGTAGACGAAAAATCCATTCCGTCTGCTGGCCGAAGAATCAGTTGCACCGGCCAGCCCGGAGGCGCCGCCCAGGGGATTAGGGGCTCGCCGAGGGACGGGATTGGGCGCAACTTGGGAGCGCCTCCAAACGTCTTGCCCCCTATCATGAACACGATCACCCGGTTGGGACGGAAAGGTGTTCTCCCGCTGGCGCTCGCCGCGCTGGCCCCGGCCGGCGTCCACGCCGGTCCGTTCTCCTACCTGTCGGACAGCGAGCAGATCACGGCGATCTCGTCCAAGGTCTTTGGCGGCTACGAGCGGACCAAGGCGGGTGACGGCACCTACCCGCGGGAGCTCTTTGTCTTCGGCAACGGCGGGCAGGTTGAAAGCGCCGCTCCGGCGGTGGACGTGGCCGGCTACCTCGCGGGCTTCTCCGTCTTCGGCCAGAGCGTGCGGGATCCCTCGATCGACGACCTGAGCTTCCGCAGCATCGCGCGGATGATCGAGGCGCCGCTCTCCGGGCAGAACTACCTGCCGACCCAGGATCCGAAGCAGACCAAGCTGCTCATCATGGTTTACTGGGGGCGCGCCCAGGGCACGAACCACATCCAGGACGGAGCGGCCCACGATGCGATCGTCGCCAACAACGCGCGGCTGATGGGCTTCGACCAGGAGGGCTGGATGCAGGCCCATGCCGACTGGAGCTCGATGATCTTTGGGCGCTCCTTTCGCATGGAGCTGCTCGACAACCTCAACGCGCCCAACCTGAGCGCGCTCGAGATGGACCGGTACTACGTGGTCCTGCGGGCCTTCGACTTCCAGTCCGCCTGGAAGCAGAAGAAATTGCGGCTCCTCTGGGAGACGCGCTTCAGCCTGTCCGAGCGCGGCCATCTCTTCAACGAGGAGCTGCCGGTCATGGCCCAGGCGGCCAGCCATTATTTCGGCCAGCCGACCGGTGGGCTGGTCCGGACGCCGCTCAAGGACACCCAGGTCGAGATCGGCGAGCTGAAGAACCTCGGCGAGCCGGCACCGGCGGACGGAAGCGCGAAGTAGGGCGGCGGCGGCGGGGATCCGGGCGCGACCTCCGAGGGGGTCGCGCTTTTCTTTGTTCGGATTTGGCCGCGGCGGCTGTTACAGGAAAACCGCGATGACCGATGACGCCGAACTGCTCCGCCGCTACGCGACCGACGCCTCCGAGGCGGCCTTCACCGAGCTCGTGCAGCGGCACCTCGGCCTCGTCTACCAGGCCGCCCGGCGGCAGTGCGGCGGCGACGGCCACCGGGCCGAGGACGTGGCCCAGGTCGTCTTCGCGAGCCTGGCGCGCAAGGCCGCCGCGCTCGCCGGCCGGACGACCCTCGCCGGCTGGCTCTACACCAGCACCCGCTATGCCGCCATCCAGGCGGTGCGCGCCGAGGCGCGGCGCCAGGTCCGCGAGCGGGAGGCGGAGCGCTTGGGCGCGGTGAACGCCGACGAGCCGGGGCCGGCCGCGTGGGCGCGCCTCGAGCCGGTGATCGACGAGGCGCTGCGCGCGCTCCCGGAGGCCGACCGCGAGGCCGTGCTCCTGCGCTTCTTCGAGCGTTGGCCCCTGGCCGAGGTTGGCTCCCGCTTCGGGCTTTCCGAGGACGCGGCGCGGATGCGGATTGAGCGCGCCCTTGGGAAGATGCGCCGCATCCTCGGCCGGAAGGGCGTGACCTCGACCGCCGCGGCGCTGGCCGCGGTCCTCGAGGCCCACGCCGCCGGGACGGCCCCGGCGGGACTCGCGGGCGCCGTGGTCGCGGGCGCCCTCGGCGGGACCGCAGCCGCCGGCGCCGTGGCCGGCGCCACCCTGCTTATGAGCACAACCAAAGTCAGCGTGGGCATCATCGTGGCAATCGTGGCGGTCGGCACCGCCGGACTGGCCTGGCAGCACCGGGTGATCGGGCACCTGCGGGCGGGGGCGGCGGCCTCGGCGCAGCTCGCGGTCGAGAACAGCCAGCTGCGCGCCGAGAACGCGCGCCTGCAAAGGGCGGGGGCGCCGGCCGCCGCCGGACGGGCCGCG
>Ga0302314_10008815_pt1 | contig 17911 bp, 17 predicted proteins | sample III_Palsa_N2_3_FD_200533 | JGI IMG/M metagenome (GOLD analysis project Ga0302314, IMG submission 200533) | Peat permafrost microbial communities from Stordalen Mire near Abisko, Sweden - III_Palsa_N2_3 | ecosystem: Environmental > Terrestrial > Soil > Palsa > Peat permafrost | place: Sweden...
CCGAGCCGATGATCGCGCGGCGTTTGTCGAAGTCATACTTGTCCGACAGGAAGCTCGCGACCGTGTCGCGGAGCATCGACTGTTCTTCGGTGAAGCTGAGGTCCATCGGGGTCGTCCTAAAAGGGCTCCCTCTCCTTCGCGGGGAGAGGTCGGAAGCGGGGTGTCGGCGCGGTCGGAGTCGTTAGAGACCCAGCACCATCTTGGCGATGATGTTGCGCTGGATCTCGTTGGATCCGCCGTAGATCGAGGTCTTGCGACCATTGAAATAGGTCGTCGCGGTCTCGTGGGCGTATTCGGGGCCGATGGGATGGGCGTTGTCGCCGTCCTTCGGGAAGCCGCGGAAATAGGGCGCGCCATAGTGGCCCGCGGCCTCCAGGGCCAGCTCGTTCACCCGCTGTTGGATCTCGGTGCCCTTGATCTTCAGCAGGCTGGATTCCGGTCCCGGCCCCTTGCCCGAGGCTTCGCCCGCGAGGGTGCGCAGCTCGGTATATTCCAGCGCCGTCAGGTCGATCTCGAGTTCAGCGACCTTGCGCTTGAAGAAGGGATCGGCCAGCAGCGCGCCGCCATCGTCGCCCAGCTCGGTTGAGGCCATGGAGCGGATCCGCTCGATGCCACGCTTGGAGCGGGCCACGCCGGCAATGCCTGAGCGCTCGTGCGCCAGCAGGAACTTGGCGGCGGTCCAGCCCTGGTTTTCTTCGAAGATGCGGTTCTCGACCGGCACCTTGACGTTATCCAGGAACACATCGTTGACCTCGTGCTCGCCGCCAAGGGTGATGATCGGGCGCACGGTGATGCCGGGAGTCTTCATGTCGATCAGCAGGAAGCTGATCCCCGCCTGCGGCTTGGAGTCCGGGTCGGTGCGGACCAGGAAGAAGCCCCAGTCGGCGAACTGAGCCAGCGTGGTCCAGGTCTTTTGGCCATTGACTATGTAGTGGTCGCCTTCGCGCACGGCGCGGGTGCGCAGCGAAGCCAGATCAGAGCCCGAGCCGGGCTCGGAATAGCCTTGGCACCACCAGATGTCGCCGTTGTAGGTGGGGGGAAGGAATTTGGCCTTCTGCTCAGGCGTGCCGAAGGTGTAGATCACCGGCGAGACCATGTTTATGCCGAAGGGCAGAATCGGGATGGTGTCCGCGCGAGCCTGCTCTTCCGACCAGATGTATTTCTGGGTCGGGGTCCAACCGGTGCCGCCGTATTCCACCGGCCAGCCCGGCGCGATCCACTTTTTCTTCGCCAGAATCTTGTGCCAGGCGAGATAGTCCTCCTTGGACCAGGCGTCCTCGCTGGCGCCCTTCTCACGCAGACTCTCGGGATAGTTTTCGGCGATGAAGGCCCGGGCCTGGTCGCGAAAGGCGATGTCCTCGGGCGAAAAATCGAGGTTCATGGCGTATCTCCCAAAGGTCCGGCGTCGGGCGTCGAGTTGCCCGTGATGATAGGGGCGGCGCGTGGGTATGCAATGGTGACGCAAGCGTCAACGTAAAGCTTTGCATCCCTCCATGGCGCGACGGCGTTCATGATGCCAAGGAAGGCCCATGCCACGCATCTTGACCTACAACATTCATCGCTGTGTCGGGGTGGATCGCAAGCTGGACGTCGGCCGGGTAGCCGCGACCATCGCAGCTCTGGAACCCGACATCGTCGCGCTGCAAGAGGTGGACGTGGGCCGCGCCCGTAGCAATGGAGTCGACCAGGCGCACGAGATCGCCCAGCGCCTCAAGATGACCAGCCACTTCAACGCCGCGATGACAGTCGAGGAAGAGCAGTACGGCGACGCCATCCTCACCTGTTATCCCGAACGCGTGGTCAAGGCGGGCGGCCTGCCCGGCCTGAACCCGCGATTGCGGCTGGAGCCGCGGGGCGCCCTGTGGATCGAGATCGAAATCCACGGCGTGAAGGTTCAGATCATCAACACCCACCTCGGTCTCGTCGCCCGCGAACAACAGCGGCAGGCGACCGCCCTGGCCAGCCACGAGTGGCTGCGGCATGACCAGTGCAAGACCCCGGCGATTCTGCTCGGCGATTTCAACGCCACCATGGCCTCGGTGGTCTATCGCACCCTGGCCGCGCGGCTGAAGGACGCCCGGCGACTGACGCCCAGCAGCCAGCCCACCGGAACCTTCCCATCGCGGTTTCCCTTCCTGCGCATCGACCATGTCTTCGTCAGCGACGGAATCCAGGTCACCGGCATGAATGCGCCCTACGATCCCTCCACCCGGCTCGCGTCGGATCACTTGCCGCTGGTGATGGATTTCAACGTCGGCGCCTGAGCAATGGCGCGCACGCCTTCATCAAGCAGTTTGCGGCGCTTGGCCGGCTTCCAGGCGTCGTCGACGCCCATGGGATCGCCCAGGTGATAGGCGGCGATGAATTTGGCGGTTCGGCCTAGCTTGAGCGGCGTGATCGTGGTCAGGCGCCCGTGCGTGTTCAGGTGATCGATCGCCGCGATCAGGCCTCCCCGCCGCTCGATTGCGTGGGCGACATCCGTCGCCGAGCGGCCAAAATAGTGGCCCACGAGCCTATTGCGCAGCGTCACGATCGCCGTTGAATCCGCGTCGGTGCGCGCCTCGATCGCCAGTTCGACCTCGGTATCCAGCCCGCTCGAGCGATTGTTCAAATTGGCCGAGCCGATGCGCACCAGCTTGTCATCGACGATGGTCACCTTGGCGTGGACGATCACGGGCTTTCCGTGCGGCGTATGCGGGCTGAGGATGCGCAGGCGCCCGAACACATCGGCCTCGCGCAGCCGGCGCACCACGACCGATCGCGCCCGGTCCATACTGAATTTGTCGAAATAGCTGGGGCTGTGCTCGGTGGAAATCAGCACGATCTCGGGTCCACGCGCATCGGTCAGCCGCCGGGCCAGGGCCTCGGCGATAATCGGCGAGGTGAAATACTGGTTTTCCAGATAGATGGTCCGCTCGGCCAAGGCGATGGAACGCAGCGCCAGCGCCTTCCACTCCTCCACCAGCGGATGGTCATGCCAGGCGGGTTCGGTACGGGCGATAGCGACCGAAGCGTTGGTGATGGCCGGGGGAATAAAGTCTGGCCAGGGATCTGGAGCATCCTCGATTTGATCCGCCGCCGGCGCCTCGATCGTCTCGCCCGTCGCCCGGACCCATCGTTTGCGGATCAGGTCTCCCAGCGCGCGGGCCGCGTCGCCCTCCACCATCATCGTCACCTCGTGCCTGGGCGGGTGATAGTCCAGGCTGGGATCGATCCGGCGCGCGTCGTCATCCAGGTGCGCGACCGTGTCCCATCGATCGGTGCCGAAGTCGCCGCCGCTGCAGAAGGCGATGCGGTCGTCGATCACCAGCACCTTCTGGTGGTGGCAACCGCCCAGCGGCACGGCGTCGTCGAGGCGGAACTTGACCCTCGAGTCTTTGAACCAAGCCCGCGCCCGGTGCGGGAAGAATTCCTGAGAGGCGGCGATCGGCAGGGCCGACTTCCAGATCAGCAGCCGCACATCCAACTCGGGCCGCGCATTGGCGAGATCGATCAAGACCCGGCCGAACTCGTCTGGGTCGTCGGGGCCCTCGAAACCGTCCGGCTGCAAACGCGTGCGCGGATCGAAGCCCCATCCGATCAGATGGATCGAGCGTCTCGCGGTCGGTAGAACCGCGAGAACGGCGGCGAAATAGTCCTGCACATCGACCAGGAAGGCGGCGCGCGTCGCCTGGTCGATCCGCCAGCAGGTTTGGCCCGGCTCAAGAAAATTCATCCGCGCGGGCTCGTCCCCTGTCAGCGCGCCGGCTCTACGATAGCGCAGGCCAGCTTGATCAGACAAAGCGCGGCAAGCGCTGCCGTTCCATCCTGCCGCGTGACCCCAAGGTCCGGCAATTCGCCAAGGGTCGTGATGCCGGCGGGCCCCGCCCAACGCACGTGATCGGTGGCGCCGACGTCATGCGCCCGCAGCGCCGTCGCCGCCGCGAGCGCCGGCAAGCCCTCCAGCAGAACTGGAATTCTCTGGGTGCGCGCGGCGATGATCGCGCCAGCCACCGCAGCGGACTCCCGCCCTCCGAGCGTTTGCAAAATCTCCAGCGGATCGGCGGCGCCGGCCTCGATCGCCGCGATAACCGCCTTGGCCGAGGTGTCCGCGCCGGGACCCAGGCCGACCAGGACCAGCAGGTCCGGCTGTTTGGCCAGCACCTCCATCCCGAATGCCATGGTCGCCGCGCATTCGCGCTCGCTCATGGCCGGCGCCGGCGCGAGCGGCAGCGGCCGGTCGAGCGCCAGATCGTAGACGTCCAGCCCCGCCCCCAGATGCGCGGCCGCGCGGCTTACTTGTGCATCGCCAGCGGCGACCTGTTCCATGAAGGCGCGCGTTTCGCCGACATCGCCACCCGCATGAGCGCCAGCGTAAAAGGCCAGGATCGGCCGCCGCAGTATCGGCTCGCCGCGCCAAGCGACCACCCACCGGGCCAGATCCGCCAACTGTCCAAGATCCGGCTCGAAAGGGCGCGCCGGGGCTGAAGGCGGCGCGTCGGCCATGAGCGCGCGAATGTCATCAAGCGGTGCGTCAGTCATGGCCGGGGCATAGCCCGCCCAAGGCCGGGTGCAAAGCATCTCCGGCTTTGCCGGAACAGGATGATAGGATGGCGCCATCCCCTGCCCGGAGCCCGTCATGACCTCGCCCCCAAGCGCCGACGCCCTGAAGCTCGATGTCGACCAGCTGAACGCCTTCCTCGTCCGCGCCTTCGATGTCGAGGACCATGATATGTTGGCGCGAGTGGTCGAAGTACGGCCCGGCTATGCGCGCGTTGTCCGGCGTTTCCATCCGGCGACCCTGAGACCCGGCGGCCTGATCTCAGGTCCCACCTTGATGGCGCTCGCCGACCATGCGGCCTATGTTCAGGTGCTCGCGCACATCGGCGAAGTACCCATGGCGGTGACTACATCTCTGACCATGCACTTCCTGCGCGGCGCCCAGCCGGGCGAACTGGTGGCTGAGGCTCATCTGCTGCGCCTGGGCCGGCGGATCGCCACCAGCGAAATCCGCCTCTGGACCGAGAGCCCGGATAGAATCGCGGCCCACGCCACGGTCGCCTACGCCATCCCTTCCTGACTTAGCCCTCCTGACTTGCGAACAAGCCTCGCGAAGGGCACATGACCGTCATGGACGCCAGCCAGCCCACGCCGCGCCGCGCCGCGATTACACCCTGCATCAAGGTCTGCATGGTCGACGGCCAGAGCGGCCTATGCCTGGGCTGTTTCCGCACCCTGCCCGAGATCGCCCGCTGGGAACGGTTCAGCGACGAGGAGCGGCTGGCGCTGATGGCCGCCCTGCCCGCGCGGCGCTCGCGCATTAGTCCGGAAAAGCTGGGCGACGCCTGAGCGCGAGTGATTCGGCGTTCACGGCTTGCAAACCGCTCTGTGCGCATAGTCAGGGCAATTGGACCCAGAAGGGGCCGACAAGCCGAGACGGCGGGGCGCTACATGCTCAAATTTGCGATAATTGGTCTGGTTGGCGCGCTAGCCGCGGCCGCTTCGGCCAAGGCGGTTCTGACCTATGGTCATGCCGAAGGCGGCGCTGATCTGCGGCCGGCTCAGGTGGTCGCTGATGACGCCTCGACCGGACCAGCAAGCGGCTCGGCCGCGCAGGTCTCCAAAGGTCCCGACGGCCACTATTGGGCCGAGGCCGCCGTCAATGGCCACGCCGTCCATCTCCTGGTCGATACCGGCGCCACCGCGGTCGCTCTCACCGCGGAAGACGCAAAACGGCTGGGGTTCGACCCCAAGGGCTTGGACTACAGCTACCGCGTCTCCACCGCGAACGGCCAGGCGCGCGCGGCGCGGATAAAGCTGGCGAGCATCTCCGTCGCCGGCGCCGAAGTCGAGAACGTCGACGCCCTGGTCATCGACAAGGGCCTGCAGACCTCCCTGCTGGGCATGACCTATCTCGGCCGGCTATCGCAGTTCGAAGCCACGCCCACCGCGCTCATCCTTCGTCCCTGAGCCAGGCCTAAGCCGCTTGACGGCGTGCGGCCGCCTCGGCGATGGCTGAGAGTGCTCGATCGATCACCTCGACACCCGCTCCGACGCGTACGCTCTCGACCGTCAGTATCCGCCGCCAGCTTCGAGCGCCCGGCTGGCCATGAAAGAGCCCCAGCATCGGCTTGATCAGCGGCGCCAGATTCAGGCCGGCCTCCAGCTGTCGCGCCACATAGGGCCGATACCGCGCGACGGCCTCCTCGGCCGAGACATCGCCTGGACTGTCGCCGAAGATTCGCCGGTCGGCTTCACCCAACAGGCCAGGCTCGTGATAGGCGGCCCGCCCCAGCATCACCCCGTCCACATGGGCCAGATGCTGTTCCGCCTCGTCCAGCGAACCGACGCCGCCATTTATGACCACGGTCAGCGCCGGCCGCTCCGCCTTGAGCCGATAGACCAGCGGATAGTCTAATGGCGGAATGTCCCGGTTCTCTTTCGGGCTCAGGCCGCTGAGCCAGGCCTTGCGGGCGTGCACGACCACCGTCCGCACACCGACATCGGCGCATCGATCGACCAGGTCGAACAGGCTCTGCGCGGGGTCCTGATCGTCCACGCCGATCCGGCATTTCACGGTGGCCGGCACATCCACGGCCGCAAGGATGGCCGCCATGCAGTCAGCCACCAGCGCCGGCTCGCGCATCAGGCAGGCGCCGAACCTGCCGCTCTGCACCCGGTCCGAGGGGCAGCCGACATTGAGGTTGATCTCGTCATAGCCCAGCGCCGCCCCGATCCGCGCCGCCTCGGCGAGGTCCGCGGGATCCGAACCGCCAAGCTGAAGCGCCACCGGATGTTCGGTCGGATCATAGGCCAACAGCCGCTCGCGATCCCCGTGCAGAACCGCCCCGGTGGTGACCATCTCGGTGTAGAGCAAGGTGTGCCGCGTCAGCCCACGATGAAACACCCGGCAGTGCCGGTCGGTCCAGTCCATCATGGGCGCAACAGAAAGCCTGTGCGCAACGCGTTGATTTTTATCAGGCATTATTGACGAAGTGGCGCCGATGCGGGGCTGGAGGGCTTCATTCGATATTTCATGCACTTGCAGAATAGCATGTGCAAATGGCTGCGGCCGCCAATCGAGTGAACATCGGCTCGTTCAGCCCTATTTCGTTCAGCGATAGGTCCGCCGGGTCACTCGCTGGGGTGATACGGCGCTTGGCGCGCATCCGGGTTTGGCCCGGTAGGGGTTCGCCTACGCCCACCATCAGGTCTAGGTCCGATACCGGGTTCCCACCGAAAGCGCTCACTTGACGCGAAGGCCAGGCCTTGTCGCTTGGCCTCGCCATTTGAGGATACGCCCCATGTCTAAGCCGATTGGACTGCCTCTTAGCCCGCTGGTCATGGCGGCGCTGCTCACCGCGGCGCCGGGTTTGGCTCACGCCGACAGCCTGCAAGGCATTATCGTCTCCCATCATGGCGACAAGCTAGTGGTGCGGACCGGCGGCGCCGATACCGCCGTGACCCTGACGGGCGCGACCAAGGTTCAGGCGATCGTCGGCTTGATCGGCGCGCGGCGGGAGGATCATCCGGCCAGCGACCTGATCAACGGCCTCGCCATCAATGTCGACACCGTGCAGGCCGGAGACGAGACCGACGCCCAGACCGTCACCTTCAAGCCCGACGACCTGAAGACAGCCCAGGCCGTGCAGGCGGGGGTAGCCGAAGCCAAGCAGCACGCAACCGACAAACAGGCGGAAAACGAGCAGCGGCTGTCCGAGGTTGGCCAGTTCGTTCAGAAGGACATGACCCGCGTCTATTTTGCTACCGGCAAGACCACGATCGGCGCCGAGGGCGAGCAGGCTTTGCAGGCGATCGCCAGCAAGGCCGCGGCCATGCCGGGCGCCCTGCTGCGCGTCGTGGGCCATACCGACTCGACCGGCAACGCCGCCGCTAACCAGCGGCTAAGCGATCAAAGGGCCAGCGCTGTCACCGCCTACCTACTGCGCCAGTGCCATGTGCCGACCGACAAGATGGTCTCCGCTGGCGGCCTAGGGGACACCACCCCCATCGAGGACAACGACACCTCGGAAGGCCAGGCGAAGAACAGGCGCACGACGGTCTTCATCCTGGTGAGCAAGGCGGCTGAAAGCAGGACATCGTCAAGCGGAGCAGCTGAGCCTACGCCTTGATGCAGATCTTGGTCTGCCTGCCGTCGTCCTGAGTTCTCTGGGCTCCCCGGACGCGGTCGGAAGCCCGACCGCGTCCGGGGGCGACTATGTCGGAAATCCAGAAGTCTCGCCGGGCGCGCCAGTAGAAATGTTGGGCTGGCTCGCGGCCTCCTCCTGTCTGGTCAGAGCCTCCCAGTCCCGCTCCAGGAAGATGTTGAGAAAGGTCCGGATCAGGGCGATGGACGCCAGCTGGCCAATGTCGTTCCAAGTCGGCGATATGGCGGTCCGCACGATGTCAGCCGCCAGGGTCAGCTCCAGGGCTAGCAGCAGCCAAGAGGCGAAACTCAGCCATACCCGCCGCCTGGTCTTGCGGTCCCCGCGCCAGACCGCGCCCAGCGCCAATCCCACGACCGCCTCCAGGGCGCCGAAGCCCAGCATCAGCACCGCGATCAACTCACAGCCGAGCGCGACGTTGTTGGCGATGATCTTGAACAGGGCTTCCATTGGCCACTCCTTGAGCTCAGCTAACGCCTCCCTGCGGCAAGTGACATTGGGGCGAAACCCGAAGCAGCCATGGAAGACACCCAGGTCAGAGGCAGATCCGCGATCGCGTGTGTCCAGACCTGAAACCGGCCGGAGTCCAGGCTGGCGTTCGCCGCCACGGAGCTCAGCTCGTCAAAGTCCTCCGGTCTATCCCCGAGCCGTGTGCGGGCCAGACCCGATGGTCCGAAACAGCGCTTGCCAGAGAGTGCCGGGTGCGAGCCGGCCGGACGTCTGGTCGGCGAAGATCAGGACTGGGCGGATGACACTCGCGGTGCTTGTTCCGTTGGGGCTGAAGATCAGCATCTCCCTGCTCGTCTTCTCAGTCGGCTTGGGCACGGCGCCCGGGGAACTGATGTACCTCATCCGCCACCCTGGACGGATGACGCGGGCCCTGCTGGCGATGAACCTGGTGATGCCGGTCATCGCGGTCCTAGCCGCCAAGCTGGTTCCCATGGAGAGGTCGGTCGCCATCACCCTGGTGGCGCTGTCTCTGTCTCCCGTGCCGCCGATGCTGCCGAGGAAGATGCTCAAGGCGGGCGGAGGACATGCCTATGTGGCGTCCCTGCTGTTCACGTCGGCCGCACTGTCCGTCATCTGGATTCCGCTCGCCTGCGCTGTAATCGACAAGATGTTCCCCGCCGACCTCAGCGTGCCCCCGCTGGCCGTGGCGCCAGTGGTGGCGATCTCCGTGGTCGGACCAATGATCGCCGGCGTCGCCATCCGGCTACTTTCGGAGCCGTTGGCCGACTGGCTGATCAAGCCGGCGTCGATCCTGGCGACCGCGCTGTTGGCCCTGACCGGTTTGGTAGTCGTGATGAAAATGGCGCCGCTGATCGCCGGTCAGATCGGCGACGGCCTCGTGATCATCCTCGGCGCCTTCGTAATCCTGGGCCTGCTGGTGGGGCATCTGGTCGGCGGACCGGACCCCGCGGATCGCACGGTGCTGGCGCTGGCCACGGCGACGCGCCACCCCGGCATCGCGATCGCCATCGCCCATATCAACTTCCCTACCGAGCAAGCCGTACCGGCCGCGGTGGTCATCTATCTGGTCGTCAGCGCGGTCCTCAGCCTGCCCTACCTCGCATGGCGGAAGAACCGCTCCGGGACGGGCGATCCAGCGATCCGCCGCCAACATGGCCAGGTGAGGCCGTGAAGGCGCCAGCCTAGCGTAGGCATCTCAGGGTTTTTCCCCGAGCCAATAGGGTCAACCCTGCATGGCGGGGATAAGGGCGCGGTGCGACGCTAGCTGGACTTCCGCGAACAAAGGGAAAGCCCGATGAACCGCCTGCTCTGCTTCACAGCCTCCATCGCCCTGGCGACCGCTGCGCCGATGGCGGCGATTTCAGCGGGCCCCGCTGTGGCGGCCACGTCTCCCGCCGGCAAACTCGCACAGGACTCCCAGGCCGCGCTCTATCGGCTCTACGCCAGCAACCCCAAGGCCCGCGCGCTAGGCGCCAAGGCCGAGGCGATCCTGATATTCCCGAAAATCTACAAAGCGGGGTTTGTGGTCGGCGCCCAAAGCGGGGACGGCACGCTGTTCCAAGGCGGGAAGGTCCTGGGCTACTACCGGACCTCCTCCGGATCGTTCGGCCTTCAGGCCGGCGCACAGAGCTTCAGCTACGTGCTGTTCCTCATCACCGATTCCTCCATGAACTATCTGAAGAAGAGCGACGGCTGGTCCCTCGGGAGCGGCCCCTCGTTTGTCCTGGTCGATAAGGGCGTGGCCGCCACACTGAACACCACCACGCTGACGCAAGACGTCTACGCCATGACGTTCGGCCAGACCGGCCTGATGGGCGGGATCGGCCTGGAAGGCGCCAAGATCACGCGGATTCATCCGAACTCCTGATCCCGAAGCTCCCGTCGTCCCCCAGCCGCGGCCGACGCTAGATCATCTTTCCTGAGGTGGACCGGAACACGCCGGCCATTGCGCCGCTTGCCGTCCGGCCCGGCGAACGTCCTGGCGGGGTCGCCGGCGGCAATAGTCACGACTAAGGGGGTTCGGCACGCCTTCGCGCTGTCGGCGCGGCGGTGGCTAGCGGCAGCTCATTCCGTCGGCGGCGGCCATGTCAACAATATTTGATCCGATTCCGACCGCAGACACACAAATTCATCCTGGCGTTTCGCTACTGAAATACAGTTTTCGGGTTTATTTTGTAAGGTTATAACCGATGAATTCGTACAATAAAACTTATGTACTCAGAAGGTAAATCTGCGGATTTCTCAGTTTATCTAAATATATAACATAATATGCGGCAATTTGTCGCGATGTACATCTTAACATAGGAGACAACGTAGTATGTTGTCTAATGATCTTCACATTCGACAACTTATGGAATCGGCAAACCGAGATCGGGCGGCGGGGCGTACTTTGGACGCCGAGCGCGCCCTGCGCCAAGCCGAGACAATGGCGCCCCAACACCCTCTAGTGCTGAACGACAAGGCGGCGAAACGGCTGCTCGCCGGCGACCCGTCGGGCGCTCTCAGTCTCATCGAGAGGTCACTAAAGGCCGACCCCTCCAATCCGACCAGCTGGCTGCACCTGGCGGCGATCCGCCGCAAACTGGGCCGCGACGACGACGCAATGGCCGCGCTCGATCGAGCCTTGGCAATCCAACCGAGGAACCTGTACGGCCTCCTGAATATGGCGTCGCTGCAGAGAGCCAAAGGCGATGTGCGGACATCCGCCGCGACCTACCGCACGGCCCTGCGGTCCATTCCCGCGAATGCGGAGCTCCCGCCCGAAATGCGCCCGCTTCTGCAGGATGCAAGAGGCGTGATCGATGAAAATAATCTCGAACTCGAAACCTTCCTCGAGACGCGACTTAAGACCCTGCGGGCGCGTCACTCTAACGAACGGCTCGAACGGTTCGACAAGGCGATGCAGACACTGCTGCTCAAACGGCAGGTCTACCGCCCCCAGCCTACCTTTCTCTATTTCCCTCACCTGCCGGCGCTCGAGTTCTATGACCGAGCCGACTTTCCTTGGCTCGACTCGCTCGAGGCCGCGACGTCGGACATCCGGGCGGAACTCCTTGGGGTGATGGCGGACGGCGCCGAGGGCGTGGTTCCCTACATGTCGCTCTCAGGGCCAGTGGCGGATCAATGGCGCGAACTCAACAACTCCCGCCGGTGGAGCGCCTTCTTTTTCTGGCGCGAAGGTGTGGCCAACGCTGAGAACCTCGCCCGCTGCCCACGCACCGCCGCGGCTCTGGAGGCATGGCCGGCGTGCGACCTTCCTGGCTGCTCGCCGAACGCCATGTTTTCGATCCTCGAGCCCCGGACCCGCATTCCGCCCCATACCGGCGTCAACAACAGCCGTCTGGTTGTCCACATTCCGCTAGTCGTGCCGCCCGATTGCGGCTTTCGGGTCGGCTCGGAAACACGCGAATGGAAGCCAGGTCATGCCTTTGTCTTTGACGACACGATCGAACACGAGGCCTGGAACAACAGCGACGACTGGCGCGCGGTGCTGATCGTGGACATCTGGAACCCCTATCTGAGCCAGGTTGAACGGGACATGGTCAGCGCCTTAACGGCGGGCGTCGCCGATTTCTACGGCGACTTGCCCGCCTATGTCCGGCCACCTCAGCGGGAAGATTGAGCGCTGCAACACAGCTCCCGCCCTCTACGCTGATCGCGGCAAGCGTCAGATCGCCTGACGCTCCGCCTCGGCTGTATCTTCGGCGTCGTCCAGCGCCTGCTCCAGCGCGCTCAGCAGAGTCGGCGCGAGGATCGGCTTGGCGAGATGACTGTCGGCGCCGGCTTCGGCGGAGGCGGCCAGATGCTCGTCCTGCGCATTGGCGCTCACGACGATGATCGGCGTGCGGGGCGCGCCCGTTTCCCGCTCGTGCCGGCGGATCAGTGAAATGGCGGTGAAACCGTCCATAACCGGCATCTGCAGGTCCATGAGGATGGCGTCGAAGGGCTGCGCCTTATAGGCCTCGACGGCCAAGGCGCCATTCTCGGCGCTAACGGGATCGATCCCAACTGAACCCAAGATCATCTCGATAACCTGTCGATTGGCGGGATGGTCGTCGACGACCAGGACCCTCAAGGCGTTTTCTTCACCTACGCCGGCGTCGGCGTTGCTCGGCGACGGGCCGGGCGCGGCGACGGCATCGATCAAGTCCACGGCTTGCGTTTCGGTCGACTGCGGCGCGGCGGCGCCCGCGGGCTGCTCGGCGATGGCCAGCGGCAGGGTCAAGGTAAATGCAGCGCCCTGGCCCTGCGCGCCCTCGGCCGAGATGTCGCCGCCCATGGCGCGGGCCATGTCGCGCGCCAGGCAGAGGCCAAGCCCTGTCCCGCCGAATTTGCGGGTCATGGAGCTATCGACCTGACTGAAGGGCTCGAACATGCGGGAGAGATTGGCCGGGTCAAAGCCAATGCCGGAATCTCGAACCACGAAACGATATGCGCCGTCAGACGCGACTTCCACCTGGAGCGACACCTCGCCCTGGGCGGTGAACTTGACGGCATTAGACAATAGGTTGTCGAGGATCTGGTCGATCCGGCGGCGATCACCACTCACCCAGCCGATGATCGCTTCTGGCGTTTCCAGCCGGAACGTCAGCCCCTTGGTCTTGGCGTCGGCGCCGGCATGGGCGCACAAGGCGCGGAGACTGGCGCCGAGATTGAAAGGCTCGGCGACGATGGTCATCGCGCCAGTGTCCAACTCGACCATGTCCAGGACGTCGTTGAGAATCTGCTGCAGCGAGGTTCCCGAAGCCTCGATCAATCCGACCATCTGCTGCTGACGACGATCAAGCGCGGTGCTCTTCAGCAAACCTGCAACGCCAAGCACGCCGTTCAGAGGGGTGCGGACCTCGTGATTCATATTGGCCAGGAAGGTGCTCTTGGCTCGGCTGGCGGCTTCGGCGACGTCGCGGGCGGCTTTTAGACTGGTTTCGCGCTCTTCGATCTCGCCGGCCATCACGTTGAAAACCAGGCCAAGGCGGGCGATTTCATCATCGCCGGCGACAGCCACCCGCGCCATCTCGCCCCGTTGCAACCCCCGCGCGGCCTCGGCCAAGGCCGAAATCGGACGTGTGAGCGTGCGCGCCAAGAACCAGCTGGCGCCGATCAGCAGAAGCAGGCCGAGCCCCCCGATCAGCAAGATGCTGAGCGCCAGAGCGCCGTAGGGCGCCAAGGCCGCCTTGAGCGGGCACTTCAGCAGAAGCAGGATGTGCTGGCCGTCATCGAGCACGGGCAGTCGGCGCACCAGCCCAACCGCGCCGCCATCCGGACCCGAAATCTTGGTCGCCTTGATCGCCGTCCCCTTCAGCGAATGGACGATCAACGCAGACAGGTTGGCGGCTGCTTTGGGATGCCGCGGATCCATGAGACTCACCCATGAGCCGTCGGAGCCCTGCTCCAGGATATCCGCCTGCAGCGGCAGCCCTGACAGCCGGGCGAAACCATTCATCGCTTCGGGACCGAGCGGCGTTGCGAACACCACCCAGCCGGATGGTGCGGGCGTCAGCACCGGCGCGCTGGCGGCCTCATACACCACCCCGTTGCGAACAAAGACGCCAGACGCCGAATCGCCGGATTCAACCGTCGCCACGACCCCCGGCGGCAAGGCGCCGTCCAGTCGCGGATCGGCGGACATGACGCGCCCATCCTGGGTGACGACAAACGCCAAGCTGATCCCGAACCGCGACGCCAGATTGCCCAGCGCCGATCGGGCCGTAGCGACATCGTTTGTGCCGACCGCCGCGCGGAATCCAAAGTCGTGCGCGAGAATATCGGCCTCGTCGGCCATCTTGCGGTAGCGGATGTCGGACAGGTTATCGAACACCACGCCGCTGGCGACGAGGTCGTTGCGAACCATGTGTTCGACGTTACGGGTTGTCGCCGCATAGACGGCGAGCGCGATCATGCCGAGCGCCACTGCGAACAGCGCGCCGTACAGAACCGTCAGCTTGGTCCTTAAGTGGTGAAACACGCCGCGCCGCGCCTGCCCGCCTAGTTCTTCGAAGTCCAGAAAACCCTTACAGGAGCAGACCTAAATCAATGCTAACGGCGATTGGCTGGAGGACACAGCCTTCGTCGGACCTTGCAAAGCATTGCGTCTCGACGCCCGCGTCCGCATCCTCCGAGATGATGACGGCGGGCGCGGCCAAACTTGATCCGGATCAAACACAAAGGTCGAGCGTTGCGCTAAAAGCGTAGCCGGTGGGAGCAATAGATGGCTGAAGAGACCAGTTCGTCAGGTCCGACCTGGCCCTCATTCGGCCAAGTCCTGGCCGCGCCCGGCAAATTCCTTCAGATTCTCGGTCCCGGGCTGATCACCGGCGCCTCGGATGACGATCCCAGCGGCATCGCCACCTATTCCCAGACCGGCGCCCAGTTCGGCTACGGCCTGGGCTGGGTGCTGTTCTTCAGTTGGCCCCTGATGTGTGCGATTCAGGAAATCAGCGCCCGCATCGGCCGCGTGACAGGGCGCGGCATCGCCGGCGTCATCCGTCAACACTACCCAGCGCCGGTGCTCTACGTGCTGGTGGTGCTGCTCATCGTCGCCAACGTTATCAACCTAGGTGCGGACCTCGGCGCCATGGCGGCCGCCTTGCAGCTGGTGATCGGTGGCCCTCAGTTGGCCTATGTCGTCGGCTTCGCGGCCCTCTGCCTCGTTCTTGAGATATTCCTCAAATACCAGCGATATGTCGCTTGGCTGAAGTGGCTGACCCTGTCGCTGTTCGCCTATGTGGGCATCGCCTTCGTCGTGCATCTGCCTTGGGCGGATGTCGGCTACCATCTGGTCGTGCCCAACATCAGCCTGAAAGCCGACTACCTCACCACGGTGGTCGCCATCCTCGGCACGACCATCAGCCCCTACCTCTTCTTCTGGCAGGCCGAGGAAGAGGCGGACGAAGTGCGCGAGCGCAGTGACGCCAAGCCGCTTGAACGCGATCCGGATAGCGCCAAGCCGGAATTCCGGCGCATCCGTATCGACACCTACCTCGGGATGTTCCTCTCGAACGTCGTTGCGGTCTTTATCGTCGTGACCACGGCGGCCACTTTGAACGCCCATGGCGTCACGAACGTGCAAACGTCAGCCCAGGCGGCCTTGGCGCTGAAGCCGATCGCGGGACCGATGGCATTTTTCATCTTCGCCCTGGGCATTATCGGCACCGGGCTACTCGCCGTGCCGGTGCTGGCGGGTTCCGCGGCCTATGCGGTGGGCGAAGCGGCAGGATGGCATGTGGGCCTGGCCCGCAAGCTGCGCCGCGCGCCAACCTTCTACGCCCTGATCGCCGGCGCGTTTGTGGTCGGCGTGATCCTGAACTTCGTCCACATCGACCCGATCAAGGCCCTGTTCTGGAGCGCGGTGATCAATGGCGTAGTGGCTGTGCCGGTGATGGTGATGATGATGCTCCTCGCCAGCCGCAAGAAGGTCATGGGCCCGTTCACCCTTGGCCCAGGCCTGAAGATCGTCGGCTGGGCCGCGACCCTGGTCATGCTGGTCGCCGCCATCGGCATGTTCGCGACCTGGGGTCAGCAGGGTTAGCCGCCGGCTCTCGCGGCGTCACGTCAGCGCTATACACTCCGGGCCAGTGGGCAGCAGCACCGACTCTTGATGATATTGAGCTTGATAAGCCGTGCGGATCGCCTCCAGCTTGACCTGATCATCCGCCCCGCCACGCAGCACGATCATGACCAGCTTGGGGCGTCCGCCGATGTCCGAACCAGCTGGCGGCGTCCAGCTCCCCCTCGCGTTGACCACGGTAAGGCCATCGGGAAAGCGAGGACTGACCTCGCGATTAAGGAAGCGGCGAAACTCGGCCTCGCTCACCCCCGCGGCGCCGTCAGACCCCCTGCCGAACAGTAGTTCAGCGGTCGGCTTCTGAGAGGCGGTCGGACAGTTGGACGCAAGCTCGTGCGGCTGACTGGCGCAGCCAGCAAGCAGCAAAGCGACGACGCCCGCCATGGGCAGCAAGCTTTTCTTGAGTGCCCGCACAACAGCCAGCCCGTGTTTCATCCGCGTGAGTACATAGTCTAGTCGGTGAATCGGCGGCAGCGATACCCGAACACCTCTGCGTGATCGCCCGCCTTGTCTATCCGCCCACCAGCTCGCGACCGATGAGGTATCGCCTGATCTCATTGGTGCCGGCGCCAATATCATAGAGCTTCGCGTCGCGAAGCAGCCGCTCCACCGGATAGTCCTTGGTATAGCCGGCGCCGCCCAACGCCTGGATCGCCTCCAGGGTCACCCGCACCGCGTTTTCCGAGGCCAACAGGATTGCTCCCGCCGCGTCAAATCGGGTGGTCCGGCCCGCGTCGCAGGCGCGGGCGACAGCATAGACGTAGGCCCTGGCGGAATTCAGCGCGACATACATGTCGGCGACCTTGCCCTGCATCAGCTGGAATGTGCCGATGGGTTTGCCGAACTGCTTGCGCTCGCGAACATAGGGCAGCACCGAGTCCAGCGCCGCCTGCATGATCCCCAGCGGCCCGGCGGCCAGTACGGCCCGCTCATAGTCCAGACCGCTCATCAGCACGCCCGCGCCGCCATTCTCGGGCCCCATGATGTTTTCCTCCGGCACTTCGCAGTCCTCGAACACTAACTCGCCGGTGTCGGATCCACGCATGCCCAGCTTGTCCAGCTTCTGGGCGCAGTGGAAACCCTTGAAGTCCTTCTCGATCAGGAAGGCAGTGACGCCGCGGCTAGCGCCCTCGGGGTCGGTCTTGGCATAGACCACCAGGGTGTCCGCGTGCGGCGCATTGGTGATCCAGAACTTGGTGCCGTTCAGCACATAGCGATCGCCCCGCCGTTCGGCCCGCAGCTTCATCGAGATGACGTCGGAGCCCGACCCCGCTTCGCTCATGGCCAGGGCGCCCACATGCTCGCCGCTGATCAGCTTCGGCAGATAGCGCTGCTTTTGCTCTGGCGTGCCCCAGCGGCGGATCTGGTTGACGCAGAGGTTGGAGTGCGCGCCGTAGGACAGGCCCACCGAGGCGGAGGCGCGGGACACCTCCTCCATGGCGATCACATGTTCGAGGTAGCCCAGGCCAAGGCCGCCGAACTCTTCCTCGACCGTGACGCCGTGCAGACCTAGCTCGCCCATCTTGGGCCAGAGCTGGCGTGGGAAGTCGTTGGTGCGGTCGATCTCCGCGGCCAGCGGCGCGATCTCGTCGGCGGCGAAGCGGCTGGTGGTCTCGCGGATCGCGTCAGCGGTCTCGCCGAGGGCGAAATCAAAAGAAGGGCCGTGGTTGGGGATCATGCGATCCGCTTACCACGGCCCTCCAAAAGGCGCGAAATTATTGCTTTGCCCCGT
>Ga0302314_10008816_pt1 | contig 17911 bp, 17 predicted proteins | sample III_Palsa_N2_3_FD_200533 | JGI IMG/M metagenome (GOLD analysis project Ga0302314, IMG submission 200533) | Peat permafrost microbial communities from Stordalen Mire near Abisko, Sweden - III_Palsa_N2_3 | ecosystem: Environmental > Terrestrial > Soil > Palsa > Peat permafrost | place: Sweden...
TCCGCAGGCGTTCGCGGAAATCCTCCGGCCCGAAGTCGTTGAGGCCGGTGGTTTTGCGGGCATGGTCCAGAACCGCCTCTTCGCTGAAGATCACCGGGTTGGCGTCGCCCCAGGCCTGGCCGGCTTTCTGGGTGTCGCTCAGCACCGGATGGCGCAGATCGTCGATAACGATGTCCGTCGACATGTCGGAAACTTCCCCTAGCAGTCTTTTATGACCGACATCATGTAGCGCGCTTTTCCGAACGACATAAGCCCGCTAGTTTCGGCCGGACTGGGAATGGGGGGAAGCAATGAAATTCTGGCAGATGGTCCCGTGGATGGAGACCGAGCAGCTGGTCGGGGTCGCGAAATTCGCGGAGGAGGTCGGGTTCGAGGGCGTGATGAACGCCGATCATGCGGTCTATCCCGAGGTGGTCAATGCGCCCTATCCCTATTCGCCGACCGGCAAGCCGTTGATGAGCCCGGACTGGCCCTATCCCGACGCCTGGATCACGATCATGGCGATGGCCGCGGCGACCACGACGCTGAAGCTCTCGACCTCGGTCTATGTCCTGCCTCTGCGCAGCCCGTTCGAGGTGGCGAAGGCGACCGGTACGCTCGCCATCCTGACCGGTAATCGCTTCATTCTCGGCGCCGGCATCGGCTGGATGAAAGACGAGTTCGAGATTTACGGCGTCGATTTCCACAAGCGCGGCAAGATCATGGACGAGATGATCGAGATCCTCCGCAAACTCTGGGCCGGCGGCATGGTGTCCTACAAGGGGGAGATCTTCGATTTCCCCAACCTGCAGATCGCCCCGGCGCCGGAAAAGACCGTGCCGGTCTATCTGGGCGGCAGCTCGCTCGCTGCCCTTAAGCGCGTTGCCCAGGTGGCGGACGGCTTCATCGGCAACGGCAATATGCCGGACGAGGTGCCCGGCCTGATCGCCGAAATCCAGCGCCTGCGCGCCGAAGCGGGCCGGGCGCATCTGCCGTTCGAGTTCGTCATGGGCGTAAACACGCCGCCCGACCTCGATACATTCAAACGCCTGCGCGACCAGGGGATGACCTCAGGCGTCAGCTATCCGTTCTATTTCAGCCTGGGGATGCATTCGTCGCTCGACGACAAGAAACGGGTGATGGAGGATTTCGCGGAGCGGTTTATTCGGCCGCTGTCGTAGGAGGTGGGTTCAGCCTCACCTACCGTCCTTTCCTCTTTGCTTTTACCGACCGTCACTGTCTTTCTTATAAATCTCTTGAATTAATCCCACCGCCGCCATTACGAACGATGCAATGGGGGTTGCGATTGCCGCAAATATCATTCCTTTTTGCCACCCTAAGAAGGCAAATTCCATCGCAAGGCCAACGGTTATGCCGAACACGATCTTTAGGTATAACTTTAGAAAAAACCTGAGATACATTCTAGAGTGCCTTTTCGAAGAATCTCCTTCAAGGAATGGCATCCACTATTATCTACATTTTGGCATTGCGCTGGCGGATTAACTGATGAATTCCGGGGGCACAATAGTAACTTCAAAAATCGGCGGCGATTTCAGGCAGCCGAACCAAGTTCGGTATGGTCTCCCCGGCACGGCCTATGAGCTTGGCGACGGCGAGAGAATCACAGGGCGGGGGACGCGCTTCTCAGTCATTGCCAGGGCCGCCCTTTATAAACCACATATGCGACAGTCGCCGTGACAGCGAGCACGAACACGATATGAAAGACCGTCGGCGCGAGCATCTCGCGAGTATGCCACCCGCCGATGTTTCAAATAAGCAGGCTTGACGCGAACTCTTTTTGTTCCTCTATAGTTCCGTCATGCGAACCGCACCGAACACAGCTGCGATTGACGAGCGCCCCGAGGATCGGGCGCTGGTCGCTGCGCTGGCGAAGCGACGGATCAGGGAGCTCGACCGGCTGCGCGATCTCGGGTTCAAGCAGATCGAGCGGTTCAACGCGGCGGCGGAGAGCGTGCCGCGCGCACTCCTGTTCGACCGGATGCTCGGCTCCAAGGGACAGGTACTGGAGTTCGAGCGGCTGGCCCGGACCATCCGCCAGATCATGGTGCTGGAATTCGAGATACGCGGCCTGTTCCAGGCGCCGGACCGGGATGCGCCGCGCCGGCTGCGCCTGGTCAAGTCGGACCGGCCGGATTTCGAACCGCCGGACCTCGAGGATTTGCTGGCCGATCTGAGGCGGGACGTTCGGCCCGAGCTTGACGATGTCCGCCCGGATTATCGCACCGGGCCGCTGGAGGATGTCGTTGCCGGCATCCGTAAAGTCCTGGGCGCCGAACCGCCCGAGGACGATCCCTTCGCGCCGCCGCCCAAGCCCAAGACCGAAGAGGCCGCGCCTCCTGCCAAGCTGCCGCCAGCGACGGTGACGCTGCCGGAGAAGCCTGCGGCGTCACCCAAACCGCGGCTGGCACAGGAAGCGTTCGCCCTCAGAGCCGCCGTGCGGGCCATCAAGGCAACCGGCGGCCACGGCTTCCGCATCCCGTCGAAGAAAGCCCAGGCCAAAAAGGCCCGTGCACAGCACCGCCAGGGTCGTGCCCCACCCCGATAGGCCGGGCCGCAAGGCCGCCCGCTCCGCCTTTTCGCGCCACCCACAACCCCGAACCGCGCCGCCTGTGTCCGCTGAAGGATACGGGGCGCTGGCGCATGTCATCTGAGCGCCCTGCGCACAACCAGCTTCAGCCCCGACCAGATGTCGCTGACCGCACAGACCTTCACGTCGACGAGATCGGTTGCCAGCGCGCATGCGCGGATGGCGCTTTCGCTGAGATCGGTCGGGATTTTCGCCGCCTGTTTATACCAGGATACCCAGATCATGCCGTCCGGCTTCAGTGCTCGGCGTGCCTCCGGCAGCGCCAGCTCGAAAGCGGCGGTAGTCTCGGCGAACAAATGCACGAGATCGTAGGGCGGGCTGTTTGGCGCTGTATCCACAATGACCCCGTCCGGCAGTGGCGCCAGCAGGCCTAAATAGTCTGTCGGCGCATTCAGCCATAACGCCTTGAAGCCCCGCTTATAGCCGAGCTTCTTCGCCAGTGGCGTTCCGGAATAGCCCGCCGCTATCGGCCGGCCCTCGGATGGGCGTCGCGATAGACCGACAGCAGCTGCTCGGTCTCAACCTCGGTATAACGCTGCGTCGTCGATAGCGACGCATGGCCCAGCAGTTCCTGGATGGCGCGCAGATCGCCGCCGCCGCCCAGAAGATGGGTGGCGAAGGAATGCCTCAGCGCGTGGGGCGTGGCGGTGTCGGGCAGCTGCAGCTGAACCCTGAGACTGCGCATCGCCTTCTGGGCAATGGCCGGGTCGAGCCGTTTACCCTTGGCGCCGACGAACAACGGCGCATCCTTGCCGCCCCTGAACGGGCAAGCGACATCATAAAGCGTGATCGCTTCGGCGACGGCGGGAAGCACCGGGATGACCCGTTCCTTCCGCCCCTTGCCCAGCACCTTCAGCGAATCGCCCAGCGGCAGGGCGCCGCGATCCAGCGCGAGTGCCTCCGAGATACGCAGGCCGCAGCCATAGAGCAGCGTGAACAGCGCCCGGTCGCGCAACCCGATCCAGGGTTCGTCGACAAAGGCCTCGGCGGAATCCAGCAAGATTGCGGCGTCGGCGACCGCGATCGGTTTGGGGCTGGTGCGCGGCAGCTTCGGCGTACTCAACGCGCCGATCTTCGGATTGTGCAGAATACCGGCGCGGTCGAGCCAATTGAAGAAATTGCGCAGTGCAGAGACCGCGCGCGCGCGGCTGGTCGCGCTGGCGCCCGCGGTCGTCTTGCGCGCCAACCAGGCGCGAAAATCGGTAAGACCGGCCTCGGCCAGGTCCCGCAACCGGATCGGATGGCCGCGATGGCCGGCGAAAAATCCCAGGAAGGCGGTCAGGTCGCCGACATAGGCGGTCACCGTGTGAGATGAGAATTGCCGCTCGATCGCCAGCCAATCCTGCCAGCGCGGCAGGATCGCGGCCAGATCGTCGGCGGCCGCCAGGGCGAGCGTTGTTCCCTTGGCTGGGGCGGTCTTCAGGCCGGCAGGTCCAGCCACGCCCGTAGCAGCCGTTCGATGACGTTGCCCAGGAAGGCGATCAGTTCCGTGCCCTGGCCGTCATGAAACAGGTCGGCATCGCGGCTGCCGAAGGCAACAAGACCGGCGGGGGTGCGGGAGCTGATGGTCAGCCTCAGCAGCGCCTCGCTTTGGATCAATCCGGCGCCGGGGCCATAGATCGCCGGATCGCCGGCAACGCCGCCTTGCAGCAGCACATCGCGCCGGCCAAGCCATTCGTCGACCGCGCCTTGCTCGACGATCCGGATGCCCGACGCGGCCACATGCGGCAGGTCGACGCCGTTCGATTCGACGACCATCGCGATGACGTCGACATCGAGGATATCCATCAGGTCGCCGGTTAGTATCTCCAGCAGCTGCCCCAGGCTGCGCGCCTCGATCAGCGCCAGCGCCGCGGCGTGGATGCGCGACTGGCTATGCGCGTTGGCGCGCGCGGTGTGGATCAGCGCTGTGTTCTCGATGCTCAACTGGTCGATGTCGCCTTGCAGACGCGCGACCATGAAGCGCTGGAAATCGACCACGCCCTTGCCGCGATCGACCGTCGGCGGCGTCAGTGTGTGCAGCAGCGCCGGATGGCGCTGCACAAAATCGGGATGTTCGACAAGGTAGGCGACGATCGCCGCTTCGGTGGCCTCGTCGGCTACCGGGATCGCATCGGCCAGCTTGCGCGGCACGGGACCTGTTTCGCGTGGATTCTTCATAACACCACCGACCTTGTCTTCGGCCCCGGCGGCGCCGTCGGGATTTTCTGACCGGTCTTGGCCCAATCGGCGACGAACTGGGCCAGGCCCTTTTCCGTCAGCGGGTGATTGAACAGCGAGCGGATCACGGCCGGCGGCATCGTCGCCACATCCGCGCCCAGCTTCGCCGCCTCGACCAGATGGATTGGATGGCGCACCGAGGCGACAAGGATTTGGGTGTCGATCTCGTCGTACATCGCATAGATCTGGGCGATGTCGGCGATCAGGTCCATGCCGTTCTGGCCGACATCGTCCAGCCGCCCGACGAAGGGCGACACGAAGGTCGCGCCCGCTTTGGCGGCCAGCAACGCCTGGGCGGCGGAAAAGCAGAGCGTCACGTTGACCATCGTGCCGTCGCGCGACAATGTCTTGCACACTTTGAGTCCGGCCGGCGTCAGCGGCACCTTCACCGCGATATTGGGAGCCAGCGTGCTGAGATATTTGCCTTCCGCCAGCATCGTTTCGAAGTCTGTCGAGGCAACTTCGGCGCTGACCGGGCCATCGACGACCTCGCAGATTTCCTTCACCAGATCGATGAATTGCCGGCCTGATTTCGCCACCAGCGTTGGATTTGTAGTGACCCCGTCCAGCAGGCCGGTTTCGGCCAGGTCGCGGATTTCGGCAATCTCGGCTGTGTCGACGAAGAATTTCATGGCATGTCCGGATAACGGAAGAGGCTGCTCAGGTTTCGAACAGATGCGCCCGATTCCCTTGGTCCGAGTTTAAAGCATGGCCGGACCCGATGCCAGTTCGCAAAAATCCGCGTCGCGACGGGTGGCTGTGCTGCTGCCCTATCCGCTCGGCCCCTACGACTACAGCGTGCCCGCCGATATGGAGCTCGCGGTCGGCGATTACGTGCGTGTCCCGCTGGGACCGCGCGAGATCTTGGGCGTTGTCTGGGGCGAGGGGCTGGGCGAGGTCGCCGCGACCAAGATGAAGCCGATCGCCGGCCGCTTCGACGCCCCGCCGATGCCGGAGGCGCATCGGCGCTTTATCGACTGGGTTGCCGCCTACACGCTGTCGACGCCTGGGACGGTAATGCGGATGTCGCTGACGGCGCCCAAGGCGCTCGAACCGCCGCGCGCGACCATTGCCTTCGGCCGCGGCGCGCTGTCGCCGGATTTGAACCTGACGCCCGCGCGTCGCCGCGTGCTGGACGTGCTGGAGGAGCGTGGTTTCGGAACGGCGGCCGAACTTGCCGAAGCTGCCGGTTGCGGCGTTCAGGTGGTGCGCGGCCTGGCCGATGCCGGGGCGCTTGAAACCGTAATGCTGCCGCCGCGCTATCCGGCCTCGGTGTTCGAACAGCTCAATGACGGGCCCACACTGTCACGCGATCAGGCGATGGCGACCGAAAAGCTGAAAGCGAAGCTGGGGCAGGGCTATTCAGCGACCCTGCTGGACGGCGTGACCGGCGCCGGCAAGACCGAGGTCTATTTCGAGGCGATCGCCGCCAATATCGCCGCCGGCCGCCAGACCTTGGTGCTGCTACCGGAGATCGCGCTGTCGGCACAGCTGATAGACCGTTTCGCCAAACGCTTCGGCACGGTGCCGGCCCTGTGGCATTCCGATGTCGGCCCCGCCGGCCGGCGGATGACCTGGCGCGGCGTCGCCGAGGGCAAGACGAAGGTCGTCGTCGGCGCGCGCTCGGCCCTGTTCCTGCCCTATCCCGATCTTGGTCTGATCGTCGTCGATGAGGAGCATGAGGCGGCGTTCAAGCAGGAGGACGGCGTCATTTACCATGCGCGCGACATGGCTGTCGCGCGCGGGCATCTCGACAAGTTTCCCGTCATTCTGGTTTCGGCGACGCCGTCGCTGGAGAGCGTGGTAAACGCCGAAGCGGGGCGTTACGAGCGGCTGTTCCTGCCGGCGCGCCACGCCGGCGCCACTCTGCCCAAGATCGGGCTGATCGACATGCGGCGCGACCGTCCGCCGCCGCGCCGGTTCCTGAGCCCCGTCCTGACCCAGGCGGTTACCGATGCGCTGGCGGCAGGCGAGCAGGCGCTGCTGTTTCTCAATCGCCGCGGCTATGCGCCGCTGACGCTCTGCCGTACTTGCGGCCACCGGATGCAATGCCCGAACTGCACCGCCTGGCTGGTCGAGCATCGATTCCAGGGATTGCTCAGATGTCATCACTGCGACCATGCCGAGCCGATCCCGTCGAACTGTCCGCAATGCGACAATGCCGGCAGCTTCGCCGCCTGCGGTCCCGGCATCGAGCGGATTTCCGACGAGGTGAACGCGCTGTTTCCGGACGCTCGTATCTCGCTGTTGGCGAGCGACATGTTCCAGGGCTTCGGCAGCCGCGGCATGGCCTTGCAGGAGGCGATCCGCCAAGTGCGGGACCACGAGGTCGATATCGTCATCGGCACCCAGATCATCGCCAAGGGGCATCATTTTCCGATGCTGACCCTGGTGGGCGTGGTCGATGCCGATCTCGGCCTCACCGGCGGCGACCTGCGCGCGTCGGAGCGGACCTATCAGCTGCTGAACCAGGTTGCGGGCCGCGCCGGCCGGGCGGAGCGGCCGGGAAGGGTGCTCCTGCAGACCTATATGCCGGAGCATCGGGTGATGCAGGCCTTGGCCGACGATCAGCGCGACGCCTTTCTGCAGGTGGAATCGGAGGAACGGCGCGCGGCGGCCATGCCGCCCTTCGCCCGCCTGGCCGCGCTGATCGTTTCCGGACCCGACATGGCGGAGGTCGGGCATGTCGCCCGCAATCTCGCTCAGGCCGCGCCGCGCGGCGACGGCATGGTCGTGCTCGGCCCGGCGCCTGCGCCGCTGTCCATGCTGCGCGGGCTGCATCGGGAGAGGCTGCTGCTCAAGACCCGGCGGGATGTGCCGGTCCAACAAGTGCTGGCCACCTGGCTCGGGAAGGTCGGTGTTCCGGGCAATGTGCGGGTGCAGGTCGATATCGACCCGTACAGCTTCCTGTAGGCCGCTGTTTTCGCTAAGAGCCGGGTATGAATGACAAACATGAAGTGACGGTCGCCTGGGGCGACCCGGCGCAGCTCTATGCCGCGCACAAGCAGTCGACCTCGATCGACCTGTTTCGCGCGGTCAAGGATGGGCGGATGCCGATCGAGCCTTGCATGGCGCTGCTGGGTGCGAAACTGACCAAGGTCGAGCCTGGTGAGATTACTCTGGTGCTGACGCCGGCCGAGCAGCATTACGACCAGAGCGGGACGATTCAAGCGGGCATCCTGGCCGCGCTCACCGATACGGCAGCGGGCTACGCCATCCATACGCGGGTCCCGATGGGCGTGCGCTGCGCGACATTGGAATTGCAGGTCAGCCTGATAAAACCGCTTACGGTGGCCTCAGGCCGGATCAGCGTTGTCGGCCGGGCGATCCGGATCGGGGCGCGCACGGCGACGGCGGAAGCGAAAGTGCTGGATTCGGCCGGCGAACTCTGCAGTTTGATGAGCTCGACCTTTATCGTTTTGCCACCGGCGCTCTAGGTCCTTTAGCACTTTCACGGGAAAGATCGATGCCTGAACATAATCGCCAGCTGACCGTCTCCTGGACCGATCCGGCCCTGTTGCAGGGCATCGAGAAGAAGATGCCCTGGATCGACATATTGCGCGGCATGGTCTCGGGGGAGATGCCGCTGCCGCCGTCATTCGAACTGCAGGGTTTCAAGCCGATTTCGGTGGAGCCGGGGGAGATGGTGTTCGCGCTCGACCCGGCCGAACAGCATTACAATCTGATCGCCTGCGTCCATGGCGGGATATTGAGCGCGCTCTGCGACACCGCCGCCGGGCTTGCGGTGCATTCGCGGCTGCCGTTCGGCAAGACCTGCACGACGCTGGAGCTGCATATCAACTTCATCCGCGCGGTCAGCATGGCCTCCGGCCGCGCCACCTGCGTCGGCAAGGTCATCCATCTGGGCGCGCGCACCGCGACGGCGGAGGCCCGGATCACCGACTCACAAGGCCGCCTGTGCGCCCATATGGGCACGACGCTGATGGTGCTGGATATCCCGAAGGACTAGCCGCAATCGCTCGCCGCGCTTCAGCGCGTAATCGCCCTGTTGAGGGCGCGGCGGCCGCGATATTCGACGATGACCTTGCGCGGCGGCTCTGCCGGTGCGTGGGCCGGGAAGTGTTCAGCGGAATTGTAATTCACTGACCGCGCTGGCGCGGCCGGCCGGTCGTTGTGGCGCTGTATGGGCGCGCCCGCTTTCCTCTCGCCTTTGACCGGCTTCACGGCGCGCTTCAGCTTCAGCTTCTGCCCACCCAACTGATAGCCCTGCAGGGCTTCGATCGCCTTGTCGGCCACCTTGTCGGGCGCCAGCGAGACGATGCCGAGCCGCAGATGGCCGCCCGTCGACGGGATCGATTTGATATGCGCGCCCAGGACCAGGCCGAATTCGTCGAACAACTCGGCCAGTTCGGCCGCCGAGGTGCTGGACGGAAAATTGATGATATGAATGTTACCCTGGAAATTAGCCGGTCGCATAATACGCTCCTTACTTGGGGCCAGCGTATGCTGCGTCGCAGCAGATCGCAAATGCCGTTTGTTCATATCTGGCACGCAGCGTGGCTATGACGCAGGGGCGCCGCGCAGATGCCGAACCTCGATAAATTGCCAAACGAGAAGAACGGGGATGCCGATCGCGATATCCCGGGCGCGGCGCACCAGCGATACGCCAAGCGATATTTCGGGGGGAACGCCAAAGATCGAGCCGAGCGCGACATAGCCGGCTTCCTGTACGCCGGCGTAGCCGGGAATCAGCACGGCCGTGGCCATGACGATATGGAGCAATCCTTCGATCGCCAGACCCCCCATCAAATCCAAGTCCGAACCCAGCAGCCGGAAAGCAATCCAATTGCCCAAACCTTTTCCGAACCAGCCCACCACGTGCGCCGTCGTGCACAGTGCCAGACGTGCGCCGTCACTATACATTGCGGTCAATTCAACAGACGAAATCCCGTCTTGTTCCGCCCCGACGAACCATTGGCCGAGAAGCCGTTTGCCCAGCTTTACGAATAGAGATGCGACGCCGCGTTGAAGCTTCAAGATGCCCAGTGCGGCAATAAGCGCCACGCCTACTCCGATCTGCGCCGGTCTGGTGATCGCGGCGTCCGATGTTCGGCCCAACAGGACGATCAGTCCGCCCAGCGCGAAGAGGATTTCGGCCGCGAATTCGGCGGTCAGGTCGACCACAGTGGAGATCGCCGCCACCGGCCAAGTCAACCCATGCAGCGTGATCGCGCGGGCGCCGATAGCGAAGCCGCCGACCGGTGAAAAGGGCAGGCAAACGGCGGCCGAGTCGCGCACCATCCGGCCCCAGACAAACACCGGAAGCGGCCGCCGGCTGATCGGCGGCACTACGACCCACCAGGCGACCCCCAGCATCGCCATGACTACCAGTTGCCAGGCGCAGAAGGCCGCAAATCCCTTGGCGCCGACCGAAAGGACGGCGCCGACCACCCGATCGAACCCATACCAGCCTACCAGCATGGTCGCGCCGGTGATGCCCAGCAACGCGAGCGCGATCGACAGCAGCTTCAAATTCTTCATAGGCGGGGCAGGAATTCCATGGTCTTAATGGTAGGCCTATGGATGACATAAAAGAATTGCAAGCGACGACCTTTTCGACCGGGATGGCTTAAGTCGATGACCGATACATATAACGCCGAGGCTGGTCGATGACCTTCATCGCCGATCTCCTGGCTCTTCTCGCCTGTCTCGGATTGCTGCAATGCCTGGCCGGCTTGAGCGTGGTGTGGCGTTTCGCCAAGGCACGCGGGCGGGGCGTACTGTCGTCGCGGCCGTCGGCGGTTACGATCTTGAAGCCGCTCTGCGGCGACGAGCCGCTGCTGGAAGAGGCGCTGGTGTCGTGCTTCCGGCAGGACTACCCGGAATTCCAGATCGTTTTCGGCATCCAGAATCCAAAGGACCCGGCGCTGGCCGTGGTGCGGCGGTTGTGCGAGCGCTTTCCGGAGCGCGATGTTGCCGTGGTGGTTGACCCGACGCCGCATGGGCCGAATCGCAAGGTCGCCAATCTGATCAACATGCTGCCCTCGGCACGTCATGACGTCCTCGTCATCTCCGACAGCGACCTGCATCTGCCGCCCGACTATCTGGAACGATTGGTCGTCCACCTGGAAAAGCCCGGCGCCGGCCTCGTCACCTCGCTGTATATCGGCTCGCCGCCCACCGCGAAGGGCTGGGCCGCGAAGATGGGCTCGACTCAGATCAGCCACTGCTTCCTGCCCGGCGTACTGCTGTCGCGAGAGCTTGGCCGCCAGGATTGCCTGGGCAGCACGGCGATGCTCACCCGTGACACGCTAGAGCGCACCGGCGGCTTCCGCGCGCTGGTCCAGTTGCTGGCCGAGGACAATGTGCTGGGTCAGCGCGTGAAGGGCCTGGGCCTGTCGGTCGAACTTGCTGACACGATCCCGACCGCGACCGTGCCCGAGCCCAATCTGCGTGCGCTGTGGGAGCACGAGATCCGCTGGACCAGCACGATCCGCGCGTTGGCCCCCGTCTCGCTCTGCGGTTCGACTTTACAATATCCGTTGTTCTGGTCGCTGTTAGCGGTTCTGCTCAGTGGCGGCGCGCCGTGGAGCTTGGTCCTGTTCGTCGCCGGCTGGATGCTGCGCTGGGTCGCCGTCGGCCTGATCGACAGCGCGTTACGGCCGATGGTCGGCCGCCCGGCCTTGCCGACGCCGTTCTGGATGCTGCCGATCCGTGACCTGCTGTCGATAGCTGAGATCGCCACCAGCTTTGGTGTCGACGAGGTCGTCTGGCGCGGCCACAAGCTGGGGACCAACAGCGACGCACGCCACGCGGTAGTGCCGGTGGTTGTCGAAACCGAGTCTACTGTCGGTTAGGCCTTAGTCTTCCGCCGTGGCGGCACGACTGCCAGCAAGGCGGGGATGAAGGTCAGGCTGGCGATCAGCGTGCAGCCCAGGCTGATCAGCAGCAGCTTGCCCATGCTGGCGGTGCCCGGATGGGCCGACAGCGCCAGCGAGCCGAAGGCTGTCCCGGTCGTCAGCGCCGAGAACAGGATCGCCCGCGCCGTCGCCGAGCCCAATATATCGGTGCGTCCGGTCCGCCAGTTCATCACGAAATAGATATTGAACGACACGCCGACGCCCAGCAGCAGCGGCAGGGCGATGATATTGGCGAAGTTGAGCGGCACCGGCACCAGCACCGCCACCAGCACGGTCAGCAGCGCCGACAGCAGGAGCGGCGCCAGCACGAGCGCCACGTCCAGCGGTCGCACCAGCGTGACGAACAGGATCGCGGCGATGGCGATCAGCGCGGTGATCGCGGCCGAGCGGAAGGAGCCGATGATCGTGTCGGCAGTGGCGACGATGATGACCGCGGCGCCGCCCGCATTGGGCGCCACCGGCATCACCTGGTCGACGAACCGTCGCAGCCCGGCACTGTCCCGTCCTTCTTTCGTCGGCAACGCCTGCACCCGCGCACGCCCATCGGGCAGTAGCCAGTCGCGGGCGATCTCGGGCGGCACATCCTTGAGCGTAACTTCTCGCGCATCGAGCAGGTTGCGCAGCTGCGCCAATTGGGCGGGCAGGAACCGGCTCAGAGACTGATCGACGGTCAGCAGGACATCGTCCTTGGCGGTCGCGAGCTGGGTAAGATCGCCGGCGATCAGCGCCAACGGGTGATCCTTCGCCAGCTTGGGCAAGGCGGGCCCGATCTTTTTCAGCGCCGCCGCCGCCGCTGCGCGGATCTTGTCCGGCGTCACCACGGTGATGGTCGTGGGCGGGTCGAGGGTCGGACCCAGCAGCGAGGCGGCGTCGGCGACGGCCGCCAACTTGTCCGTCTGATCGGTGGGCACGAAGCTCTCGACCGTCAGCGTACTCGACACCAGCGGCAGCTTCGCCAGCCGACCGGCGGTCGCCACCGCTTCCTTCACGCTGGGCTCGATGACGTCGATCGGGAACGGGTTGGTCAGCGGCGAATCGATCAGGTCGTACAGAGTCCGCATCGCCTCGGTGTTCGCGCTCTTGGTGTGCAGCGGGTCCGAGTCGAAAGTAAGCCGGGGCAGCAGAGCCACGGCCAAGACCGCCAACACGCCGAACAGGCCAAGGATCGGCCAGCGCCGCCGGCGCATCACCGCGTCCAGCGGCGCCGCCCAGCGGAAGCCGACGTCCTCGCGCTCACCCGCCGGCCGGAACAGGATGATGAAGGCGGGCAGGAAGATTAATGTGCAGAAAAAGGCGATGATCATGCCGACCCCGGCGATCAGCCCCAGTTCGGCGACGCCGCGGAAGTCGGTCGGCACGAAGGCGAGGAACCCGGCCGCCGTCGCCGCCGCCGCGACCAGTATCTGCGGCGCGACCCGCCGCCCGGTCTCGGTCAGCGCCGGCTTCAGGTCCGGTATAGTAACCCGCACCTGGCGCAACCGCACGCTGAACTGGATGGCGAAATCGACGGCGATGCCGATGAACAGGATGCCGAACCCGACTGAGACGAGGTTGAGCGTACCCACCGCCAGCGCGGCGAAGGCCAGGGTGAAGACCAGCCCCGTCGCCAGGGTCAGCAGGATTGGCACGATCAGCCGCCAGCTATGCACCGCCAGGAACAGCCACAGCGTGATCAGAGCAATGCTGCCGATCATGCCGGTGACGGCGCCCTGGGCCACGGTGGAGAATTCGTCGTCGGCCAGTGCGACCGGGCCGGTGATGCGGATATGGGCGTCGCCGGACTTCACGAATTCCAGTTGGGCCGCGGCATCGCGGATCGCCTGCGTCGCCGATCCACCGGGCTTCAGTGCGCCGAATTCTGGATGGATGCGGAACAGTTCGAATTTGTACGCACCACCCAAATCGGCGAGCTTTCCGCCGAGCAGCCTTTGCCACGATAGCGGGTGGGCCTTGCCGGCGATCGCGTCGGCCATCACCTCGTGGAAACCGTTCAGCGCCGGCAGGTAGCCGTCGATCTTGCCGCCCTGCCCCTGGGCCACGCCGGTGCCGATCAGGCCGAGCGCGCCGAATATACCGCGCGCGCTGGGGTCCGCGGACAGCTGGCCCAGGAACGGCTGGGCGGTGATGATCGTGTCCAGCGTCGACTGCAGCTGGGCCGTGTCGAGCAGCAGCAGCCCTTCCTTCTGGAGGTAAGGCACGGCGTCCGGCCGGCGAATCTCGACGAAATGATCATGATCGCCCGACAAGGCCACCTGCAGCGCCGCGGCGGTGGCGTCGGCCTCCTCCGGAATGCGGGCATCGATGACGCCGACGATCAGATCGGTGTTCTGTGGAAAGTCGCGATTGAATTCCAGCTGATGCGCCCGCCAGGGCAGGTCCTCCGGGAACATCAGCGCGGTATCGGTGGTGACACTGAGCCGGTTCGACGCGATGAACCCGCCGGCGATAACGGCCAGCACCGCCGCCAGAACGACAGCGATCGTGTTGCGCTGGCTGAAAGCGACCAGCCCCGCTAGGACGCGGTGAATCGACATGCATGAACCTACGCCGGCATGGACAGCCGGACCGTTTCCGGATTTCCCCGCCGCTTTAGAAGACGCCTCGGCCCGTTGTCCCCTGCGGCTGAGGGTGACCGACTTTAATGATTCGCGTACAGCTTACGGCCGCGTACGATCCATGCCAATCGTGTGTGGCTTTTTAAAGACGGTGTCGGAAGTAAGCCGGCCCAGGATCGTCGTGAGCCAGTTCCGGGCGGATCATAGAGCCTCTACCACCGACGGCCCCAGCGACGGCTGCCGAAAACCAGCCGGAGAACCACCAGCAGTACGATGGCGCCGATTGTGGCGTTAATCACCAAAGAGACGATGCCGACACCCAAGTGAATATGCAGTTGCGGCAACAGCCAATCGCCGATGAATGCCCCGATGACGCCGACGATCAGGTCGCCGATCAGGCCGAACCCGCCGCCATCGACGATTTTGCCTGCCAGCCAGCCGGCAACGATGCCGACCAATATGATGATCAAAAGGCTTTCATTCGATAGATGCATGATCGTTCCTCCAGTGGGAGAACCCACGGCAGGTTCATGCAATTAACGCGATAATGGCGGGATTTTGTTCCTGAGACCGTTCTAGGCCGGCAGCCCGTGCAGCCACTCGGCGATCATCGCCAGCAGCCGTTCGGTGTCGTCGACGAAGCCGCCCATCTGCAGGAAGGCATGAATCTGGCCGTCAAAGCGCTCCAGCCGCACCGGCACGCCCGCCTCGGCCAGCCGCTTGGCATAGGCCTCGCCCTCATCGAGCAGCGGGTCGCACTCGCAGGTGACCAGCAGCGCCGGCGGCAGGCCCTTGAGCGATTCCGCCAGGATCGGGGAGGCGAGCGGGTTTTCCCGGTCGGCCGGTGAGCCGAGATAGAGGTCGACCTGCCGTTCCAGCATCGGCAGCCCGATGATGATGCCGTCATTCTTGCGGCGTGACGGATAGGGCGCATCGCGGCGCAGATCGGTGTTGGGATAGATCGGGATCTGGCCGATCAGCGCCGGCCCACCTTGGTCGCGCGCCATCAGCGTGATCGCGGCGGTCAGCGCCCCGCCGATGCTGTCGCCGGAGACGACGATCCGGCTGGTGTCGATATTGAATTCTCCGCCATGTTCGGCCAGCCAGTTCAGAGCCGCCCAGGCATCGTTCAGCATGGCCGGAAACGGATGTTCCGGCGCCAGCCGGTAGCCGGGCGCGGCGACCAGCCAGCCGGTGCGGTTGGCGAGCGCCCGCAGCGCGGAATCATGCCCGTCGACCGACCCGGCGATGGCGCCGCCGCCATGGATATGCAGCAGCAGGGGCAGTCGTCCCTCGGCCGGGCGATAGAGGCGGGTGGGAACCCCGCCGGCGATGACGTTGGTCACACTGGCCACCGGCTCGGGCGGGGCGGCGAATGCGCGCAGATTGGCGACTCCGTTGCGGAACATCGCCAGCCAATGGGCATCGTCGTTATTCGGCGCCGGTATGGGCGACAGGGCTGCGATACGCTTCAATACGTCCTTTGCCTGCGCGTCCATTGGCACCCCCTCGATCGTCGGTCGGATGGTCTTGATCGGCCTGTTGTACTGTAAAAACCGGCGCGAACCTACGACGATTCAGCGTCCGCGCAGTCTATTTTCCGACCGCATAGAGGGTCGCGTTATTGATGGCATAGACCGTGCCGTCCGGCCCGACGACGGTCGGCGTATAGGCCTCGCCCCGCGGCGCGTTCAGCAGGATATGCTGTGAGAAGCGGTTGGTCTTCAGGTTCCAGCGATAAAGATGTCCGTCCTCGCTGGGGACGAAGACCGACCCGGTCGCCGGATCGACCGCCGCCGTGTTGATGCACCACTCGTAGGTCTGGCCGGGCTTTCCGCCCGGGAAGGGTGTGGGGCCGGCAATGGTGAGGACTTCCTTCATCACCCGGACCTTGGTCGGCGAATAGGCATCCAGCTCCGCGGCGTGCGGATCCAGGATCGCGATCTCGTTATGTCCGTTGCCGGTGCCGATCCCGGCATAGTTGTTGTACTTGGTCATCAGCAGATAGTGCGATCCGCCCTTATAGGACGGCACCGCCGTTGCCGGCACGACCGAGGCCGTGTCGTCCCAGCCAAACGAGCCGGGGGTTCCGATGTCGGACAAGGTCGCATTGAAATGCAGCAGCCAGCCGCGGCCGTTGTGAAAGCCGGGAAGGGTGTCCGACTGCACGCCCATGAACACGTCGCCGTCGGGTCCGATAGTGGGTGAGGCGCTGCTGTCGTCGTTCAGCACCGCGTCGCGCCCATTCGACGGCTCCTTCAGCCGAACCTTGTATTTCGGTTTCAGGGTTGCCGCGTCCAGCCCTACCAGATAGCCGGTGAAGCCGTTCGCCCCGGTGCTGACCGCGACATAGATCGTCTTCTGGTCGCGGGACACCGCGGGTGCGCAGTTGGTCTGGACTTCCGTGATCGTGGCGTCGCCGGCGGCCTTGGCGGCGCCGGCCCAGGTGCCGCTTCCATCGGCGCCGACACGGGCGATGCCGCTAACCAGCTTGCCCGGCGCCCCGACGGCGGTGAAGCCGAAATAGATGTTGCCGGCCGCGTCGGCGGTCAGCGGCGTGCTGATATGCAGCGCGCGGTTATAGGCGGTCGGGTTCGCCCGGTAGGCGGCGTTGCCATAGAAAGCGACCGAGCCCATCGTTCCGGTCTTATGGTCCGGCGCCTCGCGGAATCGGATCACTCCGCCCACCCCCGCGAAGTAAAGCCTGTTCTGCAGCGTCAGCACCGGACTGTAGCTTGGCGTCCAGCCATGCGCCGGCGGCTGGTAATCGCTGGTCAGCGTCCAGATCGTCGCCCCGCTGGCATGGTCGCGCGCCTCGATGCGATATCCGCCGGCCTTCCCGGTCTTGACCGGCAGGATCACGGTGTCGGCCACGGTAATGACCGGCGACCCGTAATGGATCAGCAGATCGCCATTCTGGATCTGCGGGTCCAGGTCGATCGGCGTTTTCCACAGGATGCGGCTCAGGTTCTGCGCCGGCGTTGCGGCGATGGCGGTATGCTGCGCGTTGCCGGCATGCCCCTGCCAGGCGGCGGCGGCGGCGGCGGCGGCGGCGGCGGCGGCTGCGGCGATCGCGAAGGTTAATGCGGCTGCTAAGGAAACAACTCGGTACATGAGGCTTTACCAATCGGGGCGACCGATAGATTGACAGCCGACCCCGCAGCTTTATTCCGCGCCTTTGTTCATGTCCGCCGGATCAGGCTTTGCGAAGGATCTCGTCCAGGTCGCCGGCTCGCCAGGGTTTGGGGAGAAAATGGAAGGGTTCGGTCACCCGCGGCGACTCCCGCCCCGAGGTCAGGACAACCCGCAAGTTCGGGCGCACTTTCCGCGCTTCATGCGCGAGCTCGATGCCTGACATTCCGGCCATGCTGACATCGGTCAGCAGGACAGATATCTCGGGATGCTCGGCGAGCAGCTTGAGCGCATCGGCGGCATTGAACGTGTCGAAAACACGATAGCCGGCATGATCCAATAGCTGGACCACCCCTTCGCGAACCACCGGCTCGTCCTCGACGACAAGTATCGTTGCGCTTTTTCCCATAAACGCGGGCACCTTACGCAAAGCGAGCCAGGCTCGCTGTTCGAACAGCCCTCGGTATGCGGATTTTCGCTTGGTTCGGTCGCGGCGATGGGCGGCTTTGATATTCGGCGCCAAGCCAAATGCCGCT
>Ga0302314_10008818_pt1 | contig 17908 bp, 14 predicted proteins | sample III_Palsa_N2_3_FD_200533 | JGI IMG/M metagenome (GOLD analysis project Ga0302314, IMG submission 200533) | Peat permafrost microbial communities from Stordalen Mire near Abisko, Sweden - III_Palsa_N2_3 | ecosystem: Environmental > Terrestrial > Soil > Palsa > Peat permafrost | place: Sweden...
GTCGTCCGGGCGCAGCAGGCGGGCGACCTGCAGTGGCGAGCCGGGGTAGTGCTTCAGGCCCTGCTCGTTGCCTTCGCCGGAGAGGATCAGGCTGCGCCAGCGTTGCAGCAGTGGCGGTACCTTCTCAGCCGGATGCAGGCGCGTGATGCCGTCCTTGTGCTCGCCGGTCTTCTTTGCCTCGAAACCGTCCAGCGCGTAGCTGCCGCTGCCGGCATGCGTGTCGATATAGCAGAACGGGGTCGACTTGGCCTGCATCGCCTCGATCAGCGCGAACAGCACGGTGTGCTTCAGGACATCGGCGAAGTTGCCGGCGTGGTAGGCGTGGCGGTAATTCATGGCAGTCACGGCGGGCAGGGTGGCCAAGTATAGACGGGCGGGTGTCTGGTTCCCGTTGTGAGGCTTCGATCAGCGGGCGCGAAGCCGGATGGATGCAGGTCCAGAGTTGAGGCAGGACAACGCAGCGCCTAAGCTGCGCCCATGCCCCATACGCTTCGCCACCTCGCACGCTTGCCGCACCTTCGGGTGATGGCATGGCTGGCGTGGCTGATGCTAGCGGTGGCGCCCGTGCATGCGGCACCAGGCGGAATGATGGGTATGGCGCCTGCTGCTGGCCATGCTGCGCAACTGACGCAAACTTCCGATCACACGCATCACACCATGTCGGCCAAGGCCGAGTGTTGCGATGGTCAGGACCACGCCGGCCACGGCACGACGAATGTCTGCCACTGTGCGGCGACGTGCGGCACGGCGTTGCCGGTCATGGCCATGGCAGTGCTTTCACCGGTGGTGCTGGTTGCCATGCCTGTTCCACTTGGCTTGGTGGTCGCGCCCAAGCTCATGCATGCACCACCGCTGCGACCTCCACTGGTCGTCTACCCAAGCTGACCTGACCTGTCGCGCTTCACTGCGCGACGCTGGCCATGACTGACTCCGGCTACGCCGGAGCGCGCTATGTGGAGCTGCACCATGAAACCTGTTTACTCCTCGGCAGACGCGCAGCCGAGCTTCTCCCGCCGTCGTTTCGTGCAGGGCCTGGCGCTGGGCGGCGCGTTTGCCGGCATCGGGGTATGGCGCTCGTCGCCAGTCTGGGCGCTGACCAGCGCCGGCCAGCCGACCGTGTCGGGCGGCACCGATTTTTCACTCGACGTACTCGAGACCCCGGTGAGCTACACCGGGGCGCCGCGGCTCGCCACCACGGTGAATGGCAGCGTGCCGGGACCGGTACTGCGTATGCGCCAGGGCTCGACCGTCACGCTGCGCGTCACCAACCGGCTGCGCGTGCCCACCTCGATCCACTGGCACGGCATCGTGCTGCCGTTCCAGATGGATGGTGTGCCGGGGATCAGCTTTCCCGGCATCGCGCCGGGCGAGACCTTTGTCTACCGGTTCACCCTGCGCCAATCCGGCACCTACTGGTATCACTCGCACTCGGGCTTCCAGGAGCAGACCGGACTCTACGGCGCGCTGGTAGTCGAGCCGGACGGCCCGGAGCGTCATCCCACCGATCGCGATTACGTGGTGATGCTCAATGACTGGACCGATGAAAACCCCGAACACATCTACGCGAAGCTGAAGAAGCAGAGCGACTACTACAACCGGGCCCAGCCCACCGTCGCCGATTTCATGCGCGACGTGCATCGCGAGGGACTCTCGCCGGCGCTGGCGCAGCGGCGCATGTGGAACACGATGCGCATGAATCCGACCGACCTGAGCGATGTGTCGGGCAGCACCTATACCTATCTGATGAACGGCGCCGCACCGGCCGGCAACTGGACCGGGATATTCCGCGCCGGCGAGAAGATCCGCCTCCGCTTCATCAATGGTTCGGCGGCGACGATTTTCGACGTGCGCATTCCGGGCCTGAAAATGACCGTGATCAGCGCCGATGGCCAGGACGTGGAACCCGTGGCGATCGACGAATTCCGCATTGCGGTCGCCGAGACCTATGACGTCATCGTCGAGCCGCAGGACGAGCGTGCCTACACGCTGTTCGCGCAGTCGATCGATCGCAGCGGCTATGCATGCGGCACGCTGGCGCCGCGGCCGGGCATGGAGGCTGCGGTGCCAGCGATGGATGCACGTGTCTGGCTCGGCATGCAGGACATGATGGGGGCGATGAGCGGCACGCACGCATCCGGCCAGATGGCAGGTATGGATCACGGCGACATGGCCGGCATGGACATGGGCGATGCGCCCGCGGTGCGTCATGCGCGTACCGAAGCTGGCCCAGGCGTGGACATGCAGGTGGCCACGCCGCGCACGAACCTCGACGATCCCGGCATCGGCCTGCGCGACAACGGCCGGCGTGTGCTGACCTACGCCGATCTGCACACGATCGGTGGCCCGATCGATACGCGTGAACCCGGCCGCGAGATCGAACTGCATCTGACCGGCAACATGGAACGTTACATGTGGTCGTTCGACGGGGTGAAGTTCTCCGACGCCAAACCCATCCATTTCAACACCGGCGAGCGGCTGCGCATCGTACTGGTCAACGACACCATGATGAATCACCCGATCCACCTGCACGGCATGTGGAGCGAGTTGGAAAATGCCGACGGTGAGTTCCAAGTGCGCAAGCACACCATCAACGTGCAGCCGGCGCAGCGCATCAGTTATGCGGTGACGGCCAACGCGCCGGGGCGCTGGGCGTATCACTGCCACATGCTCTATCACATGGAGGCGGGCATGATGCGCGAGGTGGTGGTGTCATGAGTATGCGCAGGCAGATATCCACCGCTACTCGCTGGCGTCGTCGCATGCTGTTTGCTTGCATGTTGCTTGCGTGGCCGCTGGCCGCTGCGGCGCAAAGTGCCGACACGCCGGCGGATCCGCCGATGCAGATGGATTCCTCGGCCATGCCGGGCACGAACCATGACGTGAAGCCGGAAGCGAATCACGACTCGATGCCGACCATGGCTGACAGCGCCACCACCACGACGAACACGCGCAGTCCGGATTATTCCGATGGTATCGGCCAGAGCAGCATGCCGGGCATGGACATGAGCGACAGTCAGCCGCTTGGCATGCTCAAGATCGATCAGCTCGAGCTCACCGACGGCCGCTATGCCACCGGCCAGGCGTGGGACGTGGAAGGCTGGTACGGCAACGACAGCGACAAGCTGTGGCTGCGCAGTGAGGGTGATGCTGATCATGGCCGCATCGAGGAGGGCCAGGTCGAGGCGTTGTGGAGTCATGCCGTCGCCGCGTTCTGGAATACCCAGCTCGGCGTGCGGCAGGACGTGGGCGAAGGTCCGCATCGCCAGTGGGCCGCATTCGGCATCCAGGGGCTGGCGCCGTACTGGTTCGAGCTGGAAGCGACCGGCTACCTTGCGCCATCCGGCCGCACTGCCGCACGCTTCCGCGCGGAGTACGAGTTGCTGTTCACGCAGCGGCTGATCCTGCAGCCCGAGTTCGAGCTGAATCTCTATGGCAGCGACGATCCGGCCAGCCATGTCGGCAGCGGCCTCTCCGATACCCAGTTGGGTCTGCGCCTGCGCTACGAAGTCAGTCGGCAGTTTGCGCCCTATATCGGCATCGTGTGGATCCATCGCTATGGCGCGACAGCTGACTACGCACGGCTGGATGGTCAGCCGTCGCTGGATCTGCAATTCGTTGCCGGCGTGCATATCTGGTTCTGAGGACAGCCCATGAAACATTTCACCACCATCATCACGACCATGGCGGTCCTGGCTGTCATCGGCATCGTCGGAGTCGGCGCGTTCGTCTACTCCGGCATCTACAACATCGGTGCCGACGATCACCACACGCGGCCGGTCTATGCGCTGATGCAGACGTTGCGCGAGCGTTCGATCGAGTTGCGCTCGAGGGACATCACGGTACCAAACCTCGATGATCCGCAGTTGATCCTAAAGGGCGCGGTCCAGTACGCGGCCATGTGCACCGGCTGCCATCTGGCGCCGGGCATGGCCGATTCCGAAATCCGGCCGGGGCTGTATCCGCAACCACCCGAACTGTCGAAGCTCCGATCCGATCCGCGCGAAGCGTTCTGGGTGATCAAGCACGGCATCAAGATGAGCGCGATGCCGGCGTGGGGTGGCAGCCACGACGACACCATCATCTGGAGCATGGTGGCGTTCCTGCAGAAGCTGCCGGATCTGACGCCAGCCGGGTACAAGGCGATCGTGGCAAAGGCGCCACCGGACGATGACATGGGGCCGATGGATGGCGATCACGATCATGCCGATGCTGAGCGGCCTGATGCGAAGCAACCATCCGGCATGACCACGCCGGCCGGGTCGGCCAGCGCAGCCATGCCGGACATGGATCAATAAGCGACGGTGATGCGCTGGCGTAACGCGTCGTGCTGTTCGACGCGATCGAGCAGGGCGACCGCGTAGTCGGGAACGGTGATGCGGCTGACGCCGTCGCCATCGACCAGCAACTGGTCGCCGCCGACGCGGTACTTGCCGCTGCGCCCGCCGTCCTCGATCAAGGCGGCCGGGCTGATATAGGTCCAGTCGACATCGGCCTTGCTGGCGCGGAACACATCGAGTGCGTCGCTCTGCGCGTTCGCTTCCGGTTTCCAGGCATCGGGGAAATGCGGGTCGTCGATCACTTTGACGCCTGGCGCTACTTCCAGCGAGCCGGCGCCGCCGACCCACAACAGGCGCTTCACGCCAGCCTTCGGCAGGTTGTCCAGTAGCACATCGGCATTGGCAGGCACGCTGCCGGGGTTGCCGTCGCGGCGCGCGGACAGGCTGGCCACCACGGCATCCACACCGCGCACGGCATCGAGCCAGCTGGCGGGTTGTGCGACGTCGCCGGTGACGACCTTCAGCTTGTCGTTGCGCCGGGTAAGGCGGCTCGGGTCGCGCGCTATAGCGACGACCCCATAGCCACGCGACAATGCTTCATCGAGAATGCCCTGGCCGAGATGGCCGGTGGCGCCGAACAGTGCGATTTTCATGACGCTTCTCCATGGATTGGGGGGCATAGCATGTGCGCTCATTCCACCATGCTGTGGCTTTCGCTGGTGCCGAGCAGCTCGGGCTGCTTCGTGACGCGCTGCCGACGATTCAGCAGCGGATGCACGAACACAGCGGCGAGGATCACCACCACGCCGACGTAGAACCAGCGGTCCAGTTCGCGTTGCTCGTCCAGCAGCACGATTGCCAGCACGATCGCGTAGACCGGCTCCAGATTCGTCACCATCTGCGTGCCGAACGCGCTCATGTGGCGCAGCGCTACCAGGGCCAGCGTGAACGGCAGCAAGGTGCAGCCGAACGACAGTGCAAGCAGCAGCAGTGCATCGTGCATGTTCGGCAGCACGAAGGCCGGGCCGGTGTGCGGCAACAGTGGCGCCAGTGCGGTGAGGAAGAGGGTACCTGTGCCCAGCTCGATGCAGGTCACCGTGAGCGGATCGCCGTGTTCGACCAGCCGCTTGTTGAGCGAGCCGAACAACGCCACGAACAGCGCTGAAAGTACGCCTACCGCGATGCCCAGGCGCATGCCGTGCGGCACGCCGCCGACCACCATCATCACGCCCGGCACCACGGCCGCGCCGATCATCAGTTCGCGCGGGTCGAACTTGCGCTTGGCGATCCACGGTTCGATGAAAGCCAGGAATACCGGTCCCAGCGCGATGCACGTTGCCCCAACGGAAGCATTTGACAGCTTGATCGCGGCATAGAAACTCAGCCAGTGCAGCGACACCAGCACGCCAATGCCGGCGTACGCCCAGATCAGTCGGGCCGGCATCGCGCGCAATCCGCGCCAGACCTTCGGCATCAGCAACAGCGCGGCCACTACCAGCAACATGCGCCACCACACCAGCGGCAACGCCGGCAGCGTGATCAGCTTGCCAAGGATGGCGGTGAAGCCCCACAGCAGGACGCAGAAGTGGATCTGCAGGCGGGCTTTGTTGACGGATTGCATGGGAGCATCGTTGATGGGGGCGATGGCATTCTAGCGGTGCGCGGACCAGGACAGTTTGTCCTGGTCCGCGGAGGTCCTTCCAATCATGGAATCGGCATGAGCCCACCCGCCGACTCACCCCACGCAGGAATAGTTGGTGCAAGGCGATGTTTCGGCGGCGCTGATACTCAGCGCCGCCTCATTCCCCGAGGTTGGATGCGATTCCTGGCCATACTGTCAGCGGTTCTTCGTCGCCTTTGCGTCCGACGCGGCGATCGGTAGATAGAGCGCACTTGGGTGTGTCGCGTCGTGATAGAGGGTCACGGTTACCGTGTGTGCATCCTTGCCGGTTTCGTCGGCGACGACTCCACTGGAGTTGTAGTTCTTCTCCCAGGCCCTTGAGTTCACGGGGCCGATCACGAGTCGGAGCCGGCTTCCCTTGGCAATGCGTCGTGCAATGAAGGTGAAATGATCGAAGTTGTAACGCTCGATCGCGCCCGGCTTTGCAAACACAGCTTCGCGCAGACTTTGGCGATAGCGTGCACGCAGCACATCCATGGCTAGTAGCGCACTGCTGCCATCGGCCTTGATCTCGTAGATGGCAGCGGCGATATCGGTGTCCGGCTGGTCGAGTGCGATCCACACCGGGAGCTTGAAGAAGCCCGCGAGTTCGATGTCCTGTGCAAAAGCCTGCGTGTGATAAACGAGGATCTTTCCGGATGAAGCAAGCAGCCCACTGACATCGGTCAAGTTGCCATCACCCGAATCCGGGGAGTCCCATGCCGAGAATTTGGTATCGAGTGGATCGTAGACATAATGGTCGGGCTTGCTGGTGCTGCCAGGCTTGTCTGCCGTCAAGGTGCCGGAGTTGAACACGTCGTTGGCACTGGCGTTCTGCGAAGTCAGATACACGGGGCGTGATTCGGCGGTGATTGCATCCAGCGAATCAGCGTAACGCCACTGTTCTGCGCCATTGCCGAGTACGTAGTAGGCGACCTTGTTCTTGAGAAAGTCGGGTTTGCTTCCGCCCTTCAGGGTCCAGTCGTACCAGTCCTTGTGCAGCTTGTTCATGTCGAGCAGGCTGGCCGCGCCGAACTTGAGTCCGCCGACGTCGGCCTGCGGTGTGCGCGTGCCGGGGTGATCCCACGGACCGATGATCAGGTAGTGTTTTGCCTTCGCCGCAGCCGAGCCGTACTGGAAGTGTTCACGGTAGAACGACAGTGCGCCGGGTTGATCGCCATCGTATTGGCCGGTAATGGTCAGGATCGGCAGATCAATCTTGGCAAACTGCTGCGGGGTCGGATTGTAGCTATCCCAATACGCATCGACTTCAGGATGCGCGAGCCAGGTCTGGAAACTGGATGAAGGGTTGCCGACGAGCGTATCCAGATCCCTGAACGCGCGATGGCCTGAATACATTTTTCCGAACTGCGCATCCCAAAACGCACTGTCGCCAAAGATATTGTCTTGCGCAGTATGTCCGCTGGTCAGGGTGACCCACTGCATGTCGTAGGAATAGTGGATGTTGTTCATCGACGGGAAGTCGACGCCGGGCCTGGGCGATGCAACCGGTACGATGGTGGCCAGATGCGGTGGGAATTCCTTCGCTGTCGCCCATTGATCGTAGCCGGCGTAGGAGCCGCCCCACATCGTTATCTTGCCATTGCAATATGGCTGCTTGGCCAGCCATTCGACAATGTCGGGGCCGTCTTTCGCCTCCTGCAGCAGCGGCGTGAATTCGCCCTCGGAGTTGCCGCGGCCGCGAACGTCAATGGTCAGGAACACGTAACCGTGCGCGGCGAAATACATGCCGCGCTCGTGATAAGTCTGCGAGATATACGGAGTCAGGGTGAAAATGCATGGCAACGGTTCTTTCTGACCCTGCGGTCGGTAAAGCGTTGCATTGAGCTTGATGCCGTCATGCAGCGGTATCTTGATACCCCACTGGAAATCGATCGGAGAGTCTTTTTGAGTATCGGGTGTTGATGATTCGGCCAAGGCGCCAGCCGAAAACAGCACCGCTAGCAGAAGAAATGCGTGACGAAGAAACATATCGATTCCCCTTCGTAGATTAAGCGTGCCGGGTGAAATGTCCGGCAGATTGTGGAAAACGCGTTACTTCGGTGTGAGCTGCCCATGTCCCCTGTCGGCGGAAATTTCGATCTGGACGTTTTCGACACTTGTCGAAAACAATCATTGATTGAATAATTAAACGAATTTTCAAAGACTGCAAGTGAGCTTATGGCACAGACCAAGCGAGTACGTGGGCTAGTCGAGAACCCGGATCAGATCGGCATGCTCGCTTCGCCGACGCGGCTGGAGATCGTCATGACCCTGGAGGCGCTGGCCGGGCCGGCCACCGTTGCCGAGCTGGCTGCCCAGATGGGCAGGCCTGCCGATGGGCTCTACTACCATCTGCACGCGTTGGTCGGCAGCGGCCTGCTTGAGGAACATGTGGAGGGCGGCGACCGGCGCTATCGCTCGACGACGCCACATGGTCAACGTATGCGTCTGCGGTACAAGCTGGGTGAATCAGGTAACGCAAAAGCCGTTTGCCGCGTTGCTGCAGGCATGTTGCGTATGGCTGAACGTGATTTTTCACGCGCTGCGAGCCAGTCCGATACGGCGGTCGAGGGTCGGCAGCGAGAACTCTGGGTAGCGCGACTCAGAGGCTGGGTAAGTGCCGCACAGATCGTGGAAATCAATCGTCTATTGGCCGGGCTCATCAAAATACTGGATCAGCCACGTCCATCGCGTGCGAGCAAACTGGTCGCGCTGACCTGGCTATTGGCGCCATTGGACGTGAAGCCTGCCCGACGCGGTGCACGAGCGCGAAAAGGTGACTGAAAAACTCGAGCGCCAAGCCTGCAGCACTTCTGCCGCCTGGGAGATGTATTGCGATGTCCCTTTGGAGCGGCAACTACTTGTGGTGCAGTTGCCCGACGAAATTGTTTCAATGCAGGCAGGCCAACGGTGCGCCCAGGCTGGGCGCACCGGATACAGCGAGTCGGTCAATCAGTGCACGTCGTGCTTGTGCGCGTGCTTCTTTGCAGCGTGTTCGGCGTGCTCGATCGCGTGCAGCTTGTGGCCGTGGGCAAGGTGCGCATGATGGCTGGCCTTGTCGTGATTGCCTGCTTCGGCATGTTCGGCTGCTGCGCGATGGTGCCTGGCAGCCTCGTCGAGGTGCTTGGCGGCTTCATGATGGTGATGATGAATTTCGTGCTGGTCGCTCATGGAAAGCTCCTTCATCAGTGGTGATCCCGATCCACAGGAGGACCGGGATCACTGAAGCTAGGCGCATGCAGTGACACTGTTATGACCTTTTGCTCAACGATGCTTTAACGATGCGCCTTGCCAGCCGGTATGGCCTTGGCGGGCGCGCGCATCTGTTCGAGTATGGTGCTGCAGGTGTTTGCACTCGCGTTGTCGTGACTGGGTGCGACCAGGGCGAGCAGGGCGGCCGGAGCAGCAACCACACCGAGCGCGACCGCACCGGCGCCGCGGATCAGCAACGGTCCCTTCTGCACGCCGACGTCAGGGTTTTTCAGCGTGCCCTTGACGTACAGCGGTGAGCGCAGCGAGAAGATGCGGAAACCCTTGGTGTGGGGCGTGACATCGAGGTTGAGTTGTTCGCTGGCCATGTTCGCCGTGCCACTGACATTGATGGTGGCATCTTCCGTATCGAACACGAACAGTTGTGCATCGAACAGGCCGTCGGTGGCGACCAGATCCGAAGCAGCACAATTGATCTTCACCGTCTTGTCGCCAAAGAGTTTTCCAATGACGATATTGCCGACGTTGAGGCCGGCGGTTTCCAGCAGGGTCTTGCTGATCGCTCCATCATTCATGAGCAACTTCAGCTCGCCATTGGCATGGGCCAACAGGGCGGCCACCGAGTTGCCGCGCACGCCGAGATCCGCGTCGCCATTGATTTCGCCGAAGCTGGTCTGCATCGGCGCGAATTCCGGGAACAGTTGCTTGAGCTTGAGATGACGTGCGCTCAGTTTCAGCGTGCCCTGCATCGCCGATTTGCTGCCATCCAGGCCGATGTGGCTGTTGATGCTGCCGCCGGCCAGACCGAAGTTCAGTGGATCCAGCTGCAGCAGGCCGTCAGTCATGACCAGATGGGTACTCAACGACTCGATCGGCAGATTGGGTCCATGCACGATGCGTGCAGCACTGAACTTCACGTCCGCGTCCATCGCCTGCCAGCGGTCGGTACGGAATGGCTCGACCGGCAGCACCTTGTCGGCGGGTTGCACAGTGGCGTCACCGCGTTGCTGCTTTTCGGCGTTGGAGTCGGCCCCGATCAGTGGTGCCAGATCGGCAAATTGCAGCAGTTGCGATTTCACCGTGCCGCTCAGCTTTGGCCGCGCCCCGCCCGTGGTGTAATCGAGATCGCCAGCGAGGTCGCTGCCGCCGACACGGCCACGGAAATGTTGATAGCTGAAGTGACTGCCGCTGCGGTGAAGCTCGGCCTTGAGGCGCCCCTCGGTGGCGTACGGCGGTGTGTCCGGCAGCGTGACGCCGATGATCGGATACAGCTTGGCCATGCTTGAGCCGGTGAACCACAGTTTGAGATCGAGTGCTGCCAGATGCGTCGGATCGGTCAGCGTACCGACCAGAGCGATATGGCTGTCGCCGATGTGCAACCGGGCCTGTACCGGGAACGGTTGGCCGCTCTGCTGCAACGCCAGCACCGCACCGATCCGACCGCTGCCGCTGGCTGGTACGCCCTGATACGTGCCGTCGGCCTTCCACGCGAACTGGTAACTCGTCTTGCTGGCAGCATGGCTTTCGCTGTCCGTATCGTTATTTCCGGCGTTGGCCACCGCTTTGCCTGCGGCCGTGCCGGCCGTCTTGCCGGCTTGCGCACGTGCATCAGCCGATTCCTGCGCCACGATCTGGTCGTAGGGGATCGCGTGCAGCAATGGCTCGACGCTGAGCTGGAGCTTCACCCGGCTGGCGGCATCGTCCAGTGCGATCTGGCCACGATCAAAGCCGATCGCGCCGAGGTCGAGCGCCCACGCCGACGGTGCATTGCTCTGCGGCAGACTGAAGTCCCACGTGGCCTGTCCCTGCTTGTTGCGCTCGAGGTCGATGCTCGGCTGCACCATTTGCAGCGACGGAATACTGATGCGATGGGCGAGCAGCCCCAGTGGTGACAGGCGAAAGCGCAAGCCATCCAGATGCGCGAACTGCGGCTGATTTGCCCAGGACGGATTGGCAATCTGGATATCACGCGCGGTGAATTCAGGCCATGGCACCAGTGCAGCCAGTCCGCCCTCGGCTGGTTCGCGCTGCCACGCCACGCTCAGATCGCCATTGATCGCGAACGGGCGACCTATGGCCTGGCTGACCTTCTCATTGAGGTAGGGCTTGAGCCGATTCCAGTCGAAGGTGGCGATGACGATGACCACGACGACGATCAGTACCAGCAGTGAGCCCACGATCCAGCTCAATACCTTGCGGCTGCGTTTCATTCGGTTGCTTCCCGCATGACGCCCTGCAACTACGAGCTCTTGCCTGCACTGATAGCGCAGTCAATGGCAAGGTTTTGTGTGGAAGCCCTCGAAAGACTCAGCAGGGATTCATGCGCAAGCGCTTTACGCCGCAACGCGGTTGCGCTGGCGTCGACCGATGCGATACACCGCGGCTGGCGGCAGATTGAACAATACGCTGCCGATGCGTACCGCTTCGAGGTCGAGCCGTTCCAGCAGACGACGCGGCAGCGGGCAGCGCGGGCCGTAGGTGAACTGGTAGAACGCCCCGTCGGCGTGCAACTGCCGTTCGAACACGCCCTGGATGATCGCTGAGACCTGACTTGCGGGCATCGACAGCAACGGCAGCCCGCTAACCACGGCACTGGCACGCTCGTCGCCGAACAGGGGAAGTGCTTCGCCCAGCTGTGCGGCATCCATGCTCAATACATGCGCACCTGGATAGCGACGCGCCAGGGCATTCGCGAAGACCGGGTCGGCCTCGATCAGCGCCAGACGATGGGTCGGTACGCCACGGGCGAGCAGTGCGCGGGTGAATACGCCGGTACCGGGACCGAGCTCGATCACCGGGCCATCGAGATGGTTGATGTGCGTCGTCATCAACCGCGCCAGCGAGGGTCCTGACGGTGTCAGCGCGCCGATGCTGCGTGGAGCCCGCATCCATGCACGCAAAAATGTCAGGGTGTCGTTCAACGGCATCATGTCTTCCGAATGGACGGGTGATGAGTGCACGTGCAAGTGGATGCGCACCCCCATAAATTAACCGACAAGGCTGAACACAATGTTTTCATGCGATGGTCGAGGGCAATCACAGCGCCCATCACGGTTTGGCGGGCGCGGTGGTTTTGGCCATGCGCACCGGGACGTCGATACTGCACAGATCGATCTTGCCGGCCGGCACGGCATAGAAAGCATCGCGGCGGTTGCGCTTTGCCTCAATCAGCGTGGTGAAGGTGGCGCTGTCGGTGCGCAATACTTCCACTGACGGGCGTTGTGCCGGAGGCAGGTCGGCGGCAAGGCGCACGGACTGGATGGTGGTCCGCTGCGTCGGGCTGGCGTAGAAGCCCATCGGGCCGGTGCCGCGCGGCAGGCCCGACAGCAGCGGCATACCCTCCAGCACGCGACCGATCACGGCCAGATTGCGGTCCAGCCGGCGCGGCGCCTGGCCGATCACGGCATACAAGGCACTGCCGTTGCCGGTTTCCGCGCCGTTGTCGCGCCCGACACCGATCATGCCGTAACAGTGGGTCAGCCATTCCTGCCCGCTGGCCGGATCGCGTGCGACCGGAAAGCCCTTGGAGAAGCCGACTTCGGGCGCATAGACATCACCGTCGGGCAATGCGCTCCATGGCAGTTTAGGATCGATCGGGCGGGTGAATTCCGGTGGCAGCGTACTACTGGCTTTGCCCAGCGAGCGCACCTTGGCCGGATCGCCGCCGTCATCGCCTGCCGGGTCGTCCCATTGGGTCACGAAATTGTCCTGCACCCGCACGATGGCCAGCCCGTCGAAATAATGTTGGTGAGCCAGAGTGCGGATATTCGCGGCATGCAATGGGGTGAAGTCCGGTGCCAACTCGATCAGGACGCGGCCTGTTGGCAGCTGCATGATCAGCAGATTGTTCGGATCAGGTCGGCGCCATTCGGAGGGCGCCGACTTGGCAAGGAGTTCCTGCGGCGTCGGCGTTACCGTGGATTTGGCCTGATCGGCGAGTGCGGGCAGCGCGAGCAGGCTGGCAGCCAGCGTGGCGGCGACGAGATGGCGGCGACGAAACATGCGGTTCCCCTTCGGACGACTGATCGGCAGAGAGCGCAACTTAGCAGAGCTGGGGCTGGGCATGACACCAAAGTGTGTGCAGGTTATAAGGCAAAGTACGTGCAGCGGTGATGCGTTATGTACGCACCATGCCGACGAATGGATGCCTAAGCCTGTTCATGAGTAGTCCAAACAGTAGCTTGGGGCGTCGTGGCCATCCGAGCTATTCGCGTTCTGACAACCAAAGTATGTGTCAGCGCCAATGCTTTCCTGCTACATGTCATCCAACTGCACCAAGCCAGACTTGAGACTCAGCGCAACTGCTTTGCTCCGGGAGGCAACACCCAGCTTGCCAAGGATGTTCCCTACATGGGTCTTGATGGTTTCTTCGGTAATCGCAAGTTTCGCAGCAACCTGAGCATTGCTGAGTCCGTGAGCCAGGCAACGTAGGACTTCCAACTCGCGGGCAGTCAAATCAGGATGGCCGGCGGTCTTGTCGAGCCTGCTACCCACCGCGGGTGATAAATACCGACCACCGCGAGATATCGTGCGAATCGTTGTCAGCAGCTCATCGGACGTTGCATCCTTGAACAAGTAGGCATGTGCACCCGCTTGAAGCGCTTTGGAAATGTCGCTGCTGCCCAAATTCGCTGTGAGAACCACAAACTTTGCGAGTGGCGACTTGGCGCGAAGCGTCGCGATAACTTCGACACCGCTGCGATCGGGTAGTGACAGGTCCACCAGGGAGATATCCGGTGAATGTGCCTCAAACAGCGCGATAGCTTCTGCAGCGGTCGCTGCCTCACCAACGAGTTCAAGATCACGTTGAGAACTGACGATAGCGCCGAGCCCGGTGCGCACCACTGGATGATCGTCCACTACCAGCACTCTGATTTTCGGTTGCACGCTCATCCGTCAATTCTCGCTATGCTGTTTCCACACAAATGTCGCCATAGCCTTGCCAAAGTGCCAAGTCGAGGGACGTACAGCGACACCCTTGTACCTCTTCCATCTTCGCTCGTCACCTCAAGCCTCGCACCCAGACATTTCGAACGATGGCGCATGTTCTTCAAGCCGAAACCGCGCCCTGGTTGCTCGGAGATGTTCGAATGGATGCGGATGCCGGTCCCGTCATCGACCACCTGGACTAGCAACGAGTCTGGCTTATAGTCCAGTTTGATCGATATCCTGCTTGGGCTGCCATGTTGGATGGCGTTCGATAGCGCCTCCTGCACAATGAGCACCATATGATGCTGCGCTTCCGGTTGCATGATCCACGCCTTGCCGGACGAATGGATGTCCAACTCGTCCACACGTCCTCCGGTAAGTTGTCGTGCCATCACCGAGAGCGACTCCAGCAGGCTTTTCTGGTCCACGGCTGGAGGGCTGAGGTTCCAGATCGAGGATCGCGCTTCTTGCAGGCTGCTCCTGGCAAGATCACGAGCCGACTCCACATGGCCTACTGTTGTGCTATGCGTGCGCTTCATACGCAATAACGCGGCCTGTGTTTGGAAAATGATGCCGCTAAAGCCTTGTGCCAAACTATCGTGAATCTCGCCGGCCATTCGATGACGTTCTTCCAGGACCGCGGTTCTTGCGTGCAGCCAATTGACGCGTAAACGGTAGATTCCCAACAGCATCAAGATCACGGCGATGGCGCCCAACAGGTGAAACCACCACGTCTGATAGAACTGTGGGAGCACGTCGAAGTTGAGCGTACTCTCCTGATCGCCCCAACGGCCGGTATCGGCACTGGCACTGACATGGAATGTGTAATGCCCGGGCGACAAATTGGTGTATTGCGCCACACGCTGGATACTGCCCGATATCCATTGCTCGTCAAAGCCGTCCAGTCGATAACGAAACCGCGTTCGCTCGGGTGATGAAAGGTTGGGAGCGGTGTAACGAATCTCCAGTCGACGCGTTCCGGGTGCCAGCCGCACCGGTGCGGCGAGGTTGACATCGACCTCGTCAGCAAGCATTTGTTCCACCCGAGCGGCTGGCTGACTGTCACTCAAGAAAAGTCGTGCGGGATCGACCACCACCACACCCCGGATGGTGGGAAACCATAGTCGCCCGTCGCGTGCGCGCCAACCGGCAGGTTGCGAACCACCATTGGTTTCACTGCTCTTCATCCCGTCGGCTTTGCCGAAGATGAGAGGATGTACCGTTTGGCTGGTTCCGGCGGCCACGGCATCCAGATCATGGCGGCTGAGGCGAAAAATGCCCTTGTTCGATCCGATCCACAAGTTCGTGGCGGAGTCCTCCAGGATGTTGTTGATCGTGTCGTCCGGGAGCCCCTGGTGGGTCGTGTAACGCGTGAAACGGCCGTTCTCGAGCCGAAATAAGCCTCGTCCGAAAGTGCCGATCCACAGGACGTTCTTTGTATCGACGTACAGCGTGAGGGCCACGGCGTCGGAAAGACCATTGGTTGCATAGCTCGTGATATGTCCATCCTGGATGCTATTGAGTCCGTCGCTGGTGCCGACCCACAAGGTGCCTTTGATGCCTTTTGCCATGGTGTATATGAAATTGGTCAACAACCCGTTAGCCATGGAATACACGCTGGTCCGACCATCGGCGTAACGCACGAGTCCACCGCCCCTGGTCGAAAACCAGAATTGATCGGCGCTGTCCTCGAGGATCCCCCCGACCATGTAGTCCGGCATGCCATCGCGGCTCGGAAGAGCCTGCATAAAACGCCCATGGGTCATCCGAGCTAGTCCACCATTCGATGTTCCCACCCAAAGATCTTGCTTATGGTCTTCCCATAACGACCATGTGCTGTTGGCCGGCAGCCCATCGGCGGTGGTGAACACGCGGACATGATTTCCGTGCAGTCGATTGAGTCCCGCGACCGTCGTGACCCAGATATCGCCCGCATGGTCCTCGATCACCGAATAGGTTTGATCGGCGGCAAGGCCTTCCTCCTTCGCGTAGGTGGTAAAGCTCCCGTCATGGAAGCGGTCAAGGCCGCCTTCATTGGTGCCCACCCACAAGTTTCCTTCATGGTCTTCGTACAGGCTGGTCACCAAGTCGCTGCTCAAGCCGTCCTTTGTCGTAAATTGACTGACCTGCTGGCCGTTGACCCGCAGAAGTCCTTCTGTCGCGCTTGCAAACCAGAAATTTCCGTTGCGGTCCGCAAGCATGTCAACCGTAGTGCCAGACATGCCCTGCATTTGCCAAGGCTCGAAGCGGTCCTGGATTCGCCGCACGATTTCCGAACTCTGCGTCTGCACCCATAAGGTGTTGTCGGTACCGACGTACAGGTTGACCACGTCGTTGCTGGGTAGCCCATCCTTGATTGAATAAGCCTCGATCTTGCCGTGGATGAGGCGATTCAATCCGCCAGCAGTGGCAATCCAGAGGGATCTTTCTTTATCCACAACAAGGCGTCTAACCAGATTACCGGACAATCCGTCGGCGATCGTATAGGTCTTGATCACTTTCCCGTTCTTGACGTGGGTCAGGCCCCCATAGCCACCAATCCACACACTGCCATCGACATCGACGGCAAGCGCCAATCCGGCGCGCGCACCGATGGCGTCCACATGGGAAAAGATTCCATCGTGAAAAGTCGTGACACCGCCGTTGGACGTGGCGATCCACAGCGTCCCCTGACTGTCCTCGACAAGATCGTCAATGTAGTCATCGTGAAGCGCCGGGGTATTGGTGTGGTCGAAGACCGTAAAGTGCACGCCGTCGAATCGAGCAAGACCTGCTTGCGTGCCAACCCACAGATAACCGTCCCTGGTCTCAAGGATTTTGTTGACGGAGTTTTCAGGAAGCCCGTCGTCTGTTCGCCACACCGTGTGCACGTATTGAGTAATGGCTTTGGTCGGATCAAGGGCGATCGCAGACTGAAACGGCAGGGCGGCCCAAGACAATCCAAGCAATAGTCGTGCTAGTCGGCTCACTGCTGTCTCCACGAAACTCTTGGATCACGTTTTTCGACGCCAGGGAATGCGCAACGCTTACCGAGCAGGGCGCGCGTGCACAGAGATCAATCTACTCCACTCGATGCGAGTCAGCGTCATGCGCCATGTGAAGCCGCGCAGCGTGTCGTTGGCGTTCTCTGCACGTTGCTGCCGATCGCATATGGGAATGCCGATGCCTTCGCTTGCAGCGACTACGCGAACGCATTGGCGCCCGATAATGGCTATGGGGTTTCGTAGTGAGTGTGCGCACGCCCGGACTATTTCTTAGCCCGTTATCCCTGGCGCGGGATGCTTTAGGGCTGGCAGCAGGGACGGTCTGCGCCCGCGCGCATATCCCTCTTTCGAGGGATATCAGGTAGCTCTATCGAACGTCGTGCGAAGTTTATCCATGTGCCAGAGTTCTGAAGGGGAGTTCGAACACAGTTACCAGGGGAGCTAGTGAACCGATGACGCAGCGCCCCTCTCGCGTGCGATGCACCGTCTCGATAGGTCGACATTGCCGTGCGCCAGGCGCCCCGGAGCCGTCCGGGCCGCTTCACCACCTACCTTTGTACGGGACCCATGACCATGAAGACGATCTATACCCATACATACTAAACAGCCGACAGATTACGGAATCGATCGGATTGCATTTGGCTATCGGCACAATCCCGGCGTGGGTTGCGCTCTTCGATGATCAACAATGTTGCAGGGAAACAAATCAATGTTGAAATCCAAACTCACGGCTGCCGTGCTGGTCGCTCTGGCACTCAGCTACACCTCGGCGCACGCGCAGCAGGCACCACCGGCTTCGACGTCCGACCAGGACACGACGCAGGCGGCAAGCACGGATCAAAGCG
>Ga0302314_10008822_pt1 | contig 17901 bp, 17 predicted proteins | sample III_Palsa_N2_3_FD_200533 | JGI IMG/M metagenome (GOLD analysis project Ga0302314, IMG submission 200533) | Peat permafrost microbial communities from Stordalen Mire near Abisko, Sweden - III_Palsa_N2_3 | ecosystem: Environmental > Terrestrial > Soil > Palsa > Peat permafrost | place: Sweden...
GACGCCGGCGGCCTGATCGTCTTCGACCAGGCGACCAACGGAAACTACACGGGCGTGATCAGCGACGGCCTCGAAATGGGCACGGGTCCGGCCGAGAAGGGCTCGCTCGACAAGGACGACAGCACCGGAAACAACACCGGCGACGTCACCCTGACCCAGCAGCAGAAATATACCGGCGAGACGACGGTCGAGGCCGGCACCTTGACGCTCGCCGCGGTCGATACCCTGGCGACCTCCAGCGGCGTCGATCTCGGCCGCGTCGGCGGCAATTCCACCGCGACCCTCGCGCTGGCCGCCAACAACATCATCCAGGCCCTGACCAGCGAGGCCGGCGACCACACCTTCGTCACGCTCGGCTCCAACACCCTGACCATCGACACGCCCACCGGGACCGATCCGAATTTCGGCGGCTCGATCACTGGGGCCGGCGCGGTGGTGAAGAGCGGGGCGGGGATGCAGATCCTCTCCGGAAACAGCACCTACACCGGCAACACGACCGTCCAGGCCGGCGCCTTGGTCCTGACCGGGGCCATCACGTCGACCGGCAACACCACGGTCACCGGCGGCATTCTGGACCTCGCCAACCACGGCGCCCTGACGACCGGCACGACCACCGTCGCCGGTGGCTTGCTCGAACTCGATCCGGGTTCGTCCCTGGTCAGCCCCACCGTCACGGTCGGCGCGGCCGGCACGGTCTTCGCCAATGGCGGCGCCGCGACCATCGGCGCCTACAACAACAGCGGCGTGCTCAACCTGCGCGCCGGCGCGCCCGGAAACACCTTCACGGTCGGGTCCTACACCGGCGTCGCGGGCAGCCAGTTGCAGCTCGGCGTCAACTTCGCCACCGGCGCGGCCGACAAGCTGGTGGTGACCAACGCCACAGGATCGACCGCCATCGTGGTCGCCGACACCGCCCCAACCACGCCGCTGGCCTATAACCCGACCGGCATTCCGGTGGTGGTCTCGACCAATGCGATGAACCCGACCACCTTCACCCTCGCCGGCGGGCCGGTGGCCAAGGGCCTCTTCCAGTACGACCTGGCCTACAGCCCCGATCCGCGCTTCCTCCTGGTCGCCGTGCCCGACGCCGACGCCTTCCGGCTCGGAACCGTGCCGACCGCGGCGCAATCGATCTGGCTGGACACGACGGGTGTCTGGCTCGACCGCCAGACCGACCTGCGCGACGTGCTGCTCGCCGGCATTCCGCTCGCCGGCCCGGCCGCGGCGCAAGGCCAGGCCCCTACGGGAACCGCGCCCGCGCTGACCAACGGCATCTGGGCGAGAGCTGTCGGCGACTTCACCGACCGCACCGAAACCCAGACCTATTCGCTGCTCAACAAAACCTACCGCTTCCAGACCGGCTACAGCCAGGACACCGGGGCCTTCTTCGCCGGCGGCGACGCCGGCAAGCAGGGCGTGCTCGATCCCAATGACGCGGTGCTGCTCGGGTTCACGGCCGGCTACATCGACTCAACCCAGGACTTCAAGGGATCGCAAACCTCGGCCACCTATACCGGCGGCTCGCTCGGCGCGTCGGCCACCTATCTCGACCGCAACGCCTTCGTCGACGTTCTGGTCAAGGCCGACCTGCTCAGCCTCAGCTACAGCGATCCGGCGCTCGCGCCGTTCGGCGTGGCGCGGCAGACCTCCAACGTCACCAATATCGGGGTGATCGCCGACGCCGGCTACCGGTTCAACTTCGGGCCGGGCTTCGTCGAGCCGCTGGCCACCTTGGCCGACGTCTCGTCGCGGGTGCAGAGCCTGGCCCTGGCCGGCGTCGAGGTCAGCTTCGGCGACAACAGCGTCTTCCGCGGCCGCTTCGGCGTGCGCGGCGGCGCGACCTTCGTCGACGACGCCACGGTCAAGGTCGAGGGTACGGCCAGCGTCAGCTATTGGGGCCGCATCTCCGGCGGCGCCTCGGCGACCATCAACAGCGGCCCCGCCGCGCCCCTGCTCGGTGTCGCCGACCAACAGGTCACCAGCTATGGCGAGGCGGGCCTCGGCCTGAACGTGATCAGCAAGACAACGGGCTGGAACGGCTTCCTGAAGGGCGACTATTCCTTCGCCTCCGGCTTCACCGACGGCTCGATCAAGGGCGGCGTGCGCCTGGACTTCTAGAGCGGGCCGGCGCAAAAGCGCGACGCGGTTTTCCGACCGCGACCCGCTCTACGTTTTATGGCTTTGGATTGTTTCAACCTAAAGTCATCGTGATCTAGGCCGCCGCCTCGTTTGCCTCGATCGAATGGGCGTTGATGATCGCGGCGACGAGGCCGGGAAAGCGCTCCTGGACCTCGGTGCAGCGCGAGGTGTTGTGCATCTCGACGCCTTGGCGCTCCGAGCGGATCAGGCCCGCCTCGCGCAGCACCTTGAAGTGCTGCGACAGCGACGACTTGGGGATGACGCGGCCGTTCACCTTCGAAAAGGTCCCGCAGGTCAGCGCGCAGTCGGCGCCGGCGATCTCCTGGAAGATCTGCACCCGCACCGGATCGGACAGGGCGTGCAGGATCGCCTCCAGCCGCACGGCCTCGATCGGGGGGTGAAACATCGGTCTCATGACTTTTCTTAAGTAGGCCGACTTGATCCTTGGTTCAATAGTTCCAATATCCTGAACTGTGGGACTTAGGCTCACGCCATTCCGGCGCCGGCGACCGGTCCCCAATCTATTCAAGGGATAGAAGTTATGTCCAAGCTTACCGGCAAGGTCGCCATCGTCACCGGCGCATCCAAGGGCATCGGGGCGGCCATCGCCAAGGCGCTCGCCGCCGAGGGCGCCGCCGTGGTCGTCAACTACGCCTCCAGCCAGGCCGGCGCCGACACGGTGGTCGAGGCCATCACCGCCGCCGGCGGCAAGGCGGTCGCCGCCCACGGCGATGTCTCCAAGGCCGCCGAGGCGCAAGGCCTGATCGACGCGGCCATCGCCGCCTTCGGCCGCATCGACATCCTGGTCAACAATTCCGGGGTCTATGAGTTTTCGGCCCTGGGCGACATCACCGAGGACAAGTTCCACTGGATGTTCAACGTCAATGTCCTGGGTCTGCTGCTCACCACCCAGGCGGCGGCCAGGCACCTCGGCGAGGGGGCCAGCATCATCAATATCGGCTCGGGCGTCACCAGCCTGTTTCCGCCGGAATCGGCGATCTATACCGGCACCAAGGGGGCGGTGGACGCCATCACCGGCGTGCTGGCCGCTGAGCTCGGCGCGCGCAAGATCCGGGTCAACGCCATCAACCCCGGCATCGTCGAGACCGAGGGGACCCACAGCCAGGGCTTCATCGGGTCGGACTTCGAGGCCGGCCTGATCGCCCAGACGCCGCTGAATCGCGCCGGCCAACCGGACGACATCGCCGACATCGCGGTCTTCCTGGCCTCGAACGACTCGCGCTGGCTCACCGGCGAACACCTCGTCGCCGGCGGCGGCCTGCGTTAGGGAAAAAGCCTGGAGCGCTCCGGCGCTCCAGGCGGCTCTACTGGACGGCGGTGGCGCGCGTCGCCCACTGCACGCCGATGAAGGCGCCCTTGACCAGGGGGAGCAGGGCGAGCGTCGAGACCAGCACCAGGGCGAGGCTTAAGGGCAGCACCGCCGCCAGCGGCCAGGTCAGGATGAAGCTCAGGCAGAGCAGCGGCACGATCACCAGGTGCCCGACGATCAGGATGGTGAAATAGGCCGGCCCGTCATCGGCGGGGTAGCGCGCATTCTCATGCCCGCAGGCCTCGCAGGACGGCTCGACCGAGAGGTAGCCCGAGAACAGATGGCCCTCGCCGCAATTGGGGCACCGGCGCAGGAACCCGCGCTTGATGCCGTCGCTGGCGGAGCGCGAAGCGGGCAGACCGGACATAGGGTGGCCTCCTTTAGCTCACGTGAATGTATGGGTTATAGAGCCATACAAACAAGGGTGAAAAAGCCATACAATCAGAATCCTTCTCCCCACGCGGGAGAAGGGGCGCTATGCCCATCAATCCGCTGGACGCTACACCGTCCCTCCCCAGGCCGGGTCCTGGTCCAGCAGGTCGCGGACTTGTCGCAGCGCGACGGCCAGGTCGGCGCGGGTTTCCGGGGCGCCAAGGCTGATACGCACCGCTTCGGGCGCCTCCCGCGTCGTGCAGAAGGCGTCGCTCATCACCACGCCGACGCCGCGCGCGCCGAGGCGGGCGGTGAAGGCGCCGCGGCTCCAGCCGGCGGGCAGGGGCAGCCAGACATGGAAGGCGTCCGGCCGGCCGACATAGTCGTGGCCCTCCAGAATTTGCTGCACCAGCGCGAACCGCGCCTGCGTCTCCCGCCGCAACGCGCCAAGGATCGCCGCATCGGTCCCGTCCTCGATCCAGCGCGTGGCGATCGCCGCCGTCAGCGGCGAGACCATGCCGACCGTGGCGCGCAAGGCGCCAGCGACCCGCGCGGCGCCCCGCGTATCCGGCGCGGCCAGATAGGCGATGCGCAGGGCTGGCGACATCACCTTGGCCAAGCCCCCGACATACCAGGTGATCTCCGGCGCCAGGGCTGCCAACGGCGGGGCTGAATCCACCGGCAAACGGCCATAGGCGTCGTCCTCGACGATGGCCACGCCGTGGCGGCGGGCGATAGCCACGATCGCCTCGCGCCGGGCCAGCGACATCGTCGCGGTGGTCGGGTTGTTCAGCGTCGGCGTGCAATAGAGCGCCTTGGGCGCCTGGGCGCGGCAGGCGGCCTCGAAGGCGTCAGGGACCAGGCCCTCCGCGTCCAGCGCCACGCCCTCGATGCGCACGCCCAGGTGCGCAGCCAGGGCGCGGAACCCCGGGAACGTCAGGGCCTCGGCGCAAACCACGTCGCCGGGCCGCGCCAGCGTGCTGACCAGGGCCGCCAGCGCGCCCTGCACCCCGGCGCAAACCAGCACCCGCTCCTCGACGATCTCGGGCAGGCGTTCGCGCAGCCAGCGCGTCCCGGCCGCACGGTCGCCGGCCGCACCGCCGGCCTCCTGGTAGCCGAGCAGCAGCGGCAGGCCGCCGCTGCGCCCCGCCGCCTCGGCCGCGCCCCACATGCGCCGGGTCAGGGCGGCATCGTCGAACAGCGGCGGCAGGTTCATGCTCATGTCGGCCGCGCCGCGCGAAGGCGCCGCCGCGTGCAAGGGTCCCCTGGCGATGAAGGTGCCCTGGCCTACGCGCGCCTCCACCAGCCGCCGCGAATGGGCCTCGCCATAGGCGCGGGTGACAGTGGTCAGGTCGACGCCCAGCACCTTGGCCAGGCTCCGCTGCGGCGGCAACCGGTCGCCAGGCGCCAGGCGGCCGTCGCGCACCGCCGCGGCGATCGCCTCGACGATGGCGGCATAGATGGGCCGGGTCTGTCTATTGACCCCAGCGGCCCAGGCGGGAACAGGTTCCATGCAATCATCAAATGCACGGAAATTGTATGGAATTCAACTGAGCGTCGGCCCTAGGCCGTGGCGCGCTCCCAGTCAGCGTCCGGCAGGATCGGCCGCACGCGCATCATCGCCCGCTCCATCACCTCGATCAGGGCCTTGGCGTCCACCGGCTTGGCGACGACGCCGTCCATGCCGGCGGCCTCGTACTCGAGCACCTGATGGGTCATGGCGTTGGCGGTCACCGCGACGATCGGGGTGCGGGCCCGGCCAGTCTCGCGCTCGCGGGCGCGGATGGCGCGGGCGGCCTCTATCCCATCCATCTCCGGCATCTGGATGTCCATCAGCACCACGTCCCAGTCCTGGGTCTCCCAGGCGCTGACCGCCTCGCGGCCGTTCCCGACCAGGGTCGGATCGATGCCCGCCGGCGCCAGGAGAGTGCGCAGCACAAGCTGGTTCACCGCATTGTCCTCGGCGGCCAGGACGCGCAGCGAGGCCATCCGCTCGCCTCTTCCCGCCCGCCCGTCCACCACCGGCGCCTCGCCGGCGGCCAAGGCGCGGCCCAGCGGCAGGCTGAGCGTGAACATCGAGCCCTGGCCAGGCTCGCTCACCGCCTCGATCCGCCCGCTCATCAGCGCCGTCAGCTCGGCGGCGATGGCCAGGCCAATGCCCGCGCCGCCATATTGCCGCGTCGATCCGGAATCGGCCTGGAAGAAGCCTTCGAACAGGCGCTTGCGGTCCGCCTCGGCGATGCCGATGCCGGTATCAGTGACGCGGAACACCACCTGGCCGTCCTCGCGCCCCACGCGCAGGGTGACGCCCCCGGTCGCGGTGAACTTCACCGCATTGTCGCACAGGCTGTGGAGGATGCGGCGGATGCGCGGGCCATCGCCCAGATAGCGGCCGCCCGCGCCCTCGGCGATCTCGAACTCGAAGCGCAGGTCTTTCTTGGCGGCGATCGGACGCCAGCCGGCGGCGAGGCCACGCACCATGTGGTCCAGCTCGAACTCCGCCTCCTCGATCTCCAGCGCCGAGGCCTCGATCTTGGAGAGGTCCAGAAGGTCGTTCAGCACCGCCAGCAGGCTCTCGCTGGAGCGGCGGATGATCGCGACGCGCTCGTGCTGCTGCGGGGTGAGGATCTCGGCCATCAGCGCCTGGGTCATGCCCAGCACGCCGTTCAGCGGCGTGCGCAGCTCGTGGCTCATGGTGGCCAGGAACAGGGACTTGGCCTGGTTGGCGGCCCCGGCGGCGCGTTCGCGCTCCTCGGCCGCCTCGCGCGCGGCCATCAGTTCGCTCCAGGCGCCGGCGAGTTGCCCGCGCGCCGACCAGAACTGCAGAGCGAATGTGGCGATGGTAAAGACCGAGGCCAACGCGGCCAGGATATGGCCATGGCGCAAGGCCCCGACCGTCAGGCCGTAGCCGACAAAGGCCAGCACCATCAGGTGCGGCGCCAGGCTGGCCAGCAGGATGCGCGGCGAGCGGTAATAGCGCATCAGCACGTGCACCATCGAGGCGCTCATCAGGGCGACGGCGAACAGGCGCACGCCCGCATCGCCCCTGGCGATCAGCACCAGGGCCGCCAGCGCATAGAGGCTGGTGGCGAAGACGCGCAGCACCGGCGCCCAGGCGCTGGCTCGCCGCGACGAGGCGCCGCCTTCGGCGACCCGCCGCAAAACCCGATGCTCGACGCTCAAGGCGCCGAACGCAACCCCAGCCCAGCCCACGACATAGGGCGAGGGCGCGACCGCCAGCCCCATCACCACCACCATGCCGACGCCCAGCACCTGCACGGCGACATTGCGGGCGATCTGGATGGAAAAGGCGACGGGATGCGGATAGCCGGCCAAGGTCGCCGGCCCGATGCTCGCTCGAGGTGGTACTGACATCACGCTTCCCCCGTCAGGAAGTATTCCCCGCCAGGCCCTGACACTCGGTTAACAACCGCTGGTCCCCATCGACATAGGGCGGCCCACCTGAGAGCATCGGGCGAACCGTTTGGGCCGGCCGGCGTTTACGCCTGCCACCCCAGGAGCCTTTGCCATGAGCGTCGCCTTCACCCGCGAGGAAGACAGCGAAGCCGCAGCCGCCGACCTGCCCGATCGGCCGGTCTCGACCCAGCCCAACCTGGTCACGTCGGAGGGCCTGGCCCGGCTTGAGACGGCGCTGGAGGCCGCGCGCGCGGCCTATTCCGCCGCCCAGGCCGGGGAGGGGGTGAGCGCTGATCGCACCGCCATGGCCAGGGCGACCCGCGACCTGCGCTATTACGGCGCGCGCCGCGCCTCGGCCCAACTCACCCAGACGCCCGCCGATGCGACCGCCGTCGCCTTCGGCTCGACCGTGACCTTCGAGCGCGAGGATGGCCGCACCCAGCGCTTTCGCATCGTCGGCGAGGACGAGGCCGACCCCGCCGCCGGCAGCGTCTCCTATGTCTCGCCCCTGGCCCAGGCCCTGCTCGGCAAGGCGATCGGCGACACGGCGCTGGTGGCCGGCGCCGAGGTCGAGATCACCGCGATCGACTAGGTTTTGTCGGGCTCGGCTCCGCGCCGAGATCCGGACTGGTCCCGGACCTCAAGCGCCTTCAGGTGATCCCGGACCGACTTCAGCAACGCGTCCGAGCGCGCGGGATCGGTGATGACCCGGGAGAGCGCGAGGGCGCCGACCATGGCGCTGACCGCGACCATGGCGGCCTCCCGATCTCCGCCTAGCGTCTCGGACACCGATGCGATGAAGGCTTCGATGTGGCCGGTCATAACCTCACGCGACGAGGCGTCCGCCCGTGCGACATCGGAAACGAGCGCCGCCATGGCGCAGCCGCTGTCTCGGGCGTCGCGATGGGCGCGGCTGAGATAGCCGCGGGCGATGTCGGACAGGCTTTGCGGCCCGCCCGAACCCCGCGCCTTCGTCGCGCCTTCCAGGAGGGCGCGTTCGAGCGCTTCGGCGAGAAGCGCGGACCGGCTCTCGAAGTGTCCGTAGAAGCCGCCATGGGTCAGGCCCACGCTGTTCATCAGCGTCCCGACGCTCACCGACTCCAGCCCGTCGCGACGCACCTGGCGCGAGGCGTGGCTCAGGATGCGTTCGCGGTTCTCCGCCTTCTCGGCCTGCGAATGTCCCATCGGCGACTCCTCTGTTGACGAACAGCATGATAGCCATCATTGTCCTGGATGACGATCATAATCCAGATTGCCGGGTCCGGGGACGTCGGCGCGGGGAGACGCCATGAGCCAGAGCGCTGTTGTGGAAGGCCGGGTTCGAAGCGAGCGGCACGGCCACATTCTGAAGATCGTGATCGACAATCTGGCGAAGAAGAACGCCTTCGTGCCTGAAATGATGGCGCAGCTTTCCGCCGCCATGACCGAGCTCGATCGGGATCCGGACCTGTGGGTCGGAGTGCTTTGCGCGGAAGGGGACAACTTCACGGCGGGGCTCGACATGCCGAAGTTCTTCGGGCCGGGCGCGACCCCGTCCCAGATTCCCGACGACCACATCGACCCGTTCGGCATGCGCAATTCGTGCCGCAAGCCGCTGGTCACGGCAGTGCAGGGCATCTGCTTTACGGTCGGGATCGAGATGGCGCTGGCCGGCGATATCGTCGTGGCGGCCGAGGGGACCCGCTTTTGCCAGATGGAAGGCAAGCGCGGCATCGCCCCGCTGGGCGGCGCCCACTTCCGTTACATCACGCGGGCCGGGTGGGGGAACGCCATGTATCACCTGATGCTGTGCGACGAGTTCGGACCCGAGGAGGCTTACCGCATCGGGCTGGTACAGGAGGTCACGCCGGCCGGGAGGCAGGTCGAACGCGCCATGGAGATCGCCCAGATTATCGCCGCCAACGCCCCGCTTGGGATCCAGGTGACCAAGGAGGCCGGCCGCCGGTTCACCGAGGCCGGCGAGCGTGCGGCCATCGACGCCGTCCCGGCGATCCGGGAGCGGGTGATGGGCACGGCCGACGCCGCCGAAGGCATCCGCTCCTTCGTCGAGCGACGCCCGGCCGTCTTTCAGGGCCGATAGGGTGACGATCCGCGACGCCGCGATGAAGCCGCTGGCCATCGTCACCGGTGTCGGGCCGGGAACCGGGGCGGCCATCGTGCGGCGTTTCCATGAGGGCGGCTTTCAGGTGGCGATGCTCGCCCGCAACGCCGATCGGCTGGCCGCGCTGGCCAGCGAGCTGCCCGACGCCTTCGCCGTCGCCTGCGATGTCGCCGACGTCGCCGCGCTGCACGCGGCGCTGGACGGGATCGAGACCCGCACCGGCGCGCCGAAGGTGGTCGTCCACAATGCCGTCGGCGGGGCGTTCGGCAGCTTTCTCGATATCGAGCCCGAGGTTCTCGAGCGGAACTTCAAGGTCAATGTCATGGCGCTGATGCACCTGGCCCGCTGGGCGGCGCCGCGAATGGAGGCCGGCGGCGGCGCCCTGATCGTCACCGGCAATACCTCGGCCTTGCGGGGGCGGGCGAACTTCGCCGCCTTCGCCCCGACCAAGGCGGCGCAGCGCATCCTGGCGGAGTCGATCGCGCGCACCATGGGGCCGCGCGGCGTCCACGTCGCCTATCTGGTGATCGACGCGGTGATCGATCTGGAATGGCAGCGCGCCAACAATCGCGAAAAGCCGGACGACTTCTTCTGCCGCCCGGCTGATATCGCCGATGAGGTCTGGCATCTCGCCCACCAGCCGAGGTCGGCCTGGTCCTTCCTCGCCGAGGTCCGCCCTTTCCAAGAGCCGTGGTGAACCCGGCCGCCGCCCCTCCTGGCGGCCGATCCCATTCCACCCATGAGCGAGCGCCAGACCATGACCCAGCCGCACGACGCGCAATCCTCCCCATCCGACGTGGCGCTGATCGTCGGCGGCGGCCCGGGCATCAGCTCGAGCTGCGCGAGGCTGTTCGCTGAGAGCGGCATGCGCGTCGCGGTCGCGGCCAGGAATCCAGACAAACCGGTGCTCCAGGCCCTGGAGACGGCCCACGGCGCGCGCCGGTACGGCTGCGACGCGAGCGATCCGGCCGGGGTGGAGGGGCTGTTCCGGAACATCGTGCGGGATCTTGGGGCGCCCAGGCTTGTCGTTCACAATATCGACGGGCGCGTTGCGGGGATCTTTCGCAAGGACATCACCGAGGCCGAGCCCGGCATGGTGTTCGAGACCCTGCGCAACGCCGCGTTCAGCGCCTTTCTGGTTGGCCAGCAGGCGGCCCGCCTGATGCGGGACAACCCGCCAGACGCCACGGGGGCGCGGGGCACGATCATCTTCACCAACGCCAGTGCGGCGCTCAAGGGCTTTCCGGCCAGCGCCGCCTTCGCCATGGCCTGCCAGGCCAAGTCCGGGCTGGCGCAGAGCATGGCGCGGGAGTTGGGGCCGCAAGGCATCCACGTCGCTAACGTACCGATCGACGCGGCGATCGGCTGGCGCCAGGACGACGGAAGCCGCGCCCACCGGCTCGCCGGAACCACTGTCGACGACAACATGGCCGACCCGGACCGCATCGCCGAGACCTATCTGCAACTACATCGCCAGCATCGATCGACCTGGGCCTTCGAAGTCGTGCTGCGGCCCTGGGTGGAACGCTGGTGACGGGCGACGGAGCGGTTGCCCCAGGGCGGCCAGTCGGCGGCCCTACCGTTCCGGGTTTCCTTTCCGTTCGGTGCGGCTAGGGTGGACGCGAGCCCCTGGGAAGGAACCACCTCATGCGCATCCTGATCGCGACCGCTCTTGCCGGCGTCGCCCTCGTTTCGCTCGCCGCCTGCAACAAGCCGGCGGGCGGCAATTCCACCGCCGCCGCGACCGCCGGGGGCGCGGCCCCCGCCGCCGGGCCGCTGAGCGTCGACCAGATGCCGCATCGCAAGCCGGGCCTGTGGAAGCAGACCATGGTCATGGACGGGGCGCCCAGCGTCGGCGCGATCCAGCTCTGCGTCGACGAGGCCTCCGAGACCAAGATGAATATCGCCTCCCAGAACGTCGCCGGCGCCAAATGCGACAAGCCGCAGTTCACCCGCGCCCTGGACGGCTCCATCGCCTTCTCCAACAGCTGCGACATGGGCGCCGACGGCAAGATGCAGACCTCGGGCACGATTAAGGGCGACTTCAATTCCGGCTATGTCGCCACCATCGCCACCACCACCTCGGGCGCCCCGATCGCGCAGATGAACGGCGCCCACACCATGGTGATCAACGCCACCTGGACCGGCCCCTGCGCGCCCGGCCAGACCGGCGGCGACATGATCCTGCCGAACGGAATGACGGTGAACGCCACCAAGGCGATCAGCGCCGCGCCGCCCGCCGCGGGCCAATAGGGGCGTGACCGGGGCCGTTCCGCCGCGGCCGGGGGGCTGGGCGCATGCCGGACCATCGCTACTGGGCCTTCATCAGCTATAGCCACGCCGACGCGCGCTGGGCGGGCCGGCTGCATCGCCATCTCGAGGGGTTCGCGATCCCGCGCCGGCTCATTGGCCAGACCACTCCGGCCGGCCCGGCGCCCAGACGGTTTCGGCCGATCTTCAAGGACGTCGATGAACTGGGCGCCTCGCACGATCTCAGCGAGCGGCTGCGCGTGGCGCTCGCGGAGTCGGCCTATCTGATCGTCGTCTGTTCGCCGGCCGCCGCCCGGTCGCGCTGGGTCAATGAAGAGATAAGGCAATTCAAAGCCTTGCATGGGCGCGAGCGAGTGCTGGCCGTCATTGTCGACGGCGAGCCCTTTGCCTCCGACGACCTCGCACGCGCCGATCTGGAATGCCTGCCCGAGGCGCTGCGGCTGCATGTCGAGCCCGGCGGTCCGGCCGACGGGACCCGGTTCGAGCCGCTCGCCGCCGATCTTCGTCCCGGCAACGGGTCGCCTCGGCTGGCCCTGCTCAAGCTGGCCTCCGGCATGCTGGGCATCGGCCTGGAAGACCTGGTGCATCGCGACACCCGCCGGCGCAACCGCCAGCTGGTGGCGCTGACCGCCGCTTCCCTGGGCGCCGCCGTCATCCTCGGCGGCCTGGCGGTCGCCGCCTTGGTCGAGCGCGACGAGGCCGACGCCCAGCGCGGCCAGGCCGAGGGCCTGGTCGAGTTCATGATCGGCGACCTGCGCAAGAAGCTGGAGCCCGAGGGCCGGCTCGATGCGCTCGACGCCGTCGGCGCCCGCGCCCTGGCCTATTACGCCGCCCAACAGAACCACGGCCTCGACGCCGCTTCGCTCGGCCGCCGCGCCCGGGTGCTGCACATGCTGGGCGAGATCCGCGACCGGCGCGGCGACCTCGACGCGGCGTTGAAGCTGTTCGAACAGGCGTCGAAAAGCACGGGTGAGCTGCTCGCGCGCCAGCCGAACGATCCGCAGCGCATCTTCGACCAGGCTCAGAGCGACTATTGGGTCGGCTATATCGCGCTGCGCCGCGGGCAGGACGACGCGGCCTTGCGCCAGTACCAGGACTATCGCCGGCTGGCCGAGCGGCTGGTGAAGATCGACCCCAACAACGCCGACTGGCTGGCCGAACTCGACTACGCCAATCTGGACATGGGTGTGGTGCTGCTGGACCAGGGCCGCTCCGACGAGGCCGCCCAGGCCTTTCAGCGTGCGCTGGCCACCGGCCTGGACGTCGCCCGCCGCGCGCCGGCGAGCCGCGACCACCAGTTCGACCTCGGCCAGAACTACGCCTGGCTGGCGGCGGCCGACTATCATCGCGGCCAGCTCGACGCGGCGCTGGCCGACCGCATGGCCGAGCGGGCGGTCTATGCCCGCCTGATCGCCCAGGCCCCCAGCGACCAGTCCGCCGTGCTGTCGCTGGCCATCAACCGCTATACGGTCGGCCAGATCCTGCTGACCAGGCACGAGGTCCGCCCGGCCATCGCCGCGCTGAAAGCCGCCTGGGCCGATCTGGACCGGCTGATGGCGAACGCTCCCGACGACACCGAATACCAGGACAGGGCCGTCACCGCCCTTTTGCTGCTCGGCCAGGCGCTGCTGCAGTCGGGCGATCTCGACGGGGCGGAAGCCATGGCCGGCCAGGCCCGCGACCTGGCCGAGGCGCTGGTGCGCAAGGATCCCACGGTCGCCGACTGGCAAGGTCCCTGCCTGGGCGGCGCCCGGACGCTCCTGGTCCAGATCGCCGCCGCCCGCGCCGCGACGCCCGCCGCGCAGGCCGCCGCCCTGGCGCCGGCGACCGCCGAGGCCGATCGGCTTGCGGCGCTGGCGCGCTCCGGTCCCACCAACATCGCCGAGGCCGATGCGGCGTCGCAGGCCGCACTGCTGGCCGGCGACCATGCCGCCCTGGGCGACGCCAAGACCGCCGTCGCCGCTTGGCGCCAAGGCCAGGCCCTCCTGACCCGCGCCGGCGCGCTCAACCTGCCGCCCAGCGACCGCAGCCGCACCTTGTTGCGCGAACTGGCCTTTCGGTTAAGCTTGCTGCATCCGCCGACCGGTCCAGTGCCGACCGGCCCGCCCTTCGCTTCGCGACCCGCGTCAGGGGCCGACCTCGTAGATTACCGTTGGTAGCGGCGCCGACGCCGCGGAAGTTCGCCCAAGGGTGCGTCCATGACGCCGACAACCGTCTGCCCCGCCAACGATCCGGCCGGCTATGTCTTCCAGGTCGACCTGATGATCACCGCCGCCGGCTCGCCGCCCGCCTACAAGGTGGTGATGAGCGATCCCGCCGACCCGGAAGCCCACGACCTCCTGGACGCCAAGGGCGATCTCGACTTCAGCGATTCCAGCAAGGCGGTGGCTGTCATCGTCAACCTGAAGGACAGCTCCGGGCTCGGGCTGAAGTTCGCCAACGCCGGCAAGTACCAGGTCTTTTCGTTCGCCAAGGACTATAGCGGCGGCGGCAATAAGCTCCCGATCGACGGCAATCACTATCAGCTGCGGCATTTGCAGCTCGACGGTACGGGAACGGTGGTCAGCGTCTGTTACCGCAACACCCAGAACGACGACGACAACCCCCACCTCCACCACCGCAAGAGCCGCTACGGCGTCTTTCTGATCGACGACCGGCAAAACATCTATCCGATCGATCCCGGCGTAGGGAACGGCTCCAACAAATAGCGCCCAGGCGCGTCACCTACGCCGTGTCGGGCTCGGCCGCCTTCATCCGCGCGATTCGCTCGTCGCGCAGGGCCGTGCGCCGCACCTTGCCGGCGTCGTCGCGGATATTGCCCTCGACGAACTCATAGGTGCGCGGCCGCTTATAGGGGACCAAGAGCCCGTCCAGGTGCGCGCGCAGCTCCGCCTCGCTTAAGCTCCCCTTGACCTGCACGATGGCGTGCAGCGCATTGCCCATATCCTCGTCCGGCAGGCCGACCACGGCCGAGGATTGCACAAGCGGATGTTCGTCCAGCGCCGCCTCGATCTCGGCCGGATAGACGTTGCCGCCGCCCACCAGCACCATGTCCGTGCGCCGGTCGGCCAGGTAGAGATACCCGTCCGCATCGAAAGAACCGATGTCGCCCAGGCTCTCCCAGCCGCCCGGCAGGGTCCGCGCCGACGCGCCGCGATAGGCATAGGACGGCGGCGTCCCCTCCGGCCGGCGCATATAGATCTCGCCAATCTCGCCCAGCGGCAGCCGCTCCCCCGCCTCGTTGAAGGTCGCCATCTCGCCCGCCCGCACCTGGCCGACGCTGCCCCGGTGCGCGAGCCACTCGCTGCCGGTGATGATGGTCGCCGACTGCGCCTCGGTGCCGGCATAGAGCTCCATGATCGCGTCCGGCCCGATCCAGTTGATCCAGCTCTCCTTCAGCCACGGCGGGCAGGGCGCGGCCATGTGCCAGACCGTGTGCAGGCTGGAGACGTCGTATTTGGCCTTCACCTCCTCCGGCAGCTTCCAGATCCGGCTCATCATGGTCGGCACGACATAGAGCCAGGTCGCCTTATGAGCATCGACCGCCTTCAGCGTCTCCTCCGGATCGAAACGGGGCAACAGCACCACGTGCGCCCCTTGCGTCAGGGCGTTGGTCGAGCAGACGAACGGGGCGTTGTGATAGAGCGGCCCCGGCATCACGCAGACATCGTCCGGCCCGATGCGATAGGTCCAGCCGCCGGTGGCGGCCGCCACGCCCGGCATCCCCGACATGATCAGCTTCGGCCGCCCGGTCGAGCCGCCGCTGGTCGCGGCCTTGAACACCGGCGCCATCACGTCCGCCAGCGGCCCATCATCCTCGCCCAGCGCCAAAAGCGCCTCGACGCTGTAGCTTGGATAGGAGCTCTGCACCGACCCGTCGGTGACCAGGATCGGCGCCTGCGCCAATTCCAGAATGGCGTCCGCCTCGTTCGCCGGCAGCCGGTAGGACAGCATCTGCGGCGTCGCCCCGGCCTTCCACAGCCCAAACGCCACCTCCAGATAACCGGCCGTATTGGGCAGGGCGATGGACACCACGTCGCCTGCCTTCACCCCCGCCTTGGCCAACCCCCGCGCGATTTGGTTGGTCCGCAGATCCAGCTCCCGCCAGGTGGTCGTCCGCACCGCGTCGGTGATGGTTGGGGCGTCGGGCTTCTCGGAGGCGATCTGGGTAAGGCGCGCGCCGAAGGAGAGGGTAGGGTCGTAGAGCGGAGCTGGAGGCGCGATGGGGGCGTCAGCCATGGTGTGGGTTCCTCCGCTGAGTTTCTTGTTGGATCGTTGCACCATAAGGCGTTGGGGCGGATGCGCTAGCCCGCGCCTCGTGTTGCGCAGCCCCTACCGCCCCGCGCCCTCCGCCGCGTCCTCGATCACCGCAGCCACCTCCTTCGGCCGGCTCTCATAAACCGAGTGACTCGCCCCCTTTAGCTCCGTCGTGTGGCTGTGGGCGCGGGCGTAGTACAGGCGTTCGAGGTCGGGATTGATGATCTTGTCGTCGCCGGCGACGATTGCCCAGCTGGGCTTGGTCTTCCAGGCGGCGACGCTCATCGGAGCGGTGAAGACCCCCGCCGCGGTCAGCACCTGCGAGCGGGCCTCGAATTCGGCCTGGCCCTCCGGCAGGTCGGCGGCGAAGTCGGCGGGAAAGAGGGCCGGGTCGAGATAGGTGTAGCCGTCGGCGGTCTTCTTGATCGCGCCCGGCTGAAGCTGCGTGAAGCTGGGCATGCGCTTGCCGAGGTCGCTCTCGTCCTCGCCGACGTCGGGCGCGTGGGCGGCGACATAGACCAGGCCGACCACGCGCGCGTCCATGCCGGCCTCGGTGATCACCGAGCCGCCATAGGAGTGCGCCACCAGGATGCAGGGGCCGTCGCGCAGGTCGATGGCCCGGGTGGTCGCCGCGACATCGTCGGCCAGCGAGGTCAACGGCTCCTCGACCATGCTCACCTGGTAGCCGTCGCGGGTGAGAATGTCATAGACCGGCTTCCAGCCCGAGGCGTCCACCCAGGCGCCGTGCACCAGCACGATGCACCTGACCGGATCGGCCAGGGCCGGGGCGGCGAGGACGGCGGCGAACGCGAAGGCCGCGGCGACGGCCGCGAGGCGGAACTGACGAGGGCCCATAACGGCGTTCCTGTGCGTGAGCGCTCAAAGCTTCCGAATGGTCTTGTCGGCCTCCGCCGTGGCCTTGGCGAGCTGCTCCAACGCGCTCTTTTTCAGGCGCTCAGATCTTGCCGCTAAAGCGGCTAGCCGCTCAGCTTCAGTCTTTGGTTTAAGCCAATCAAAGATGCCCATCTCTCGATAATAGCGCCGGGCTCTCATCCACGCCACGGTTGTCTCGGAACCGATCGGGGACTGAGACATACCCTCAGCCCGCTCAGTTCGGAATCCGATCCGCCACCTTGGCGACGCCGGCCCGGGCGCAGACCTCGTCCTTGTCGCCGCCGGGCGCGCCGCCGACGCCCAGGGCGCCGATGATGACGCCCTTCGACTTAAAGGCCACCGCCCCGGGCAGGGCCATGACATTGGTCACCGTCGCCAGCCTGGGCGCATAGGGGTTGGTCTTGGTCATCTCGAAAAAGGCGCCGGAGGTATCGAAGGCGAACATCGGCCCCAGGGTGACGACCGTATAGGCCTTGTCGTAGCTGGATTCCTTGGTGTGGACGGTGGCGCCGTCGCCGCGCAGCTCGACCTGGGTGACGCCATCCATGTCCAGGACGGTCGCGGTCACCAGATAGCCGTTCTGCTTGCAGAGGCGCACCGCCTCGCTGGCCGCCTCGACCGCCAGCGAGAGCGGCAGAACATAGTGATAGTCGCTCGTCTGCGCTGACGCGGGCCCGGTCATCGCCGCGGCGCCGCAGGCGAGGGCGATCGCGAGGGTCTTTTTCATATCGGCTTCCTTTATCGGACAAGGCGAAGACGCCGCGGCCCAAACCGCCGCCTGATCAGACCAGAAGCCGGCGCCTCGATCTATTGGACCTTGGTGTCGCCGATACCTTTTGATCGGCCTTGCAAGCGCGCCGGCGCCCGCGCCCCTTGCCCAAATCACCCCGTCCGTGTATCCCCTGCGGCCATGGACACCGCCCGCGCGCTTATTCTGCTCGGCCTTACCAGCCCCTGGACGCTCTAGGGGCCGCGGTTTGTCGCGGCCGGGCATGCAGGGGATGAAGACCTCAGCCGCCAACAGAAAAGCCAGCAGACGAGCCTCCTCTCATGACCACCGAATCCACCACCGCCGCTGACGCGAGCGCGAACGTCGCCGCCCAGCCCGCCGACGTAAGTC
>Ga0302314_10008823_pt1 | contig 17898 bp, 14 predicted proteins | sample III_Palsa_N2_3_FD_200533 | JGI IMG/M metagenome (GOLD analysis project Ga0302314, IMG submission 200533) | Peat permafrost microbial communities from Stordalen Mire near Abisko, Sweden - III_Palsa_N2_3 | ecosystem: Environmental > Terrestrial > Soil > Palsa > Peat permafrost | place: Sweden...
CTGGACGCCGGGCAAGATCGCCGAGTGCGTGGCGCTCGGCCTTTTGATGATCCCGCGCTTTCCAGGACTGGAATCGAACGGCACCACCCTGAACGGGCCGATCTGGACCCTGCTCTACGAACTGGTCGCCAACTTCGTCTATGCCGGCGCGATCCGGCTGATGAAGACCGGCGTGCTGATCGGCATCATGGCGGTGTGCGGGGCGGGGATCATCTTCGCCGAGCTGCACTACGGCACGCTCGATGTCGGCTATAATCTGACCGACCAGTGGGCGGCGCTGGCCCGGGTGGGCTTCTCGTTTTTCACCGGCGTCCTGATCTATCGCTGGCTGGGCGAGAAGGAGGTCAAGTCGCCGCTCGCCGCCTGGGCCTGCGTGATTGTCCTGGGCGTGGCGCTGTCCATCCATGTGCCGGACGACCTGATCCCCTGGTACGAGATCGGAATGGTGCTGGCCGGCATGCCGCTGCTCGCCATCGCCGCGGCCCGGTTCGAGCCAGACGCCTGGAGCGCGCGCCTGTTCAGCTTCGTCGGCCTCATCTCCTATGGGATCTATATCGTGCACCAGCCGCTGGGGAACCTGGTGGTGATGGAGCTGCACCGGGTGATGCGCATCCCTGGCGACTGGCGCGGGCTGGCGTTCGGCGCGGCCTTCATGGCCTTCCTGGTGCTGTTGAACTGGTGGCTCGACGTCTTCTACGATGCGCCGGTGCGCAAGGTGCTGCGGGCGAGGTTCATGCCGGCGCGCCCACACCCGGCCGCCGTCGCTAAGGCCTAGAGAGGCGCCCATGGCCGAACTGCCCAGCGAGGTCCGCTTCCGGCTGATCCGCGCCGATGACGTCCCGGCGACCAACCCCGAGAACGACGCCTTCGTGTTCGGCCTGCAGGACACCAAACAGGCGCTCATCGCCGGCGCCCGTGGGCCGAGCGGCGAATTCATCTTCGACTTCAGCCTGACCGCAAAGCCCGGCGCCGATCCGGGTCGGCCGGTGTTCGGCGGTCGCTTCGCCAGCGGGCCGGTGAGTGATCGCTTCGTCTACCTCGCCTGGCTTTCGGTCCCGCGCGGGGTCTGGATCAACCGCCTCAAGGCGAGGCTTTCGACGATCGACTGGGCCATGGTCCACGCCGCCCAGGCCGCCGACGCGCCGATCGAGGCCGACCTGACCGGCCGCCCGCCCGGCTCCGGGAAAACGCCCACCCCCTGGCGCATCGGAGGGCCGTAAAGCGCGGCGGCAAACCACCGCGGTTGACACGGCCGAGAAAATATACAGAGTGTAGAAAATACATTATGTATATTCTTGGAGCCGCAACCATGACCGCGCCTTTGGTCCAGACTGATGTCCCATCCCGGCCGATGCCTGGTGGCAGGTCAAGACAGCGCAGCCGCCGCGCGCTGAAGTCACGATCGCCGACACAAGACGGGTGGATTTCACCTCGAAAATCACCGGCCGCCCCTATTCACTAAGCATCGCCATGCCCTGGGCGCCGCCGCCGCCGGGCGGCTATTCGGCCCTTTATGTGCTGGAATCCTATGCCTATTTCGCCAGCGCGCTCGAAGCCGCGCGACTGAACGTCCTGTTCCCCGGCGTCGTGGTGGTCGGCATCGGCTATCCGGAGACGCCAGCTTACGTCGATGGCGTGATCGCCGCGCGCCAGCCCGTGCCCGCCTGGATGCTGATGGGGCCGCGCTCGATCGCCGCCTATACGCTGGAGCGGCAGCGCGACCTGACCCTGCCGGCCTCGGACGCGGCGCTGGCGGCCTGGAGCGCGCCGGGCGTCCTGACCTATGAGCAGGGGACCACCGGCGGCCTCGACGACTTTCTGAGGATGATCGAGGAAGAGGCCAAGCCGCGCGTCGAGGCCGTGGCGCCGATCGACAAGGCCAATACGGCCCTGTTCGGGCATTCGCTCGGCGGCCTGGCGGTCGTGCGCGCCCTGTTCAGCAACCCCGGCGCCTTCCGAAGCTATATCGCCTCCAGCGCGGCGGTCACCTGGGCCGACGGCGCGGTGCTCGACGGCGAGGCGGCCCTCACCGCCGCCATCCGCGCCGGCCATGTCAGCCCGCGCGTGCTGCTGACCCTGGGCGCGGACGAGGGCGGAGCGGCTAACCTGCCCGACGAACTCGGCCTGCAGCCCAGCGGGGACCTGGCCGATCTGGGCGCACGCACCGTGAACGACATCGCGGCCCTGGCCCGACGGCTGAAGGTGCTGAATGGCCAGGGCGGAGCGCGGGTGGCGGATCTGGCGGTCTTTCCGCACCAGGGGCACGGCATCGCGCCCTGGCCGGCCATCGGCCGCGCGGTCAACTTCGCCTTCATGGGCTCCGACGACTAGCGCCGGGCGCGCCACGCCTCGCGGGTCTGGCCCCAGATATCGACCGGATACTCCTCGTAGGGCTCCGGCATCCGGCCGGGTCCGCGATTGGTCGAGCCGAGCCGCTCCGCGACCCTTTGCGAGGCGATATTCTCCGGATCGATGCAGTGGATGACGTCGGTCCAGCCCAAGGTGTCGAACGCCCAGTCGATGGCCGCCGTGGCCGCCTCGGTGGCGTAGCCCTTGCCATAGGCAGGCTTGGCGACCGCCCAGCCGACCTCGGTCCCAGGCCAGCCTTCCGGGACCCACGGCCCGACCCGGCCGACCCAGAGCCCGGACGCCTTCTCGATCACCGAGAACATCGAATAACCCTGGATCGCCCAGGCGCCGGCCACCGAGATGAAGCCGCGCCAGGCGACCGAGCGCGCCTGCGGCCCACCGATGAAATGCGAGGCGTCGTCGGCCATCAGCGCCGCCCAGGCGTCGAAATCCTCGGCGGCGGTGGGGCGCAGGATCAGCCGCGCGGTCTCAATCGTCGGTCCGCTATCGGCCATGCTGCGTTCGCGTGGGCGATCAGGCGCCCAGCATCTCCTTGACCGTGTCGCGTTCGCCGACCAACTCGGCATTGGTGATGGCGATCTTGCTCTTGGCGAAATCGTCCATGTCGAGATTGGTGATGGCCTCGTAGCCGGTCGCGGTGGTGCGCACCGGCATGCCGGCCCAGATGTCTTTGTCGAAGCCGTAGGCGCCGTGGCTGGCGACGGCCACCGCGTGGACCGTCCCCGGAATGGTCAGGTCGCGCACATAGTCCAGCACCGCATTGGCGGCCGAGCCGGCGGAGGAGACGCCGCGCGCCTCGACGATGGCGCCGCCGCGCTTGCCGACCGTCGGCAGGAACTCGGTCTTCAGCCAGGCGTCGTCGCCGATCACCTCGGCGGCCGGCTTGCCGCCGATCTTGGCGTGGGTGAAGTCGGCGAACATGGTCGGGCTGTGGTTGCCGTAGATATAGAGGTCGGTGACCTGGTCGACCGGCACGCGGGCCTTTTGCGCCAGCTGGGTCTGGGCGCGGTTCTGGTCCAGGCGGACCATGGCGGTGAACTGGTCGGGCGACAGGCGCTTGGCCTGGGCCGCGGCGATCATGCAGTTGGTGTTGCAGGGGTTGCCGACCACGGCGACACGGGTGGTCTTGGCGGCGACGGCGTCGATCGACTTGCCTTGGCCGATGAAGATCTTGCCGTTGTCCTTCAGAAGGTCGGCGCGCTCCATGCCCGGGCCGCGCGGCTTGGAGCCGACCAAGAGGCACCAGTCGGCGTCGCCGAAGGCCTCATCGGGCTTGTCGGAAAGGGTCATGCCGCGCAGCAGCGGAAAGGCGCAGTCGTCCAGCTCCATGGCGACGCCCTTCAGCGCCTTCTGCGGGCCTTCGACCGGGATTTCCAGCAGTTGCAGGATGACCGGCTGGTCGGGGCCGAACATCTCGCCGGCGGCGATGCGGAAGAGCAGGGCGTAGCTGACATTGCCGGCGGCGCCGGTGACGGCGACGCGGATCGGGGATTTCTCGGCCATGGTTCTGCTCCATCCAAGCTAGGCGCGCGCGGCGTAGCGCATTAGGCCCCGTCGCGGCAATGGGCGAGCGTTCGGATGATGAAAGATGGTCGGCTCCTGCGCTATGAGGGGCAGGAATTCGGGAGCCGAGTTTGAGCGACTTCACCCTCTCGCCGGCCTTCGGGGATACCTCGATCGCGCTGGCCTCGCTCGGCCTTTGCGACGCGAGGCTGCAGGCCGACGCCCGCTGGCCCTGGATCGTGCTGATCCCCCGCGTCGCGGGTGCGCGGGAGATCGACGACCTGATGGCGGAAGATCGCGGCCGGCTGATGGAAGAGATCATCGCGGCGGGCGAGGCCGTGCGGGCCATGGGCGAGGCGCTCGGGCGGCCGGTGGAGAAGTTGAACGTCGGCCTGCTCGGCAACATTACGCCGCAGCTTCACGGGCATGTCGTGGGGCGGCGAGCGGATGACGCCGCCTGGCCGGGGCCGGTGTGGGGCGTTGGAGAAGCGGTGGCCTATGAAGCGGATGCGCTGGAGCGCGCGCTAAAGGCCGCCGGCAAGGCCTTCTCCTAATCCGCTCGTCCCCGCGAAAGCGGTCCCGCCTTCGCGGGGATGAGCGGAATAAATAAGGCCGTTCGCGCGGGCTTTATTGCCGCGTCATGGTCACGGCGGTGCGGGTCGCGCCGTCCACGAATTCGCCGCTCCAGGCCGAGCCCGTAGGCTGCAGGGTGATGGTTTCGGTGTGGGGCGGGGCGCCTTCGTCGAGGACGATGGAAAGCCGGGTCCCGTCGCGGCGGACGGTTTCGAACATGCCGGTGCCGTTAAGGGCGTTGGGGGGCAGGCGCAGGTCCTGCCAGGCGCCTTCGACCTGGGGCGACATCGGCGTGGTCGCGCGCGGGTCGGGCGCGCCGCCGGAATCGGAGAACTGGAAGAGGTAGAGAGCCCTACCGTCGGCGCCGGCCAGCCGCCAGCGACCGTCCAGCGCGCCGCGGCTCGCCTCGGCCATCTGGAAGTTGGCGCGAATCTGGGTTTCGCCGACCCCGGCCTGGGCATTCGAGGCTGGCGGGCCGTCCTCGTCGCTCGGCAGCGCGGGGGACGCGGCGGGCGGTGGCGCTGGCGCCGGTGCAGTGGGCGTTGCCGGAGCCGGCGGCGCGGCCGAGGTGAGGGGCGCGGCGGCGGCGGGCGTTTGCCCGACGACCACCGCCGCGATGATCGCGAGCCAGCTCATGCGTTCACCAATCCTTGGATGGCGGCGTCGATCGCGACCAGCCGCTCGGCCTGGTCCAGGTGCAGCCGCTCGGCGAGACGCCCGTCGATCTGCAGTGCGCCCTTGCTGGCGTTCTCGGGCAGGGCGTAGGCGGCGATCACCGCCCTCGCCCAGGCCACCTCGGCCGCGTCGGGCGAGAAGAGCCGGTTGGCGGTCTCGATCTGGTTCGGATGGATCAGGCTCTTGCCGTCGAAGCCGATGTCGGCCGCCTGGCGGCAGTGAGCTTCCAGCAGGGGCTGGTCGTCGATGGCGTTGGTGACGCTGTCGAGGATCGAAAGCCCGTGGGCGCGGGCCGCCGCCACGGCCAGGCTGAGGATCGGCAGGTGCGGGGCGCGGTCCGGTGTCTGGCGCCCGCCCATGGCCTTGGCCAGGTCGTTCAAGCCGATCACGAAAAGGCTGAGGCGGCTCGTCTTCGCGGAGCGGCCGATGGCATCGAGCGCAAAGACGGCGGCCGGGGTCTCGATCATCGCCCAGAGCGCCGTGCGGGCCGGCGCGGCGTCGATGGCGGCATTGTAGGTCGCGATATCCTCTGGACCGTTCACCTTGGGGACCAGGATGGCGTCGGGGCCGGCTTGCGCCGCGGCGGCCAGGTCGTCGGCGCCCCAGGGCGTGTCGAAGCCATTGCAGCGGATGATCATTTCGCGGCCGCCAAAACCGCCGCCGGCTATGGCCGCGACAGCCTGCTCGCGCGCCTGCGGCTTGGCGTCGGGCGCGACGGCGTCCTCCAGGTCGAGGATGATGGCGTCGCAGGGCAGGGTGCGCGCCTTTTCGATCGCCCGCGCGTTCGAGGCGGGCATGTAGAGGACGCTGCGGCGCGGGCGGTTGATCATGGCGCGGTGTTTGTCGCCCGCCGCCGCAACCACCGCAAGAGCGGGGCCTTGCTTCGGCCCTCGCGGTTCGGCACACCATGGCCATGCCGCCCGCGCCGGATCCGCCGTCCAACGATCCCTTCGTCTTCCACGACCCGTCGGGACGCCGTGCCCGGCGCGCCGGGCAGGCCGGCGGGCTCCTGCTGTCGCTGCTGGCCGCCATCGTCGCGGGTTTCCTCATCACCCTGGCGCTGGCGCCGCGCCTGCCGGACGTGCAGCTGCGCGACCCGCGCTCATTCCAGGCCCTGCACGTCGAAAACATCAAGCGGCTGAAGGGAAAGCCCGGCTGGACCCATATTGGCCGGCCGCGCGCGCCGGGGGGCAATCACGGGTTCAAGGCGCTGACCGTCGGCTTCTATGTGAGCTGGGACCCCGATTCCCGCGCCTCGCTGACCCAGCATATCGACCAGCTCGACGTGGTCGCCCCGCAATGGTTCGCGCTGAAGGACGACACCGGCGATCTCGACATCGCCGACGATCCGCAGGCCGTGGCCCTGATCGCCGCCCAGCCGCATCCGCCGGCGGTGATGCCGGTGATCTACAACGCCCACCAGGAACTGTTCGACACGGCGATGGCCGACGGGCTTTTGCTGCACCCGGCGGCGCAGGACAAGCTGGTCGCCACCCTGGTCGCCCAGGCCGACGCGCACGGCTATGCCGGCTATGTCTTCGACCTTGAGAACATGTCGCCGAACGCCCTGAAGGCCTACCCGGCCCTGCTGGCCAAGGCGCGCGCGGCCTTGAAGCCGCTGGGCCGCGAGGTCTGGGTCACGGCGCCGTTCGACGACGACGACTGGCCGCTGAAGGCGCTGCAGGCCAATTCAGACAGCCTGATGCTGATGGCCTATGACGAACACTGGCTGACCGGCAAGGCGGGGCCGACCGCCGGCGAGGACTGGTTCGAAAAGTACCTGAACGCGCGGCTCTCGATGCTCGACCCGTCGCACACCATCGTGGCCTTCGGGGCTTATGGCTACGACTGGACCGAGTCCGATGCCTCCGGCCAGGGCCGCGCCGACGCGGTCACCTTCCACGAGGCGATCCAGAACGCCCACGACAGCGACGTCGACATCCAGATGGACGACAATGCGCTCAACCCGCACTACGGCTATATCGACGACGACGGGACCAAGCACGACGTCTGGTTCCTCGACGCCACCACCACCTTCAACCAGATCAAGGTCACCGATCCCTGGCATGTGCGCGGCTATGGGCTGTGGCGTCTGGGCTCGGAGGACCCGGGCGTCTGGACCCTGTTCAACCAACCCTATGGCCAGATCTCCGCGGCCGGGCTGCTCAACCTGGCGCCCGGCGGCTCGGTGGATTTCAACGGCACCGGCGAAATCCTCAAGGTCACGGCCACGCCCACGCCCGGCAAGCGGACCCTGACCTTCGATCCCGACACCGGCCTGATCGCCGACGAGCACTATGACCAGTTGCCGACCTCCTATGTCATCGACCGCTACGGCGCTCACCCCGGCTGGGTGGCGCTGACCTTCGACGACGGGCCGGATTCGCACTGGACCCCGAAAATCCTGAAGATCCTGGAGGATAAGAAGGTCCCGGCCACCTTCTTCCTGATCGGTGAGAACATGCAGGCCCATCCGGGCCTGGTCAGCCGCGAGCTGCGCGACGGCATGGTGATGGGCAGCCACACCTATACCCATCCTGACATCTCGAAGATTCCGCCCAGCCTGGTCGACGTGCAGCTGAACGCCAACCAGCGTTTGTTCGAGGTGATAACCGGGCGCGACTTCCGCCTCTTCCGCCCGCCTTATTTCGGCGACGCCGAGCCGAGCACGCCAGCCGAGGTGAACCCCTTGGTGACGGCGCAGAAGCTTGGCTACCTGATCGTCGGCCTGCGCATCGATCCGGGCGACTGGAAGCGGCCGGCCACTTCGGAAATCGTCCAGAGCGTCCTGAACCAGTTGGCGGTCAACGACCCGGAGACCGGCCATTCCTCCGTCGTGCTGCTGCACGATTCCGGCGGCAATCGCGCGCATACGGTCGAAGCCCTTCCCATCCTGATCGATCAGTTGCGCGCCCGCGGCTACACGCTGGTCAGCGTGCCGCAGTTGATGGGGATGACGCCCGATCAGGCCATGCCGGTCACCCACCGCAACTGGCTGGAGCTGACGCTCGACCGGCTGGGCTTCGACATCTTCCGCGAGATCAACGTGGCGCTGAACGCCCTCTTCATCAGCGCCATTGCGCTGGGGGTGCTGCGCCTGGTCTTCCTGGCCGTGCTCGGCATCCATCACCGGCGGCTGGAAGACCGCCGCCGGCCGACCGACCTCGACCCCGAGACCGGGCCGCTGGTCAGCGTGCTGATCCCCTGTTTCAACGAAGAGAAGGTCATCGCCTCCTCCGTCAGCCGCATCCTGGAATCCAACTGGACGCGGCTGGAGGTGCTGGTGCTGGACGACGGTTCGACCGATCGCACCGCCGAGGTGGTGCGCACCGAGTTCGCCGACGAACCGCGCGTCAAGCTGCTCAGCTTTCCCAATGCCGGCAAGGCCATGGCGCTGAACCGGGGGCTCGACCAGGTGCATGGCGAGATCGTTGTGGCGCTGGACGCCGACACCCTTTTTCCGCCCAACACGATCGGCCGGCTGGCGCGCTGGTTCGTCGACCCGAAGGTGGGCGCGGTGGCCGGCAACGCCCTGGTCGGCAACCGGCGCAACCTGCTGACCCGCTGGCAGGCGCTCGAATATGTCACCGCCCAGAACCTGGAGCGGCGGGCGCTGGCGGCGCTGGGCGCGGTGACTGTGGTGCCGGGGGCGGTCGGGGCCTGGCGGCGCTCGACGCTGGAGGCGCTTGGCGGCTATCCGTCCGACACCCTGGCCGAGGACCAGGATCTGACCATCGCCGCCCAGTTCGCGGGCTGGCGCATCGAGTTCGATCCTGACGCGCGCGCCTATACCGAGGCGCCGGAGACGGTGTCGGGCCTTCTGAAACAGCGCTTCCGCTGGTCGTTCGGCACCCTGCAATGCATCTGGAAGCACCGCGAAGCGACGTTCAACCCCAAGCATCCGGTCCTGGGCTTCATCGCTCTGCCGCAGATCTGGCTGTTCCAGATCATCCTGGCCACCGCCGCGCCGCTGGTCGACCTGGGGGTGATCTGGAGCCTGGCCCTGGCCGGCGTCGACCACTTCTTCCACGGCGATGAGGCCAGCAACGACAAGCTGATCCTGGCCCTGCTCTATTGGGCCATCTTCATCTTCGTCGACCTCTCCGCCGCGGCGCTGGGCATGGCGCTGGAAAAGCGCGCGCCCTGGGCCGACACCGCCTGGATCCCGATCCAGCGGTTCGGCTACCGCCAGTTGATGTACTACGTGGTGGTCAAGGCGGTGATCACCGCCATCCAGGGCGGCCGCGTCGGCTGGGGCAAGCTGGAGCGCCGCGCCACGGCGGCAGTCGGCTCGAAGGGGTAGGGGCGCTTACGGCCGGCGATAGCGCAGCGCCTCGACCAGGACGGCGAAAGCCGGGGAGAGCTGGCGGCGGCTGGGATAGTAGAGGTGATAGCCGGCAAAGGGCGAGCACCAGTCCTCCAGCACTCGCACCAGGCGGCCGTCGGCGACGTAGGGCGTGATCTGGTCGTCCAGGGTGCAGGCGAGGCCGAAGCCGGCCGCTGCCGCGCGCAACATCAGCGGCGTGCTGTTGAAGGCCAGAGGCCCGTCCACCCGCACCTTCAGCTCCCGCCCGTCCTTGTCGAACTCCCAGGCATAGAGGCCGCCGAGCGTCGGCAGGCGCAGATTGATGCAGGCGTGCTCGGTCAGGTCGTGCGGGGTTTTGGGCTTCGGGTGGGCGGTGAAATAGGCCGGCGCGCCGACGACGGCCATGCGCAGGTCAGGCCCGATGCGCATGGCGATCATGTCCTTGCCGACCTGTTCGCCCAGCCGCACGCCGGCGTCGAAGCGCTCGGTGACGATGTCGACCAGGCCCTGGTCGAGGCTGAGCTCGACCTTGATGTCGGGATAGTCGGGCAAGAGCCGCGCGATGGCCGGCCAGAGGAGGGTTTCGGCGGCGTGCTCGCCCGTGGTGATGCGGACGGCGCCGGCGGGCTTGTCGCGCAGGGCGCTGAGCGAGGCGAGTTCGCCGTCGATCTCGTCGAGCGCGGGACGCAAGGTGCGCAACAGCCGCTCGCCCGCCTCGGTCGGCACGACGTGCCGGGTGGTGCGGGTGAGCAGCCGCACGCCCAGCCGCGTCTCCAGCCGGCGCACCGTGTGGCTCAGCGCCGACTGGGATGTGCCGAGCTTGGCGGCGGCGCGGGTGAAGCTGCGCGCCTCGGCGACGAGCGCGAAGGCGTTGAGGTCGATCAGGTCTTCCCGGCGCATTCATGAATCCTGAGCATGATTGCATGCGGTTTTATCTGTCTAATCGCATGGCGGCACCCGGCCTATCTGTGCGTTCAGACAAAGGACGGAGCGACAGATGCAAAAACAGACACTCGGAAAGACCGCCGGCCTTGAGGTTTCGGCCATCGGCCTCGGCTGCATGGGGATGAGCTTTTCCTACGGCCCGCCCAAGGACAAGGCCGAGATGATCGCGCTGATGCGCGCGGCGGTCGAACGGGGTGTGACCTTTTTCGACACCGCCGAGGTCTATGGGCCGTTCACCAATGAGACCCTGGTCGGCGAAGCCCTGGCGCCGGTGCGCGACCACGTCGTGATCGCCACCAAGTTCGGCTTCGATATCGGGACCGATCCGCGTAGCGCGCCGGGCCTGAACAGTCGCCCGGAGCACATCAAACAGGTGGCCGACGCTTCCCTGAAACGGCTCGGGATCGAGGTGATCGACCTCTTCTACCAGCACCGCGTCGATCCGAATGTGCCGATCGAAGACGTCGCCGGCGCGGTCGGCGAGTTGATCCGCGCCGGCAAGGTCCGGCATTTCGGCCTCTCCGAAGCTGGAGCGCAGACCATCCGCCGCGCCCATGCGGTGCAGCCCGTCGCGGCGTTGCAGAGCGAATATTCGCTCTGGTGGCGCAAGCCCGAGGCTGAGATCATCCCGACCCTGGAAGAACTCGGCATCGGCCTTGTGCCCTACAGCCCGCTCGGCAAGGGCTTCCTGACCGGCAAGATCGACTCAGGCACCCAATTCGGCAGCGACGACTTCCGCAGCACCCTGCCGCGCTTCACCGCCGAGGCGCGCGAGGCCAACCAGGCCGTGATCGATCTGCTGAACCGGATCGCGGCGGACAAGGGCGCGACGCCGGCCCAGATCGCCCTGGCCTGGCTCCTGGCGCAAAAGCCCTGGATCGCGCCCATTCCGGGCACGACCAAGCTCAATCGTCTGGAGGAAAATATCGCCGCCGCGACGGTCGAACTGACGCCGGCCGACCTTCGCCAGATCGATGAGGCGGCGAGCCGGATCGACGTCCAGGGCGGGCGATATCCCGAACGGCTGGAAAAGATGACGGGGCTCTGAGCGGCGAAACGAGAGGATTGAGAGATGGAACTCAAGCGTTGCGGCTCGCAGGCCTCGGTCAAGGGGCCGGCCGAGACTTTCACCGGGATGGTGCGGATCGACCCCCTGAACACTGCGCCGGAGCCCTCGCGGGTCTCCTGCGCCAGCGTCACCTTCGAGCCTGGTGCGCGCTCGGCCTGGCATACCCACCCGCTCGGCCAGACCCTGATCGTCACGGCCGGCTGCGGCTGGACCCAGTGCGAAGGCGAGCCGATCGTCGAAATCCGCGCCGGCGACGTGATCTGGTGTCCGCCGGGCCACAGGCACTGGCACGGCGCGACGCCGACCACCGCCATGACCCACATCGCCATCCAGGAAGCCTTGGACGGCAAGGTGGTGGAATGGATGCAGAAGGTGACCGACGAGGAATACCTGGCTGGCCCGCACGCCGTACAAGCGTAACGGACCTCATAACCACGTTCGTTTCAGGCGGCTTAACCGGCGCGCGCTAGCAAGGCGGCCAGCCTCTTCGTAACGCGGGAGCCCGGCCGTGAAGGCGATCTATCTGGTCCCGCTATTGGTGTTCGTGTCTATCCTGGGCGCGGCCGAAGCCGCCTTCGCGATCGAGGTCCAGCACGCGGCGCCCCCGGGGATGTTCGCGGGCCCGCCTTCAGGGTTGCTGTTCGACCTGGCGCCCCTCGACCCGACACCGATCCCCGACGACGACGCCAAGTGCACGACCTGCCAAGGCACGGCCCTTATGGAAGCCGGGCAATACGGGCGGGCGATGGACATCTTTCAGCGCCGGGCGGCCGAGGGCGACGCCGTCGCCATGGCCAATCTCGGCGTGATGTACCAGCACGGCCTTGGGACGCCAGTCGACTATGACCACGCCATGCGCCTCTATCGCCAGGCGGCCAAGAAGGGTCAGTCGATGGCGATGAACCAGATCGGCTTCATGTTCCTGCATGGCCTCGGCGTTAAGGTGGACCTGGATACGGCCTATTGCTGGTTCGAGTGGTCTTCGGTGCAGGGCAACGATCGCGCCAGCGGCCATATCGCCGATCTCGAGGCAATGGGACGCCAACCGCCGTCCTCATGCGAAGTCGTCAACAACCTCTAGGCGTCCAACACCGTGCGCAGCTTTTCCGACAGGGCTTCGAGGGTGAAGGGCTTGCCGATGATGTCGACGCCGGGGTCGAGCACGCCGTTGTGGACGACGGCGTTGCGGGTATAACCGGTGGTGAAGAGGACTTTCAGGTCCGGCCGCCGCCGCCGCGCCTCCTCGGCCAGCTTGGCGCCGTTGACGTCGGGCATGACCACGTCGGTGAACATCAGCACGATCTCGGGATGGGCGTCGAGCAGACGGAGCGCGGCGGCCGCGCCATCGGCCTCGAGCACCCGGTAGCCTAGTTCGCCAAGCGCATCGGCGCTGAACTGGCGCACGGCCGGTTCGTCCTCGACCACCAGCACCACCTCGCGGCTTTCGCCGCGCGCCAGAGGGGCGCCGGTTTCGCCGTCCTCGTGCTGTTCGAGACCGCCCTGCAGCCGGGGCAGATAGATCTTGATGGTCGTGCCGTGGCCCGGCTCGGAATAGATCTTCACGTGGCCGCCGGACTGTTTGACGAAACCGTAGACCTGGCTGAGGCCAAGGCCGGTGCCCTTGCCGATGTCCTTGGTGGTGAAGAAGGGGTCGAAGGCCTTTTCGATCACGTCGGCGGTCATGCCGCCGCCGGTGTCGGTGACCGCGATCAGGATATACTGGCCGGCGGTCACGCCCAGATGCGCGGCGGCGTAGCGGTCGTCGAGATGGGCGTTCTGGGTCTCGATGGTCAGCCGGCCGCCGTCCGGCATGGCGTCGCGGGCGTTGACCGCCAGGTTCAGGACGACGTTTTCGAGCTGGTTCGGGTCGGCGTGGGTGCGCCAAAGGCCCCCGGCCAGCACCGTTTCCAGCCGCACGTCCGCGCCGATGGAGTGGCGCAGCAGGTCCGACATGCCGGCGACCAGCGCGTTGGGGTCGACCGCCTCCGGCTGCAGCGGCTGTTGCCGGGAGAAGGCCAGCAGGCGCTGGGTGAGCAGCGCCGCCCGCCGCGCGCCCTCGGTCGCGGCGTCGACATAGCGCTGGGCGCGGGCGTCGCCGCCGTTCAGCCGCCGGCCCAGGAGGTCGAGCGAGCCGATCACCACGGCCAGCATGTTGTTGAAGTCGTGGGCGATGCCGCCCGTAAGTTGGCCGACCGCCTCCATCTTCTGGCTCTGGCGCAGGGCTTCCTGCGCGGCCAGCAACTCGGCGGCGGCCTCCTTCTCCACGGTGACGTTGCGGCCTGTCGCGTAGACCAGATCGTCTTCGGACGACGCGATCCAGGAGATCCAGCGAAAGCCGCCATCCTTGTGCAGGTAGCGGTTCTCGATCGCCGGCAAGGGCGCCTCCAAGACCCGGCCGAGTGCGGCCTGGCTCTGTGTCCGGTCATCGGGATGCACGAAATTTTGGTGGTTCTTGCCGATCACCTCGGCTGGTGACCAGCCGAGCACGGTCGTCCAGGCGGGATTGGCTGCCCGGAAGGTCCCGTTCGGTTCGACGACCACCAGCAGGTCTTGCGAGGTCTGCCAGAGGCGGTCGCGCTCGGCCGCCTGTTCGGCGACGCGCTGTTCGAGGGTGGCGTTGAGCCTCGCCAACGCCTCGGCCGTGCCCTTCTGTTCCTCGATATCGGTATTGGTGCCGATCCAGCGGACGATCCGGCCGGCCGGGCCGAGGATCGGCACGGCGCGAGCCAGGTGCCAGCGATACATGCCGTCGGCGCGGCGCAGGCGAAACTCGGTCTGGTAGACCTCGCCGGAGGCGAGCGCCGCGCCCCATCGCGCCGCTGCATCGTCCAGGTCGTCGGGATGCACCAAGCCGGTCCAGCCGACGCCATCGAGCTCGCCGAGGCTTGCGCCGCTGTATTCGTAGACGCGGTCATTGAACCAATTGAGTTGGCCATCCGGCGGCGCGGCCCAGACGTGGTTGGGCACGGCTTGCGAAAAGGTGCGGAACTCCGCCTCGCTTGCCGCCAGTTCGGCCTCGGCGGCGCGGCGCTCGGTGATGTCGATGAAGGTGCAGATCGCGCCCTGGCGCTCGCCGTCGCGGAACACCGGGCTGACCCAGTATTCGACTGGAAAGGGCTCGCCGTTCAGCCGGTAGAAGCTCTCGTTCTCGATATGGGCCGGCTCGCCCGTCGAGGCGCATTTGTAGATCGGGCAATCGAGTTTGTCGTAGTGCGACCCGTCCGGGTGGGTGTGGTGGACGACGTCGTGCAGTTTGCGGCCGATGGCGTCCTCCTCGCGCTCGAACCCCAGCAGGCGCAGGAAGGCTTGGTTGCACAGCGTAGTGCTTCCATCGCGGTCCACCGCATAGAAGGCCTCGCCGGAGGATTTGAGCAGGTCGCTGAGATAGCTGCGGCTGTCGCTCAGCGCCTGTTCCATCAGCTTGCGGTCGGTGATCTCGACGGCGGTGACGAAGATCCCACCGACGCCGCTCGGCGCGGTCGGGTCGGCGACCGCGCTGTAGCCGAGGGTGAAGCGGGCGTCGTCCCAGTCCGCCCCATGCCGCTGGATGCGCAGCAGGATGTCGTCGGCGAAGATCGAAGGCGTCTTGCCGTGCAGAATGGCGCTGTGGGCGGGTTCGATCTGATCCCAGACCTCGGCCCAGGCCTCGCTGGCCGGCCGGCCGAGCGCCCAGGGGTGCTTGTCGCCCAGGATCGGCCGGTAGGCGTCGTTGTAGATCAGGACGAAGTCCGGACCCCAGCGCAGCGCCATCGGAAAGGCCGAGGCCAGGATGATATCGACCGCCAGGCGCAGGCTCGGCGACCAGGCTTCTTGCGCCCCGAGCTTGGTCGCGCGCCAGTCCGTGCTCTGAACCAGGCCGGCCATTCCATCGCTGGCGGTGCGCCAGCCCGGCGGCGGTTCAAACTGCACATCGTCCATAAACGGTTCGCCCAACCCCTCGTCAGGCGCCTGGCGCCGACGACCCCATCAGCGCCGCGGAAATCATCCGCGTCAACAAGGCCCTGCGTCGCGGGCGTCAAGGGCCGGGCCGTTGCTTACCCGCGCATCGGCGCGGTCGAGACGCCCAGTCTTGAATCGGCCAGGCCGACATAGAGCAACCACTCTCCCTTGAAGGCGACCAGGCCCTCGGCGAAACAGACATTGCCGACCTGGCCCTGGGCCTCCGCCTGGTCGATGCGCAGGAAGGGCTCGCGCGGGCGGGCGATAACCGCTGTCGGGTCGGCCGCGTCGAGCAGCATCTGGCCGGGCTGGTAGGCGCGGGGCGGGGTCCCGGGCTCGCCGAGCTCGAAATGGTTGCCGCCATTATAGATCAGTATGATGCCGGCCTCGGTCAGGATGGCCGGCGGTCCCGGCTCGGTGAGCAGGGAATCGAAGCGGCGCCGGCGTGGCCCGGCGATCGGGTGCAGGCCCATGGCGCGGGGCACGCGATCGACCTTCCAGCCGGCCGGCCGGGTTTCGGTGCCAGGCCGCCAGGTGAGGTAGCGGTCGGGCGCGGTCTCGACCTCCAGCGGTGTCCAGCGGGTCAGATCTTCGGAGGTGGCGGCATAGATCACCCCCTCGCCCCAATACATCCAGAACTTGCCCTCGACGCGGGCGGCGACCAGGCGGCCGTCCTTCAGCTCGGTCAGGATGGAGCCGGCCTTGCTGGGCAGGCGCACGTAAGGGGTCTTGGCGAAGGCCGGGCCGGACTTGGTCCAGCGGCGCAGGTCGGGAGACGTGGCGACGAACAGGGCGCCGACCTTGCCGTCGAAGGCGGTGTAGGTGCAGACGAAGCCGCCGTCGGGCGCCTCGACCACGCGCGGATCCTCGCAGCCGCCCGGCCATTCCCAGGCCTGCCATTGGTCGTCGGCGGGCACGAGAACCGGCTCGGGCTCCAGGTCGAAATGACGCCCGTCCGTGCTGGTCGCCAGCCCAATGCGCGAGGTTCCGGCATAGCGCTCGGTCCTGTCCTCGCCACGGAGCAGCAGGCAGACGCGGCCGTCATGAACGACGGCGCCAGGGTTGAAGAGGTCCTTGGCCGCCCAGGCGATGCGCTCGCCGGAGACCGGGCAGGTGAAGCTCACCTCCGGCCGCTCATCGAGAATGCGTTCGGGCCTTGAGAACGGGCCGAGCGCCCAGGCGGGAAGCGTCTCGGCATTGGCGGCGTCGGTCATGGGTCGGGTCCGCGAAGGGTTACGGTGGAATAGGCGGAGCGCACGGCGATGGGCAAGGTCCGCGCGGAAGTCAGATTAGGCCGCGAAAGCCGCCGCGCGCCGTTGCGGCCTGTCATACTCAACGCCTATAACCCCCCGCGACCTCGCCCAGGCGTGGCGAGAACCTTTCCCAAAGGGGCCGGCGTTTTCCATGAACATCCACGAGCACCAGGCCAAGGCCGTCCTGAAGGAATTCGGCGTCCCCGTCCCGCAGGGCTACCCGGCCTTCTCGATCGACGAGGCGGTGGCGGCGGCGCAGAAGCTCGACGGGCCGGTCTGGGTGGTCAAGGCGCAGATCCACGCCGGCGGCCGCGGCAAGGGCGGCGGGGTGAAGATCGCCAAGTCGATCGGCGAGGTGCACACCCTGGCTGAGGCCATGCTGGGCATGACTCTGGTCACGCATCAGACGGGGCCGAAGGGCAAGCTGGTGAGCCGGCTCTACATCGAAGAGGGCGCCAATATCGCCCGCGAGCTCTACCTGTCCCTCCTGGTCGACCGCGAGACCAGCCGCGTGGCCGTTGTCGCCTCCACCGAAGGCGGCATGGACATCGAGGAAGTGGCGCACTCCACGCCTGAGAAGATCGTCACCTTCACCATCGACCCGGCCACCGGCGTCTTCCCGCACCACGCCCTGGCGCTCTCCAAGGCGTTGAACCTGACCGGCGATGTGGCCAAACAGGCGCGCGCCCTTTTGCCCGCCCTCTACAAGGCCTTTGTCGAGACCGACATGAGCCTTCTGGAGATCAATCCGCTGATCGTCACTGGCGACGACAAGCTGGTTGTGCTCGACGCCAAGATCAGCTTCGACGACAACGCCCTCTATCGCCACGACGACATCCGCGCGCTGCGCGACGAGAGCGAGGAGGACGCCAAGGAGATCGAGGCGTCGAAATACGACCTCTCCTACATCGCCCTCGACGGCGAGATCGGCTGCATGGTCAATGGCGCGGGCCTGGCCATGGCGACCATGGACATCATCCGGCTCTATGGCGCGGCGCCGGCCAACTTCCTGGACGTCGGCGGCGGCGCCTCGAAGGAAAAGGTCGCGGCGGCCTTCAAGATCATCACCGCCGACCCGAACGTCAAAGGCATCCTGGTCAACATCTTCGGCGGCATCATGCGCTGCGACATCATCGCCGAGGGCGTGGTCGAGGCGGTCAAGGAGATGGGCCTGACGGTGCCGCTGGTGGTGCGGCTGGAAGGCACCAATGTCGAACTTGGCAAGACCATCATCCGCGAGAGTGGCCTGAACGTCATCGCCGCCA
>Ga0302314_10008824_pt1 | contig 17896 bp, 13 predicted proteins | sample III_Palsa_N2_3_FD_200533 | JGI IMG/M metagenome (GOLD analysis project Ga0302314, IMG submission 200533) | Peat permafrost microbial communities from Stordalen Mire near Abisko, Sweden - III_Palsa_N2_3 | ecosystem: Environmental > Terrestrial > Soil > Palsa > Peat permafrost | place: Sweden...
GGGGCCCCCGCCCCCACCCCCCGCCCGGGGCCGGCGGCCCGCCCCCCCCCACGACCGCCACCACCTCCGACCGACCGACGCAAGAGAAGGCAGAGACCCGATGAGCGCCCCGGCCGGGACCGAACCGGTCCCCGTACAGATGACCGTGAACGGGCAGCCCCGCACGGCCTGCGTGGAGGCCAGGCGCAGCCTGGCCGACGTCCTGCGCCGGGACCTGCGGCTGACCGGCACGACGCTCGGCTGCGACCTGGGGACCTGCGGCAGCTGCACGGTCCTGGTCGACGGCGAACCGGTCAGGTCCTGCCTGGTCCTGGCCGTGCAGGCGGACGGGGCGACCGTGGAGACGGTCGAATCCCTGGAGTCCGAGGGGCAGTTGAACCCGCTCCAGCGGGCATTCCGGAAGACGGGCGCGCTGCAGTGCGGATTCTGCACGCCCGGATTCCTGATGCTCGGCACCGAGCTGCTGCGCCGCGACCCCGGCGCCGACCGGGAGCGGATCACCGAGTGCGTCGCGGCGAACCTGTGCCGCTGCACCGGCTACTCGGGAATCATCGACGCGATCGAGTCGGTCGCCTGCGGCGGGCAGGTGCAGCAGTGAGCGCCATCGGGAAGTCCGTGCCCCGGCTGGAGGACGAGCGCCTGCTGCGCGGGCGCGGCCGGTTCCACGACGATGTGGTCCTCCCCGACCAGCTGTGGATGCGCGTCGTGCGCTCGCCCCTCGCCCACGCCCGCATCCTGGGCGTCGACGCGACCGCCGCCACCGCGCTGCCGGGCGTCGTCGGCGTCTACACCGCCGCGGACCTGCCCGGCGGGCTGCGCATCCCGGTCCGCCAGCCGCACCCCGGCATCGACTTCACCCCCTACCTGCAGCCGCCGCTGGCGACCGGGTTCATCCGCTACGTCGGCGAACCCGTCGCGGTGGTGCTGGCCGAGGACCCGTACATCGCCGAGGACGCCGCCGAACTGGTCGCCCTCGACCTCGAGGCGCTTCCCGTCGCCCTGGACGCCCGCGCCGCCGCCGATCTGCGCCCCGAGTGCTGGGGCGGCGAGCGCTCGGAGGTGGGGGTCGTCGAGTTCGGCTACGGCGACGTCGACGAGGTCTTCGCCTCCGCGCCCCACATCGTCACCGCGGACCTCGGCGTGGGTCGGCACAGCGGCACCCCGCTGGAGACCCGCGGCCTGGTCGCCGCGTACGACGACCGGACCGACCGGATGACGATCTGGGGGGCGACCAAGGTCCCCTACTTCAACCGCCGGGTGCTCGCCGGGATGCTCGGCATCGCGGAGCACCAGATCCACATGCTGGAGAGCGACGCCGGCGGCAGCTTCGGCGTGCGCGGCGAGTTCTACCCCGAGGACCTGCTGGTCCCCTTCCTCTGCCTGCGCACCGGACGGCCCGTCAAATGGTCCGAGGACCGGGTCGAGCACATGACCGCCGCCAACCACGCCCGCGAACAGCACCACCACATCGAACTCGCCCTCGACGAGGACGGGCGGCTGCTGGGCCTCCGCGACGAGGGCTGGCTGGACAACGGCGGATACATCCGCACCCACGGCGCCGTCGTGGCGGCCCTCACCGCCGCCATGATCTCCGGCCCCTACCGGCTGCCCGCCTGCCGCAGCCGCATCCACATCGTCACCACCAACAAGACGCCCATCGGCACCTACCGCGCCCCCGGCCGGTTCCAGCACAACTTCGTCCGCGAGCACGCCATGGACCTGGCCGCGACCAGGCTCGGCATGGACCCGGTCGAACTGCGCCGGATCAACCTGCTGGACGCGGCGGAGATGCCGCACACCCGGCCGATGCACGTCTTCGGTGCGGCGATGCTGCTCGACGGCAAGGACCACCTGGAGCACTTCGACAAGTCCCGCACAGCCGTGGACTACTCCGCCTGGCGCGAGGAGGCCCGGGAGGCCCGCGCCGCCGGGCGGCTCGTGGGCACCGGATGCGCCGTCATCCTGGAGAAGGCCGGACTCGGCCACGACAGCGCGGTCGTGGACGTCGGCGTCACCGGGGCGGTCCGGGTCTCCATGGGCGGGGCCAGCTCCGGGCAGGGCATCGAGACCGTCATGGCGCAGATCGTCGCCGAGGAGTTCGACATCCCCACCGAGACGGTGAAGGTGGTGCTCTCGGACACCGACATCCTCACCGACGGGGCCGGCAGCTTCGCCAGCCGGTCGACCGTGGTCGGCGGCACCGCCGTGAAGATGGCCGCGGAGGCCGTCCTGCGCAAGGCCCGGCGGGTCGCCGGCGACCTGCTCGGGGTGGAACCGGAGAGCCTGCTGGTCGAGGACGGCGCCCTGGTCGTCGAGGGCAAGCCGGAGACCCGGCTCCCGCTCGGCCGGATCGCGACCCTCTGCTTCACCCCGCCGCACATCAGGACCGGGGAGGAACCCGGACTGGTCGGACGCGGCACCTATGTCGCCGACGGCATGACCTACCCCTACGGCGCGCACTACACCCAGGCCGAGGTCGACCCCGACACCGGCCGGGTCCGCCTGCTCCGCTACGCCATCAGCTACGAGATCGGACGCGCCGTCAATCCCCTGGCGGTGCGCGGGCAGCTGCTCGGCGGAGCGGCCCAGGGCATCGGGGGCGCGCTGCTCGAGGAGTTCCGGTACGACGAACAGGGCCGACCCCTCAACACCACCCTGGGCGACTACCTGTGGCCGAGGGCCACGGACCTCCCCGACATCCGGATCGAGCTGTACGAGGACTCACCGGCCCCCGGCAATCCGCTCGGCGTGCGCGGAGCGGGCGAGGGCGGCACCGCGGGTGTCGGCGCGGCGGTCGCCAACGCCGTCCGCGACGCCCTGCAGCTGACCGGCGACGTGGGCATGCTGCCGCTGCACCCGGCCCGGGTGCTGGCGCTGCTCCGGCGCCGGGCCGCCGAGGACATCCGGGACGACACCGACCACGCATCCGCGCAGAGGAACTGAGAGGAACCGAGATGAACCCGACCGGCACCGATCCCGACTGGGAATGGGAAGAGGACCTGGCCGAGGACATACCCCCGGTGCAGGTCGTCGCCCCCGACCTGGCCGTCCTGGCCGAGGCCGACGCCGACGAGCTCCGCAGGCTCCTCGACGACTATGTGCGCAGGGAGCTCGGACGCGTCCTCCGGCTGGACCCGGAGTCCGTGGTCACCAGCGGCAGGCCGCTGGTCACCCTGGGCGTGGGCTCGATCATGGGCCTGGAGCTGCAGCGCCGTATGCAGGCGGCGCTGCTGGTCGAGATCAGCCTCCCCCGGCTGCTCCAGGCGCACAGCGCCACGGACCTGGTGGAGTACCTCGCCGGACAGTACTCGGCGGCGGCGGCATGACCACTGCCCTCCCTGTGGACCGGGCCGAGCCGACGGCGTCCGCGCCCCGGCATCCCCTGGCCGAGGGACAGGTCGACCTGTGGTTGCTGAGGCAGCCGAAGGTCGGCAGCGCGGCCGCCGCGCTGGACCGCTCCGTGCTGGACGAGGCCGAGGCGCACCGCGCCGGGACCTGCAAACGGTCCGTCGGAGGCCACCTCTACGCCACCGCGCACATCGCCCTGCGGCGGCTGCTCGGCGCCTACCTGGGCCGGACCGCGGGGAGCATCCGCTTCGTCCGCGAGCCCTGCCCCGGCTGCGGCGGGCCGCACGGCCGCCCGGCCGTCGCCGTCGCCGTGCCCGGGGACGCGCCCGAGGTGCACTTCTCGCTCTCCCACGGCAGCGGCATGGTGCTGGTGGGCGTCGCCGCGACCCCCATCGGCGCGGACGTGGAGCTGGTACCGGGCGCGGAGACCGTGGAGATCTGCTCACCGGCCCTGCACCCGGAGGAGCACGCGGAGCTGCAGGCCGTCCCCGAGCAGGCCCGACGGGCGGCGTTCGGTCAGCTGTGGACCCGCAAGGAGGCCTACCTCAAGGGCCTCGGCACCGGGCTCGCCCGTGATCTCTCGGCCGACTACCTGGGGGACGACCCGCTGCGGCGCCCACCCGGATGGACCGTCCTGGACATCCCCTGCGGGCCCCGCTACGCCGCCGCGGCGGCGGTCCTCGGCGACCCGCCGGCGTCCGCCTCCGTCCACTGGCTGTCGATGGACTGGCTCCATTCCGACGGCGCAGAGAAGCCCTTCGGCGAACCGGTCGCGGTCGATCCCGTCAGCGCCACCCCCCGCTGACGGCGGATCACCGCGACACCCCCATCGGTTCACCGATTCCGGCCGCTGCACGGGAGCCCCCTCTCCCGTGCAGCGGCAGCACCACCCACCCCTCCGACATCCCCTCCTGGAGAGAACCCCGACATGCGTGACATCGCCGAGCAGCTGTTCGCCTGGCATGCCGCCGGACGTCCCTATGCGGTGGCCACCGTCGTCGGCGTCTCGGGAAGCGCCCCGCGCGAACCCGGGGCCGCGCTCGCCGTCGGCGACGACGGCGAAGCGGTCGGCAGCGTCTCCGGCGGGTGTGTGGAGGGGGCCGTCTACGAGCTCTGCCAGGAGGCCCTCGCCACCGGCCGCTCCACGTTCGAGAGCTTCGGCTACAGCGACTCGGACGCCTTCGCGGTCGGCCTGACCTGCGGAGGAACGCTCGACATCCTGGTCCAGCCGATCCGCCCCGGCACCGACGCCGGTCTGGACGCGGGGATCAGCCGGATCGCCTCGGGAGAGCCGGCCGCGCTGGTCCGGGTGGTCGGCGGCACAGCCCTGCCGACCGGCACCGCCCTCACCGTCACCGCCTCCGACCACCACGGCTGGTCCCCCGCGCTCGCCCCGGGGACCGAGGCCCTGCGGCACGCCGTCATTGCCGAGAGCCGCGCCCTGCTGTCGATGGGCCGCACCGGAAGGGTCGTCCTGGCCGCCGACGGCAGCCGCTGCACACCCCAGGACACCCCCGCGGCCGCCTTCTTCGTCGAGTCCCACGTCCCGCCGCCGCGGATGCTGGTGTTCGGCGCCATCGACTTCGCCGCCTCCCTGGTGCGGATGGGAAAGTTCCTCGGCTACCACGTGACGGTGTGCGACGCCCGCCCGGTCTTCGCCACGGCCCGCCGCTTCCCGGAGGCCGACGAGGTCCTCGTCGACTGGCCGCACCGCTACCTGGACTCCCAGCGGGACTCGCTGGATGCCCGGACGGCCATCTGCGTACTGACCCATGACGCCAAGTTCGACGTCCCGCTGCTGGAGCGCGCCCTGCGCCTCCCCGTCGGCTACATCGGAGCGATGGGCTCGCGCCGCACCCACCACGACCGCGAGCAGCGCCTCCGCGACATCGGCCTGACCGGTGCGGAGCTCTCCCGCCTGCGCTCACCGATCGGCCTCGACCTCGGCGCCCGCACCCCGGAGGAGACGGCGATGGCCATCGCCTCCGAGATCGTCGCCCACACCCGCGGCGGCACCGGCAGCCCCCTGTCGACCCTCAACGGCCCCATCCACCACGCCGCATGACCCATCGCCAAGGATGGACGCCCCCTGGCGTAGATCGCACACGAGTGATGGACTGGCCTGCGCCATCCTGTCCAGGCGTGAGGAGCGTTCATGGCCCGCCCTTTCCGATTCGGCGTCAATCTGACCACCCCGGCGGCGGACGACCGGTGGCGCGAGAAGTGCCGCACGGCCGAAGCGCTCGGGTACGACGTGATCCTGGTCCCCGACCACCTGGGCATGCCCGCGCCGTTTCCGGCCCTGATCGCCGCGGCCGAGGCCACCGAGCGACCCCGGCTCGGCACGTTCACGCTCAACGCCGGCTTCTGGAACCCGGCGCTGCTCGCCCGCGAGGTCGCCACCACGGACCAACTCACCGGCGGCCGCCTCGAACTGGGGCTCGGCACCGGCTATGCGAAAGCGGAGCACGATACGGCCGGCCTGCCCTTCGGCACACCCGGCGAGCGCGTGACCCATCTCCGGCGCACGATCGAGGAGCTCGACCGCCTCTACGGCTCGGACGACTTCGCGCCGCAGCCGCTGCAGCGGCCCCGGCCTCCGCTGCTGATCGGCGGCAACGGCGACCGCGTGCTGAGGCTGACCGCCCGGCACGCCGAGATCGCCGCGTTCACCGGGGCGCGCACGGACCCCGACCACCCGGACCGCATGCCCCGCGCGATCACGGCCGCGCAGCTGGAGGAACGCGTCGCCGCCTACCGGCGCTCCGCCGCCGACCGCGCCGAGCCGGCCGAGCTGAACCTCCTGATCTCCCTGGTCATCGTCACCGGCGACCGCCGCGCGGCCCTGCGCCCGTCCCTCGGCAACGTCCCGCACCTGACCGAGGACGAGGCCCTCGACCTGCCGGTCCTCCTGGTCGGCACGGTCCGGCAGATGGCCGACCAGCTGCGCGCGCAGCGGGAGCGGTACGGATTCACGTACATCACCGTCCTCGAGCCCGCGATGGAGGCCTTCGCCCCGGTCATCGAGGAGCTCCACGGCGAGTGAGCCCGCCGGCTAGCGTCGCCGCAGGTCGGCCAGGCCCTCGGTCAGCCCCTTGGCTGCTGCTTCGATCACTTCCGTACTCTTGCAGAAGGTGAAGCGGACCTGGCTGCGGCCGGCGTCGGGGTCGTCGTAGAAGACCGAGTTGGGGATGGCGACCACGCCGCAGCGCTCGGGGAGGGCGCGGCAGAAGGCGTAGGCGTCCTTCTCGCCGAAGGGGGTGATGTCGGTGGTGATGAAGTAGGTGCCCTGCGGCTCGAAGACCTCGAAGCCGGCGGCCCGCAGACCCGCGTCGAGCAGGTCGCGCTTGCGCAGCAGGTCGGCGCGGAAGTCCGCGTAGTAGGAGTCCGGCAGGCGCAGGGCCTCGGCGACGGCGTACTGGAAGGGGCCCGCGTTGACATAGGTCAGGTACTGCTTCGCGGTGCGCACGGCCGCGACCAGTTCGGGGGAGGCCGTCACCCAGCCGACCTTCCAGCCCGTGTAGGAGAAGGTCTTCCCTGCGGAGGAGATGCTCACCGTGCGCTCGCGCATGCCGGGCAGGGACGCGATCGGCCGGTGCGCACCGGCGAAGACCAGGTGTTCGTACACCTCGTCGGTGACCACGAGCAGGTCGTGCTCCACGGCCAGGGCCGCGATCGCGGACAGCTCCTCCGCGGTGAGCACCATGCCCGTCGGGTTGTGCGGGGAGTTGAGCAGCAGCAGGCGGGTGCGCGGGGTGACCAGCGAGCACAGCCGGTCGAGGTCGGGGCGGAAGTCCGGTGCGCGCAGGGTCAGCGGCACACGGGTGGCACCGGCCATGGCGATGCAGGCGGCATAGGAGTCGTAGAACGGCTCGAAGGCGATCACCTCGTCGCCGGGTTCGAGGAGCGCGAGCATCGCGGCGGCGATGGCCTCGGTGGCGCCCGCGGTGACCAGGACCTCCGTGTCCGGATCGTAGGCGAGCCCGTAGAACCGCTGCTGGTGCTCGGCGATCGCCGTGCGCAGTTCGGGGATGCCGGGGCCGGGCGGGTACTGGTTGCCCCTGCCCTCACGGATGGCGCGGACCGCGGCCTCCGCGATCTCGGCCGGGCCGTCGGTGTCGGGGAAACCCTGACCCAGGTTGATCGCCCCGGTCGTGGTGGCCAGCGCCGACATCTCCGCGAAGATCGTCGTCCCCAGCCCGTCCAGCCGACGGTTCAGCAGCGGCCTTGCCCTCATGCCCAGCTCCTCGGTGTGCGATCCGGCCCGCGGTCCCCTGACATCCCGCGGTCCCCGGACATTGTGACCCGTCGGCCGCGTTCGTCGCTGCCGCTGGGGGAGAATGCCCGCGTGGACGAGTCACTCCTGGACGATGCGCAGCAGGTCCCCGGAACCGCGGCCGACACCGACGGCGGGACGGGCCCGCGGCTCATCGGCCGGTTGCGGACGCTGGGGGTTCCGCTCGGCGTGGCCGCCGCGTCCGTGCTGCTCTCCTGCCTGATGCTGCACTGGCTGGCGACCCCCGGCGAGACCCTGTGGAGCCGGTTCCACGTCTGGGACGCCCAGTTCTACGTCCAGATCGCCCAGCAGGGCTACCCGAGCGGCTACAGCTACACCAGCAGCGGCCAGCTGGCCGGCAGCAACCTGGCGTTCTTCCCGCTCTACCCGGTGCTGATCCGCATCGTCCACGGCCTCACCGGGCTCGCCCCGGCCACCGCCGCCCTGGTCGTCGCCTGGGTGTGTGCGGCCGTCGCCGCCGTGGTGGTGCACCGGCTGGTCACCCGGCTGTACTCGGCCCGGGTGGCGGGCTTCGCCGTGGCGCTGGTGTTCTGCCAGCCGATGGCGGTGTCGCTGTGGCTCGCCTACACCGAGAGCCTCTTCCTCGCCCTCGCGGTCGGCGCGCTGCTGGCGATGCGCAAGGAGTCCTGGATCTGGGCGGGGGTCCTCAGCCTCGGCGCCGGGCTGACCCGCTCCACCGGGCTCGCCGTCGCGGCGGCCCTGGTCGTCGCCGTGCTGCTGGCCGTGCGGCGGGAGCGCCGCCTGCACTGGCGGATGGCGCTCGGCTGCGCCGTCGGCTGTGTGGGCACGCCCGCGTACCTGGCCTGGGTGGGGCTGCGGGTCGGCCAGCTGGACGGCTGGTCCCGGATCCAGTCGGCGGGCTGGGGCACCTCCTGGGACTGGGGCAGCAGCACCCTCGACTTCCTGACCGCCACCCTGCACGACAGCGACGGCTGGGTCCCGGTCAGCGTCGCCTTCGTGCTGGTGGGCTATGCGCTGGCCACCGTGGTGGCGCTGCTGCAGCGGCCGTGGCCGCCGCTGGCGGTGTACGGGGTGCTGATCGTGGTGGCCGCGCTGGGGCAGAGCAACTTCTACCACTCCAAGCCCCGGCTGCTGGTCCCGGTACTGCTGGCGGTGCTGCCGCTGGCCTCGGCGCTGGCACGGTCCCGGCGCTCCAGCGCCTACCCGGTACTGGCCGGGCTGGCGTTCTTCGGCACCTGGTTCGGCGCCTACATGCTGACGATCTGGCCCTACGCGATCTGACCGGCCCCACGCGAACGGGGCCGGCCCGCGGATCGCTCCCGCGTACCGGCCCCGTCCTCCTGCTGCGGGCGGATCAGGCCTCGGTCGTGCCCTCGGCGCCGCCGTCGCCCTCACCGGACTCGTCGTCGACGTCCTTGACCAGGCCCAGCCGGTTGGCCAGCCACTGGTCGAAGCTGACCGCGGACTGGGTCCAGTTGGCCGTCATCGCGATGAAGTAGTTGATGTTGACGCCCATGCCGACGATCATCTGCGACTCGCCGATGACCCGGACCACGCCGTCGTCGTGGGTGTGGGTGTAGACCTTCGGCCAGAGCGTCTCGCGGTTCCACTCGTCCAGGGCCTCGAGCAGCTCGGTCTTGGCCTCGATCGGGTGCGGCCGGTCGTAGAAGGCACGGACCGCGAAGAGCTCCTTCTGCTCGCCGCGGAACATGAAGTAGATGCGGAAGCCGTCCCAGGGGGCGACCAGGTCACCCTCCTCGTCCACGGCGTGCTTCAGCTCCATCTGGTCCAGCAGCTGCTTCACCAGGTTCTGGTCAGGGACGACCACCGGCGGCGGTCCGTCCTGGCCCGCCGGCTGGGGCTGCTGCTGCGGCACCCCGAACGAGGGAATGGACGACGGATCGATGCTCATAGCGGACGAGTTCCCTTCGAGAAGACTTTGCATGTCCATCCTGCCTCATGGCCGTACTCTCGCGAAGCCTCAGCCGACCTCAGTTGAGGGCTCGCTCGCGTGCACGGTGAGCCGGTCCTCGCCCTCGACCGTGTCCACCACCACGGTGTCCCCGTCGCGGACCGCACCGGACAGGATCGCCCGGGCCAACTGGTCGCCGATCGCCGACTGCACCAGGCGGCGCAGCGGGCGCGCGCCGTAGGCCGGGTCGTAGCCGGTCATCGCCAGCCAGTCGCGGGCGGCCGGGGTGACGTCCAGCGTCAGCCGGCGGTCCTCCAGGCGCCTGCCGAGCGAGGAGACCTGCAGGTCGACGATGCGGGCCAGCTCCTCCACGCCCAGCGGGTCGAACACCACGATGTCGTCCAGCCGGTTGAGGAACTCGGGCTTGAACGAGGTGCGGACGGTCTCCAGCACCCGGTTCTTCTTGGTCGCGTCGTCGAGGGTGGGGTCGATCAGCCACTGCGACCCCAGGTTGGAGGTCAGCACCAGGATGGTGTTGCGGAAGTCCACGGTCCGGCCCTGGCCGTCCGTCAGCCTGCCGTCGTCCAGCACCTGCAGCAGGATGTCGAAGACCTCCGGGTGGGCCTTCTCGATCTCGTCCAGCAGCACCACGCTGTACGGCCTGCGCCGCACGGCCTCGGTGAGCTGGCCGCCCTCCTCGTAGCCGACATACCCGGGGGGCGCCCCGACCAGCCGCGCCACCGAGTGCTTCTCGCCGTACTCGCTCATGTCGATGCGGGTCATCGCCCGCTCGTCGTCGAACAGGAAGTCCGAGAGCGCCTTGGCCAGCTCGGTCTTGCCCACCCCGGTCGGGCCCAGGAACAGGAAGGACCCGGTGGGGCGGTCGGGGTCGGCGATGCCCGACCGGGAGCGACGGACGGCGTCCGAAACGGCCTGCACGGCGGCGTTCTGGCCGACCAGCCGACGGCCCAGCTCCTGCTCCATCCGCAGCAGCTTCGCGGTCTCGCCCTCGAGCAGCCGCCCGGCGGGAATACCGGTCCAGGACGCGACGACGTCGGCGACGTCGTCCGGGCCGACCTCCTCCTTGACCATGGACGCGCTGGACGCCTCGGAGCGCGCGACGTCCTGGGCCTGGGCGAGCTCCTGCTCGGCGTCCGGGATCTCCGCGTACTTCAGCCGGGAGGCGGTGGTCAGGTCGCCGTCGCGCTCGGCCCGGTCGGCCTGGCCGCGCAGGCCGTCCAGGCGCTCCTTGAGCTCGCCGACCTTGTTCAGGCTCGCCTTCTCCTGCTGCCAGCGGGCGGTCAGCGCGCCCAGCTGCTCCTGCTTGTCGGCGAGGTCGCGGCGCAGCCGCTCCAGGCGGTCGGCGGAGGCCGCGTCGGACTCCTTCGCCAGCGCCATCTCCTCCATCCGCAGCCGGTCGACGGCGCGCTGCAGCTCGTCGATCTCCACCGGGGAGGAGTCGATCTCCATCCGCAGCCGGGAGGCGGCCTCGTCCACCAGGTCGATGGCCTTGTCGGGCAGGAACCGGGAGGTGATGTAGCGGTTGGACAGGCTCGCGGCCGCGACCAGCGCGGCATCGGAGATCTGCACCTTGTGGTGCGCCTCGTAGCGGCCCTTGAGCCCGCGCAGAATGGCGATGGAGTCCTCGACCGAGGGCTCGCCGACCATGACCTGCTGGAAGCGGCGCTCCAGCGCGGCGTCCTTCTCGATGTGCTCGCGGTACTCGTCCAGGGTGGTCGCGCCGACCATGCGCAGCTCGCCGCGGGCCAGCATCGGCTTGAGCATATTGCCGGCGTCCATGGAGGAGTCGCCGCCGGCGCCCGCGCCGACCAGGGTGTGCAGCTCGTCGATGAAGGTGACGACCTGGCCCTCGCTCTGCTTGATGTCCGCGAGCACCGCCTTCAGCCGCTCCTCGAACTCACCGCGGTACTTGGCCCCGGCGACCATCGAGCTGAGGTCCAGCGACACCAGGCGCTTGCCGCGCAGCGACTCGGGGACGTCCCCGGCGACGATGCGCTGCGCCAGGCCCTCGACCACGGCGGTCTTGCCGACGCCGGGCTCACCGATCAGCACCGGGTTGTTCTTGGTGCGGCGCGACAGCACCTGGACGACCCGGCGGATCTCCTGGTCCCGGCCGATGACCGGGTCGAGCTTGCCGTCGCGGGCCGCCTGGGTGAGGTCGGTGCCGTACTTCTCCAGGGCCTTGTAGGTGCTCTCGGGGTCGGGGGAGGTCACCCGGCCGCTGCCCCTGACGTCCTTGAACGCGGCGAGCAGCGCCTTGGGCGTGGCGCCCTCGGCCTTGAGCGTGTCGGCGACCGCGCCGCCCTCGGCCGCGAGGCCGACCAGCAGGTGCTCGGTGGAGACATAGGCGTCGTCGAGGTCCGCCGCCCGCGCTCCGGCCTCGTTGAGCACGGCGACCAGCTGCCGGGCGATCTGCGGCGCGTTGACCGTCGAGCCCTGGGCGCTGGGCAGCGCGGCGCTGATCCGCGCGGCTGCCGCGCGCACCCGGGCCGGATCCGCCTTGACCGCTTCGAGCAGCGGCTTCGCGATGCCCTCGGGCTGCTCCAGCAGAGCGAGCAGCAGATGGACGGGGGCGACGTCGGGGTTGCCCGCGGTCGACGCCTGCCGAATCGCGGACGACAGTGCTTCCTGCGCCTTGGTGGTGAGCTTGCTCGCGTCCACGCCGGGTGACCTCCTACTGCTCGACTGCCCAGACCTGCCATGAGCAACATGGCATAAGTTGAGTCTATTCCACTCAAGGCTGGGCCTGGGCAGTCTTGCCCCTACAGCCTGTCCTGGTGTTCCGCCGCCTGCATGTGGTCGACGCACACCGCGACGCAGAGCACCAGCGGGATGTCCTGGTCGTCGTGGATGTCGATGCCGTAGGTGTCCCGGAAGCTGAACCACTTCCTGGAGACCCGGGCGATCCGGTGCCCCCGCTCATCGATGTCGAACTCGTGGTCGAGGAGGTTCCCGTGCACCTCCAGCTCGCGCCCATCCGCGAGCTCCACCGCGTACTTGTCGCGGAACGGCGTGAACATCTTCTTCTTCACCGTCGCGATGACCTCGCCCTCGCGCTCGATCTTCATCGCGTCACGGATGCTGACCAGCTTCTTCTTGATCACAGCGACCTTGTGACCGTGCTGGTCCTTCAGCTCGAAGGTGTCCGCGACGCGCAGGATCTTCGCGTCCACCAGGAACATCTTCTCGCCGTGCTCCGTGGTGATCCAGAAGTCGTCACCGATCGAGAACATCCGGTCCCGCAGCAGATACTTCATACCGCCCGCCTTCGTGTGTCGTCCTTCACCCTCGGTGACGCCTTCCCCGGCGCCCGCAGTTCAACGCCCGGACTCCCGGGATTGCCCACCTGGGGAACCATGACACACAACCCGCGGCCGCCCGGTGCGGAGCGCCCGGTGATCGCCCGGGCCACCGACTGTTGCATCTTCATGAAGCCGTCACCCACCCCGGAATGAACATCAGGCCGGAGGCTGTTGGATCGAAACATGGCTTCTCGTGCGCGGGTGCGCGCCCCCGAACTTGTCGGCGCCGGTGGTTGGCTCAATACGGGCGGCAGCGAGCTGACCCTCGCTGACCTGCGTGGAAAGATCGTGCTGCTCGATTTCTGGACCTTCTGCTGCATCAACTGCCTGCATGTCCTGGACGAGCTGCGCGAGCTGGAGGAGAAGCACCGCGACACCCTGGTGATCGTGGGGGTGCACTCGCCGAAGTTCGTGCACGAGGCCGAGCACCAGGCGGTCGTGGACGCCGTCGCCCGCTACGACGTGCAGCACCCGGTGCTGGACGACCCGAAGCTCGACACCTGGAAGCAGTACGCCGTCCGGGCCTGGCCGACGCTGGTCGTGATCGACCCCGAGGGCTATGTCGTCGCCCAGCACGCCGGGGAGGGCCATGCGCACGCCATCGCCTCGCTGGTCGAGGAACTGGAGGCGGAGCACGCCGCGAAGGGGACGCTGCGGCGCGGCGACAGCCCGTACGTTCCGCCGGTGGCCGAGCCCGGGGCGCTGCGGTTCCCCGGCAAGGCGGTCCGGCTGCCCGGCGGCAGCTACCTGGTCGCCGACTCGGGGCACCACTCGCTGGTCGAGCTGGCCGAGGACGGCGAGACGGTGCTGCGGCGGATCGGCAGCGGCGAGCGCGGTCTGGCCGACGGCCCGGCCGCGGAGGCCCGCTTCAGCGAGCCGCAGGGGCTGGCGCTGCTCCCGGACGGCAGCGTGGTGGTCGCGGACACCGTCAACCACGCGCTGCGCGGCGTCGACCTGCCCACCGGCAGGGTCACCACCCTCGCCGGAACCGGCAGCCAGTGGTGGCAGAACTCCCCCACCTCGGGACCGGCCCGCGAGGTGGACCTGTCCTCGCCGTGGGACGTCGCCTGGTTCGACGGCCAGGTCTGGATCGCCATGGCCGGCACCCACCAGCTGTGGACCTACGACCCGGAGGCCCGGACCGTGGCCGTCGCGGCGGGCACCACCAACGAGGGACTGGTCGACGGCCCCGCCGCCGAGGCCTGGTTCGCACAGCCGTCAGGGCTCGCCGCGACCGAGGAGCGGCTGTGGATCGCCGACTCCGAAACGTCAGCCATTCGCTATGTTTCACGTGAAACACATACCGTCACCACCGCCGTCGGCACCGGCCTCTTTGACTTCGGCCACCGGGACGGCGACGCGGCCCAGGCACTGCTGCAGCACCCGCTCGGAGTGACCGCGCTGCCCGACGGATCGGTCGCGATCACCGACACCTACAACCATGCGCTGCGCCGCTACGACCCGGCCACCCACCAGGTCACCACCCTCGCCACCGACCTGCGCGAGCCCAGCGGCGCGGTGGTCGCCGACGGCGACATCGTCGTGGTCGAGTCGGCCCGCCACCGGCTCACCCGGCTGCGCCTGCCCGAGGAGGCCCTGCAGGTCGCGGCGACCGCGCACCGGACCCAGCGGCCCGCGACCGAGGTCGCCCCGGGCACGCTGCGGCTGGACGTGATCTTCACGCCCCCGGCCGGGCAGAAGCTGGACGAGAGCTACGGCCCGGCGACCCGGCTGCTGGTCAGCTCCACCCCGCCGGACCTGCTGCTCGCCGGGACCGGCGCGGACCCGGCGCTGAGCCGGGACCTGACGCTCAACCCCGAGGTCGCCGAGGGCGTCCTGCACATCAGCGCCATGGCCGCGTCCTGCGACGACGACCCCGCCGTCGAATACCCGACCTGCCATGTGCACCAGCAGGACTGGGGCGTCCCGGTGCGGCTGGTGGACGGAGCCGCGTCGCGGCTGCCGCTGGTCCTCGCGGGGATGGACGAGTAGCCGCTCAGCCCTCCAGGAACGCCTTCAGCACCGAGGCCAGCAGGAACGGGTCGTCCGCACCGCAGAGTTCGCGCGCCGAGTGCATCGACAGGGCGGCGATGCCGCAGTCGACGGTGGAGATGCCCAGCCGGGCCGCGGTGATCGGTCCGATCGTGGTCCCGCAGGGCATCGCGTTGTTGGAGACAAAGGTCTGCCAGGGCACCCCTGCGCGCTCGCACGCGGCCGCGAAGACCGCACGGCCGACACCGTTGGTCGCGTAGCGGTTGTTGACGTTGACCTTGAGGATCGGTCCGCCGTTGGGCAGCGGGTGGTGGCCGGGCTCGTGCCGCTCGCTGTAGTTGGGGTGCACGGCATGGCCCATGTCCGAGGACAGGCAGACCGTGCCGGCCAGCGCGCGGGCGTGGTCCTCCAGGCTGCCGCCGCGCGCGTACACGGAGCGCTGCAGGACCGTGCCGAGCAGGGGGCCCTGCGCGCCGGTGTCGGACTCGCTGCCGTTCTCCTCGTGGTCGAAGGCCGCGAGGACGGGGATGAAGGGCAGGTCGGGCCCGGTGGCGGCGGCCGCGGCGAGCGCGGCCGTGCCGGCGTGGACCGAGAGCAGGTTGTCCAGGCGCGGCGCGGCCAGCAGCTCGCGGTCGCGGCCCAGGTAGGAGGGGGCCTGGATGTCGTGCAGCATCAGGTCCCAGCCGGTGACCTGGGCCGGGTCGAGGTCGGCGGACCGGGCGACGTAGGAGATCAGCGAGCCCTCGGTCACCGGACCGAGGCCCCAGACCGGCGTCAGGTGGCGCTGCTTGTCGAGGGTCATGCCGTCGTTGACGCCGCGGTCCAGGTGGATCGCGAGCTGGGGCACCCGCAGCAGCGCCTCGTCCAGCTGGACCAGGCGGGTGCTGCCGTCACGCAGCGCGAGCCGGCCGGAGATCCCCAGGTCGCGGTCCAGCCAGGTGTTCAGCGGCACGCCGCCGTAGATCTCCACCGCGACCTGGCGCCAGCCCTCGGTGCCGGTGTCGGGGATCGGCTTGACCCTGAGGTTGGGCGAGTCGGTGTGCGAGCCGACGATCCGGAACGGCGTCGACCCGGTGGCGCTCCCCGGGACGTACCAGGCGATCAGCGCGCCGCCACGGATGAGGTAGCGCCCACCCGGGGTCCCCTCCCAGGACGCGGTCTCATCCACTGCCTGGAAACCTGCCTTCTCCAGCCGCGCCGCGGCGGAGGCCACCGCGTGGAACGGTGAGGGGCTGGTCTGCAGGTAGGCGATGAGGTCATCGGTGTGGCTGCGGTCGAAGGCGGGAACGCCCACGCCGGCTGCGCTGGTCAATGCTGCTCCAGGGGTGAGGGTAACTGGCAGGACGGCCTGGAGGCCGTACCGCGAGACCGAGCCTACGCCCGCAGCGAGCACTGACTGTCCTCTGACGAGGCAGATACTCTGTCGGAGAAGTGGCGCTTCGCGACCGCTTGTCCGACATGCGGACATCACAGCTGGTTAAGAGAAAGGGCCCCGAGGCAGCGCCTCGGGGCCCTTCACCGGGTGGGGCCGATCAGAACGCGGCCTCGGGCAGGTCCATGATCGCGTTGTCGACGCCCTCGACGATCAGGCGCTGCGCGTGGACCGGGGGGAGCACGGTGCGGGCGAACAGGCGCGCCGCCGCGATCTTGCCCTGGTAGAAGGGGACGTCCTTCTCCGAGGCGCCGGAGGCCAGCTTCTCCTGGGCCACGGCGGCCTGGCGCAGCAGCAGCCAGCCGAGGATGACGTCGCCCGAGGCCAGCAGCAGGCGGGTGGTGTTCTGGCCGACCAGGTACATGTTGCGGGTGTCCTGCTCGACCGAGCCCAGCTGGGCCAGCATCGCGCCGACGATGGCCTCCAGGTCCCCGGCGGCCGCGGCGAGGAACTCGCGCTCGGCGGCCAGCGACTCGCCGCCGAGGCCGGTGGCGATGGCCTTCTGGATCTGCTCCGAGACCGCGGTCAGGGCCTGGCCCTGGTCCTTGACGATCTTCCGGAAGAAGAAGTCCTGGCCCTGGATCGCGGTGGTGCCCTCGTAGAGGGTGTCGATCTTGGCGTCCCGGATGTACTGCTCGATCGGGTACTCCTGCAGGTAGCCGGAGCCACCGAAGATCTGCAGGGACTGCGCCAGCTGCTCGTACGACTTCTCCGAGCCGTAGCCCTTGACGATCGGCAGCAGCAGGTCGTTGAGGCGCTCGGCGGCGTCGGCGGACTCGCCGCGCGCCTTCAGCAGCTGGATCTCGTCCTGGACGCTGGCGGTGTAGAGCACCAGGGCGCGCATGCCCTCGGCGTACGCCTTCTGGGTGAGCAGCGAGCGGCGCACGTCGGGGTGGTGGGTGATGGTGACGCGGGGGGCGGCCTTGTCGAGGAACTCGGCGAGGTCGGGGCCCTGCACGCGCTCCTTGGCGTACTCCAGGGCGTTGAGGTAGCCGGTGGAGAGGGTGGCGATGGCCTTGGTGCCGACCATCATCCGGGCGAACTCGATGATCCGGAACATCTGGCGGATGCCGTCGTGCTTCTCGCCGAGCAGCCAGCCCTTGGCGGGGTGCTTGGCGCCGAAGGTCATCTCGCAGGTGTTGGAGGCCTTGAGGCCCATCTTGTGCTCGACATTGGTGGCGTAGACGCCGTTGCGCTCGCCGAGCTCGCCGGTCTCCCAGTCGAAGTCGTACTTGGGCACGACGAACAGCGACAGGCCCTTGGTGCCGGGGCCGTGGCCCTCGGGGCGGGCGAGCACCATGTGGATGATGTTCTCGGACATGTCGTGCTCGCCCGAGGTGATGAAGCGCTTGACACCCTCGATGTGCCAGCTGCCGTCGGCCTGCTGGACGGCCTTGGTGCGGCCGGCACCGACGTCCGAGCCCGCGTCGGGCTCGGTGAGGACCATGGTGGATCCCCAGCCCTTCTCGGACATCAGCTGGCCGATCTTGAGCTGCTCCTCGGTGCCCTCCTCGGCGATGACGCCGGCGAACGCCGGGCCGGAGGAGTACATCCAGATGGCGGGGTTGGACCCGAGGATCATCTCGGCGTAGGCCCAGATCAGCGTGTTGGGGGCAACGGTGCCGCCGACG
>Ga0302314_10008826_pt1 | contig 17893 bp, 18 predicted proteins | sample III_Palsa_N2_3_FD_200533 | JGI IMG/M metagenome (GOLD analysis project Ga0302314, IMG submission 200533) | Peat permafrost microbial communities from Stordalen Mire near Abisko, Sweden - III_Palsa_N2_3 | ecosystem: Environmental > Terrestrial > Soil > Palsa > Peat permafrost | place: Sweden...
AGGCGCGCACCGGCACCGGCAAGACGCTCGCCTTCGGCGTCCCGATCCTGCACCGGCTGGTGACCACGCTGGCGGGCGAGCGCGCGGCCAAGCAGCCGGCCGCGCTCGTCATCGTGCCCACGCGCGAACTCGCGATCCAGGTCACCGAGGACATCAAGCGGGCCGGCGCGCAACTGGGCGCGCGCGTGCTCACCGTGTACGGCGGGCGCGCCTACGAGCCGCAGCTCGAGGCCCTCGCGGCCGGCGTCGACGTCGTCGTCGGCACCCCGGGGCGGCTGCTCGACCTCGCCAACCGCAAGAACCTCGACCTCAGCCAGATCCGCGCGCTCGTGCTCGACGAGGCGGACAAGATGCTCGACCTCGGCTTCCTGCCCGACGTCGAGCGACTGCTCAGGCTCACCCCCGACGGCCGCCAGACCATGCTGTTCTCCGCGACGATGCCCGGCGAGGTCGTGACGCTCGCCCGCAGGCACCTGCGGCAGCCGACCAACATCCGCGCCGAGGGGCTCGACGAGTCGGCGCCGCCGCCGCTCACCACCCAGTTCGTCTACCGGACTCATCACCTGGACAAGATCGAGGTCCTCGCGCGGGTTCTGCAGGCCAAGGACCGCGGCCTCGCCATGGTCTTCTGCCAGACCAAGCGCGCCTGCGACCAGGTCTCAATCGCGCTGACCGAGCGCGGCTTCGCCGCCGCGACCGTGCACGGCGACCTCGGCCAGGCCCAGCGCGAGCGCGCGCTGCGCGCCTTCCGCACCGGCAAGGTCGACGTCCTGGTGGCGACCGACGTGGCCGCCCGCGGCATCGACGTGGACGACGTGACGCACGTGATCAACTACGAGTGCCCGGACGACGCGATGGCGTACGTGCACCGGATCGGCCGCACCGGCCGGGCCGGGCGGACCGGCGTCGCGGTGACGTTCGTCGACTGGCGCGACCTGCACCGCTGGAAGCTCATCAGCGAGGGGCTCGGCCTCGGCCAGCCCGAGCCGGCCGAGACCTACTCGACGTCCGAGCACCTGCTCACCGACCTGTCGATCCCGCCGGGCGTCACCGGCACCCTCCCCCGCGAGCTCCGCGGCGCCAGGGCGGGACTCGCCGCCGAGGTGGAAGAGGACCTCGGCGAGACCGGAAAAACCCGGTCGAAGGCGGCGCCGGCCCCGCGTCCCCGCAACCGCTCGCGGAACAGGAAGTCCGGCGACGACGGGCCCTCCCGCAGCGGCGGCGCCCAGGAGGCGACGACGGCCAAGGCGTCCGACGACGCCGCGGCCGGGACCGCCACGCCCCGCCCGCGCAGGCGTCGCACCCGCGGCGGCCGCGAACTGGGTCATGAGGCGGCCGCAGAGTCCTAAGATGTCCACCCCCACCTCCCTTGAACTGCCAGAAGGGACGCGGCGCACGACCGTGGAGACCGCGCGCGGCAGCTTCGCCGCGCTCGACGCCATGCCCGCCGCCGGTCCCTGCGAGCTCGGGTCCGCCCTGCTCGTCCCCGGGTACACCGGAAGCAAGGAAGACTTCATCGCGATCCTGGGTCAGCTCGCCGCCGCGGGCCGCCGGGTAGTCGCGATCGACCTGCGCGGCCAGTACCAGACCGACGGCGCCGACGACCCCGGCTGCTACGACCTGGCCGAGCTCGGGGCCGACGTCACCGCGGTGGCCGACGCGACCGAGGCGTCGCACCTGCTCGGGCACTCCTTCGGCGGCCTGGTGGCGCGGGCGGCCGTCCTCGACGGTTACTCCCCTGTCTCGCTGACCCTGCTCAGCTCGGGCTCGGCGGCGCTGCCGGGCGCTCGCGCCGAGGAACTGCACCGGCTGCTGAACTACCTCGACGGCACGCCGGCGGCGGATCTCAAGGGCAAGGTCGCGGAGCTCTGGTACGGCTCGCTGAAGCGCGAGGCGGTGAAGGCCGGGGTTGCCGCGCCGGTGGTGGCGTTCCTGCAGGAGCGCATGCTCGCCAACAATCCGACCGGCCTGGTCGCGATGGCCGACCAGCTGCTGAAGGCCGAGGACAGGACCGAGGACCTCGCCGCCCGGTCGATCCCCACGTTCGTCCTCTACGGCGAGGACGACAACGCCTGGCCCACCACCGAGCAGCGAGACATGGCGACCCGGCTGAACGCGGAGCGCACCTGCATCCCGGCCGCCGCGCACAACCCGAACGTCGAGGCCCCGGCCACCACCGCGCACGCCCTGACCACGTTCTGGAACGCCGCCGAGCGCTAGCGCGGCAGGCGCCGCGGGCGAAGTCCTACAGGTCGGCCAGGGCGTCCCAGGGGCGGTGCGGCGCGGCCGCCTGCTGGCCTTCTGGGCAGGATCGCTGGTAGTCGCACCAACCGCAGCGCGACGACGGCCTCGGCGGGAACACCTCGTCATAGGCGGCCGCGGGAAGCTTCGCGCGCATCCGCTCATCGGCCTCGGCGCACTCCTCGGCCACCTGCTCGGCCCGCCCCAGGTGCCGCCGCAGGGTCTCGTCGGTGTGCGTCCAGGTGAGCACCTGGCCGCTCGGCAGGTGATGCAGCTCAACCTGCCGGCAGTCGCGGTGCAGGGTGCGCGAGGCGGCGACCGCGTACAGCGCGAGCGCGAGCGAACTGCGGGCGTCGTCGACCGAGAGCAGGTGGCGGCCGGTCTTGTAGTCGACCACGACGAGCTCGGTGCCGTCCGCGCCGTCCGCGCGCGGCCGGGCGTCGAGACGGTCGATCCGGCCGGAGACGGCGATCACCTCGGTGCGCGTCGCCACCGTCCGCTCCACCCCGACCGGCTCGTCGGCCGGGTCGAGGCCGGCGACGTAGAGCTCCACCAGCCCGCGGGCCCAGTCCCGGTACTGCGCCGACTGCGCGCTGGTCGCGAAGCCCTCGCTGATCCAGCCCTGGGTGACGAGCCCGCCCGCGGCCTCCACCGTCCGCCTCGGCAGCGGCAGCCGCCACCAGCCGGCCAGCGCGTTGTGCACGCTCGCGCCGACGCTGTTGTGCGCCCAGGGCGGCCCCTTCGGCACCACCGGCCGGTCGAGGTAGCTCATCCGGTACCGGCGCGGGCAGTCCATCCAGGTGGCCAGCCGGGTCGGGGTGCACGAGTAGAGGCGCCTCGGCATGCCCTCGAAGCCGAGCTGCTCCACTACAGATCCGTGATCGTCGGCCCGGCCGTCACCCAGCCGTCGAACCGCTTGGCGGCGTCGGCGATCGTGGTCTCCTCACCGTGGCCGGCCAGCACCCTGGTCTCCGGCGGGAGGTCGAGCAGGCGCTCGCCGATCGCGGTGAGCTGGCCCGCGAAGTCGGGGTAGTCCCCCTCGTGGGGGACGGGCCCGACCGCCGCGAGCGTGTCGCCGGTGAACACGAGGTCGAGATCCTCGCAGTACAGGCTCACCGAGCCGGGCGTGTGGCCGGGCGTGTGGATGACCTCGAGGGCCACGTCGGCCACCTCGAACCGGCCGCCGTGCGCCATCTCGATCTCCGGCTGGACGTCGGCGTGGGACATCCGCCAGAACAGCCGGTCGGAGCGGTGCAGCGCCACCGGCGCCTCGTCCCGCTCGGCCACCTCGACCGCCGCCGCCACGTGCCGTTCGTGCCCGTGGGTGCAGATCACGGCGACGATCTCGCGGTCCCCGACCTGCTCGAACACGGCTTCGGCGTCATCGCCGGGATCGATGACGATCACCTCGTCGTCGTCCCCGATCAGCCAGCCGTTGCATTCCGCGCCGATCGCGGCCACGTCCTGCTCCGCAATCTGCGGTGACCACATTCGCTCTACCCGAGCGTCCACGACCGCACCTCCGCACCGAGCGCCCGAGTCAGGCGCCGACCCATAATGCCCGGGGCCACTCTATTACCTGGATTACCCCAATTATTTGGCTTGGGCGGCGAAGGCCAGGGCGGATTCGGCTACCAGCTGGACGGCGATGGCGGACAGCAGCAGGCCGGCGATCCTGGTCAGGAGCTCCACCCCGTTGTCGGTGAGAACGCGGTGGATGACCTCGGCGAATCGCATCGACAGCCACGCCGCCACCGCGACCCCGGCGATCGCGAGGGCGAGCGCGACCACGTTGAGCGGGTGGTGAATGCGCTGCACGTAGAGCATCGTGGCCACGATCGCGCCCGGTCCGGCCAGCAGCGGCGTGCCCAGCGGGACGAACGCGACGTTGGTCTTCGCCCGCTCGCTTGAGGTCGGCTCCTCGGTCTTGCCGGTCAGCAGCTGCAGCGAGACGAGCAGCAGGAGCAGGCCGCCCGCGCCCTCGAGGGCGGCCAGCTGCACCTGCGTGTAGTTCAGGATCACGCGGCCGAACAGCGCGAACGCCACGATCACGCTGAACGCCACCACCGCCGCCTGCCAGGCCAGCCGCCGCCTGGTCCGGACCGACCGGCCCCGGGTGAGGCCGAGGAACAGCGGCACGATGCCAGGCGGGTCGATGATCACGAAGAGCGTGACGAACGCCTGCAGGAAGAACGTCATGGCCGCGGCCCGGCCAGGGCGAGCAGGAGCTCGTACTCTTCGGCCGGCGTCGTCGCCAGGCCGAGGCCGTGGTTGTTGAAGGACCCGTGGTCGTCGCTGCCGCCGGTGGCGATCAGGCCCAGTGACTGCGCCAGCGCCGACAGCCGGGCGCGTTCCTCGTCGTCGTGGTCGGGGTGGAACACCTCGATGCCGCACAGCCCGGCGTGGGCGAGCGCCGCGATGACCTCATCGGATATCTCGTACCCGGGCGAGCGCGGGTGGGCGAGCACCGGGACGCCGCCGGCCGACCTGACCAGGGCGATGCCGCGGGGCAGTTCGACCGCGTAGCGGTCGACGAAGGCGCGCCCGCCGTCGGCGATCCAGTCGGCCGTGAACGCGTCGGCCGGCGTCTCGACCGCGCCCGCCGCCGCCAGCGCGCGGGCGATGTGCGGGCGGCCGACGACGGCGCCGTCCGCGATCGCCGCCACCTGGTCCCAGCTGACGTCGGCGCCGAGCTCGCGCACCTTGGCGACCATTGCCTTCGCGCGGTAGGTGCGGTCGTCGCGGATCTGCGCCGTCTCGGCCGCCAGTTCGGCGTTGTCGGGATCGAACAGGTAGCCGAGCAGATGGGCGCTGCGGCCGTCGAACTGGCACGAGAGCTCCATGCCCGGGACCAGGGTCAGGTCATCTCCGGCCGCGTCGCGGGCGGCGGCGATCCCGGCCTGCGTGTCGTGGTCGGTCAGCGCCATGACGTCGAGGCCGGCCGCGCGGGCGCGCCTGACCACCTCGGCCGGGTCGTCGGTGCCGTCCGAGGCGTTGCTATGAACATGCAGGTCGATGCGCACGGCCGCAATCGTATCGGTCGGACACGCCTTCCCTAGGCCGGCAGCCGGGTGCAGAGGGCGCCGAACGGGAGGTCCAGGTCCTGCTCGGGGTCGCGCAGGTCGCGCAGCGCCAGCGGCTCGACCAGGAGCGCGCCCGCGGTGTCGGGCCAGAGCACGAGCCAGACCCAGCTCGCGGCCACCTCGCCGACGAACACGGCCTTACCGTCCGACTCCACCACCCACAGCGGCGCGTCGTGGTTGGCGACCCGGATGGTGGCGTGCGGCGCCCGGCGGGCGAACCCGTCGCCCGGGTCGGGGCCGGGCAGCCCGGCCAGGCCGGCCCCGAGGCCGACGCCCGGCTCCTCGGCGACGATGAGCAGGTCGGCCGGGCCGCCGAGCGGATTGGGGCCGGACAGCGCCACCGCCGAGGCGCGGGCGCCGGTGCGCTCGTCCCCGGCGCCGGTGAACCCGCTGACCAGCCAGCCGGCCGGCAGCGGCCAGGGCAGCCAGACCGGCACCGTGGTGTGGCGGGCGAGCAGCTGCAGGCCATCGCGCGACGGCAGCCGCGCCAGCGCGAGCGGCGCGATCTCGCCGTGCAGGTCGCAGCACCATGCGCTGGTCCACACCGTTGGGGCGTGCGCAAGGCTTCGGCAACGCGGGCATACCGCTCTGTCCATCACGCTGCGTACATCTCTACCCAACAGAGTGTGACTGCACACATCGGCGCGACCGACCGTGCAGCCGACGGCGCAGCCGCTAGCTCGGCCTCGGCAGGCCCGCCGCCTCGCCCTTCGCCGCGACCGCGAGCGCCATCTTCCGCGATGCCTCGTCGATCATCTCGCCGTCGAGCATGACCGCGCCGCGCCGGTCTACCTCGGTCGCCTGCCGGTAGGCGTCAAGGATGCTGAGCGCGCGCTCGTAGTCGGCCGGCGACGGGGTGAACACCTCGTTGACGACATCGACCTGGGCCGGGTGCAGCACCCACTTGCCGTCGAAGCCGAGCGCGGCGACGCTGGTCGCCGCCGCGCGCAGGCCGTCCGCGTCCCCGATCTTGGCGTACGGGCCGTCGATCGCCTGCAGGCCGTTGGCCTTGGCGGCGACCAGCATCCGCATCAACGGGTAGTGGTGGGCGTCGAACGCGTACCCCTCCGGCTGGCCGCCCACGGTGAGCGAGCGCATCCCGATCGACGCCATGAAGTCGGCCGGGCCGAACACGAGCGAGACCAGCCGCCCCGACGAGGCCGCGATCGCCTCGACCGCGGCGAGCCCCGACGCGTCCTCGATCTGGGCCTCGATCCTGACGGTTCCGGCTGGCAGCCCGGCCGCCTGCTCGACCTGGCCGAGCAGCACATCGAGCCAGACGACGGCGGCAGGCGAGCTGACCTTGGGCAGCACCAGCGCGTCGACCGCGCCGGGGGCGGCCCCGACCACCGCGATCACGTCCTGGTAGGCCCACGGCGTGGTCGCGCCGTTGACCCGGACCGCGACCAGCTTCCGGCCGAACCCGCCCGCCTGCAGCGCCGCGACCGCGAGGTCGCGCGCGGCCGGCTTGGCGGCCGGGGCGACGGAGTCCTCCAGGTCGAGCATCACCTCGTCGACGGCCAGGTCCCGCGCCTTGGCCAGGAACCGCTCGCTGCTTGCGGGGACCGACATGCAGGTCCGGCGGGGTCGGTAGGCGATTTCTAGGGCTGCCTGGTCGTGGTCCACCTGCGCACGATATCGCGGTGGGTGCGGGAATTGAGGGGCGGGAGTCAGCCGGGACCGTTCGGGATGATCGATGTGCGTCTTTGACTTTTTGATGTCCGGCAGTTGAGGAGCAGGTGAACGTTTGAGCTCAGCACCGTCTCCGGCGGACATCACCGCCCAAACGGTGCCTATCGTTTGTGACCATGGGCACCAGACCCCTGCGCGTCGCCGCGCAGTTCGCCGCTGCGGGCGCGGCGCTCGCGGCGAGCCTCGCCGCTTGCAGTTCCGGCACTTCCGGCGGCGCCCAGCCGGCCAACGAGATCACGGTCAGCAGCAGCGAGTGCGGCGGCGCCTGGCACGTGCCCGGGCCCGGCTGGTACACGTTCGAGATCAATAACCAGGGCACCACCGGCGCCGAGATCGACCTGGTCGACCCGGCCAACGGCGCGATCTACGCCGAGGTCGAGAACACCGGCCCCGCGACCATCACCCCGATGCGGCTGGACGTCGGCTCGGGCAGGTACGCGTTCCTGTGCTCGTTCGCCGACTACGATCCGCAGCAGGGGACCGTGGTGACCGTCCCCGGGCACACGGCCGGCACGCCCGCCATCGCGCCGATCACCTACAACGACCTCATCCCGCTGGCCAAGAGGTACGTGACCGAGGAAGAGGCCGCCATCAAGGTGATGGCGACGGAGACGGCGACGCTCGCCGCCGCGGTCGGCGGCGGGGACCTCGCGACCGCGCGCCGCGACTGGCTGACGGCGCATCTGCAGTACGAGTCGCTGGGCGACGCCTACGGCGCGTTCGGGACCTTCGACACCGAGATCGACGGCCGGGCGGACGCGGTCGGGGTGAGCAGCCCGCAGTGGACCGGCTTCTTCCGGCTGGAGTACGGGCTGTGGCACGGGCAGTCGCTGAAGTCGCTGGCGCCGGTGGCCGACACGCTCAACCGCGACGTCGACCAGCTCGTCACCTGGTGGCCGACGCAGGAGGTCACGCTGTCCGACCTCGGGCGCCGCGCCCACGAGGTCATCGAGAACGCGCTCGAGTTCCAGCTCACCTCCCGCGACGACTACGGCAGCGGCACCACCCTCGCGAGCACGGTCGCCGCCATCAAGGCCAGCCAGGTGCTGCTCGCCCTGCTGCACCCGCTGCTCGCGCCCAGGTACCCGGGGCTGCCCGCGGTCTACTCGGGGCTTGACCAGCTGCAGTCGCTGCTGGAGAAGGAACAGCGGCCGAACGGATGGTGGGTTCCGGAATCGGCCCTTTCCGTCTCGCAGCGGCAGGCGATCGACGCCGCGTGCGGGCAGGTGCTGCAGGAACTCGCGCCCATCGCGGCAATCACCGAGCCGAGGAACACCCTCAATGCCTTCTGACTCGACCGAATCGACCGAATCGACCGAATCGCCTGGCTCGCCGCCGGCCGCGCCCGCCCGGAGATCGTTTCTGCGCGGCCTCGCGGGGGGCGTCGCGGGCGGCGTGATCGTCGGCGGCGCGGCCGGCGCGGCCGCCGGGTACGCCTACCGCGGGGTCCCGGCCGACCCGGCCGCGGCCGCTGACCAGGCCTCGGTCGACGGGGTGGTTCCGGCGGTCCCCTTCCATGGGAAGTACCAGGCGGGCATCCTGCCGTCGCCGTCGCGCGCCACCATGGTGGTGTCGTTCAACGCGACCGCGCAGAGCAAGGCCGACCTGGTTGACCTATTCCAGACCGTGACCGACCGCGCCCGGTTCCTGACCGCGGGCGGCATTCCGCCGGTGGTCGGGATCAACGGGCCGCCGTCGGACTCGGGCGTGCTCGGGCCGACGGTGGTGCCGGACGGGCTCACGGTGACGTTCGGGGTCGGCTCGACTCTCTTTGACGACAGGTACGGGCTCGCGTCGGCGCAGCCCAAGGGCCTGGTCCCGATGACGTCGTTCCCCAACGACGACCTCGACCAGGCGCAGTGCGGCGGCGACCTGATCCTCCAGCTCAGCGCCGGGAACGCCGATACCGTGCTGCACGCGCTGCGGGACATCGCCAAGAACACCCGCGGCGGCATGCAGGCGAACTGGCGGATCGACGGGTTCGCCTCGCCCGCCCGGCCGGCCGGCACCGTGCCCCGCAACATGCTCGGGTTCATGGACGGCATCGCGAACCCGGCGGTGACCTCCAGGAAGGCGATGGACTCGCTGGTCTGGGTGGAGCCGGGCGCGGCCGGCGAGCCGGCCTGGGCCGCGAACGGCAGCTACCTCGTGGTCCGGCTGATCAGGATGTTCGTCGAATTCTGGGACCGGGTGGACGTGGGCGAGCAGGAGACGATAATCGGGCGGCGGCGGGCCAGCGGCTTCCCGCTCGACGGCGCGTCCCTGTATGCGACGCCGAATTACGCGGCCGACCCGACCGGCGACATCGTCCCGCTGACGGCGCACATCCGGCTGGCCAACCCGCGCACCGCGCAGAGCGCGCCGAGCCAGATTCTCCGCCGGGCCTACAACTACGACCGCGGCCTCGACCAGGCCGGCGACCTCGACATGGGGCTCATCTTCACCTGCTTCCAGCAGGACATCCAGCGCCAGTTCGTCGCGGTGCAGAACCGGCTGATCGGCGAGCCGCTGGTCGACTACATCAGCCCGTTCGGCGGCGGTTACTTCCTCGCGCTGCCCGGTGTGACCGGGCCGAGCGACTACTACGGCCGGGCGATGCTGGCGTGACCACACTAATTGTTGACCTTGCGTTTGCCTGCGCGTCAGATTGCCCGCGTTGGCACGTAAAACAACTATGAAACGGTCTGGGACGGGGTTGCGCCCGAGCGCTCCCTGGCGGGGGCCTTGCCATGGCGCCTGCCGACGAAGTCAAGCGGAATCTCAGGAGGCTGAGAATGGGCACTAGCCCACTAGCCAAGGGCAGGCGGAGGCGGCTCCGGCCCTACCTCGCCGTTGCGGCTGCGGTCGCCCTTGGCGCCGGCGCGGCGGCGGGTGCCACTGCGGCGAGCGCGAGCACGGCTTCGGCGAAGGTGAACTTCGCCGAGTACCACACCCCCGCGAAGGTCTCTCCGTCGCTGTACCGCGACAACAAGACGGCGACCCCGATCAAGCACGTCGTGGTGATCTTCGACGAGAACGAGTCGTTCGACCACTACTTCGGCACCTACCCGTACGCGGCGAACACGGACGGCACCACGTTCACCGCCAAGAAGGGCACGCCGACCGTCAACGGCCTCTACTCGAAGATCACCAAGAGCGGCCCGATCGGCCCGCTGCTGACGGACAACCCGAACGAGTACAACCCGCAGCGGCTGACCCACTCCGAGGCGCTCACCTCCGACCAGAATCACGGCTACACGCCGGAGGAAGAGGCCGAGGACAACGGGAAGATGGACATGTTCGTCCAGGACACCGAGTCTTCGACCCCGACCAACGGCTGCGGCGTCGAGTACTGCCCTCCCGGCGTCGTCATGGACTACTTCGACGGCAACACCGTGTCCGCGCTGTGGAACTACGCTCAGGACTACTCGATGAGCGAGAACGACTGGGACACCAGCTTCGGACCGTCCTCTCCCGGCGCGATCAACGTGACCTCGGGTAACACCAGCGGGGCGGAGGCGCTCAACCCGGCCTGGGACGCGACCAACGCCGGCCAGCCGACGACCTCAAGCGACATCGTCGACGTCAGCTCGAAGTCCGGCCTGGGCACGCTGTACAGCGACGAGGACCCGTACTACGACGACTGCTCCGACGGCAACCACACCACCGACGGCGCCCTGGCCGCGCTGACCGGCGAGAACATCGGCAACCTGCTGAACGCCAAGAACGTCTCCTGGGGCTGGTTCGAGGGCGGCTTCGCGCCGACCGGCACATCCGACGCGCCCGGCACCACCCAGTCGCTGCCGGTCTGCGGCTCCGCGCACGCCAACATCGGCGGCGCCTCGACCGCCGACTACGTGCCGCACCACAACCCGTTCGAGTACTACGCCTCGACCGCGAACCCGGCTCACCTCGCGCCGAGCTCGCTGTCCGAGATCGGCTACACCGACCAGGCCAACCACCAGTACGACATCTCGGACTTCTCCGACGCCCTTGACGGCACCGGCGGCGCCAAGCTGCCCGCCGTCAGCTACCTGAAGGCCCCCGCCTACGAGGACGGTCACCCGGGTTACTCTGACCCCCTCGACGAGCAGACCTTCCTGGTCAACACCATCAACTCGATCGAGCAGTCGAAGTACTGGCCGTCGACCGCGATCGTCATCACCTACGACGACTCGGACGGCTGGTACGACCACCAGGCGCCGACCATCATCAACGGGTCCAGCGACGCCAACACCAGCTCGACCAACTCCGCGCAGGTCGACACCGCCCTGTGCACCGAGGTCGCGGTGACGGTCGGCACCGCCAACGGCCGCTGCGGCTACAGCCAGCGGCTGCCGATGGTGGTCATCTCGCCCTACACCCGGGAGAACTACGTCAGCGACAACCTGACCGACACCGCCTCGGTGGTGAAGTTCATCGAGGACAACTGGCTGCACGGCGAGAGCATCCCGGGCTCGTTCGACAAGAGCTCGGGCAGCCTGTACGCCAAGGGCGGCCTGCTTGACTTCAACGTCGCCCCGCATTTCCAGCCGGTCATCCTTAACCCGACAACCGGCGCCGTGGCCAGCGGCGGCAATTCGTAGGACGCACCTCCCTGGGCTCCTGCCCTCCCGGCGGCTGGCGTGGCCGCCGGGAGGGCAGGAGCCCGTCGCGTTAGCGGCCGCATAACATGAGGGCATGAGCTCCCCGCTGCCCACCCCCGAGCAGGTGACGACCGCGCTCGGCGGAGTCAACGACCCCGAGATCGGGCGCCCGATCACCGAACTCGGCATGGTCAAGTCCGTCTCCGTCGGCCCCGACGGCCTCGTCGACGTCGGCATCTACCTGACCGTGGCCGGCTGCCCGATGCGCGAGGCGATCACCTCCCGGGTCACCACCGCCGTGGCGGCCCTGCCCGGCGTGACCGGCGTCCGGGTCGACCTCGACGTGATGTCCGAGGAGCAGCGCCAGGCGATGCAGACCCACCTGCGCGGCGGCAAGGCCGAGCCGGTGATCCCGTTCGCCCAGCCGAGCTCGCTGACCCGCGTCTACGCGGTGGTGAGCGGCAAGGGCGGCGTCGGCAAGTCCTCGGTCACGGTCAACCTGGCGGCGTCGCTCGCGGCCTCGGGGTACAAGGTCGGCCTGATCGACGCCGACGTCTACGGGCACTCGGTGCCGCGGATGCTCGGCGTCACCGGGCTTCCCACCAAGGTCGAGAAGATGATCATGCCTCCGTCGTCACACGACGTGAAGGTGATCTCCATGGCGATGTTCAAGCCGCCGGGCAACCTGCCGATCGTGTGGCGCGGGCCGATGCTGGGCAAGGCGATGCAGCAGTTCCTGGCCGACGTGTACTGGGGCGACCTCGACTACCTGCTGCTCGACCTGCCGCCGGGAACCGGCGACGTGGCGATCTCGCTCGCGCAGATGCTGCCCAACGCCGAGCTGCTGGTGGTGACCACCCCGCAGATCGCCGCGGCCGAGGTCGCCGAGCGGGCGGGCTCGATCGTCGCCCAGACCAAGCAGCGGATCGTCGGCGTGATCGAGAACATGTCGTACCTGCTCTGCCCGCACTGCGGTGAGCAGATGGACGTCTTCGGCTCCGGCGGGGGCGAGACGGTCGCGGAGGCGCTCACCACGCTCACCGGGGCCCCGGTGCCGCTGCTCGGCCAGGTGCCGCTGGACGTCAGGCTCCGCGAGGGCGGGGACAACGGCACGCCGCTGGTTCTCGCCGACCCGTCCGCGCCGGCCGCGCTCCAGCTGACCAAGGTCGCCGAGTCGCTGGCGAGCAAGGGCCGGGGCCTGGCCGGCCGGATGCTGAGCCTCAGCCCGAATTAAGCGAGGCCGTCCGGCACCGTCCGGTGGCGCAGCGTCAGATGGCGCAGCGTCAGGTGGCCTCGAAGTCGAACGGCGGCTCTTCGCCGTCCCTGATCACGGTCCTGGCGCCGTTGCCGTTGCCATTGCCGTTCGGCTGGCCGGTGGCCGTGGCCGCAGCCGTCACCGGCTCGGTGGAGATGTCGGTGGTGGCCTTGAACTGGTCGAACAGCGCCTGCTGCTCGGCCTCGTCGAAGAGGTGCTTGCGCACGAACGTCTTCGGGTTCAGATCCTGAAAGTCAAAGTCCTGGAACTCGGGACCCAGCCCGTCTCGCAGGTCCGCCTTGGCTCCCTCGGCGATCCTCCGCAGGTCGCGCAGCATCCGACCGGCCTGAGAGGCAACCTTGGGCAGCTCGTTGGGACCGAACACGATAAGCGCGATGACAGCCAAGACCAAGATCTTGGTTATCGATAGGTCGAACACTCAGCTCTCCGTCGGACGGGGATACTCACACCCACTCTAGACCGTCAGGCGAACGGATCAACCAGGTGAGCCAGCCTGTCGAAGCCGCGCCCGAGCCGGTCCACCAGGCCGGGCTGCCCACCGCCGGGCAGCGCGGCGACGGCCTCGGCGACCGTCTGCGGCGGGGCATCCGCGATCATGGTGTAAACCTCGCCCCGCCCGGCCCACGTGACCGAATGACCGCTCACATAGACGCGGATGCCATCCAGGCTCAGCGGTTCCCAGCCGGCCATCGACGCGGCCAGCGTGCCCCGTTGGACGAAGAGCGAGATGACCGACAACCCATCGGAGTACTCAAGGTCCGTCACCCGGCCCGTCCCGGTCCCGCTCCACGCCGCCGCGTACAGGGGCAGGCCGGCCAGCAGGGTGCCCGGCAGCCGGACGCCCCGCTTGGCCAGCGAGGCGACCACCGTGACGGGGGAGCCCGCCCCGACCCAGGCCGCCGCGGACGAAGACGCCAGCGCGGGGGCTTCGGTTGTCGCGGCGGTCGGGTGCTCGGTCAGCGGGCCGAACCGGATCTGGGTGAACAGCTCATCGCTGACCAGCCGGTCGGCCGTGTCGAAGTCCTGGCGCCGCAGCGGCACCAGGGTCCGCGTGTCCAGCCAGAACCGCGCGGCCAGGGAGCCGTCGAACCGGTACACGTCGACGATCCTCGCGGGCACGCCGCTGGCGGTGCCCGCGCCGCGGTACGCGGCGACGTAGTGCTTGCCCAGCAGGGTCACCTGGGCGCTGGTGACGCCGAAGACCCCGGCGGGCGAGCGGCCCCCCGTGTCGTAGGAGACGACCGGCGTCGCGCCGCTCGGCGTCCGGATCAGGGTCAGCCCGCCGCCCTGGTGCCAGACCTGGGAGACGACGGTCACCGTGCCGTCCACCCCCGACTGGCTGGTCACCTCGACGCCCTGATAGGTAGTTGCCTGGCCGGCCGCGGCGGCCCGCACGAGCAGGCCCATCGCGTACGACTGCTGGCTGGCGGCCACGTCGCTGAAGACCGTCACCGGCGAGCCCGACGTCCGCTGGACCCCGGCCACCGAGTTCCGCACCGGCAGGTTGGTGCCGGCCGGCGCCATCGGGAGCGGGCCGACGGCGGCCTCGTCGGCGAGCGCGGTCGCCGAGACCGGCTCGGTCCCCGTCACCGCGTGCTCGTGCCCGACAATCGCGAACACGGCCAGGACGCCGGGGATGGTAACCGTCACCACGGCGCTGACCAGCAGTCCGAGGCGGCGCCTCACGGCCTGGCCGCCTCCGCTGAGGGCCGCAGCGACGCCCTGACCGAGGTCCGCTTCGACGCCTTGGGCGGGGCCGGCAACCGCGTGCTCGACGGGTCCGCGAAGGGGACGTCGCCCGAGGTGATCGCGTGCTGCATGTCGAACACCTCAAGCTGGGGCGTGATCTGCGGCTCGTTACTGCCGGAAGACGAGCCGCCCATGCCGAAGGCGGCCGCGCCGACCCCGACCACCACGATCGACATCGCGCTCCACATCACGTAGCGGCCGCGCCGCCGCCGCGCCCGCCGACCCGGCTGCCGCTGCAGCGGCCGAGCCGTGACCGGGCCGCTCTGCAGGGTCATCGCGAGCAGCCGCCTGGTCACCGCGTCGTCGGCCGCGTCGAACTCGCACAGGTTCCTGAGCTCGCGCTTGAGCCGTCGCAGCTGCGCGGCCTCGGTCCGGCAGACGTCGCACCCGGCCAGGTGGGCGTTGGCCCGGTCAAGCTCCGCCCCGGCCAGCTCGCCGTCAATGAGGGCGGAGATCAGCGTTCCCAGATGGCTCATCGCTCCCGCACCCGCCGTTCCCGGTGCGCGAGGGCGGCCCGCAGCTGCGCGCGGCCGCGGTGGATGCGGCTGCGCACCGTGCCGAGCTTCACGCCCATCGTGGCCGCGATCTCCTCGTAGGAGAACCCCTCGATGTCGCACAGCACCACCGCCGCCCGGTAATCGGGCGGCAGCGCCTGCAGCGCCGCCTGGATGTCCCCGTCGAGGTGGCTGTCATCCCAGGCCTGGGCGGGCGATGCCTCGCTGCCGGGGAGCCGCTGGGCGACCTCGTCGCCGAGGCCCTCGAACCTGATCCGCTGCCGCCGCCGGGCGCCGTCGAGGAACAGGTTGGTGGTGATCCGGTGCAGCCAGCCCTCGAAGGTGCCAGGGGTGTAGCTGGCGAGCGAGCGGAAGACGCGGACGAAGACCTCCTGCGTCAGGTCCTCGGCGTCATGCTGGTTGCCGGTGAGCCGGTAGGCGAGGCGGTAGACCCGGCCCGAATGAGCGCGCACGATCTCGTCCCAGCTGGGTGCCACCCACTGGGCCTGCTCGGGGTCGCGATCATCTTGTCCGATGATCGCCGGTTCTGTCACAAGAAAGAGGCTCTCGCTCATCGACTAGCTAACGGTCCCCACTAGCATAAGGTTCCACCGGCCAGCGGCATAAGGTTCCACGGACCAGCCAAATTGGCTAGGCTCACCGGTTGAGAAAGCTTCTCGAAGGGGGCCAGTCATCGACTACGACGAGGCGGCTCAGGTGGTTGAGGACGAACCGCTGCTGACCGCTCGAGCCAACGCCGCCGATCTCGGCGGGACGGTGCCGGTTGCGCCCGCCGCCGGGGCCGCGCTGCGGTTCCTCACGGCCGCGATCGGCGCCCGCGCGGTGGTCGAGATCGGCACCGGCTGCGGCAGTTCAGGCATCTGGCTGCTGCGCGGCATGCGCCCTGGCGCGGTGCTCACCAGCGTCGACACCGAGCCGGAGTACCACCGGCTGGCGCGCAAGTCGTTCGCGCAGGCCGGCTTCGCGACGAATCAGGCCCGCCTGATCCTCGGCCGCGCCCTCGACGTGCTCCCGCGGCTCTCCGACGGGGCCTACGACCTGGTGTTCTGCGACGCCGACCAGGCTCACTACCCGGACTACCTGACCGCCGGGCTGCGGCTGCTCCGCGTCGGCGGCATCGTCGTCTTCAACGACGCGCTGCCGCCGAGCGCGGGGCCGGCCGAGGACGGCGCGAGCGAGCTGGCCGATATGGTCACGGCCGACGAGCGGCTGGTTCCGCTGCTGCTGCCCATCGCGGGCGGCATGCTCGCCGCAATCAAAAGATAAAACCGGTCATCAGGAACGGGCGCGGGGCTTCGCATCGGCGGCCCCGCGCTTCCAGGCGGCGGCGCGGCCGATGACGCAGGCCTAGCCGACCACCTCCTGCAGTGCGGCGCCAAGCTTCGCGGCCTCGTCGGCGGACAGCTCGACAACGAGCCTGCCGCCGCCCTCAAGCGGGACGCGCATCACGATGCCACGGCCCTCCTTGGTCACCTCGAGCGGGCCATCGCCCGTCCGCGGCTTCATCGCCGCCATGCTGCATCCCCTTCCTTAAACACACACGTCAAGCGAACCGCGGCCGGCCAGACCCCGCCCGCGATGCACCGGCCAACAACAACCGTGTCGATCCGTCGCCCTATTATCCCGTGTTCGGACGCAGAATGGTAATGATCAGCTACGCGCGCCGCCCGGGAACTCGGAACCTGTACTTTCCGCCACCGCCCGGCGACGCGCATCCGGTGGGCTCAGTTGCCGGGAGCTGCTGGCAGCGGTGCGCTGGGCGAGGCGGGAACCGCCTGTCCGATTTTGTGCGCGATGACGATGAGCACCGCGACCAGCACGATGAACAGGGCCCCGCCGACGTAGCCGAGGATGAGACCCGCGAGGGCCAGGCCGCCGCCCTGCTCGCCGGTCCGCCGGATCTGCCCACGCGCGATGTGACCGCAGATGATCGCGGGAATGAAGCTGAGCCCGATGACGAACGTGCCGACGCCGCAGACAAGCGAGGCGATCGCCAGCCCATTGGTCGGCGGCGCGGGCGGATAGGGCGGGTACGGCGCCCGATAGGGCGGATAAGGCTGTTGCGGCCCGTAGCCCTGCTGTTCAGGCGGAGGCGAGTAAGCCACGGTCCAGCCACCTTCTCCCTAGTCCGTCATTGTGACGCACTTTACACCCGCCGCACAGCCACCACCGCGAGCGGAAGCCCGCAGCTTCTTATCACTTCTGACCACTCCCACTGCCTTCTTATCGGTTCCGACCACTTCTCTGCCCGATTTGTCCGATTCGAGTGGTTAAAACTGATAACAAGCTGTCCAAGCGAAACCCCGCACCGAACGCCTAGGGCAGGAGGGCATGGAGAGAGTGGAGGTGCTGGAGCCCGACACGCTGGAAGGGGCCCTCAGAAGATACAAAAACCGGTGAACAGACCCGAAAGGCCTGTTCACCGGTATAGGGGGAATTAGGCGACCAAACTTCGCCTAATTCATCTCCAACAACGCTCAGAATCCGCTGGGCCCTGAGCGCTCTTGGAGATGCAGGGAATCGAACCCTGGTCCTTCGAGACCTTTCCTGTTCTTCTCCGAGCGCAGCCTGCTTTGTTTTTCTCAGCCCCGGCGATCACGCAGGCAAGACGCCGACGGGCTCAGTCACTGTTTGATTTCCTAGCCTGCCCCGTGACCGGGCTGGCTAGTTTAGCCTTCTAGCTGATGCCAGGATCCGGGCCGAAGGCACTCCCGGGCTGACAGTCCTTTCAGTCTCGCTTAGGCAGCGAGAGCGAAAGTGGCGCGAGGCGCC
>Ga0302314_10008827_pt1 | contig 17893 bp, 20 predicted proteins | sample III_Palsa_N2_3_FD_200533 | JGI IMG/M metagenome (GOLD analysis project Ga0302314, IMG submission 200533) | Peat permafrost microbial communities from Stordalen Mire near Abisko, Sweden - III_Palsa_N2_3 | ecosystem: Environmental > Terrestrial > Soil > Palsa > Peat permafrost | place: Sweden...
CAGCGTCCGCAGCTGCGGGCCCGGCTCGATGCCGAGCTCGCCGACGAGGACGCGGCGGGCGGCGGCGAACGCGTTCAGCGCCTCGGCCTGCCGCCCCGACCGGTACAGCGCCAGCATCAGCTGGCCGACGAAGCGCTCCCGCAGCGGATGCTCCCGCACCAGCTCCACCAGCTGCTGCGCCGCCTCGGCGTGGCGGCCGAGCGCCAGGATCACCTCGAGGCGCTCCTCGATCGCGGTCAGCCGTTGCTCGCCAAGCCCGGCCCGGACGATCTGCGCGCAGGGGCCGCCGATCCCGGCCAGCGCCGCCCCCGACCAGAGCCCGAGCGCCGCGTCAAACGAGACCGCCGCGGCCGCCAGGTCGCCCTTCCCGCAGGCCACGCGGGCCTGCGCCAGCCGCTGGGCGAACGCCTCGGCGTCCAGCAGGCCGGGCGCCAGCCGCAGCTGGTACCCGGCCCCGGTGGCGAGCAGCACCCGGCTCGGCGCCCGGTGCGCCCGCTGCGGCTCGAGCGTGGCCCGCAGCCGGGAAACGTGCACGTGCAGCGCATTCACCGCGCTGGCGGGCAGCTCCTCGCCCCACAGCCCGTCGATGAGCTCATCGCGCGGCACCACCTGATTCGCGCGCACCGCCAGCAGCCCGAGCACCGCCCGCCGCTGCGACGCGCCGAGGTCCAGCTCCGCGTCTGCGCGCCAGGCCCGCACCGGCCCGAGCACGGCCACCCGCAACGGCTGTCCGTCATCGGCAGTCACCCTGGTCACCTGCCATCCGATCGGCACTCCACGTTGCATCGCGCGCAGACGCTTGACGCCCGATCCTAGTCCAGCCGCCGCCGACGGGCCGCTGGACCTGCATTTTCAGCGGCCGTTAAGAGCGCAGCAAGAGGCGGCGAGGATTCTTGCTTGCACGGCCGTTAAGCGGAATCGAACAGGAGCTGGTCGATGGGTATCTTCAAACAAATCAAGGACATGAAAGACATGGTCAACGCCGCGCCCGGGCTGGTGCAGCAGGCGCAGCAGCTGGGCGCGCAGGCGCAGCAGATGGCCGCGGCTCAGCAGGCGGCGGCGCAGGCGCAGTACGGCGGCCAGCAGCCGGGTGCCTTCGGCCAGGCGGCGGGTGCCTTCGGCCAGACGGCCGCTCCGGCCGGTCCCGATTTCGAGCCGATCGACAACGTTTCGCTTGACCAGTTCGCCGCGGTCACCAAGGCGGTCGCCGCGTTCAACTACGACGGGTCGAAGCTGCCTCAGATCGCCGCGTCGAGGGGAATACCCGAGTACGCGTGGGAGAGCGCCTGCAACGGGTGGAACGAGCGGATCAAGTCCAACCCCGCTGTCGCCCAGCGCTACAACCAGCTCTACCGGGCGAGCTGACCCATGGGCGTCTTCAAGAGCATGCACGACCTGAAGAAGCAGGCCAGGGAGATGGAGCGGAACGCGCCGCGAGTGGGCGACCGGCTGGCCGCCATGCAGGACCGGATGGCCGATCTCAACCAGATGATGGCCACCCAGACCCAGGCGGCGGCAAACGCGGCCGGAGCCGCTGCGGCAGGGGCCAGCGGCTACGCCGAGCGTTGCCCGGTCATGATCTGCGGGATGCGGCAGGTCGGCACGGTCAACTTCGACCTGCTGGTCGAGTTCGACCTGACGGTGACCCCGGAGGGGCGGCCACCGTACCCGGCCACGATCCAGCAGCTGGTCAGCCAGTTCCAGGTGGGTCAGCTGGCCAGCGGCCGGACCCTGCAGGCGACCGTCGACCCGTCGAACCCGATGGCGATCTGGCTGGACTTCAGCAGCCTGTAGAAGGGCGGGCGAGCACGGCGGCGCGGCCGCGGCGGGCGGAGTAACGGCGCTCGGTTCACCGGTCTCCGCGCCGGTGAACCGATAGCGTACGCTGCCGCCATGACGGAGCAGAACATGCAGATCCGGCTGGCCTCGCGCCCGGTCGGCAGGCCCACGGCGGAGAACTTCACGGTCACGCACGCGCCGGTGCGGTCGCCGGGCGAGGGCGAGGTGCTGATCCGCACCCGGTACCTGTCGCTCGACCCGTACATGCGCGGGCGGATGAGCGACGCCCCGTCCTACGCGCCGCCGGTGAAGGTGGGCGGGCTGATGGTCGGCGGCACCGTGGGCGAGGTCGTCTCCTCCAACGACCCGGGGTTCTCACCGGGCGACACCGTGCTCGCCTACACCGGCTGGCAGCAGTACGGCGCGGCGACCGCGCCGTCGCTGCGCAAGCTCGACCCCGTCCTGGCGCCGGTCACGACCGCGCTCGGCGTGCTCGGCATGCCCGGGTTCACCGCCTACGCCGGGCTGACCCAGATCGGCCAGCCCAAGCCGGGCGAGACCGTGGTCGTCGCCGCCGCCAGCGGGCCGGTCGGGGCGACGGTGGGACAGCTGGCGCAGATTCTGGGCGCGCGCGCGGTCGGCATCGCGGGCGGGCCGGAGAAGGTGGAGCACCTGCGCGAGCTCGGCTTCGACGCCGCGATCGACCACCGCAGCCCCGACTTCAAGGAGCAGCTGACGGCGGCCACGCCGGACGGCATCGACGTGTACTTCGAGAACGTCGGCGGGCACGTGTGGAACGCGGCCTTCCCGCGGCTGAACACTTATGCCCGCGTCCCCGTCTGCGGGCTCGTCGCGCATTACAACGACACCGAGCTGCCGCCGGGCCCGGACCGTTCCACCGCGCTCATGGCGACGATCCTGCGCAAGTCCCTGACCGTGCGCGGGTTCATTCAGAACGAGTTCGCCGACCGCCTGATGGGCGAGTTCCTCGCCCGCGCGACCGGCTGGGTGCGGGACGGGTCGCTGAAGTACTGCGAGGACATCGTCGACGGCCTGGAGAACGCGCCGGAGGCCTTCATCGGCCTGCTCGAGGGGAGGAACTTCGGCAAGCTCATCGTTCGGGTGAGCTGACCGGGGTTTCCGGGTCAGCTCACCCGGTCCCTTACCACCAGGTGCGCTCGTTGGCCTGGTCGGTGCCGTCGGTCGCGTCGAGGGCGTTGAGGGCGGCCATGTCCTCGCGGGACAGGGCGAAGCTGAACAGGTCCGCGTTCTCCTCGATCCGCTCCCGGTGGGTCGACTTGGGGATGACCGGGATGCCGTGCTGCACGCACCAGCGCAGCAGCACCTGCGCCGGGGTCCGGCCAATCCGGTCGGCGATGGCCACCACCCGCGGATCGCCCAGATGCCGGCCGGTGCCGAGCGAGCTGTACGACTCGATCACGATGCCCTCCCGCTCGGCCGCCTCAACCAGCCCGCGCCGGTGCTCGAAGGCGCTGAACTGCACCTGGTCGATCACCGGGGGAATCGTCCCTGACTTGAGCACCTGCTCGAGCTGGTCGGCGCTGTAGTTGGAGACCCCGATGGAGCGGGCGAGACCACGCTCCTTGGCCTGCTCCATGCCCGGCCAGGCGCGCAGCGGCCCGCCCTGCGGCCAGTGCACCAGGTACAGGTCGACCTGGTCGACGCCGAGCCGCTTGAGCGAGCCCTCAAGCTCACGGGCGGGGTCTTTGCGGTTCGGGTTGAACTTGGTGGTGATGAAGACGTCCGCACGGGCCACCCCGGACTCGCGCAGCCCCTGCCCGACGCCCTTCTCGTTGCCGTAGGCCTGCGCCGTGTCGATGTGCCGGTAGCCAAGCTCAAGCGCCCACCGCACCGAGTCCACGGTCTGCTTCCCGTCTGGCACCTGCCAGACCCCGAGCCCGAGCAGCGGAATGCTGTTCCCGTCGGATAGCGCCCGCACCTGGTCGTCCGTCATCGGCTTCTCCCTCTGCCACGGTGAACTGCCACCTTGAAGTCCCGTCCGTCCCCCACCAAAACCAACGTCAACATCCATTATTCCGAACGGACCGGTGGTGCCTCTCACAACGCCCGCCCGAGCCGTCGACGGCGCAGAACCTGGCCGGCGCCAGCCGCGGCCGCCGGAGCAGAATGGGTATGCAACCGGGACGACCGGGGCCGGCCTCACGCGGCTCGCCGGCCACCCGGCGACGGCGGATTCGGACGCTGGCGCAGCCGGGGTAATTGATCAAGACTGGCGGTAGGCAATCATCAAGGAGGATGACATGACAGCGGAAGTTCCCGAGCCTGCGGGCGAGACCGACGTCTTCGGGGCCGAGCAGGGCGGCACCGACGAATTCGGCCCGGAGACGGGCGGCACCGACGAACTGGGCCCGGAGACGGGCGGCACCGACGAGTTCGGCCCCGAAGCAGGCGGCACCGACGAGTTCGGCCCGGAGACGGGCGGCACCGATGTGATGGCCCCGTAGCAACCTGGTCGACACGGAGCGGCCTGGTCGACACGGAGCGGCCTGGTCGACGCGCAGCGGCCTGGCCAGGCCCGCCGCCATCGCCCGGCGCTCACCTGGCATGCCGCCAGCGAGCGTCCGGGCCCGCCTCGGAGGCGCCGGTTAGGACGCGACGAGCGCGTCCGTGAGCGGGCCGATGCCCGCCAGCCTGGTCGTGAGCTCGGCGCTCAGTCCGTACCGCGCGGCCAGCGTCTCCGGCGCGGTGTAGGTCACCTTCGTCTGCCCGCCGTCATCCCAGACCAGCACCTTGAGCGGGAGGTCGAGCGCGGCCAGCGGCGCGGCGTCCATCACCGGCGTGCCCGCGGCCGGGCTGCCGAACAGCACCAGCACGGTCTCGCGCAGCTGCAGTCCGGCCTGGCTGGCCTCGGCCGCCTGGTCGATCACCGCGAACAACTTCATGCCCTTCGCCGCGACCAGCTCGGTCAGCCGCGCCACCGTGGCGGCCACCGGCTTGGAGCTGAGCTTGGTAACGGCCCCCGTTTCCGCTTGCGCGCTGCTCCCGGTCATCTCGTTCTCCTCACGTCTAGTCACCGGCCCCAGGTCGTTCCGGCCGGCGAGTTCCGCGTAGCCAGGCCGAGCGGCTCTGGCTGGGCAGTTCCCACTATCCCGTCTGTCGTACCATCGCCAGCATCGGTCAAATGACCACGATCATGACGAGGTCGACCCGGATCACCACGGGCACCCCGCGCTGCGCGCTGCGCCCTTCTTGCTGTTATCCGCGATCACGCGCGACTCGGTCCCCACGCAGACCTCACTTTTCTTGCTGTTATCCCGCTGAACAGTTCACCGCTGGGAGTTATCCCGCTGTGGGCGGGATAACTCCCTGCACTAATGCGTTTGACGCCGGCTGGGCTCATTTACGTCTGCGCCCGCGTTCGCCCACCGCGTTCGCCGAGGCGGTACTCAGCCGAGGCGGTACACGGTGACCGTCTTGACCGGGACGTCCTCGATCGCGGTCAGGACCGGGACCTCATAGCGGGCCAAGGCGGTGAGGGACTCCACCGGCACGAAGGCGCGGCCGGGGTCGGCGACCAGCACCTCAGCGCCCGCGCGGACGGCGGCGCGCAGGAATTCCAGCGCCAGTTCGGCCAGCTCCCGCTGGTAGAAGACATCGCCCGCGAGGACGACCTCGGCGTCACCCGCATCCTCCTGCGCCAGGTCGAAGACACGGGCGGCGATGCGCACGTCGTTGGCGGCGGCGTTGACGGAGATCGCGGCCACGGCCAGGGGGTCGATGTCCCCGGCGGCGACGCTGAACGCGCCGGCCTTCGCGGCGGCGATCGCGACCAGGCCAGAACCGGAGGCGACGTCGAGCACGCGCCGGCCGCGGACCGCGCCCGGGTTGTCCAGGAGGTGGCGCGCCAGCGCCTGACCGCCGGCCCACGGGTAGGCCCAGAACGGCGGGTCGTCACGCCCGGTCTGCTGCCACAGTTCCCATAGCTCGAGCGTCGGGGCCGCCGTCAGCAGGCTGATCTCCCCGACCAGCGGGACCGGCTCCCGGGCGGTGGCCGACGTGACAAGGGCCTCTGGCGTCATCACCTGAGCATAGGGCCGCGCGGTGGCAACGGGCAGGCGCCGTCAATCAACCGACCGCGCCGACGCCATCGTGGCCTCGCCCTGATCGGTCATCGCCCGATAGGTCATCGCCCGGACGGAGGCCGAGTGGTCAGCGCCAGGCGAAGACGGGCTGTTCCAGGTGCGCGACGCGGGTCACCCGGCCATGCAGGGCCAGCTCGCTGAACTGGTAGAGCACGGCGGCGGTGGGGGCGTGCACGAAGTGGCCGACGAGCGGCAGCTGGATCACCGGGCGGTCCGACTCGGGGATGGTGACGAACCGTGGCGTCACGCCCAGGTCGGCGAGCGGGATGCGGTACAGGTCGGCTACCTCGGCCGGGTTGGGGATCAGCCGCTGCCCGGCGCTGAGCCGGACCACCACCGGCGTGATGACGTACCCGGAGCGGGTCGGGTAGTCGTCGAGGAGGCCGAGGACGCCCGAGCGGTCGGCCGTGGCGCCGACCTCCTCGCCGAGCTCGCGCAGGGCGGCGTCCACGGCGTCCTCGCCCGCGTCAAGCCGGCCGCCGGGCAGGGCGAACTGACTCGCGTGGGCCCGCATCCTCGGCGCCCGGCGGGTGAGCAAGAGGGCCGGCCCGCCGGCGCCGTCCGGGCTGTCGGCGCCGTCGGAGATGGCGATGGCCACCCCGGCCGCCCGCCGCCCCTCCAGCGGGGCCGCCACCCGGTCGAACCGCCGCAGCGCCTCCGCCAGCGCGTCCAGATCGTCCATTCAGCTGGTCCTCCCCATCCCGCAATCCGGTCATTCTGACAGACGAGATGGGAGATCAGACCGTCGCATCCGCCCATGATCGTGTGCCGTTCGGGTCGCGGAGAGCCCCCAACGGCACACGATCGTGGTTTCCAGGATGAGCGGACGGGCGAGGTAGATCGGGGGTGGCTACTTCTGGACGTAGAAGAGGCGCTTGTTGACGAACTCGTCGATGCCGAGCGGGCCAAGCTCGCGGCCGAAGCCGGAGCGCTTGGTCCCGCCGAACGGCAGGTCGGCGCCCTCGCCCGCGGGCGTGTTCACGTTGGCCATGCCCACCTCGAGCTGCTCGGCGACCCGGGTCGCCCGCTCCTCGTCGGTCGACCAGACCGCGCCGCCGAGGCCGAAGTCGACCACGTTGGCGAGCTTGATGGCCTCGTCATCGTCGCTGACCTTGTAGACGACGGCGACCGGGCCGAACAGCTCCTCCTTGTAGGCCCGCATGTCCGGGGTCACCCCGGTGAGCACGGCCGGGGCGAAGTACGCGCCGTCGCCCTCGCCGATCGTCCCGCCCACGTGCAGCGTCGCGCCCTTGGAGACCGCGTCCTGTACCTGGGCGAGCAGGTTCTCGGCGGCCTTGCGGGAGACCATCGGGCTGTAGGCGGTCGGAGAGTCGTCACCCGGCTGCCGCGGTACCATCCCGGAGGCCCGCTTGACCAGGGCGGCGACGAAGTCGTCGTACACGTTGTCCATGACGATCATCCGCTTGTTGGAGTTGCAGGCCTGGCCCACGTTCTCCATCCGGGTGATCCAGGCGGTCTTCGCCGCCGCCGCGACATCGTCGGTGTCGAGGATGATGTAGGGGTCGGAACCGCCGAGCTCGAGGACGACCTTCTTCAGGTTCCGCCCGGCCGTCTCGGCCACGACGGTGCCCGCTCGCTCGGAGCCGGTCAGCGAAACGCCGCGCAGCCTCGGGTCGGCGATCATGGTGGCGATCTGCTCGTGGGTCGCGAAGATGTTGACGTAGACGCCCTCAGGCAGGCCGGCGTCCTTCATAATCGCGTCGATCGCCAGCGCCGAGGTCGGGCAGTTCTCCGCGTGCTTGAGCACGACGGTGTTGCCGACGACCAGGTTCGGGCCGGCGAACCGGGCGACCTGGTAATACGGGTAGTTCCACGGCATCACGCCGAGCACCGGGCCGACCGGGAGGTACTCCACCCGAGCCGAGTCGTGTCCGGGCAGCGGCCTGTCCTTCAGCAGCTCGGGACCGTGCTCCGCGTAGTAGCCGAAGATGTCGGTGCAGAACTCGGCCTCGCCGACGGCCTGCGCGGGCCGCTTACCCATCTCCTTGGTGATGATCGCGGCCAGCTCGGTTGAGCGCTCGGTGAAGAGCTGGCCGATCCGCGCCACGATCGCGGCGCGCTCGGCAACCGGCCGCTTGCGCCACTGCTCGTACGCGGCCGTCGAGGCCGCGAGGGCCTGCTCGACTTCAGCGTCGGTGGCGAAGGGGAAGGTCTCCGTGACCTTCCCGGTCGCGGGATCGGTCACCTGGTAGGGCGGGGTCTGCGTCACGGGTACTCCGGAAGGTGTTCGCCATTGAATCGACATAAGTAACTAGATACGAGCCTAGCGCTCAGCGAACTCAATGGGCAGTCCCGGGGCGCGCCGCGCGGCCGGCTGCCCGGTCCCCCGGGCAATGCAGGGGCTACTGGAACCAACGGTTCGTTAAGGAAGATCAAGATCTTTCCTTCGAACGGGCCGGTGTTTCACGCTGGACTCGCCAGCTCCTGCCAGGTCCGGCCGCTGCGGACGCTGGTGGGGGCCTCGGCCACGATGTCCGAGCCCGGCCGGGCGTCATCGTCGCGGGCCTTGACCAGGATCCAGCGATGCTCGCCGGTCCTGGTCAGGGCGAAGCCGCCCCGCAGCTTGCTGCCGTGCAGGATGAAGGACAGATGGCCGGGGTCGTCGCGGACGATCTCGGCGGCGCCCTCATCCCAGATGATCACCGCGCCGCTGCCGCGCCGATGCTCCGCGTGGACGCCCTCGAAGTCGCCCGCTGAGAGGGCATGGTCCTCCACCGGCACGGCCAGCCGACGGGCTCTGGGGTCAAGCGACGGCCCCTTGGGCACCGCCCAGGAGCGCAGCACATCGCCGACCTTCAGGCGGAAGTCGAAGTGCAGCGTGGTCGCGTCGTGAAGCTGCACGACGAAGCGGGACGGTGTCGCGGGCGGCATGCCCTACTTCTCCCCTCAGGCGGGGCCGTTAGACCAGGCCGGCGTCGTGGGCGAGCAGGGCGATCTGGGTTCGGTTGGTGGCGCCGAGCTTGGTCAGGATATGGGCGAGCTGCTCGGGCGGGGCGTCCGGGCGGTACTCGAGCGCCCCGGCATACGTGGCGAGCAGGGAGAGCCGGTGCGCGAGCACGTCGTGCCCCTTACGGCGTCGGCCGACCGGCGCTTGCGGCCGACCCGGTCGTCTTAGGGCGTTAGCTGCACCGAAGATATGCACCAAATCGGGTCATATCACCCGTAGCGGCGTGCAACTAGCGCCCTAAGCTGTCCGACCATGATCGTTTAGCCACAAATACTGGCCGCAGAGCGCCGTGGCACGGGCAGGGCCGCCGTCATGCCCGCCGAACCTCGTACCCCACTGCTCGGCGATCGCCGAGCAGGCCGGGCGCGCGGCGGGACGGGCAGTGCGGTGGTGGGTCAGGCAGCGCGGCCGCGGGTCGGGTGGTGCGACGGTGGGGCAGGTGGGCGACGGCGGGTCAGGCGGTGATGGTGAGGGGCAGGGTCGGGGTGCGCCTCTTGACCAAGTTGCGCGGGTGCGGGCCGAGACGGAGCGTGGCCTGGATTCCCCAGTCGCCGGGCGGGATGGCGTAGCCGAGCCCGGGACGGAAACTGGCGGTGCCTATCAGCAGGGGGACCTGCTTGGTCTCTCCCGGCGCTATCCCGAACGTGATCAGCGGGAGGGTCTGGGGGCCGGCGAATCCGGCCGGGCGGGTCAGGCCGCTGGCGGCCGGGTGGACGCGGTCGGCGTCCTGGTCCTGGCCGGCATCGCCGTCGGCGCCGTTCTCGGGCTGGTGAGCCACAATCCGAAGCTGGTACTTGACGAGGGATCGGTCGTCACCGCAGTCTGGGGCATCGCCTACCTGGCCGAGGCCGGGGCCCGGATCGTGATCGTGGCGAACACCTCGACCGGGACCGCATTCGCCGTCTCGAAGGTGATGCCGTACGTGGTGACCGCCGCGCTGGTTGTCTGGAATGTGGGCTACGGCCGGCTGCAGAAGCGCCGGGGAGAGGCCCCGGCCGCCGCGGCCGACGCCCGCGCTGGCGCCGAGTTACGAGCGGTGGCGCTGGGCGGTAGAGCCACCGGCCGTTACCCTCACTGGATTTTGAATTGGGTTTACGCGGTAGTGAAGTGGTAGCCCTGGTCGAGCAGGCGGGGGATGACGATCTTGAGCGCGGCCACCGTCTCCGACCGGTTGCCGCCGCCGTCGTGCTCGAGGATGATCGAGCCGGTGCGGGTGTTGCCCATGATGTTGGTGACGATCTCGCGGACGCCCGGCATCGCCCAGTCGCGGGGGTCGACGGACCAGTCAAGCGGCGTGAGCTTCGCGCTGGCGCAGTACTCCAGCGCCGCCCGCGACCAGGCGCCGTAAGGCGCGCGGAACATCGTCGGGGTCTTGCCCACCGCGGTGTGGATGGCGTCGGTGGCGCTGGCGATCTCGCTGCGCGTCTGGGATGCGGTCAGCAGCGCCAGGTCGGCGTGGTTCCAGGTGTGATTGACGATCATGTGACCGGCGTCGGCGACCTCCCTGGCCATCTCCGGGTAGTAGGTCACGTTCTCCCCGATCATCGAGAAGGACGCCGTGATGCGGTACCGCTCCAGGATCTGGAGGACCTGCGGCGTGTAGAGCGGGCTCGGGCCGTCGTCGATGGTCAGCGCGATGGTCTTCGGGCCGCCGTCCACGTAGTAGACCGGCTCGGCCGGGGCCGCGCCGTCGGCGGGCGGCGCCGTGTGCCCCGGCTTCGGGTGCCGCGGCGGCACCCGGGTGGGTTTGCGACCGGGGGGCGAGCTTCGCGCACCCGCGCCGGCCGGCCGCGTCGTTCGGGTCGGCCCGGTGTCCAGCGAGCTGGCCGCCAGCTTGGAGGGAGCGCATCCGACCACGGCGGCGGCCAGTCCGAGCACCAGGCCACCGCTGCCGATGAGCATCAGCCGCCGGGACATGCCCGGCTGCTCCGGCTCCGGCTGCCCGCCAGTTCTTGCCGCATCTTTACGCATTTGTCCTGCCCCGTCCCCGCTTGTCTGTCTACTCAGACGGTGCGAGGCGGCGTCTGGTTGCATTCGGTTCTGGAGACGTGCGACGTCTATGGTTGTACCGTTCAGTAAAACTGAGAGGATGAGGCCATGGCACAACGACCGCCGGTACCGCCGTTCACCGCCGAGACCGCCGCCCGCAAGGTCCGGGCGGCCGAGGACGCCTGGAACACGCGTGACCCGGAGCGGGTGTCCCTGGCCTATACCGAGGACAGCCGCTGGCGTAACCGCTCGCAGTTCATCAACGGGCGGCGCGAGATCGTCGAGTTCCTCACCGACAAGTGGCACCGCGAGCACGAGTACCGGCTGATCAAGGAGGTGTGGGCCTGGGCCGGCGACCGGATCGCGGTGCGGTTCGCCTACGAATGGCACGACGACGCGGGGCAGTGGTACCGCGCCTACGGCAACGAGAACTGGAAGTTCGACGCCGACGGCTACATGGCCGAGCGCCACGCGAGCATCAACGACGTGCCCATCGCCGAGGCCGACCGCAAGTTCCACTGGGACCGTTCCTCCCCCCGGCCGCAGGACCATCCGGGCCTGAGCGACCTCGGCCTGTGAACGCCAGCGCCCGCTGACCGGATGAACCGCCCGTGATGGCGAGGGTCATGACCGACCGCGCGGCCGCCCTGCCGGCGCTGGCCGAGGCGTTCAGGGAACACGGATTCGAAGGGGCAAGTCTCGCGCAGCTCTGCCAGGCGACCGGGCTCGGGAAGGGCAGCCTCTACCATTTCTTCCCCGGCGGCAAGGACGAGATGGCCGCGGCGGTGCTGGCCGACGTCAGCGCCTGGTTCACCGGCGCCATCTTCGAACCGCTGCGGAGCGCGCCCGCGGGCGATCCGGGCGCGATATCGGCCATGTTCGACGCGGTCGCCGACTACTTCAGGTCCGGTCGGCGCGTCTGCCTGCAGGGCGCCTTCGCGCTCGGCCGGGAGCGCGACCGGTTCGCCGACGTGATCCGGTCTTACTTCGAGCAGTGGATCGCGTCGCTGGCGGCGGCCCTGCGGTCCGGCGGGCGGAGCGGGTCAGCGGCGCGGGCGGAAGCCATCGAGGTTGTCGCCGCCATCCAGGGCGGCATCGTACTGTCGAGGGCGCTGGACAAGCCGGAGATCTTCATGCAGGTGATCGAACGGCAGCGCGCCCGCCTGCTTCGCGGCTCGTGATTCCTCGTGCCGGATCACGCTGCTCGGCGACTGGCGGCGGCGGTAAAATCCGGCAGCCGCCTGGTGATCCGTCGCGCATAGGGAACGATCCCGACGACGTTGAACGTGCGTTGGGCGCAGGCATAGGGTGGCATAGGAACCGGAAGTCCAGTGGTCGGCACCGGGAGGCGCGGAATGTCCTTGGATCTGGGCGGTCGGCGGGTTTCCATCGAGGACATGGGATCTTCGTCTTTCGCGGAGTTCCTGTCGTCGTATGCGCCGCAGTTGCTTCCCGGCGCGGCGTTGCGGGAGTTCCCGGTCGGGACCGGCGCGGCAGGCGTGCTTGCGCATGCGACCACGATCGTGGCGGTGGCGTGCGATGAGGGCGTGGTGCTTGCCAGCGACCGACGCGCTACCTCAGGAAACGTGATCTCTAAACGGGACGCGGAAAAGGTCTTCCGCTGCGATGAGTTCTCTGCGGTCGGTGTCGCCGGCGTCCTCGCCCTGGGCCTTGAGTTTGCCAAGCTCTTCCAGCTTGAGCTGGAGCATTACGAGAAGATGGAGGGCCGGTCGTTGTCGCTTGAGGGCAAGGCCCACCGGCTGGCGGCCATGATCCGGGGCAACCTGGCCCTGGCCATGCAGGGGCTGGTGCTGGTTCCGCTGCTGGCCGGCTATGACCTGGACAGCGGCGCCGGACGGATCTTCAGTTACGATCCGGCGGGCGGCCCCTCGGAGGAGCACCGGTTCCACTCGATCGGATCGGGGTCGGTGTTCGCCAACGGAGCCATGAAAAAGCTCTACGTCGACGACATGTCCGTCAGTGACGCCGTGCTGTGCTGTGTGCAAGCCCTGTACGACGCGGCCGACGACGACTCGGCAACGGGCGGGCCCGATGTACCGCGGCGGATCTTCCCGGTCGTGACCACGATCACCGCCGACGGGTTCACGCGGCTGCCGCAAGCGGAGGTGGCAGAGGTCGCGCAGCGGGTGGTGGGCGAGCGCATGCATTCTCCGGACGGGCCGATCGCCTCACTGCGAGCCTGAGCGACGCCTGTCGGCTACCTAACCTGGACAGGTCGGCCGGCGGGACGACGCCAGGTGCTCCCTGCTGAGGGACAAGCCGCAGAGTCGCCGCGGCCGCGTCAGCTGTCACCATGCGCTCAACAGTCGTTTCGCCGTAGCGCCCGTATGTGGCGCGGTAGGCGGCATCGACGCTCGCGCGCAGCTCCCCCTCGTCATCGCCGATGTCTTTCGCGATCATGGGCGGCCAGGTGTGACGAATGGCGTGGTCTGGTGCGCGAAGGGACAGCCCCGGCGCGCGAGGAACACGGGGTCGCGCGCTGCGGACGGCATCCCGGGGCGGGAGCGCGAACCGGGAAGGCCACCGACGCGCACTCCGCTGTTCCAGGCCCGGCCGCCGGGCGGCCGACATGTCCAGCTGGGACGTGACATCCTCGCCGTCGTCGAAGGCCCGGTCGAACTCCTCAGACTTCATAGGATCAAACTCAAACTCCATCTGTACACCTCCGGGTATATCTAACATAGGGCAGAGGTCCAGACAGCGCTGATCGAGCCTGCGGTAGACGCTGATCGAGCCTGCGGTAGAAGGAGCGCCAGATGACCAGCGGCGAAGGCGCGGGCAACCGCATCCTGGGCACCCTGCGATCACAGGACGGCAAGGGCGTCGTGACCGTGCAGGACCGCTTCGACACCGATATCGACGACCTGTGGTCGGCGATCACCGATCCCGGCCGCCTCGCCCGCTGGCTCGGCCAGGTCGAGGGTGACCTCCGCCTCGGCGGTGAGTTCCGCGCGCACTTTTCTCTCGCCAGCGGCTGGGAAGGGACCGGGCGGGTGGAAGCGTGCGAGCCCCCGCGGCGGCTGCTGCTGCGGACCATGCAACCGGGCCAGACGGGCGAGCACTTTATCGAGGCCACGCTGACGGCCGATGGCGGCCAGACCAGCTTGGTCTGGGAGGAGCGGGGCATGCCGGTGCGGCTGCTCGCCCCCTACGGGGCGGGGATCCAGGCCCAGGTTGAGGATCTCGGCGCCTACCTCGCCGGGCGGAAAGGCAGCGACTTCGGGACGCGATGGAGCGAACTTCACCCCGACTATGAGGAACTCGCGGCCGGCATCGACTAGGCATCGATGACAGGGCGACGGAGGTCAATGGCGCAGGCGACAGGCGGGCTGGGCTAGTGCTGCGGGTTGCCCTGGGCGGCGGCGGCCACGGGCTGCCATTCGCGCCAGCTGGCCAGCCTGGACTCGTAGTCGGCGGTGGCGATGCCGAGCGGGGCCTCGCCCAGGAACAGGCGCAACGGCGGGTTCTCGGTGTCTACCAGGGTGAGGATCGCCGCGCGGGTCGCGGACGGCTCGCCCGGGGCGGTGAACCGCGTCTTGCGGGCCGCGAGCGCCTGCTCGCGGCCCGGGTCGTAGGCCGACAGCGGCGTGGAGTGCTGCGCCGACGAGCCGGACCAGTCGGTCGACTAGCCGGCCGGCCGCGCGGTCGGTGACGTCGAGCTTGATCGGCAGGATCGCGTCGCCGTACTTGGCCGCCAGGTCGTCCAGCGTCGCGGTGTCGCGCGCGGTCGCCGCCACCTGGTCGCCGCGGTCAAGCGCGGCGATGGCCCATTCGCGGCCGAAGCCGCGCGACGTTCCGGTGATGAACCAGGTCTTCATGGATACCCTTCCGCTTGGCCTCATCCCATACAACCAGCCAAGGGACAAGGCATTCCGGACGGAGCCGCCGCGGGGCCGGCGCACCGCGCGGGCGGGTCAGGCCCAGAGCGCTTCGGTCGCGAGCTGCGCGCCGCGGGCCAGCGTGTCGAGCTTGGCCCAGGCGATCTGCGGGTGGACCCGGCCGCCGAGGCCGCAGTCGGTCGAGGCGACGACGTTCTCCCGGCCGACGCCGTCGGCGAAGCGGATGATCCGCTCGGCCACCAGTTCCGGGTGCTCGACGACGTTGGTGGAGTGGCTGACGACGCCGGGCAGGATGACCTTGCCGTCGGGCAGCTTGACGTCCCGCCAGACCTTCCACTCGTGCTCGTGCCGGACGTTGGCCGCCTCGAACGAGTAGGCGCCCGCGTTGACCTCGAGCATCAGGTCGACGATGTCGGCCATCGGTATGTCGGTCGTGTGCGGGCCGTGCCAGCTGCCCCAGCACAGATGGAAGCGGATTCGTTCGGTCGGCAGGCCGCGGATGGCGTGGTTGAGCGCGTCGATCCGCAGCCGGGTGAACCGCCGGTACTCCTCGACCGTCGGGGCCGGGTTGATCTGGTCCCAGTTCTCCGCGATCGCGGGATCGTCGAGCTGCAGGCCGAGGCCCGACTCGATGATCGCCGTGTACTCCTCCCGCATCGCGTCCGCGCACGCCTGGAGCTGTTCCTCGTCGTCGGCGTAGAACTCGTTGCCGAACCGGGCGCAGCTGCCGGGCGCGACCGAGTTCAGGAAGCCGTCGGCCAGTCCGGCCGCGGCGAGGGCCGCCTTCAGGTCGGCGATGTCGCGCTGCACGGCGTCCTGGCCCTGGTAGCTGATCGGCCCGCGGCAGACCGGGGCCACCGCCGCCCGGTTGGGCAGCGCGGCGCCGGAGCTTGGGTCGCCGTAGGCCTCGGCGAACCGCTGCCAGTCGCGCCGTTCGCCGAAGCTCGCCAGCGTGATCTGGCCCGGCCTGGCCTTCGCCTGCGCAATCGCGCCGATGTCAAGCTGCGACAGCTCAAGGCCGGACAGGCGCTGGAACACGTACGTCCACCAGGGGCCGTAGTCGTAGCGCGAGCCCATCGAGTGGCCGTACTCGCCGTCGTTGACGAGGTCGATGCCGATCTCATGCTGGCGCGCGACCACGTCGGTCACGGCGGCGCTCAGCTCCCGGCGGTACGCCTCCTCGTCGGTGAACTCACCCGCCGCGCGCAACTCGTTCAGGCTGATCAGGCTGTCCGGCCTCGGCAGGCTTCCGGCGTGGCTGGTCAGGATCCGGTCCGGCATTTCTCCTCCTTGAGATTTTCCCGACGGCGATGATCTTCCCCGCGCTGAGTATGAGCGCGCCGTAAAGCCCGCACAATAGGTCATGCCTAGCACAGCGCCTGCACCGGTGGCTCCACACGAGCATCCTCGCGATCATCGACGGGTAGGGCTAGCCCCACCTCGATCTGGGGTGTTGCCCTGATTGGCTGACTGCCCGCCGTTCCGTAGCGTTGCTCATGTGTTGAACACGGGCAAGGAACAGGAAATCGCCGCGTCGGTCGGGGCGCACCGCGACCTCGGCGCCGGCTATGACGACGCGATAGCGGCGGGCCTGGTCGAGCGGATCGGCGCCGAGGTCGACCGTCGCGTCGACGAGCGCCTCTCCCTGCACCAGGGCGTCGGCCAGTCAGCGGCCGACGGCGCGAGCAGCCGGGACGGGAGGCACCGGCCTGCCGCTCACCCCGGCAGCCCGGTCTCCTGGCAACAGACCTTCCTGGCCTTCGGTTCCATGGTGATCGGCGCGATCACGTCGGGCATCAGCCTTGGCCACGAAGAGGGAACCTGGCCGATCCTCGTCATCTGGTTCGCCATCGTCGTCATCAACATGGCCATCTTCCGCGTCGGTCCCTTCCGCCCGGACCGCCCTGGCCGCCGCTTTCCGGACTGAAAGCCGGCGCTGCCGGTTACAGGAGCGCGCCGAGGACGGATTACCCCCGTCGGGGCGTGAGGATGACGATCGGGAGTGTACGCAGGGTGCGCTGCTGGAATCGCCCCCAGGCAGGGTGATACCGGACTGCCTCCGGCCATAGGCGCTGGCGTTCACCGTCGTCCGCCTCCCGCGCATGGACCTGGATCTTCTCCGGCCCCACCTGGACCTCGGCATCGGGGAAGGCGCGCAGGTTGTAGACCCATCCCGGGCTGCGCGCGCCCCCGCCGTTGCTGCCGACGACGACGAAGCTTCCCTCGTACGGCAGGTAGGTCAGCCCAGAGGTCCGCCTCTTCCCGCTCTTGGCTCCGATATGGGCCAGCAGGAGCATCGGCGGATGGCCCGGGACCTGATGGCCGATCCGGCCCCCCGTCGCCCGGTACAAGGCCGCGTGAGCCTGCCTCAGGAAGCTCCGCACTGGCCAGTTCCGGCGGACTGGATCTGGACGCTCAATCATGTGTCCCCGCCTAGCGGGTCCACCATAGCCCCACAGGCTCTCCGGCGTGGCTGGTCAGGATCCGGTCCGGCATGTCTCCTCCTTGAGATTCCCACTGCGATGATCCTCCCCGCGCCGAGTATGGGCGCGCGGTAAAGGCCGCGCAATAGGCGACGCCCGGGTACCACCCATCGCTTCTGGCCAACAGGTTGCAACCGATCGAGATCCGATTCCGTGTTGTAGGCATGACAGACAAGAGGTTCCCCGGCAGAGGGACTACCGCATGAGAGAGCCGAAACGGTGAGGGCGGCGCGTGATGACGAGTTCGAAGCGTTCGTGCGCGGGAACCGGGCCTGGCTCGTGCGCTTCGCGGGCACGCTGACCGCGGGCGACGCGCACCTGGCCGAGGATCTGGTGCAGGCCGCGCTCGTGCGTGTCTACCTCGCCAAGCCGTCGCGTACGCCAGACCTGCACGGCTACGTGCGCCGCGCTGTCGTCAACGGGCTGATCGACCACGAGCGGCGGCCGTTCAGCCGGCGCGAGCGGTCGACACCCGAGCTCCCCGAGCGGGCGGCCGCTATCTCCGCCGACAGGGTCGACCCAGAGCTGATAGCGGCACTGGCCGCGCTGCCGGCCCGGATGAGGGCCGCGGTCGTCCTGCGCCACGTAGAGGGACTGTCGGTGGAGGAGACGGCCAATGCGCTCGGGTGCAGCGCCGGCAACGTCAAGAGCCAGTCCGCACGAGGGCTCGACAAGCTGCGCGACCTGCTG
>Ga0302314_10008828_pt1 | contig 17893 bp, 17 predicted proteins | sample III_Palsa_N2_3_FD_200533 | JGI IMG/M metagenome (GOLD analysis project Ga0302314, IMG submission 200533) | Peat permafrost microbial communities from Stordalen Mire near Abisko, Sweden - III_Palsa_N2_3 | ecosystem: Environmental > Terrestrial > Soil > Palsa > Peat permafrost | place: Sweden...
CTTCCCACGGCCTCTGTTCGCGAGTTGGCCCGTGCTTGCTAGCGCATCCCGCCAGGACGCCGCGCGATCCGTGGCCGCGGAACAGGAACTCCAGGATTTCAGCTACATCGTCTCCCACGACCTATCCGCGTCGCTTCGTCATGTGACGGAATTTTCTCGCCTGCTTCTGGACGAGCTTGGCGACGACCTCACCGACCGGCAGCGGGCCCATGCCGCGCACGTGCGCGCCGCCACCGGCAAGTGCCAGGTGATGATGGAACAGTTGCTGGCCTTTTCGCGCGTGCAGCAACAGCCCCTTGAATGCGCGGCCCATGACGCGACGCCGACGCTGAAGCTCGCTGTGTTGCAGCTCTCCGCCGAGATCCAGGAAGCTGGAGCCGAGGTCACAACCGAATCACTCGGCATTGTCCACGCCGACCCAAATCTGCTTGCCTTGGCGTTCCTCCATTTGCTCGGCAACGCGATCAAATTCCATCGTCCCGGCGTCCAGCCTCGGATCGTGGTCCGTGCGGCGCACGACGCCGCGTTTTGGCGGGTGCGGGTCAGCGACAACGGGTTGGGCGTCGAGCCCGCCTATCGAGACAGGGCGTTTCGGATGTTTCAGCGCCTGAATGGCGAAGGCGCCTATCCAGGCGTTGGCGCCGGCCTCGCCATCTGTCGGCGGATCGCCCGCCGGCATGGCGGGGACGTGAAATTCTTGGACTGCGCCGCTGGCGCTTGCGTCGAACTGTCCCTGCCGCGCGCCGAGACGCTGCAATGACCCTGGTTTGTCAAAGGACTTGATGCAGGATGTCGAACCCACGGTCGTTGCTGGTCATAGACGATAGCGAAGCCGACGGCGAACTCGTCTCGCTCGCTCTGGACGCCGCTTTTCCCGGCGCCAACATCCGGCGTGGCGCCAATCCGCTGCTGGCCAAGCAGATGTGCCAGGAACAGGACTTCGACTGCGTCCTTCTGGATTACAACATGCCGCTGATGGACGGACTGACGCTCGCCGGCGAGCTTCGGGCGGCGTTCGCCTATCTGCCGATCATTCTGTTGACCAGTTTTGGCGACGAAATGTTGGCGGCCAAGGCGCTTCGCGGCGGCGTGTCCGACTACCTGCCCAAATCGCGGATCAGCGGGCACTCGATGCGGCGAACGATTGATCGCGCCATTCAAACCTGCCGTCAGGCCCGGGTGATCGACGACCAGCGCGCCGAGCTCGAGACCTTCGCCTATGCGCTCGCCCATGACTTCAAACAGCCCATCCGTCAGATCATGACCTTCAGTCAGCTGGTTTCGGACGCCATACCGGCCGGCGAAAGCGACGATATCCGGCGCCATCTCGGCTTTCTGAGCACGGCCGCCAACAGACTGGGCAAGCTGGTCGACGTCATGTCGCAATACACCCTGCTCAATCAAGCGCCCAAACTGTCCGACGTCGACCTGAAAACGATCTTGCGGGACGTCGAGGCGGCATTGACGCCATTCCTCTACGAGCGTGGCGGCGAGTTGTCGTCGCCGCTCGCGGCGCCGCGAGTTCACGCCAACGAAACCCTCATGACGCAAGTGCTGCAAAACTTGATCATCAATGGGTTGCTGTACAATCGAAGTTCGTCGCCGCGTGTAGAGGTGACGATCGAAAGTCATCCCGACCATTGCATTGTCGAGGTCCGGGACAACGGCATCGGCATCGCGGCGGAATACCTTTCAGACATTTTCAAGCCGCTGGTGCGGCTTCACGCCGCCTCCGAATTCCCCGGCACGGGCCTCGGATTGCCGCTCGCTCGAAAAGCCGTGCTCGCGCAACACGGCGCCATCTGGTGTGAATCGGTTGTTAGCCAAGGCTCGGTCTTCCATATCCGGCTGCCCGTCGCCCGAGGCGGCCGGCGAAAGAAGGAGAGCCGCGAGACGCCAATCGCGGCTTAACGCGCAGGCCCGCTTGGGTCATTTCGTCCAGCCTAAACGAGCGCGGCGGCGGCTGGCCTGATGTTGACCCCCGCCGAAGCGGCCTGCCTCTTCGGCCGTCATCCTGGGCCGACCTTGCGGGCCGTCCAGGGTGATCGGTGCATTAGCTGGTTATCTGATACTCGAAAATAACAATCCATGGAAATTGACGACGTATTTGCAATGTGTTTGCATTTTTTTGAGAGCTACATAGAAAATATCACCATAAACTATATCGATCTTGCATAGGTATTTGCGTATCGCGCGTTATATATTTGAGATTATATTGTCTAACGCATAGGTCAGTTTCGCGAGCGTATTCGGCTTTGTCATGAAGACATCGGCGCCGCGCTTGCGCGAGCGCAGGGCGTCCGCGCCGGACCGGGAAGAGGTGAGCACGACCGATGGAAATTGAACGCGATCCATGGCCGCGAAGTCCGACAGCAGGGAAAAACCATTCTTGCGCGGCATATGGAGATCAACGATCGCCAGGTCCGGACTTGCGGCGCCACTTTCGATCAATTCAAGCGCTTCCACGCCATCTGTAGCGTGAATAACCTCGCCAACCCTGGCGTTGCTATCCAATGCGTACTTTATCAGATAGGCATCCGCCTCATCGTCCTCGACCAGCAGCACGCATAGGCTGGGCGAGCGTGACAACATGCCCGAATTGTACAATTCATTTTCGTTAATGATTGAATATTCATCCGTTTGATGAAACTTAGTTGTTACCTGATCCATGGTCATTTGATCCTCGAAACGAATTTATATGGGTTTTCAGATCCGTATTGGACTACTTCATCTTTCAGTGACGCGTTCTCTATGACGCCAATAACGCCATGTTAAGATTGATTTATTGGTACTAAACGCGGTTAATTTTGTCCTTAGGCAACATTTTATTCGGCGGACGAAACATCGACGCTTTTCAGGTCTTCCGCTGGAAAGAAACGAGTGCGACTAGCTCGCCCGCCTGAGAATGAACTCCCGGTCCCGCGATTGGCCCACCGGGAACTCGTACTCGCCGACCTTCACGAAGTCGTGGCGGCCATAAAGCTTCTGCGCTCCGTGATTTTCGGACCAGACGCCGATCCACAGCGGCCGGCCAGGCTTGCTCAGCCAATCCAGCGCCACGCGAAGCAGGAGAGAGCCGGCGCCGGCGCCCTGGGCCGCCTGGGACACATAGATTCGCTTCAGCTCGCCGTCGCCGGGGGCGGCGTCGGGGTGGGGCAGGGTGTTGGGGCCGGCCAGGGCGTAGCCGATCGGCGCGTCTCCCGACTCGGCGATCCACAGGCCATAGGCGGGATCCGCCGCCCAGGCCGCGTATTGTTCGGGCGTATGCGCCCCGGCCAGAAAGTCCCGCAGGTCCTCCGCCGGATAGAGATGGCCGAAGGACGCCCGGAATGTCTCGCGTCCCAGCGCGGTCAGCGTTTCCGCGTCGGCGACCGTCGCCCGCCGTAAGTTGGTCAATTCCACACTCCGCCCTCTCGCCAGTTCGCCCGGTTCGCGTAGACTGCGCCGCATGAGCGTCGCCCTCTACACCCACCCTGACATGCTGGGCCACAAGCCGGGCTTCAACCATGTCGAACGGCCGGAGCGGCTGACCGCGGTATTGGACGCCCTGGACGGCGCTGGCGATCTGGACCTGCAGCGCCATGACGCCGAGCCGATCGCCACCGAGGACCTGCTGCGCGTGCATCCCCGGGCTTTCGTCGAGTTGGTGCTCTCATCCGAGCCGGCCATCGGCAGGGTCAAGCTCGATCCGGATACTTCGCTCGCGCCCGGCAGCCTAAGCGCCGCGCTGAGGGCCGCCGGCGCCGTAAGCCAGGCGGTGCGGGCGGTCGCGGCCGGCCAGACCGATCGCGCCTTCTGCGCGGTGCGCCCGCCGGGGCACCATGCCGAGCCGGAACAATCCATGGGGTTTTGCGTCTTCTCCAATGTCGCGATCGCCGCGCGGCTGGCGCGCGAGTTGGGCTATGCGCGGGTCGCGGTGATCGATTTCGATGTCCATCACGGCAACGGCACTCAGGCGGTGTTCGCCGAGGATCCCAGCCTGTTCTTCGGCTCGATCCACCAGTGGCCGCTCTATCCGGGCACGGGCGCGGCGTCCGAGCACGGGGTCGGCAATGTGGTCAACGCCACCGTCCCGCCACTGGCCCCGCGCGAGGCTTGGCGCGCCGCGTTCGAGGGCCTGATGAGCCCGCTGGACGCCTTCGCGCCCGAACTGATCCTGATCTCGGCGGGGTTCGACGCCCATGCCCGCGATCCGCTCGCCGAGCAGATGCTGGAAGCGGAAGACTATGCCTGGGCGACCCGGGCCATCGCCTCGGTGGCCAGGACCCGGTCAGGCGGGCGTATTGTGTCCTCGCTTGAGGGCGGCTACGACCTAGAGGGGCTTGGTCGCTCCGCCTTGGCCCATGTGCGGGCGCTCCAGGAGGGGTGATGGACGCCGGCTGCATTCCCGACCGCCAGCGGATGCTCGCAGGTCCATGTCGAGCGAAGCGCTAAACGCGGAGGGCGGGTTTGCGCCCGCGTCGCAGGGCTCGGAGGCAAAGCTTGAGTCAGACGGCCCGGCCCAAACGGCGCGGCGCCCCGGCGCGATCACGTTGGCGCGCCACGGCGAGCCGGACATTTCGCGCAAGGTCAGTCTGCATGCCGCCGAGTACGCCGCCTGGTGGGCGCGCTACGAGCTGACCGGGCTGCTGCCGGGCCAGCGCGCGCCCGCGGGTCTGTGCGCCGCGGCGCTGAACGCCGACTTGATTCTGTGTTCGACCCGGCTGCGATCGATCGAATCGGCGCGGGCCATCGCCGGCGAGCGGGAGGTCGAGAGCGACATGCGGTTCATCGAGGCGCCCCTGCCGCCGCCGCACTGGCCCCGCTGGTTCAAGCTCAGTCCGCGTCATTGGGGCGTGGTGTCGCGGATCTGGTGGTGGTTCTTCAACCACCATGACGGCCAGGAGCGGCGAAAGGCCGCGCAGCTGCGCGCCGACGAAGCCGCCGACTATCTGATCGCGCTGGCGACGACGGGCGGCGACGTCGTGCTGATCGCCCACGGGTTCTTCAACTTCATGATCGGCCTTAGTCTGAAACGCCGAGGCTGGTCGCTGGCCCAAAACCAGGGTCACAAATATTGGTCGTCGCGTCGATTCGTTCTGCCTGGCGACTGACGGCCGGCGGGGCTGTCACATCGCCGTTCGCTTGTTGCGCGAAAATTAAACGGAGGCGCCTGCGTTGCCCCTGCGTCGGTCGCCGCCTAAGTTGGCTGAGCTTTAGAGGTTCGAGCGATGCCAGACGCCCCTTCCACCGCCGCCCCGTCCACCGCAACGGATGTCGCCGGCTTCTCGTTCGAGCAGGCGCTCGCCGAGCTGGAGAAGATCGTCAGCGAACTGGAATCCGGTCAGGCGCCCCTTGAACGGTCGATCGAAATGTACGAACGGGGCGCTGCGCTGAAGGCGCATTGCGAAAAACGCTTGGAGGCGGCCAGGTTGCGAGTGGAGAAGATCGTCATGGGGCCGCAGGGCGCAACCGGCGTAGAGCCGGCGGAGTTTTCGTGAAACACGCCATGAGCCAAGCCCCCGCCCCCCAGTCCCTGGCCCAACGGATCGCCGAAGCCGCCGATCTGGTCACCGTGGCGCTCGATGCGCTGTTGCCGCGCGCCGAAGGCCCTGAACAACGCCTGACCGAGGCGATGCGCTACGCGGCGCTGGGTCCGGGAAAGCGCTTGCGGCCTTATTTCGCGCTGGAAACGGCCAAGATGTTCGACGTCGAAGAGCGGCCGGTGCTGCGCGCGGCGTGCGCGCTGGAATGCATCCACGCCTACAGCCTGGTTCACGACGACCTGCCGTGCATGGACGACGACGATCTGCGCCGGGGGCGTCCGACGGTGCACAAGGCCTATGACGAGGCCACCGCCGTGCTGGTCGGCGACGCGCTGCAGGCCGCCGCCTTCGAGATCATGGCCCATCCCGACACCCATGAGGACGGCGCGATTCGCGCCGAACTCGTGCGCAAGCTGGCGATCGCCGCCGGGGCCAAGGGAATGGTCGGTGGACAGATGATCGACCTTTTGGGCGTCCATGACGATCTCGGCGCTGTGGCAAGAATGCAACGCTTGAAAACAGGAGCGCTGATCGCCTGCGCGTTCGAGCTGCCCCTGGTGCTTGCGCGGGCGGGCGAAGCGGAGCGGTTGGCGCTTGGCGGCTACGCTCAGGATCTCGGTCTGGCCTATCAGATCGTCGACGATCTGCTGGACGTCGAAGGCGACGAAGACTTGCTGGGCAAGGCGGCGGGCGGCAAAGACGCCGCCAAGGGCAAGACCAACTACGTCACCCTGCTGGGCGTGGAGCAGGCGCGCGAGCGCGTCGCGCTGCTGGCGGACCAGACAAAAGCCCACCTGGACATGTTCGGCGAGCGCGCCAAATACCTGAGAGACAGCGTCGATTTCGTGTTAGATCGGCGCAATTAACGAATGAAAGGTCGGGCGTTCGCGTCCGAAGGGCGATGCCACCTTCCACACCCCTGCTGGACACCGTTCAAACCCCCGCCGACACGCGCGGCTTCAGTGTAAGCCAGCTGCGTCAGCTGGCCGACGAGCTCAGATCCGAGACCATCGACGCGGTGTCGCAGTCCGGCGGGCACCTGGGTTCCGGCCTGGGCGTCGTCGAACTGACGGTCGCATTGCACCACGTGTTCGACACGCCGCGAGACATCGTGATCTGGGATGTTGGCCACCAAGCCTATCCGCATAAGATCCTCACGGGGCGACGCGATCGGATCCGCACCCTTCGCCAGGGCGGCGGCCTCTCCGGCTTCACCAAGCGGGCCGAGAGCGAATATGACCCGTTCGGCGCGGCCCACGCTGCGACCTCGATCTCCGCGGCCCTAGGCTTCGCCGTCGCCCGCGACCAGCGCGGCGACCACAACAAGGTCGTCGCGGTGATCGGCGACGGCTCGATGAGCGCGGGCATGGCCTATGAGGCGATGAACAACGCCGCGCACGCCACCAAGCAGCTGATCGTGGTGCTGAACGACAACGACATGTCGATCGCACCGCCGGTTGGCGGCATGAGCGCCTATCTGGCCCGCCAGGTGTCCAGCGGCGCCTATCAGTCCTTCCGCAAGTTCGGTCGGCATATGGTCGATGGCCTGCCGCGTCCGCTGAAGGAAGCCGCGCGCAAGGTCGAGGAATACGCCCGCGGCATGGCGACCGGCGGCACCTTTTTCGAGGAGCTGGGCTTCTACTATGTCGGCCCGATCGACGGCCACAACATGGACCATCTGGTTCCGGTGCTGAAGAACGTCCACGAGATCAGCGACCGCCCCGTGCTGGTGCACATCGTCACCCAGAAAGGCCACGGCTACGCGCCCGCCGAGAGCGCCGAGGACAAGCATCACTCGGTGGCCAAGTTCGACGTGATCACCGGCAAGCAGTCCAAGGCTCAGTCGAACGCGCCCAGCTACACCAAGGTCTTCGGAACCGAATTGATCAAGCAGGCGGAACGAGACGACAAGATCGTCGCCATCACCGCCGCCATGCCTTCCGGCACCGGCCTCGATATCTTCGCCAAGCGGTTTCCCGAGCGGACGTTCGATGTGGGCATCGCCGAGCAGCACGCTGTGACTTTCGCCGCCGGTCTGGCCGCCGACGGGATGAAGCCGTTCGCGGCGATCTATTCGACCTTCTTGCAGCGCGGCTATGACCAGGTGGTCCATGACGTGGCGATCCAGCGGTTGCCGGTGCGCTTCGCCATCGACCGAGCTGGGCTGGTGGGCGCGGACGGACCGACTCACGCCGGCTCTTTCGACATCGGCTATCTGGGCCAGCTTCCGGGCTTCGTCGTGATGGCGGCGGCCGACGAGGCCGAGCTGGCGCGCATGATCGCGACGTCGGTGGCCATCGACGATCGGCCCAGCGCCTTTCGCTATCCCCGCGGCGACGGCGTCGGCGTCGACCTTCCCGAATGGGCCGAGCCCTTGGAGATCGGCCGCGGGCGGATTTTGCGCGAGGGAACGGCGGTGGCGCTGCTGTCCTTCGGCACCAGACTGCAGGAGACGCTGAAGGCCGCCGACCTGCTCGCCGCGCGCGGGTTGTCGGTAACCGTGGCCGACGCCCGCTTCGCCAAGCCGCTGGATGAGGACCTGATCCTGCGTCTGGCGGGCGAACATGAGGCCTTGATCACCATCGAGGAGGGTTCGATCGGCGGTTTCGGCGCCTTTGTGCTGCACATGCTGGCCGAGCGCGGCGCGCTTGATCGCGGGCTCAAGGTCCGCACCTTGGTCCTTCCCGACATCTTCCAGGACCATGACAAGCCTGAGGCCATGTACGCCCGCGCGGGGCTCGACGCCGAGGGGATCGTCAAAGCGACGTTGAACGCCCTGGACGCCAATCGCGCCAAGGGCGGGTTGCGGGCGCTTTAGGAGCCTAGAGCGTGACAGCTTGAAGTGGAAGAAGCCGGTTCAAGCGGCCATCACGCTCTAGATGAAAAAGTTAGAGCCTTTTTCAACGCTTCAGATGAAGCCATCTGAAGCTAAAAGGCTCTGGCAAGCGAAACGCCGTCCGCGGATCATTTCAGGCTCGAAATGACCCGCAACAATTGTTGCCTTTTAAGACATTTAGCATCTAAACTTTGGTCCTATTAGATTTGACTCTGGGCTTCGGCTGGGAGGTTGAATTTTGGGCGTGGGGCTGGATGGCTGGCCGCTGGACCAGTCTGATGCGAGCGAACAGCTCCAGGACGACGCGTCCACGCGCGCGCACCCTCGAAACTCGCCTGGACCAGAGCCGCTTCGCCCGGTCTTTCTCCACGGCTTGTGGCGCAGCGGCAGCACCTATATCTGGTCTCGGTTTCGCGTGGCTGAGGCGACGCGGTGCTACTACGAGCCTCTGCATGATGGTCTTCGCCGCCTGACCCTTGAGCGCATCCGGCGCGATACGCCCGACACCGTCCAGAACAACCACCATCCCGCGATGGACCAACCCTATTTCGCCGAGTTCGCCCCGCTGGTGGCGGGGCGCGGCGTTCAAGGTTATCGCCGCAGGTTTGCCTATGACGACTTCGCGCCGGCGCGCGACCGCGCCGACGGCCCTCTAGAGGCCTATGTGCGCGGCCTGATCAACCACGCGCGGGGCGAGAACCGATCCGCCGTCCTGGGGTTCAATCGAACCGGATTGCGCATCGGCTGGCTGGCCGACCGGTTCGACGCCTGCAACATCCATATCGATCGCGACCCGATCGACGTTTTCGCGTCCTATCTCAGCCAGCTTCAGGCGGGGAATTTCTATTATTTCGTCAAGTGGATGCAGATTATCGCGGGGAATTCCAGCTACCCGCCATTCGGCCGGGCGCTGTCCAGGTTTCGCGGCGTCAGCGCGATCCAGTCCTGGCTGCTGGGCCCAAAGCGATACTATCGCGGCATCGCCGACGCGGCTTCGATGGACACGCTCTACGCGATCACCTTCCTGGCCTGGGCGGTCTGCGCTCTGCACGCGCTGGAGCATAGCGACCTGATCATCGACATCGCGCTCGCCGACCGCCCCGACTATGGCGGCGAGATCGCCGAGACCGTACGCAAGCAGACCGGTCTGAAAGTAAGCTTTGGGGAGATGCATGCGCCCGCCTCGCCGTCGCCCTTGCGCCTTGCCCACCAGCGAGAGATCGAAAACGAAGTGCTGAGCTGGCTCGTCGCTCCGGAGGCGGACGGCCTGTTCGATCGCGCGCGCATCCGTCGGCGTCTGGGCGAGCTCTCGACCCGCAGAGCCGATTTGCTGGCCCGCGTCGTTTAGAGCGCGATAGCCGAAGCCTTAGACCGCCTCAGAACGGCAGGAATTTCTGCATCAGCACGGTTCCCGCCGGCGTCTTCTGCACGGTGCTGATATCCCCGCGGCCGCCGTAATTGATCCGCGCCTCGGCGATCTGGGTGTGCAGGATGGTGTTCGACGAGCTGATATCCTCGGGCCGCACGATGCCGGCGACGGTCAATTCGCGCACGTCGTTGTTGGTCTCGACCTCTTGACGACCTTGGATGATCAGGTTGCCGTTGGGCAGCACCTGGGTGACCACCGCGGCGATGGTCAGCTGGATCTGCTCCTGACGCGTCACCCCGCCCGTGCCCGCCGAGCCGAGCGCGCTTGAGGTGTTGATAGCGCTGGCGGGGCTGAACGCCTTGGGCAGGATCCGGCCCAGGGTGGACTCTAGGCCGAAGAAATTGGTGACGCCGGCCGTATTGGTTCCGGTTCGCGTGGCGTTGGTGGCGTTGCTGGTTTTGGCGCTGTCGTCGATATTGATCAGCACCGTCAGGATATCGCCCACCCGGCCGGCCCGTTGGTCGTGGAAGAACGCGCGCGCTCCGGTGCGCCAAAGCGAGTTCGCCGAGGCCGGCTGCGGCAATGGCTCGCGCGCCGAGGCCGCCAGCGGCAGGACATCCTGGCCTTGCGGCACCAGAGCGGAGGGATAGCCCATGGGGGCCATCTTCGGTCCGTGGACCGCTTCGCTGATCGACGAGCAGGCGCCCAGCGGGGCGGCGATGGCGACGGCGGCGATCAAAAGGGCGTGGCGCATGGCGATACTCTCAACGGGCGACGAATTGGGTGAGATCGATCAGGCTGCTTGCGCGGACGCGCTCGGCCTCGGGACCGACAACCGCCTGGTCGGGACCGACCGCGATGGCCTGGAACACCTTTTTGGAGGCGGTGTTCATAACCGTGACCGGCTCGCCGGCGCTGGCCGAGGTCATCGCCCGGCCCTGCAGCATCAGATTGATGCCTTCGTCGCGGTAGGCGATCTCGACCACGTCGTCGCGTTTGATCACCTGGCTGGCGACGACGTCCTGGGCCGATACGGCGCCGCCGGCGCGCAGAGGCCGCCGCGCGACCTTGCCGATGACGCGGGCGGGGTCCCCGGGCGCGTCGCCCGGGACGGCGAAGGGCGCAACCTTGGCGTAGGTCAAATCCTGAGCCTGCACCAACTCCCCGGCGTTCAGGCTGCGGGCGTAGGTCAAGGCCTCGACCATATGGCGGGGCTGGGCGGGGCTATCCCCGACCGGCGCGGCCGTCGCGGCGCTCAGCACGATGATCCGGCGGACGCCTCTAGGATTGTCCCAGTCGAGCCCATGAATGTGAGCGACGCGCTGGACCTCCCCGGCGTCGAGCACGGCGCTCAGACCGACCGGCGCGCCATTGCCGACGATGGTCTTGCCCGCAGCGCCAGCGCCGTCGAACAGATCGCCCAGGGTGATCGCGCCCGCCGCCGACAGATCCTGGCGCAGCGTCACGGGCTGACCGGCCATGGCGGCCGAGGCGGCCAGGCTCATCGCCGACGCCAGGACCAGCGCCAAGCTGGCGAGACGCGACCGTGACCATCTGGTGCGGGGAGAGCTCATCCTATTGCTTCATCGCATTAGTGGTCGACAACATCTGGTCGGCCGAGGTCACGACCTTGGAGTTCATCTCATAGGCGCGCTGGGCCACGATCAGCGCGGTGATCTCGCTCACCGGGTCGACGTTCGAAGACTCGATATAGCCTTGAGTCACAGAGCCGATCCCGTTCGCGCCCGGATCGCCCAGGGTTGGCGTGCCCGAGGCGGCGGTCTGCATGAACATGTTGTTGCCGGTCGCCTCGAGTCCGGCGTCGTTGAAGAAGGTGGCCAGCGTCAGTTGCCCGACAGTGGTCGGCGTGGTCGCGCCCGCCACCGACGCCTGCACCAGCCCGGTCTGAGAGATGTTTACCGAGGTCGTGCCTTGGGGAATCGTGATCGCCGGCTGGACCTGATAGCCGTCGACCGTGACCAGCTGGCCCGTGGCGTTGACCGAGAAATTGCCGGCGCGGGTATAGGCGGTCTCGCCCGTCGGAAGCAGGATCTGGAAATAGCCAGTGCCGTTGATCGCCAGGTCGTACTGGTTGCCGGTCTGCGTCGGCGTGGTTGAAGTGTCGATCCGATAGACAGCGCCGGTCTTTACACCCGCGCCAACCTGAATGCCGGTCGGCACGATCGTGCCGGTGTCGGATGACTGGGAGCCAGGACGCTGGATGTCCTGATAGAGCAGATCCTCGAACTCGGCCCGCTGCTTCTTGTAGCCGACGGTGTTCATGTTCGCGATGTTGTTGGAGATCACATCGACATTGAGATCCTGGGCCGCCATCCCAGTCGCCGCGGTGCGTAACGCCATCATGATTTTTTATTTCCTTACTGGACCGCGCCCAGCCGCTGGACGGACTGGTTTGATAGGTCGGATGTGCTGCTGATCAGATTGCTGATGCTCTGATAGGCCTGGGTGATCCTGATCAGGTCGGTGACCTGGATGATCGGCTGGACGTTAGACGTCTCCAGCATCCCCTGGTGAATGTAGGCGTCGGGCGCTGGTTGCGGGGCGCTGCTGGCGGTGTTGGCGTAGAGTCCGGCGCCTTGCTTGGATAGAGACGAGAGGCTGTCGAAGCGGACGACGTTGATCTTGCCGATGACGGCTTCCGCGGTCGCTCCGGGGATGGACTGGGTGACGGTGCCGTCGCGACCAACCGACGGGGCGCCCCCTTGCGGATTCAAGGTGATCGCCCCGCCCGAGGCGTCCTGCACCAGATCCCCCGCCTGGGTGGTCAGCCGGCCTTGCGGATCGATGGTGAACCGGCCGTCGCGGGTGTAGCGGTCGCCGTCGGCCGTGGTGATCGTGAAAAAAGCTTGACCGTCAATCGCCAGGTCCAGCGGCGCCCCCGTCTGGGTCAGTTTGCCCTGGCTGAAATCTCGCGCCATGCCGTGGTCGATCGCATACTGGATCGGTCGCGGATTGCCGATCACATTCGGCGGGGACTCCGGATCGGGCGAGGTCATCAAGGACTCGACCTTGAAACCGGTCGTGTCGGAGTTTGCGATATTGTTCGCGGTCACATCGAGTTCGCGTTGCAGAATCATCTGCCGCGAGACGCCGACATAAAGGGTGTTGTCCATGAAGGCCTACTCTTGAGCGGACGGTTTGCCGCAGTCCCGCTGCAAGCTCCGCGCCAACTTAAAAACCCAATCAATTCAGCAAATAACAAGGTTAATGGCTTGCCGGTCGGCCTTCTCGGCCCGGCAAAATTTGCAGCGCTTAACGAAGGTTAAAAACCAGTCCTTAACCAAACCCGCGCGATTGATCGGTGGTCAGACCCGTGGGGCCGCCAGCGGTCGCTCAAGGCGTGGAATGCGATGGCCAAGGACGTACCGGACAAGACCGAAGCTGAAGGCGACGACGTCGTCGACGGCGAGGCTGTCGAGGGCAAGAAGAAGCTCCCGCTCCGGCTGATCATTATCGGCGCGGCGGCGGCTGTCCTGGTGCTGGGCGGCGGCGGAACCGCGGCCTTTCTGCTGATGGGACACAAGACGCCGGCGGCCCACGCTCCGGCCAAGAAGGATGCGAAGAAGAAGAGCGGCGACAAGAAGGACGACAAGACCGGCGCGCAGATCGCCGAGGGTCCCGATGGCGTGGTGTTCTACACCCCGCCGGACATTGTCGTGAACATGCAGACCGCCGATGGCCGGCCGACCTTCTTGAAGCTGAAACTGACGCTCGAACTGCCGGATGCGGCCACCGGCGACGTCCTCGACGAGAACATGCCGCGGCTGCAGGACATGTTTCAAACCTTCCTGCGCGAGCTGCGGCCCGAGGATCTCTCTGGCAGCCAAGGCAGCTACCAGCTGCGCATGGAAATCCAGCGGCGGGTCAATCTCGTGATCGCGCCGTCCAAGATCAACACCGTTCTGATCGAGGAGATGCTGATCAACTAGGAGCTTCTCCTGGTTGCGCGTGACCCATGGCCAACGAACCCGACACCCAAGCTGACACCATGGCCGCCCTTATGGCCAACCCGAGCGGCGACGAGGCCGGCTGGGACGGCGGCGACGTCGGGGGCGCCACCGAGCGCATCCTCAATCAGGACGAGATCGACAGCCTGCTGGGCTTCGATTTGGCCGACGATGGCGACGCCGACCGCAGCGGCATCCGCGCCATCATCAACTCGGCGCTGGTGTCCTACGAACGCCTGCCGATGCTGGAGATCGTGTTCGACCGTCTGGTGCGGTACATGACCACGTCTCTGCGGAATTTCACCTCCGACAATGTCGAGGTTTCCCTCGACAATATATCGTCCATCCGTTTCGGCGACTATCTGAACTCGATCCCGCTGCCCGCGATCCTCTCGGTGTTCCGCGCCGAGGAGTTGAACAATTTCGGCCTGCTGACGATCGATTCCAACCTGATCTACTCGATCGTCGACGTGCTGCTGGGCGGGCGGCGCGGCACCGCGGCGATGCGGATCGAGGGGCGACCCTACACCACCATCGAACGGGTGCTGGTGCAGCGGATGGTCGAGGTAGTGCTGGCCGACGCCCGGCTGGCTTTCGAGCCGCTGACGCCGGTGACCTTCAACCTCGACCGGCTGGAGACCAATCCGCGCTTCGCCGCGATCGCGCGGCCGGCCAACGCCGCCATCCTGGTCAAGCTTCGGGTCGACATGGAAGACCGCGGCGGGCGAATCGAGCTCTTGCTGCCCTATGCGACGCTGGAGCCCATCCGCAAGATGCTGCTGCAGCAGTTCATGGGCGACAAGTTCGGCCGCGACAACATCTGGGAAGGTCACTTGGCGACCGAACTTTGGACCACCAAGCTGGAGGTCCGCGCCGTGCTGGACGAGCAGCAGGTCAGCCTGCAGCGGGTCCTGGACCTGAAGGTCGGCGACACCTTCGTGCTCAACGCGACCGCCGAGAGCCTGATCGAACTGCGCGCCGGCTCCATACCGCTGACGCGAGGCCGCATGGGGCGGCGCAATCACCACATCGCCGTGCGGGTCGAGGCGCCCCTGTCTCCCTCCGCCAAAACAGCCATTCAGAGGGTCGAATGAGCCCGATTTCCCTATCCTTGGATCTGCTCCTGATGCTGCTGCTGATGGCCGCGCTGGGCTTTGGCTGGCGCCTCGAACGGCGGCTCAAGGGGCTGAGGGAGAGCCACGTCGACTTCACCAATGCGGTCGCCGATCTAGACCGCGCGGCTCAGCGCGCCGAGACGGGCCTGGCCCAGCTGCGCGTGGCCACGGACGAGGCGGTCGACCTGCTGGCCAGCCGAATCGAAAAGGCGCGCGAGCTGACCGCCAAGCTTGAAAAGCTGACCCATGACGCGTCCACGATCAGTCCGCGTCCGGCCAATGACGCCCCGCGCGCGACTTCGGACAGGCCCCGGGGCAAGCCCGCCGCTTCGCCCCCGCCGTCGCCGGTTGACGCGGTCCTGGCCGCCGAGTCGCTGGCGCGGCGACTTTCCCAGGACGACAGCCTGGTCTTGCGAACGCCCGCGCCGCCGGTCGCGCGCACAACGCCTCTGGCTGCTCCACAAGCGGCTTTGAGGCCCGCGCAGCGGCTCCAGCCGCGGCCTTCGATCGATGACGATCTGTTCGAAGCCCCGGCCTTCGTCGGTCAGACCGCTATGGCGAGGACGCGCCGATGAGCCGCATGCCGCGCATCATCCCGCTGACCGCGGTTGCGATCGGCGGGGTCCTGGCGATCAACGCGATAACGCGCGGTCCGGACCTTTTATCCGCCGCCAAGGCCTTCGCCGAGGACGTGGGGGCGCCCAAGGCCGGCGTCAAACCCGCCGTCGCGCCCAACGCCAGCATCGCCTCGGCCGCGCCGGCGGCCAAGGCCGCGCCGGTGTGCGCGCCCACGGCGGCCGAACTGGCCAAGGAAGCCGGTCTGTCGCCAGCGGAACTACAGGTCCTGCAGAGCCTGGGCAACCGGCGCGGCGAACTGGACCAGCGCGAGTCGGACCTCGACACCCAGGTCCAGTTGATCGCCGCCGCCGAGGCCAAGCTCGACAGCCGCATCAAGGAGATGAACGGTCTGAAGACCGACATCACCGGCCTGCTCGGCCAGGCCGACCAGCAGCAGGCGGCCGAAACCGGACGGCTGATTCGGGTCTATGAGGCGATGGCGCCCAAGGACGCCGCGGGTCGCATGCAGACCATGGACGATGGGGTTCGGCTGCCGATGGCTGCGAAGATGAAGGAACGCTCGCTGGCGGCCATCCTCGGTAAGATGGATCCCGATGCGGCCCGGATCTTGACCGAAAAGCTGGCGCATCGGGTCGACTCCGCCCAGTCGGTGGCCAACGCCCGCTCGGCGCTGAACCCGCCGGCCGCCCCGGCGCCGACCAAGACTGCCCAGGCCGCGCCGGACGCGGGCGGCGCGTCCCAGGCTGACGCGAACCCCGACGACAAGAGCGCCGCCGCGTCCAAGGCCGCCAAACCGCACCGCGTGGCCAAGGCCAAGCCGCGGCCGAAGCCGGCGGGGACGCAGGTGGCCGCCGCCAAGCCGGTTCCGGCGCCCGCTCCCGCCGCCACGACGCCGGCCCCCGCGACCGCGGTCGCCAAACCCGCGCCAACGCCCGCGGCGCCGTCGGCCGCCGCGGCAGCGCCGGCCAAGACCGGCTGATCCGACCATGCGTCTGGGCGCGCGCCTGCGATCCGGAGTGGCGGCGATTTGCATCGCCGCCCTCATCGCGCCCACTCTTGTCGCGTCAGTGGGCTTCGCCGAGACGCCGAATGTGGCGCGCAACGCCGTCGCCGGGCCGCTGAACGTCAGCGTCGCTCAGTCGCAGGACCTGTCGCGCATCGAATTCCGCTGGAGCGGCGGGGCTCACGCCAGCTTTCAGCGGGACGGCCAGAAGCTGATCGTCCGCTTTTCGCGCTACGCCCGCCCGGACATGACGCGCCTGCGGGTCGATCCGCCGCGCTGGCTGAAGTCGGCCGAAGATCTGAGAGCCGGCGGCGGCCTGGAAATCGTGCTGACCTTGGCTGATGACGCCGACGTCCGCACAGGCGAGGCGGACGGCGCCAGCTTCGTCAACCTGTTCGCCGCCAAACTTCCGGACGTTAAGCCGGCGGATGCGGCTCGCCCCAGCCCGGTCCCGGATTCCGGCGTCGTCAAGGTCCAGATGGAGACGTCGAACGGCCAGACGGTGCTGCATTTTCCTTGGAAAGCGCCCCTGGGGGCGGCGGTGTTCCGCCGTGGCGGCGCGGTTTGGGTGGTGTTCGACGCCGCCGCGCGTCTGGACCTGGGCGCGGCGCCCAAGGGCTCAAAGCAGATCAGCGCCATCCAGGTGCTGCAGCGCGCCGACTATTCGGCCCTGAGGATCACGACGCCGCCAGAGACCCGCATCGCCGCCGACGGCGCCGGCTCCAGCTGGACGGTCAGGTTCGCCGACGCCGACCAGCCCGCGAGCGAGCCGATCAAGGTCACGCGCGACGGCGCCGCGATCAGCGCGGCGCTTTCCGCGACCATGGCGGGCGCCACGCGGGTGATCTGGATCGAAGATCCGGTGGTCGGCGACAAGATCGCCGCGGTGACCGCGCTTGCTCCGTCCAAAGGCCTGCCGTCGCGCCGCGAATTCGTCGACCTGGCGCTGCTGGCCTCCGCCCAGGGCCTGGCCGTCGAGCCCATCGCCGACGACATCGCGGTCGCATCGGACGGCGACATCGTCACGATCGGCCGACCCAAGGGGCTGCAGCTGTCAGCCAAGGCCGCGCCGGCGGCGGCCAACGACGTGACCGGTCTGCCGCAACCGACCACGCGTCCGGGCCTGGTGGATTTCGCTGGCTGGTCGAAGACCGGGTCCGGCGGGTTCATGGCCCGCTATGGCGCGCTGCAAAGCGCCGCCGCCACCGAGGTCAATGCCGGCAAGGACGCCGGGGTCGCCGCGCGCATGGGTCTGGCCCGGTTCCTGATCGGCTCGGAACTGTCATTCGAGGCGATCGGCGTCTTGAACATGGTCGCCAAGGCCCAGCCCAGCCTGCTCGGCGACGCCGAGTTCCGCGGTCTGCGCGGCGCGGCCAAGGCGATGTCAGGCCGCTACAAGGAGGCCGAGGCCGATCTGTCGGCGCCCGCCGTGGCCGACGACGCCGCCAGCGCGCTCTGGCGCGGCTATATCGCCGCCAAGCTGGGCCAATACACCGAG
>Ga0302314_10008830_pt1 | contig 17890 bp, 14 predicted proteins | sample III_Palsa_N2_3_FD_200533 | JGI IMG/M metagenome (GOLD analysis project Ga0302314, IMG submission 200533) | Peat permafrost microbial communities from Stordalen Mire near Abisko, Sweden - III_Palsa_N2_3 | ecosystem: Environmental > Terrestrial > Soil > Palsa > Peat permafrost | place: Sweden...
TGATCTTACGTTAGTGACCGTTAATACCGTTGCAGATAGGATGACCTCCATCAATTTCATCTCGACGGATGGTATCCATGTTTCGAAGAAGTACAGCGATCGCCCATGAGCGCTCGTCCCAGCAGCGGCCTCCAGTTGGTCCTTTTCCTGCGGACAACGAACATTCGCGGGACACGGATTTCAACCCGGTGTTGAGCAGGCGGGCAGCGCGATTCGTTTTGGGCACCGCCTCGGCAACCTGCGGGCTGATCGTTCTCGATACCAACGTGGTCGCCGTCTCCCTGCCCTCGATCGCGCGATCATTCCACGTGGGGTTTGCTGACGTCGAATGGGTCGTGAGTGCTTACATGGTCGCCTTTGCATCGTGCTTGCTGGCCGCTGGCGGCATAGCCGATCGCTTCGGCCGAAAAAAACTGATGATGATCGGCCTGGGTGTGTTCTGCCTGGCATCGCTTGGATGCGGGCTTGCACCCACGGCGCTTTTCCTGAATCTCGCTCGGGCGGTAAAAGGCGTGGGCGCGTCGATGTTGCTGACCGCCGCGCTCGCCGTCATAGCCAATACCTTCCAGGAAGGACCTTCGCGAGCGCGTGCCTGGGCCGTATGGGGCATGTGCATGGGGCTGGCGACCACGGTCGCACCGTTAGTCGGCGGCGTGATAACGCAGTGGCTCGGGTGGCGGTGGATCTTCCTCCTGAACCTTCCTGTCTGTTCGGTGCTCGCCTGGTGCGTGCACCGCTCTATTCGCGAGTCGCGTAACAGCCAAGCGGGGGCAATCGATGTAATGGGAAGCCTGTTGTTCGGTGCCTCTTTGGCGCTTGGCATCTGGGCGTTGATCGGAACACAAACAGACGGTTGGCAAAGCCTGCCCACAACCGCCAGGTTTGCAGGATGTACAGCATTACTTATCGTATTTCTTAAACTGGAAAAGAACCGCACTCATGCGATGATCGACTTGCAGCTGTTTCGTCAGGCGCGGTTTGTTGCTGCTGTGCTTAGCATGTTCGGTTATGCAGCCTGTGCTCAGGTCATGATGACGTTCCTGCCACTGTATCTGCAGAACGCATTCGGATGGTCGGCGGTCAGCGCGGGACTCGGTATGCTTCCGTTTGCCACCGCAATGATCGCGGGTCCGTACATAGGAGCATGGCTTGCGGGCCGGTTTTCCAGCGTCGCGCTGCTGACGCTCGGGCTTGGCCTGATCGGCACGGGAAATATATTGACCGCGTCGGTATCCATGGACCAAAGATACTGGCTGGTTGCACTCGGCATGATCGTCACGGGTTGTGGCGCCGGCATACTGAACGGGGATACGCAGAAGGCAATCATGGCGTGTGTTCCGCCCAATCGAACCGGTATGGCTTCCGGCATCAGCACGACCACGCGTTTTACCGCGATCGTCACGTCAGTAGGGGTGCTTGGCGCCGTGCTTGCATCGCGGACTCAAACAGCACTCGACTTAGCGTTGGCCAATGCTCCCGCAGTAAGGAATTCGCTTGATGCCGACTTCATGTCCAGACTGCTGGCGGGCGACGCGGTTCACGCGACCGAGCATTTAGCGCCGGCCGCAAAGCTGTTCCTGGCAACTGCGGCCCCGGCAAGTTTCGCAAGCGGTTTCGCCTCTGCGCTGTGCGTTGCGGGTGTGCTCGCTCTGGTCATTGCTGTGATCGTATGGGGTTTGGCTGGCCGACGCATGCGTTCTGCGACGCAACCGCTCAGACAGCAGTGAAGGTGGATCCCTCATGCTCAGCACCCGGAGGCTGATTTGGCTTCCGGGCGAAAATCCTTAAGGTCGGGCAAACTCCCGGCCTGGCCATTCGTGCTTCAGGGCAGTCCAGCTAGAGATAGTTGGGCAAATACGCGCCCCCTTTGCCATTATTATCTCGGGCGAGTGGCTGGCATACTAAGGCGTTAGCGCGCTTAGGCCACGGATTACATAGAAGACACGGATTACATGGAATACATGGAATACACACCGGGATCATTCACATGATGACTGAACCAGCATACGCGCTTACCCTGCGCGACATTCGCCGAGCCGTCGAGAGCGGCGTTCTGACAATCCAGCAAAGCATTGAATCCGCCGATAAGGCCGCCCGACAAGCCCAACCGTGGTTGCACGCATTCAGCTATCTGCCGGACGCGCCGGTGGTCAATCAAGCGGACATAGGGTTGCCGCTCGCGGGTGTTCCCATCGGCATAAAAGATCTCATCGACACCGCGGACATGCCGACCGAGTACAACTCACCGGCCTACGCGGGCCGCTCGCCCAAGACTGATGCGGTACTGGTGGCGCGCTTGCGGCAAGCAGGTGGAACCATCGTAGGAAAGACGGTTACTACAGAGTTCGCCTGGCGCCATCCGGGTCCGACGGTCAATCCATGGAATGAAAAGCATACGCCTGGCGGCTCGTCCAGCGGTTCTGCCGCGGCTGTGTCGGCGGGGATTGTTCCTCTTGCATTCGGGACACAGACCTTCGGTTCCGTCATTCGTCCCGCAGCGTACTGCGGTGTCGTGGGGTTTAAACCGACCTATGGGAGCATTGCCCGAACCGGTGTGTTGCCGCTGGCGCCATCGCTGGATCACATCGGCATGTTCACCGCAAACGTCGCGGATGCGGCGTATGCCTTTCGAATCGTATCGGGTTTCGATGATCAGGACTTTCACTCTTCCCACGTAAGCGGCAAGAACAAAAGCCAGGGTAACGACGGCAGCGCGGTCATCCGTATCGGCATGCTGCGCAGGCAAGTCGGCACCGCGATGGAACCGGCCCAGGACAGTGCGTTGGCCTGGCTGGCTGCACAACTGAAAGCCGATGGAGCGGAAGTCGTCGTGGTCGATTTGCCGGCCGAACTGGAGGACATGGGGGCGCTGGTATCTGCAATATTAGCGGTAGAAGCGGCGGTGGTGCACGGTGCGCTTCTGGACCGTTCGCCCGGCCTGATCAGTTCAGTCATGACGTCGTTGATTATCGAGGGTCGCGGCGTATCGGGCGTCGACTATGCGCGCGCGAGGGCTGCGCAGGTGCGGCTGGCCCATCGCTTTGACCACTGGCTGCAGCAAGAGATGCGTCTTGATGCGCTTCTTGTCGCGCCGGCGACAGGGGAAGCGCCAGTCGGACTCGACTATACCGGCGACGCTTCGTTATGCGCTCCGTGGACATTCCTTGGTGTTCCCGCCATCACCCTACCGATCGCCCTCGGGCCCGCTGGTCTGCCGCTCGGCGCTCAACTGATCGGCGCGGCACAGCACGACGAGCGTTTGCTCGCGGTTGCAGAGTGGGTAGAAGCGCGAGCGCGCTGGCAGGCTGTGAAGCTGCAGGCAAAAACCAGTCCGGACGGTCCGCGCAACGCCTGACGGTTTAAAGTGCGGGCGCTTGCCCAAATTCGGGCGTTTGCATCGCGCATGCTGCGAGTTCCGGACGCACGACAGGTTCTACGGCTAAGACCAGGAAACCGTAGAATGCGAAGGCAATTCAGACAAAGCGATACGTGACTCTACGCACCCGTTCGTTGCGCGGCAACACGCAAAGTCCTCTATGTCGGGAGCAGTCTTGTGAAAGATCCCCTGGTTCTTGGCTTCGTGCTGATCGTGGTGGACGTCGTGCTCTGGCGCGCAGCGTTTCCACGTAACGACACCATCCGCTTGCTGCTCAGACTGGTGATTTTCGCGCTGCTGAGCGCGCTGTTGTTCGGATCGGCCCTGAGTCCCTTCACACCCGCGCCGTGGCCCGAGTCCCCGGGCCGTCATCTTGCGGCCCAGATCCTCGAGGTTTCGTGGTGGCTCATTGGCGCGCGTCTTCTGACACTATCGCTGGACGCAGCGTTCCGATCGCGCCATTGGCACAGGGAACGCCTGTTCCAGGACGTACTGGGTGCGCTGGTTTTTCTTGCCGCCGTCGTTGCCTCGCTTGCATTCGTGCTGGGGCTGCCGGTGACAGGGCTGGTCGCCACCTCCGGTGCGCTGGCAATCGTGCTGGGTCTCGCCATACAAAGCACGCTTAGCGATGTGTTCGCCGGGATCGTGCTGAATACGACCGAGCCGTATCACATTGGGGACTGGGTCTCGGTCGATGGCGTGGACGGTAAAGTGTTGGAAATGAACTGGCGTGCAACGCACCTGCTCACGTCTCAAGGCAATGTTGTCATCGTTCCCAATAGCGTGGCGGCCAAGGCGAAAATCACCAACAGTAGCCGTCCCGTTGCACTTCACGGGGTGTCCATTGCGCTGCAGATTTCACCGGAAGAACGCCCGGCTACTGTCCTTGGCGCGTTGGAGCGCGCGGTAGCGGGAAGCAATAGGGTGCTGCAAACGCCGGCACCGTATGCGCTTATCAAGAAAACCTCGATCAACTCGATCGAATACGAAGTCACGGTTTATATCGATGACATGGGCAAGTCTGTGGTCGTGACGAACCAGCTTTATGACCTGTGCCATCGTCATCTCGCCGCTGCGGGCATCGAGCTCTGGCCACTGAGCGTTCCACGACCGCCACGCCACGACGCCTCCGACAGCCGGCAACGGCTCCTGTCACACGTCGATCTCTTCCGTGCGTTGAAGGGTGAGGAAATTGAAGCGCTGTCCAAGAGACTGTCGCGCCACGAATATGAACCTGACCAGGTAGTCGTCAAGTCAGACGAGGTGACGGATTACCTGATGATCGTCGAGTCGGGTGTCCTGTCGGTGATGGTGACGGGACCGTCGGGTCCCGTCGAATCCGCGCGCCTGGGACCTGGAGACTCGATCGGTGAAGCGGGCGTCCTGGCGGGGTTGCCGGTTCAGGCGCAAGTCACGGCTTTGACGCGGGCGCTAATCTATCGGCTGGATAAGGCGGACCTGACGCCCTTGTTAAAGAGCCGGCCGGAAATAGGTCAGCAGATGTGTCACCTGCTTTCGCAACAGCAAGACTCCCTGCGCAAGCTGAACACCGAGATACCCGTCCCGGTGGGCACCGATCGCACGCTGCTGGAGTGGCTGCGCGACGGCATGCACAAGCTGCATGAGCTGACCAGTTAATCGGTTGACGAAGCGAGTGGCTTAGTGAGCCGTGCAGTTGAGGTTGTTATTCCTGCAAGGTAACCAATGAACCGGCCGCTTCGTCGCGCTTGAACGCCTCGATGTCCCTATACCTGGCACCTGGGTGCCCGGCCGGCAACAAACGTCCCTTGCCGAACAGCTTTTCGCGCAGCGTGCCCGGCGTATATTCCTTGCGATACACGCCGCGCTGTTGCAACTCCGGCACCAGGTAATTGACGATATCCTCGAAGGTCTCGTGAGCGACCGCATAGGCGAGATTGAAGCCGTCGACACCAGTCTCTTCCACCCAGGTTTGCAGAATATCGGCAACGGTTGCCGCGGAACCCACGAAGACCGGTCCCATGCCGCCGATACCACCCCATGCCGCGAGTTCGTCGATGGTCCAGGACTTCGCACCGCCCGCCAGATGTTCGATGGCAGAGACGATTGCGTTGGTTTCCACTTTCTTGACCAAATCGGTTGGCGCGTACTGACCGAAGTCGACGCCCGTCCAACCCGACATAAATACGAGCGAGCCGTCGTATGAGGCGTAGCGGCGATACTCCTCGAACTTGGCTTGCGCCTTCGCATCCGTCTCATCCACGATGACCGTGACGAGGTTGTAGATCAGCAGTCCGCCCGGATCACGTCCCGCAAGCGCAGCCTGTTCGCGGACGTCAGCAACATACGCTTTCAACACTTCCTTCGTCGGAGCGGCCACGAACACGCACTCGGCGTGTTGGGCGGCGAACGCCTTGCCTGCACCCGACGCGCCGGCCTGATAGAGCACGGGCGTGCGTTGAGGCGAGGGCTCGCAAAGATGATAGCCGGGCACGTCGAAGTATTTGCCGTGGTGACCTATCTCATGGACCTTCTCGGGATGCGTGAAGACGCGATTGTGACGATCACGGACCACGGCATCTTCTTCCCAGCTCCCCTCGAAAAGCTTGTACAGCACTTCAATATATTCCGCCGCCACTTCATAGCGGTTCGCGTGCTTGCGCAAGCCTCCTTCGCTGATATTCTTGGCGCCGCTTTCCAGATACGACGTCACGATATTCCATCCCACGCGGCCTTTAGTGTGATGGTCTGCTGTTGAAAGGCGACGAGCGAAAGTGTACGGATGCTCGAAAGTAGTCGACGCCGTAATGCCGATACCCAGATGCTCGGTCACCATTGCGATAGGCGCCGCAAGCTGCAGGGGATCGTTGACGGGGATCTGCGCGGCTTGGTGGATCGCGTGGTAATTGCTGCCTTTATAGACGTCGTAATAACCGATCACATCGGCGATGAAGATGCCGTCGAAGAAACCCTTCTCGAGAATCTTTGCAAGATCCGTCCAGTACTCGAGGTCCTTGTATTGCGATGACCGGTCGCGTGGATGAGACCATAGGCCGGGAGACTGATGGCCGACGCAGTTCATCTCGAACGCATTGAAATGGATGGTTTTGCTCATGGCAGCCGGCTTCTCGATTTTCACTTTAACAACCGGACAATCTAGTCGCCAAATTGACCGCGCGCTCTAACGATTTCAGCTTTGCATATGCGCGGGGCTGTGAAAGGCGGCACTACCATCCATCACAGTCGGGCGGGCATGCAGGCTTGCCATCACACGGTTCATATCGAAAGAAAAACTCCTTCTTTGCGCGATGCGGCCGCTATCCGTATAAAGCTTCTTTGCCGCGCAACCCGCTAGCCAAGGAGCTGCATCTTGAGCACCGTCGATATTGAAACTTCCCTGCCTGCGTCATTGCCGATCGGATCGGCCAGCGACGTATCGCGCCTGATCAACACGAGCCGCTCGAAGAACAATCACGCGCGCGTGATTGTCTTGCTCGCGCTAGGCGGTGTGTTTCTTGACGCTTACGATCTCACGACGCTTTCATACGGCATTCAGGACGTCACGCGTGACTTCAACCTGACGCCTGCAATAACCGGCTTTGTCAGTTCATCCATCATGATCGGCACCATTCTCGGCAGTCTCGCCGGTGGATGGCTTACCGACAAGATCGGTCGCTATCAGGTCTTCATGGCCGACATGCTGTTCTTCGTGGTCGCGGCCATTGCAGCGGGGCTCGCGCCGAATTTCTGGGTTCTGATCGCGGCGAGATTCGTGATGGGGCTCGGTGTAGGGATCGACCTGCCCGTGGCGATGGCATTTCTCTCGGAGTTTTCAAAATTCAACGGACGCGGCAACAAGGCATCCCGTCTCGCAGCGTGGTGCCCGATGTGGTACGCGGCGTCATCGGTGTGTTTCCTGATTGTGTTCGCGCTGTATTTCTTCTTGCCGGCTCAGCACGCCGACTGGCTCTGGCGCGCGTCGCTGATCTTCGGGGCGGTACCGGCGCTGATCATCATCATGGTCCGCAGCAAGTTCATGAACGAGTCGCCACTGTGGGCCGCGAACCAGGGCAATCTGAAAGAGGCGGTGCGAATCTTGCGCGAGTCCTATGGCATTCACGCGCATGCGGTGGACGATACGAAAGAGAAGAGAGCGCCGAAGCAGCCGCCGGTCAAATTTCGCGTGCTATTCCAGCGTCCCTATCTGCCGCGCACGCTTGTTGCCAGCGTGATGAATCTCTGCATCCCGTTCGAATACACGGCGATCGCTTTCTTCCTGCCGTCCATCCTGTCGCAATTCCTGGGTGCCGGCGTGTTTGAAACGATCGCGGCATCGCTTGGGCTTAATGTGCTGTTCGCGTTGACAGGTGGCTTGCTCGGCATGCGGCTCGCGTACAAATTGCCATCGCGTCATGTCGCAATTGCGGGCTTCGCGTTGCAATTCGTATCGCTGATTGCGCTCGCGTTGATCGGACACCCGCAGGCGGCGCTCGGTATAGGCCTTGCCGTGCTGATGCTGGGTACGTGGTTGTTTGCTGAAGGTTTCGGTCCGGGCGCGCAGATGATGATCTATCCGGCCTTGTCTTACCCTACGTCCATTCGCGGCACCGGCGTGGGCTTCGGCCGCTCGCTTGCTGGCATTGGCAGTGCACTCGCTTTGTTCGTCTTGCCAATCCTCAAGGCCCGGTTCGGCACGGACATGTTCTGGATCGTTGCGTTGGCCGCCGTGATCCCGATCGTGTTCCTGGTGCTGATCCGCTACGAGCCGACCGAGCACGATGTTGACGACGAAGACGCGGCCACGCCGGCGACAACGTGACGGCTGACCTGCCTGTGATGGTCGCGAGGTCGGTGTCGAAACGCTTCGGCCCGACTGTCGCGCTCGATCGATTCGATCTCTCTGTTGCTGCGGGCGAGGTCGTGGCGCTAATGGGCGCTAACGGGGCGGGGAAGTCCACGATCGTCAAGATACTGAGCGGTGTTTATCCCGGCGATGGCGGTTCGCTCGAACTGCACGGCAAGCCGTACGCGCCGGCCTCACCGCAGGAAGCGAAGGCGCTGGGCGTAGCGACAATGCATCAGTCGATTGCCGATACGGTCGTGCCCACCCTGTCGATCGCGGACAACCTCCTGCTCGATCGTTTCAACAATGCGGCCACGCCATGGTTTATCACGCCCGCGGCGCGGCTTGAGGCGGCACGCTCCATTGCTGCTTTGGTTGGCCTGGACATCGACCTGCGGGCGCCACTGTTCACGCAGCCGCTTGCGACGAGGCAGCTCGTCACGCTGGCCCGGGCGCTGGCAGTCAAGCCAGCAGTTCTGATACTCGATGAACCGACGGCAAGTCTCTCGGCCGTCGAAGCCGAGCGTCTCTTTACTGCACTCGATAGGCTGCGCGAGCGCGGTGTGGCCATGCTGCTGGTCTCGCATCGGCTGGGTGATCTCAAGCGAATGGCCGACAGGGTGGTCATTGTCCGTGATGGCCGGCTGGTAGCCAATCTGAAAACGCCGATCGATTTCGACGATGCCACTGAAACAATGATTGGCCGCGCGTTGCCGAGAACCCGTGAACGAAAAACGGTGCGTTCGACGGCGGATCAGGGACTTCAGGTCCGAGGCCTGAAATTGTTCCCGGGTGCGGATAGCCCCGCGCTCGACTTCGACGCTGCTCGCGGCGAGATCGTCGCGTTTGCGGGGCCGTTGGGAGGCGGCAAGTCGAGGCTAGCCCGGACGCTGTTTGGTATCGAACGCGTTGTCGCCGGGACAATGACACTCGATGGCCAGCCGTGGCAGCCGCGCTCTGCCGCCGAGGCAATTCGCCGTGGCGTCTTCCTTGTCGGCGAGGACCGCTGGAGCTCGTCGCTCTTTCCGGACAGCGTGCCGTTTGCGTCGATTGAAGGCACGCTGAGTTTTCCGTTCCTGTCGACCTGGTTCAGGAATGGGTGGATCAATAGATCGCGTGAACGTCGCGAGGCTGCGTCTGCCATCGAGCGCTTCTCCATTCGATGCAATGGTCCAGCGGATCGCGTGATCAACCTCTCCGGCGGCAATCAGCAAAAGGTCGTCCTCGCGCGCTCGCACGCAGAGCCCGCACGCGTGCTGTTGCTTGACGAGCCATTTCAAGGTGTCGACGCCGGCGCTCGCGCGGACATTGCCGATGTGTTGCGAGCGAACGCGGCGGGACGGGTGACGCTGGTGTTCGTCAGCGCCATTGAGGAGGCGTTCGAAGTCGCGGACCGCGTGCTGCACTTCGATCGTTCGATCGTTGAATCAAACATTGAAAATCTTGCCGGAGCCTGACGTATGAAATTTGGCGCTTCTACCGAAGCAAGCCCCGTCGTTCGAACGGAGTTCAGACATACCAGCATCAGGACGAAGCTGGAACGCAGCGGCATCGTGTTGCTGCTGGTCGCAATGGGCGCGGTATTTACATGGCGTGAGCCGGCATTCTTGAGTGTGGACAATCTGTTCAGCATCTTGCAGGCTGCGTCGATTGTCGCGCTTCTGGCCGTGGGCGTCAGCATTACGCTAGCAGTGGGCGGTTTCGATTTATCGGTCGGCAGCACAGCCGCAACGGCGCAGATGGCCGCGAGCTATGTGCTGGTTGTGTGGCATGGCAACGCGCTTGCCGCTGTCGCGGCGTGTCTTGCGTTAGGCGTCGGTGCGGGACTTTTCAATGGCTTGCTGATCACGCGCCTTCGCGTCCCGGACCAGCTCGCGACGCTCGGAACCTTGTTCCTTCTCGCGGGCCTGCAACTGATTCCAACAGGCGGGCGGTCGCTCGCGACCGGCAGCATCCTGCCGGACGGCACGGAGGCCACCGGAGCGTTTCCGGCGGCCTTCCTGGCGTTGGGCCGGGCCCGCTGGCTGGATGTCGTGCCGGTGCCGGTCATCGTGCTAGCGGTGGTGACGCTGGTTGCGGTGCTCGTCATGGAGTTCACACGATGGGGTCGAGTGCTGTATGCGACCGGCGGCAACGAGACGGCCGCGCGGCTCGCAGGTGCGCCGACAGCGCGTTATCGTGTCGCGGCGTATGTTGCATCGGGCGTAATCGCTTCGCTCGGCGGCGCGTTGATAGCCGCACGCGTCGGACGTGGCGACGTTGGCGCCGGCAACTCATTGCTTCTGGACGCCGTTGCCGCCGCGCTTATCGGCTATGCGGTGTGGGGTGCGAAGCGTCCCAACGTGTTGGGCTCGGCTGTCGGCGCCGTGTTTGTCGGCGTGTTGCTCAACGGACTGACCATGCTCAACGCGCCTTATTACATGCAGGATTTTATCAAGGGTGCATTGCTTGTTGGCGCGCTCGCCTTCACGTTCAGCATTGGCAGGCAAGCAGAGCGGTGAATTTAATTTGGCACAGCTTCTAAGAAGCAATCGAGCTAAGCGTAGAAGCGTTCGGTTGATGTCCTTAGCGTTATCGTTCGGTTTGAACCCGGTCACGGCGCTGCTAGATTGATGTCGATCCGACACATAAAAGGGTAAGCATGTCAGCCATTCCGCAAAACACAGCGACGCGTCCTGGATCAACCCATTCAGACGGATCGTCAGAGAAAGCACTTGCGCATATTATCCGTGACGACGCCGAAGCCATTGCGAGCGCCCACGAGGTGGCCGCTCGCTTGGCCGTGCATGCGAGCGAGCGCGATCGCGAGCGACGCTTGCCCCGCGAGGAAATCGACTGGTTTTCGCAAGCCGGCTTATGGGCGATCACCGTGCCCAAGGAGTACGGCGGCGCGGGCGTGTCATACGTGACACTGACCGAGGTCATCAAGATTATCGCCGCAGCCGATCCGTCGCTGGCGCAGTTGCCCCAGAACCACCTGGGTCTCGTCGACGTCATCGCGCTCACCGGAACCCACGAGCAGAAGCAGTTCTTCTTCGGCGAGATATTGCGGGGCAAGCGTTTCGGCAACGGCTTCTCGGAGAAGGGCACAAAGCACGTCCTTGACCTGAAGACACGCGTCACGGCTGAGGATGGCGAGTATGTCGTCCACGGTACTAAGTTCTATTCGACCGGTGCGCTGTTCGCGCACTATGTACCTATCCTGGGTCTCGACGACGAACGCCGTGGCTGGCTTGCCTACATTCCAGCGGGTACGGCGGGTTTGCAGGTTATCGATGACTGGTCGGGATTCGGCCAACGCACCACTGCAAGCGGCACGGTTATCGCGGATCAGGTGCGGGTCGCGGCATCCCACGTATTTCCGGCGTTTCGCGTATCGGACCAGCCGACGCTCAACGGTCCGATTTCCCAGGTCATCCAGGCAGCAATCGATGCGGGTATTGGGCGGGCCGCAGTGGATGACACGCTCAAATTCGTACGTGAGCGCTCGCGCCCTTGGATCGATAGCGGCGTGGAGCGCGCAAGCGACGATCCGCTCGTGATCCGTGAGGTGGGTCATCTTCACATTCAGTTGCATGCAGCGGAGGCATTGCTCGAACGCGCCGCGCGTACGCTGGATGCCATTGCAACGCAGGGACATGCGCCAAGCGAAGATGATATCGCCCGCGCATCGGTGGCGGTCGGCGAAGCAAAGGTATTGACCACCGAGATCGCATTGCTCGCCAGTGAAAAGCTGTTCGAACTGGCGGGTACGCAGTCGACGCTTGCTGCGCACAACCTCGACCGCCACTGGCGCAATGCGCGCACGCATACGCTGCACGACCCAGTGCGCTGGAAGTATCACCTCGTGGGCAACTATTACTTGAATGGCATCAAGCCAGCGCGCCATCCGTGGAACTAGAACCAGGCCGTCGATAAACAGCGATGTTACGCATCGTCTGCCAAGTCGTACGGCTGCACGCTTTCAGTCTGACGTTGTCCCCATGCTTTCACCCCACGGAAACGGAAACCATCCTTCATGCTTAAATCTATCGGCCGTTTGTTAGCCGCCGCATTGCTTGCCGGCAGCATCTCCGCTTATGCAGGAGACGGCTTACCCAATGCTCCCGCGCCTTTCAATAAAGGCGGCGTCAGGATCGCGTTGGTCAACTATCTTTCGACCGGCGACTTCTTCCAGGCCTATGAGGCGGGTGCGCAAAAGCAGGCCAAGGCGCTTGGCATCGACTTGCGTATTTACGAGGGTCGCCAGGATGCCGCTCAGCAACGTGACCAGATCCAGCAGGCGATCAATCTGGGCGTTTCCGCGATCATCGTGAATCATGGTTTGCCGGAGTCCTTGAAGGACGTGGTGCAAGTGGCGCTCGATAAAGGCATCAAGGTGGTCGCGTTTGACGTTGACCTCGGCAATCCGAAAGTTCCGCAGATCGAGCAGAGCGACCACGATCTCGCGACATTGTTGCTCGATGAGGCAGTGAAAGATAACGGCGATGCGTTTGCCGCCGCGTATGTCTATGTGCCGGGTTTTGCTCCACTTGACCGGCGCGACGCGGTCTGGAAGGCGTTCAAGACAGCGCATCCGAAGGTCAGGGAGGAGGCGCGGTTCGGCACGGTGGATAATCCGATTGCGCAGTCCGTGGCCAATCAGGCTGCGGCGGCTTATCGGGCGCATCCCGATGTGCGTGTGGTGTTCGCACCCTATGACGAGTTCGCTCGCGGCGCAAAGCTGGCTGCGGACGAGGCGGGTATTGCTTCGAAGGTCCGGATTTATAGCGCCGATATATCGACGGCTGATATAGAGGCGATCCGGGCGCCCGGGAGTCCGTGGGTTGCCACTGCCGCGACTAATCCGGCCGTAGTGGGAGCGGTGTCGGTGCGAGCCGCTGCGCTGCTGGTGGCGGGCCAGGATCCAGGGCACAGGATCGAAATAAAACCTGCGTTGATCACGCGCGACGACCTGGTCAAGAATGATATCCGCACGATTGCGGATCTTGAGTCCCGGTTTGTGGACTTCAGGCGGGCAGATGTGGCCAAGGCGGCCTGGATCCCCGAGGTTCGCGATTAAAGGATAGTTGATTCGCTATCCTTATGATACCCGGAACGACCTGTGAGCGCTCGCTCACTTGGCATTGGCCTGGCCGAGCGTCTTCTGCGCCTCCGCAGCGTTGTCCTTGCTGACAAGAATCGACGGCACATAGGTGGCAGGAGGTAAGGTGCGATCGCCTGCCAGATAGCGCGCTACGTTATCGACTGCCGTCTTGCCGATCAAATAAGGCTGTTGGGCTACCACAGCGGCAGCGCAGGATCGAGGATTCTTGACGAGCGCGACGAAGTCGGGACTGCCGTCTACCGCATAGGTCCTGATCTCCAGGCGATGCGCTGCATCAACTGCCTGCGTCGCGCCGATCTGCGGTATATCCCACCCTGCCCATATAGCCTGCACAGTGCCGATCGGATACTGGCTCAGTAACACGCTCACCTGCGAGTACGCGTCTTGCACGGTGTCGGGGATCACATCGACCAACTCCGGTTCAATGATCCTGATCTTCGGATACCACTTCAGCACCTCGCGCAGCTGGTCATAGCGCATCGCCATGACCGGCACGCCGTAGAAGCCGTTGAAGACGAGAATATTGCCTTCGCCATGCAGGTCGCTGACGAGCTTCAATGCAAGCTGCTCGCCGATATAGAAATTATCAGAGGTGGTTACGTTGATGCTCGAGGGGCTGGTGGTATCGACGGTAAATAGGGGGATGCCCGCTTCGCGGATTTTCTTGAGCCAGGGCTCGAGCACAGCCGCGGTACCAAGCTGCTCAATGATGGCGTCGGGTTTTTCCGCGATCAGCGCCTGAAGCTGGGCAATCTGCTGGCTATCCTTGCGGCCGCCGTCCAGCGCGATGGGTGTGCCGCCCAGTCGCTTCACTTCATCGATTTGTCCCTTATAGGCTTTCAAGTCCCAGTAGTGTTCGGTTCCTGCGACGGAGATGCCAATCCGCTTGCCCTTAAGCGACGGCACATCGGCCGCCGCCGGGGTACAGAACGCGGCGCTGGTCAGCAGTGCGGCCAGTATGGCGAGCACTTGTCTCCTGAACGCTTCATGCGTTTTCAGGGAAGAACGAAGCCGCTCTGTATTTTCGTCCTTATACATGTCAAATGAAATTCCGCGCAATGAATGAAGGGTGTAAAACCCAGCGTGGACCTTTCAATCCGATCATTGTTTTTTTCTTGGGCGTGCCAGCCTTGCGGAGCTTTGATGCTTCGCAGGGAATCCATGTTGAGAATGACAGAAGGTTCGGTTCCGAACCATTGGTGTTGGCGCTGAGAAGCTTGCTGAAAACAGACTGGCCATCCCGGACGGGAGCTGGTTTTCAATCAGCTTATAACCTGACTAATCAGGATACCTTACAGGTCTGGAAGTTTTAAACTTGAGGAAGCCAAGAAAAATCCCGCGCAGGCGGCTCGCCTGCACGGGATTTTGGTCAAACGAACTGCCGTTGTTGTCACCCGGCGTAATAAACCTGCCGGCTTGGTGTGTCCGCGGCTAAACGGTTCGTCCTCGGCTGAAGAGTCGCAGGATCGCCAGCAGGATCACGGCGCCGATCAACGCAGTGATCAGCGACCCTATGATGCCGCCGCCCAGGTGCAGGCCGAGCACGCCGCCCAGCCACCCGCCAATGAACGCGCCGACAATGCCGACGATGATGTCTACAAAAATTCCGAAACCGCCTCCATCAACGATTCGGCCAGCGAGCGCACCGGCAATTCCGCCAATGATCAGCCAGAAGATGATTCCGTGCGAAACAGGTTCCATAGCGTTCTCCGTCAGGTTAAATGCGCGTAGCAGGCTACCGGCATGGTGATGACAATATTTACGGGAGGCATCCCCGGTTAGGTGATGTCCATATTCCCCCTGAATCAATGGGCCTCTCGGCTGGAGCAAGCAGCGTGCCCGGAAGGGCCAATGCGGCAAGAACGACCGATTCACCAAGCTTGCACTGAACGCCGCCGGCCGTCATCCGGCTATACCCGAATTCGAACGGTGCCTCTAATGGCTTGAAATCCATTTCCGCAATCGGAATGTCAAATGTTCGATTTTTTGCCATGAAGAGCCCATAAAGAACGTCTATTTGTAAATCAGTATGTGCATAAAACAATAAGTCCTCGTAGACACAAAGCGGCCCGGTGAATCAGATCGATCTGGCCAGCCGAACTGAATGTCGCTGCGACCCGTTCGGCATCGGGTAACCGGCGCAGAGGCACGGACCGATCGATGGTTTGACGAACTGCAACCCACGGCTCCTTCTCGAGCAAGCAGGAATATGGGGCCGATGGCGCATGCATGCCGCCGCGCCGTGCTATAAAAATAAGTCATCCTACATATTTATAGAAAATAGACCATACGCGTTGTTCGCGCAGGTGCATAGATACCGTTAGATCGCATATGTTTTACCCTTGCCTAGACCTGGGTTTCGCTAAGCGGGCACCGCCTTCAGCAATTAAGTGCAGCGTTTCGTCGACAATTATTTACAAAAGTGCACCCCTTGATCTCATATATAAGGATGCCTACAGATAGGTTGACCGAGATTTATCCTGACCGGTAGAGTTGTAACTCGATCAGGCAAACCAAAGCGGGCCTGTTGCAAGGGCCGAATACGAAGGTAGAGAGGACCCTGTATCAGTAACTCAGGCAATGCGTGCTTGACCGCAGCCATGCGGTTGCGCACGCGGATCGCCATCCCACCCATATCCCGTACCAGTTTGTTTGAATGTATCGAACCAGACTATTTATATAGAGTCCTAACTAAGTGAACTACGATTATATTATCGTTGGTGGTGGCTCTTCAGGCTGCGTCACTGCAACACGGCTGGTAAGGGAGTTGGGTGCGCGAGTCCTGTTGCTCGAGGCGGGAGGTAGGAAAACAAGTGCGATTATGAGTATGCCCGCGGGGTACATGAAATATTTGAGCCGGGACACTTATCTCACTTTGCACCAAATGGAGCCGCAAAGGCAGATTGATAATCGCGAGATCACCGTTCCGCAAGCAAGAGTGTTGGGCGGAGGGTCCAGTGTCAACGCGATGGTTTATATGCGCGGCCAACCCGCCGACTATGACCGGTGGGTGTCCAGCTACGGTGTAGAGGGATGGGGGTATGCAGATATCCTCCCCCATTTCAAAGCAATGGAGGGCAACGATCATCTGAATGACGCGGCGCATGGGATTGATGGTCCACTGCAGGTTTCATCGCCCTATCATCTTGCTCCCATGACCAATGCTTTCGTCAGTGCTCTGCAGGGAATGGGGGAGGTTTTTAATCCGGACTTCAATAGCGGTCGCCAGCGCGGCGTTGGCTTCATGCAGAGTACGATTGGCTCGAACAGACGGCGATGCAGCGCAGTCGACGCCTACTTGAAACAAGTTTTGGCGGACGTGCGTCTCACCTTGCTGACAGGCGCTACGGTATCTCGCGTATGTATCGAAAACGGCCGGGCGGTCGGGGTGGAATATACATACAAGGGGGAAAGCAGAACTGCCTTCGCAGACGCCGGGGTTATCCTCACCGCGGGAACCTACATCACGCCAAAGCTCCTGATGCTGTCAGGCATAGGCGAGGCGGATACCCTGGCGGCGCATGGCATCAAAACCGTCGCGGACCTTCCCGGCGTCGGGCGAAATCTTCAGGACCATTGCGAAGTGCCGGTCGTCGCAGCCAGTAATGGGCGCCACGGTTATTTTGGCCAGGATCGCGGCTGGAACATGATCCGCAATGGCTTCCAGTATCTGATGTTCAAGTCCGGCCCGGTTTCAACAATTGGTGTGGAAGCATGTGTCTTCACCAATCCCGATTCCGCGACAGATGACGCATCCCTGCAAATTTACTGCGTTCCGACCGTGTATCTCGACCGGGACGTCACCGCCATCAAACCCTGTGACGGCGTGACGTTGACCGTATGCCTGCTGCGACCCCGCTCCCGTGGAACCGTCCGTCTCGCGTCAGCAGATCCATCAGCACCGCCGTTGATTGACGGCGGCTTTCTGCGTGATCCCGAAGACGTCAGGTTGATGGTCGCAGGTCTGCGCTACGCGCGTGAAATTCTTGAATACTCGCCCATGCGCGAAAAAATTGCCCGCGAGATTCTTCCCGGGCCCACGGCGACCCTGGATTCATCACTCCACGACCACTGCAAGCAAACGGTCAAGACCAACTATCACCCCGTGGGAACGGCACGCATGGGTCACGAGAACGATCCGCTGGCCGTAGTCGACTCAAAGTTGCGCGTACGCGGTGTAGAGGGTTTGCGGGTCTTCGACTGCTCGGTGATGCCTGCCATCGTCAGTGGCAACACCAATGCCCCCGCTATGGCGATTGCACATCGCGCCTCTCAGTGGCTGATCAATACGAAGGATTGCAAATGAATTTGTCTAAAGACTCCCCCCTCGCGTGCATGCCCGGTCTGATGCACGTTCAGGATTCCGAGAGGTCAACAGGCGTCACCGATGTCGATCCTCGCTGCAGATCCGGCGACACGCAGACACGAAGCGGTCGGATGGTTCTCGAGATGTCGAATATATCGAAGACCTTCGGTTCGGTAAAAACGTTGAAAGACGTCGAACTCACTGTCTACGCCGGGGAAGTTCACGCAGTCATGGGCGAGAACGGCGCGGGCAAGTCGACCTTGATGAAGATCCTGGCAG
>Ga0302314_10008831_pt1 | contig 17888 bp, 17 predicted proteins | sample III_Palsa_N2_3_FD_200533 | JGI IMG/M metagenome (GOLD analysis project Ga0302314, IMG submission 200533) | Peat permafrost microbial communities from Stordalen Mire near Abisko, Sweden - III_Palsa_N2_3 | ecosystem: Environmental > Terrestrial > Soil > Palsa > Peat permafrost | place: Sweden...
ATTACACCGCCATCCTCGAGGACCAGGAGTACTCACCCCTGCGCCCGCTGATCGACTGGCTCGACTACAACGGCTTCACCATGGTGACCAAGGCGGCCAAACGCTACACCGAGTACGCCACGGGCCTGACCCGCACCAAGGGCAATATGGATATCGAGATCGCCGTCGACATGATGGAGATCTGCGGTCACGTGGACCACATCGTACTGTTCTCCGGCGACGGCGACTTCCGCCGGCTGGTCGAGGCGGTGCAGCGCAAGGGCGTGCGGGTGACGGTCGTATCGACGGTCAAGTCGCAGCCGCCGATGGCCTCCGACGACCTGCGCCGCCAGGCCGACACCTTCGTCGACCTCGTCGACCTGTCCACCCTGGTCGGTCGCCCCGCCCGGCCGCCCATGGAACGGCGCTACGCCCAGGATATGGACGAGCGCGAAACGGACGCGGTCTGAGCCGGCCCGGTTCCAAGCCTTGAACACCGAACCGATGAACCCTGAACCGCCGAGGGATTGCCCCCTCTGCCCGCGATTGGTCACCTATCGCCAGGCCAACCAGGCCGCCGAGCCGCACTGGTTCAACGGACCGGCGCCGTCGTTCGGCGATCCGGCCGCACGCCTGCTGGTTGTCGGCCTGGCGCCCGGACGCAAGGGCGCCAACCGCACCGGCCGGCCGTTCACCGGCGACTATGCCGGCGACCTGCTCTACGCCACCCTGCTGAAGTTCGACTTCGCCAAGGGCGTCTACCAGGCGCGGCCCGACGACGGGTTCGCCCTGGTCGACTGCATGGTCTCCAACGCCGTCCGCTGCGCCCCGCCGCAGAACAAAACCCTGCCAATCGAGGAGGCCACCTGCCGGCCGTTCCTGCAGGCGCGGATCGCGGCCCTGCCGAACCTCGAGGCGATCGTCGTGCTCGGCGACGTGGCGCGGAAGAACGTGCTGAAGGCGCTCGGCGCCCGCGGAAACGCGGCGGCGGCCGGCCATGGGGTCGAGACCGATGTCGGCCGCTACCGGCTCTATTCGAGCTATCACTGCTCGCGGCTCAACACCAATACCGGCCGGCTGACCACGCCCATGTTCGAAGCCGTGTTCGCCGCCGTGCGCGAACGGCTGGACTCCCGCGCCGCATGAGCCCCCGCGAACCGATCCTGGAGCCTGAATCGCCAACCGCAGCCGGCCGCGCGGCGGTGGCCTTCATCTTCGTCACCGTCCTGCTCGACATGATGGCGTTCGGCATGGTGGCGCCGGTGCTGCCCAACCTGGTGGCGGAGTTCGTGCGCCAGGACGCGACATCGGCCACGCTGATCTACACCCTGTTCAACACCACCTTCGCCCTCTTGCAGTTCATGTTCTCGCCGCTGATCGGGGCCCTGTCGGACCGGTTCGGGCGACGGCCGCTGATCCTGGCCTCCAACATCGGCCTCGGGCTCAACTATGCGCTGATGGCCTGGGCCCCGAACCTCGGGTGGCTGTTCCTGGGCCGCGCCATCTCCGGCGTGACCGGGGCCAGCTACAGCACCGCCTCAGCCTACATCGCCGACACCACGCCGATCGACAAACGGGCCGGCGCTTTCGGCATCCTCGGCGCGGCGTTCGGCGTCGGCTTCATGATCGGCCCCTCGCTCGGCGGCGTACTCGGCGAATACTTCGGCCCGCGCGCGCCTTTCGTTGTCGCCGGCGCCTTCAGCCTGCTGAACGCGGTTTACGGCTTCTTCGTCCTGCCGGAATCCCTGCCCAAGTCGATGCGCTCGACGATGCGACTCAAGCAGGCCAATCCCTTCAGCGCCCTGGTCCTGCTGCGCCGGCACCCCGACCTCTTGGCCCTGGCCTCGACCCAGTTCCTGTCGACCCTGGCCCAGGTCTCGATCCCCACCACCGTCGTGCTCTACGCCAAGTACCGCTATCACTGGACGCCGTTCGCCATCGGCCCGGCGCTGACGGTGGTGGGGGTCGCGCTGGCGGTGGTGCAGGTCGGCGTGGTCGGCCGGTTCGTGAAGCGGTTCGGCAACCGGGCCGCCCTGGTCACCGGCCTGGCGTTCGGCGCGGCGGGGCTGTTCATCGTCGGCCTGGCCCCGACCGGACCCTGGTTCTGGCTCGCGGCGCCGGTGGTCGCCTTCTGGGGCCTGGCGGGCCCGGCGGTGCAGACCATGATGACCCACCATGTGAAGTCCTACGAACAGGGCCTGCTGCAGGGGGCCAACGCCAGCCTGACCGGCATCGCCGAACTGGTCGGCCCGGCGATCTTCGGCTTCACCTTCGCCTTCTTCGTCACCCCGGGCCATTCGCCCGCGGCCTACGGCGCGCCCTTCATCCTGGCCGGAACCCTGCTGACCGCCACCGCCGCCTTCGCCTACTTCGCCACGCGGGGCGAAGCGGAGCACGATGAGGATGAGGACGAGGCGGTTTGAGGACTTGGGGGAAGTACTCCCCTACCCCTTGTCCCGCATCAGGCGGGCCTTGTCGCGGGACCAGTCGCGGTCGGCTTCGGTCTGGCGTTTGTCGTGGATCTTCTTGCCCTTGGCCATGGCGAGCTCGAGCTTTGCCCGGCCCTTGTCGTCCCAGAACAGCTTCAGCGGCACGATGGTGCGGCCTTCGCGCTGGATGCCGGCGATCATCCGGTCGATCTGCTTGCGGTGCAGCAGCAGGCGGCGCGGCCGGCGCGGCTCGTGGTTGAAGCGGTTGGCCGGGCCGTACTCGGGGATGTAGGCGTTGATCAGCACGATATCCCGCCCCTCGGCCGAGGCGTAGGATTCGGCGATATTGGCCCGGCCGAGCCGCAGCGCCTTCACCTCGGTGCCGGTCAGCACCAGGCCGGCCTCGACATTGTCCTCGAGGAAGTAGTCGAAGCGCGCCCGCCGGTTCTCGGCGATCAGCTTCCGGGTCTGGGGCTCCGCGGCCATCTCAGACCAGCTCCGCCGCCCGCATGGCGTCGAGCACCAGCGGCTTCACCGATTCGGCGCAGGGCGCGATCGGCAGGCGCGCGTCGGGCTCGCACAGGCCGAGGTGCGCCAGGGCGAATTTGGTCGGCGCCGGCGAGGCGTCGGCGAACAGGGCCTTGTCGAGCCGGATCAGCTTGTCCTGCCAGCGCAGCGCCTGGTCGAAGGCGCCGTTCAGCGCCGCCTCGATCCGCTCGGCGCAGGCCTTGGGCGCCACGTTGGAGGTGACCGAGATCACCCCGTGGCCGCCGTGGGCCACATAGCCGAGGGCGGTGGGATCGTCGCCGGACAGCATGACGAAGTCCTCGCCGCACATCAGCCGCATCAGGCTGGCCCGGGCGAGGTCGCCGGTGGCGTCCTTGACGCCGACGATATGCGGCAGGGCCGCCAGCCGGGCCAGGGTGTCGTTGGAGATGTCCGATCCCGTGCGCGAGGGCACGTTGTAGACCACAACCGGGAAGTCGACCGCGTCGTTGATCGCCTTGAAGTGCAGATAGAGCCCTTCCTGGCTCGGGCGGTTGTAATAGGGCGCGACCACCAGGGCCGCATCGGCCTTCATCGCCTGGGCGTGGCGGACCAGCTCAATCGCCTCGTCGGTGGCGTTGGAGCCGGCGCCGGCGATGACGCTGATCCGCCCTTTGACGATCTCGACGCACAGTTCGACGACGCGCTTGTGCTCGTCTGTGGACAGGGTCGCGGTCTCGCCGGTGGTGCCGACCGGCACGACGCCGCGCACGCCGCCGGCGATCTGCAGCTCCAGCAGGCGTTCGAAGGCGGTCTCGTCGATCCGGCCGTTGCGGAAGGGTGTGACCAGGGCGGTGATCACACCCCGGAACATGGGCTTGGCCATTGGTGGGAAATGCTCGTTCAAAGGCGGCCGATCCGATGCGGCCGAGGCAGGACTACTATACCGCAGAATATCGGCGCAAAAGGCTTGCCCGCAACCATGGTTGCGCCGAAAAACGGACGCAGATGAAGTGCTCCAAGGGGGGCATGCGCATGTCGCCTCTGAAACTCGCCCTGGTCGCCGCCGCCGCCCTCGCCGCCAGCGTGGTCGCGGCCGCCGATCCCGTGCCGTATTCGAGCCTGCCCGACGCGCACCCCACGCCGCCAAGCGAACTGACCGGCCCGCAGACGCCCTATCCGACGGCCTCCTACCAGCCCTCGGCCCTCACGCCGTCCTACGGCTCCGAATCGGCCAAGCTGCGCGACGCCCTCGACGCCGCCAAGGCCGGCGACACCGACCATGCGCGCGCGGCGCAGGCGACCCTGGCCGATCCCCTGGCCCGCCGCGTCGTCACCTGGGCCATGGTCGACAACGACGCCACGCGGCTCGGCTATTTCGACCTCGACGCGGCGCGGCGGGACCTGTGGGGCTGGCCGCGCTCGGGCCGTCGCCAGCAGGCGACCGAGCGGGCGCTGGAGACCTCCGGCCTGGCCCCCCAGGCGACCATCGACTTCTTCGACGGCAAGGAGCCCGAAACGGCGGAGGGCGCGATGGCCCTGGCCTCGGCCTACCAGGCCCAGGGCCGCCAGACCGACGCCCAGGCCCTGATCCGGCATTTCTGGCGCGACAAGCCGTTCGAGGCCGAGGTCCAGGCGCGAATGCTCGGGCGCTGGGGCTCATCCCTGACCGCCGACGACAACGCCCGGCGGCTCGACATCCTGCTCTATGGCCAGCAGGGCCCGGCGGCGCGGGCCCTGATCGACCTGGCCCCGGCCGATCTGCAGGCCGAGGCCCAGGCCCGCATGGCGCTCCGCGCCGACCGAAACGACGCCCCGGCCTATGTCGAACGGGTGCCGGCGGCGCTGCAGAACGATCCCGGCCTCGCCTTCGAGCGCGCCCGCTATTACCGCAAGCGCAACCTCGAGACCGTCGCGGTGCCGTTCCTGCGCGCCCTGCCGGGCGACCTGCCGCCGGACGTCGCCGCCGAGATCTGGCCCGAGCGCCGGGCGCTGATGATGGCGGCCCTGCGCGCCGGCGACCTTGCCGCCGCCCACCAGGCCGCCGCCCAGCACGGCCTCGCCGCCGGCGCCGACTATGCCGAGGCCGAGTTCTTCGCCGGCTGGATCGATCTGAAATCGCACGACGCCCGGGAGGCGGACGAGCACTTCGCCCGGCTGGCGTCGATGGGCGCCTCGCCGATCACCCTGTCGCGCGCCTACTATTGGCGAGGCCGGGCCGCGGAAGCCCGCGGCGACAGCGCCGCCGCCAACGGCTACTACGCCCAGGGCGCCGGCTACATCACCGCCTTCTACGGCCAACTCGCCGCCGAGAAGATCGGCCGCACCACCCTCAGCCTGCCCACCGATCCGCAGCCGACCTCAGCCGACCGGGAGCGGTTCGAGGGCCGCGATCTGGTCCGCGCGGCGCGCATGCTGGCCGACGCGGGCGAGCGGGACATGTTCCGGGTGTTCGTGCTGGGCGCCGACGACGCCCTGCCCTCGGCCGAGGAGTACGCCCTGCTCAGCGACTTCGCCAAACAGTACGGCGACCAGGACCTGTCCATGCGGGTTGCCCGCGCCGGGGCCCAGCGCGGCTTCCTGTTGCCCGAGCGCGGCTATCCGATCCGCATGCCGCCGGCGGGCGGCGGCCTGCCCGAGCCGGCGCTGAGCCTGGCCATCATTCGCCAGGAGAGCAATTTCGACCCCGGCCAACGATCGGGACCGGGCGCACGCGGGCTGATGCAGGTGATGCCCTCGACCGCCCAGGCGATCGCCCGGCATATCGGGGTCGGCTATTCGGCCTCGCGGCTGAACGATCCCGACTACAACATGCAGCTCGGCACCGCGATCCTGCAGCAGATGCTGGATGACCAGGGCGGCTCCTATGTGCTGACCGCCGCCGCCTACAACGCCGGGCCCGGTCGGGCGGCCCAATGGATCACCACCTGCGGCGATCCGCGCGGTTCGTCGACCGATCCGGCCGACTTCATCGAGTGCATCTCGATCGCCGAGACCCGCAACTATGTGATGCGGATTCTGGAGACCACCCAGGTCTACCGCGCCCGCCTGGCCGGCGGCTCGGCGCCCCTGACCCTGACCGCCGACCTGAAGCGCGGCGGCTGGACCCCGGGCAGTTCGCCCACCGGCCCCGGGCCCCAGCCCTATGTGGCGACACCCTCGCCATATTTCCCGAATACGCCGCCGACGGGCAGCGGCGCGACCGCTCCTGCGAGACGATAGCGCGTTGAACTAAGCTTTTGTTTTGATCCGCTCATCCCGGCGAATGCCGGGACCCAGATCATAAAGCGCAGCGAATCAAACGACTTGGCGTCAGGTCCTTAGACCGTCACGCCATACGATCTGGGTCCCGGCATTCGCCGGGATGAGCGGATAGAAAAAGCTAAAAGGCGGTAGCCAAAGCCCGCTCGAACACGTCGGGGTCGACGTTGCCGCCGGAGGCGATCACCACCACGGTCTGGCCCTTGAGGTCGAGCTTGCCTGCCAGGGCGGCGGCGAGGGCGACGCAGCCGCCGGGTTCGACGACGAGCTTCAGCCAGCGGAAGGCGAAGGCCATGGCGCGCAGCACCTCCTCGTCGGTCACCTTCAAGGCTCCGGCCAGCCGCGGCAGGTTGAGCGAGAAGGTCAGCTCGCCTGGCGTCGGCGTCAGCAGCGCATCGCAGAGTCCGCCAGCGGTGCGGGCGTTGGTCTCGCGCCGGCCCGAGGCCAGGCTGCGGCCATAGTCGTCGAACTCGAAAGGCTCGACCGCATAGCATTTCGCGCCGGGCGTCAGCGCCTCGAACGCCAGCGCCGTCCCGGCCATCAGCCCGCCGCCGGAGGTCGGGCAGAGCACGATGTCGGCCGAAAGCCCGCGCGCCTTCAGGTCTTCGGCCGCCTCCAGCCCCGCCGTGCCCTGGCCGGCGATGATGAAGCGGTCCTCGAACGGCGGCACCAGGATCGCGCCGCGCTCGGCCACTTCCCGGGCGGCGATCTCTTCGCGGCTTTCTGTATGCCGATCATAGAGGATCACCTCGCCGCCGTAGCCGCGCGTAGCCGCGATCTTCAGCTTCGGCGCGTCGGCCGGCATGACGATGGCCGCACGGACACCCATCAGCGATGCGGCCTTGGCCACCGCCTGGGCGTGATTGCCGGAGGAATAGGCCACCACCCCCCTTGCCTTCTCGGCCTCGGTCAGGCGCGAGATTCGGTTGGCGGCGCCGCGGAACTTGAACGAGCCCGTGCGCTGCAGCGGCTCGGCCTTGACGAACACGCGCGCGCCGGTCGCCTCGTCGAGGGCGTCATTGGCCAGGAGCGGCGTGCGCACCGCCAGGCCGGCGATCTGGCGCGCGGCGTCCTTGATGTCGTCGAAGCTCGGCGTGTTCACGGCAGGTTTTCCGGGTCAGGCTTTGATAAGGCCGTCGAGCATGCCGTCGAGCATCAGCCGCATCAGGCCCTCGCGCTCGGACCAGGCGAAGTTCGGCCGGGCGATCAGCAGGGAGACCAGACCGTGGCAGGCGGCCCAGCTGACCTGGGCGCTATCCTCGACCTCGCCCCTCAGCCGGCCAGCGTCGGCGATGGCCTGCACCGCCTCGAGGAACAGGGCGTAGCACCGGTCGCTCAGCGCCTTGACGCTGTGGTCCTGCATCTCGCCCAGCGTGGGATGGGTCGAGCAGTAGACCACCTGGTAGGCGTTCGGATTGTCGAAGGCGAAGCGCATGTAGGCGTCGAGCATCCGGCGCACGCGCAGCACCGGATCCACGTCCAGCGCCGAGATTTCGCTGTTCTGGGCCAGCAGTCTGGCGAAGGCGCCCTCGCAGATCTCGACCAGGATCTCGCCCTTGTCGTGGAAGTGCATGTAGAGGGCGGTGGACGAAACGCCGACCTCCTCGGCGATCCGCCGGATGGTGGCGCCCTCGAAGCCGTAGCTCAGGAACACCCGCTCGGCGGCTTCCAGGATCTCGGCGCGCCTGAGGTGCCCAAGACCCTTGGCCTTGCGCGCTGACCGGCTCTTGGTCGTCAACCCCGCGTCGTCCACCGATCCTCACCCCTCGCGACGGCGAAAACGCGCCGTTCACCTCCAGGCTTAACACAACGGGCGCGGAGGAAAACCCTGGCCTAGGATGACGGCGGCGCGGCGAGCGCCAGCGCCCCCTCCAGCACAGGCAGTTGACCGGCGACGATCAACCGGCGCGCCTCATCGACGCCAAGGTAGGCGATGCGATCCAACTCCGGCACGGTGATCGTGCGGCCGGAGCGCGGGGGCCACTCCAGCTCGAAGGTGTTGCTGACGAACCCCGCGAGGTCGAGGTCGGCCTCGGCCAGCCAGATCAAGACCTGCTTGCCCGAGGCGCGTACCGGCGCCAGCGGCGTGAACAGAGCATCCAGCGCCAGCCCCGTCTCCTCCAGGAATTCGCGCCGGGCGGCCGCTTCGGGCGACTCGCCCTCTTCGATCAGGCCCTTGGGGATGGTCCAGGCGCGCTCGTGCTTCCGCGCCCAGAACGGGCCGCCCATGTGGCCGAGCAGGACTTCCGGTCCGGCGTCGGATCGGCGGAACACCAGGACGCCGGCCGAGCGCTGCATGGCCTCAGTCGATCGCCGCGTAGATCATGATGCCGGTGGCCACCGACAGGTTCAGGCTGTCGGCCCGCCCGCGCATGGGGATCTTGACGTTCACGTCGCAGGCGGCGGCGAGCTCGGGCGTCAGGCCCTGCTGTTCGTTGCCCATCAGGATCAGGCTCGGGCGGCTGAAGTCGGCCGACCGATGGTCGACGGTGGCTGTGAGCAAGGTGCCGATCACCGACCCCGGCCATGCCTGCCGCCAGGCGATGAACTCCGGGATCGAGGCCTTGTAGAGCGGGACGGCGAAGATCGAGCCCATGGTCGCCCGCACCGCCTCCACCGAATAGGGATCGCAGCAGTCGCCGACCAGGATCACCCCGCCGCAGCCGGCGGCGTCGGCGGTGCGGACGATGGTTCCGAGGTTGCCGGGATCGCGCACCGCATGCAGGGCGACCCAGACGGCGTGGCCGGCCGGCGCCAGGGTGTCCAGCGCTGCGAAGGCCTGGTCGAACACGGCGACCACGGTCTGCGGATTGTCGCGGCGGGAGATCTTCTCGAGGATGTCGCGGGTCACCTCGACCACTTCGCCGCCGGCGGCCAGGGTGGCGTCCGCAACCCGGCGCAGCACCGGATGCTCGCGGGCTTCCGGGCCGTAGAGCAGGACGCGCGGCGGCCGGCCGAGCTCCACCGCCTCGGTGACGATCTTCAGTCCCTCGGCCAGGAACTGTGCGCTTTCCTCCCGCTCCTTGCGCAGGTGCAGGCCCCGCACCGCCTTGACCAGCGGATTGGTGAGGGAAGTGATCTGCTTGATCTCGGCCATCAGCTCAATCCCGCGTCCAGCGGGCGAAGAACGACAGGCCGATCTCGCGCGGGTCCATCCCCTCCTCCACCAGGGCCAGTTCGCCCCAGTCTATCCGGCCGCCGCGTCCCGGCATGGCTTCGGCCATCAGATGCGCCAGCGACAGGCCGGAGATGCGGGCGGCGTAGGCGTTGAGCAGCAGCATGTCGGCCTCGTCCGACAGCAGGGCGGCGCAATCGGCCAGCAGGCCCGGCAGGTCCTCGAACAGGCGCCAGACCTCGCCGGTGGGGCCGCGGCCGTACTTGGGCGGATCGAGGATGATCGCCTCGTATTTGGAGCCCCGGCGGACCTCGCGCTGTACATACCGGCGGGCGTCCTCGACGATCCAGCGAATCGGCCTGTCGTCCATTCCGGACAGGGCTGCATTCTCGCGCGCCCAGCCGACCGACTTCTTGGAGGCGTCCACATGGGTGACCTGCGCCCCGGCAGCCGCGGCGGCCAGGCTGGCGACGCCGGTGTAGCCGAACAGGTTCAGCACGCGCTTCGGCCCTTGCAGCGCCTGGAGCCTTTCGCTGAGCACCGCCCAGTTGGCCGCCTGCTCCGGGAAGAAGGCCAGGTGGCGGAAGGGCGTCAGCCGGGCCAGGAACTTCGCTTCGCCCCAGGCCAGCGGCCAGGTCTCGGGCACAGGCCGGCCCAGCTTCCAGCGGCCGGCGTCCTCCTCGTCGGTCGGATCGAACACCGCGTCGGCCGCCGTCCACACCTCGGGCCCCAGCCGCGGCCGCCACCAGCACTGCGGCTCGGGCCGCACCACGGTCACCGCGCCATAGCGCTCCAGCTTCCGGCCTTCTCCGCTATCGAGCAGGGCGTAGTCGGCCCAGGCGCGGGTGCGCAGGGCCAGGGGTTCGGCGGCGATGGGCGGATGCGTCGGGCTCACCACCCCGGCTTAAGGTTCGCGCCGGTTCAGGTCCAGACGTCCCAGCGCCTCGGCCGACACCGGGCTCAGCCCGTCAGGCCGACGCCGCCCCGGAACCCCCGCCCCGCGCAAGCGTTGCCGTTCGTCGAGTTCCGACGCTTTGCGAGTATCCGACACGATATCGTCGATGTCGCGCGATGGCTCCATCCGGATCGGAGATCCTCTGATGAACAAGACGCTCAAGACCATTGGCCTGACGGCTGCGCTGCTCTGCCTCAGCGGCTGCGCGGCCGGGTCGACAGACGCTCACGTCGCGGCGGCGGGGGGCGATCTGCCCCAGTTCTTCCTGGGCCTGTGGCACGGCTTCATCGCCCCGATCACCCTGATCGTCGAGATCATCAATCGGCTCGCACCACACCTGTTGCCCTGGCGACCCCACTTCTTCGAGAGTGGGACGGGCGTCGCGTACGATCTGGGCTTCTACCTGACCCTGTCGGGCGGTCCGCATTTCGCCCTCTATAGCTGGCGACGCAATCGCCGGTAAGCGGCTGTCCGGACAAGTCCATGCTGGCGATCCGGAGCGAAACCGGGCTTGATCCGGCCGGCCTCAACCTGGAAAAAGCCGCATGAGCCGCACCAAACCGCCGAAGAAGAGCGAGACGCTGGAAATCCGCCTGCCGTATGCGGCGAAGACGGCGTTCATGGCCCGCTGCCGCAACGACGGCCGCACGGCCAGCGAGGCGCTGCGGCGGTTCATCGAACAGGAGATCACCGACGAGCGCGCGGGCGCCCGGGCCGCTCCGGTGCGCGGCCGCGCCTGGTGGTGGCAGGCGCTGGCGGCCGGCGCGGTCGGCCTGGCGGTGGGAGCCGTCGCGGCGCCCTCGCTGGCTCACCCGATCCATGACGCCCAGGCGGGCTGCGCCCGCGTGGCCGCTCATCGCTAGCGGCCCAGCCTAGCGGATCGGTCTAAGCAGCCGACCCGGCTGCAGCGAGAGCCAGGTCCAGGGTTTCCACAGGGCCGCGCCGGGCTTCCACGACACCATCACCATTTCGGCGCGTCCGAGGATGTTCCTGGCCGGCAGGAAGCCCACCCCCTCCGACGCGGGCCAGCGGCTGTCGAGCGAGTTGTCGCGGTTGTCGCCCATCATGAAGTACTGCCCCGGGGGCGTGACATAGACCGCCGTGTCATCCCCCTCGTGTCCAGGCTCGCCGGCGTAGGTCAGGTAGGCGCGCCCATCGGCTGCTGTTTCGCGGGCCAGGGGAACGGTGCGTCCGCCATCGTCGTGATCCTGAACGGCGCCGAGCGGCGTCCGCGCCACGGCCCGTCCGTTCACGAAGACCGTCCCGGCGCGCACCTGGACCCGATCGCCGGGCAGGCCGACCACGCGCTTGACCCAGACCAGGGACGGATCGCGCGGCAGGCGGAACACCACCACGTCGCCGCGGGCGGGCCCGCGACCGAGCAGCCGGCTGCGGCCGAATGACAGGTCGAAGGGCAAGGAGGCCCCGCTCCAGCCGTAGGCGAACTTGGACACCACGATGTAGTCGCCGGTGACCAGGCCCGGCTCCATCGATGACGACGGGATGGTGAAGGGCTGGAACAGGACCGTGTGCAGCACCGCGACCATCGCCAGGGCGACGGCGACGGAACCGGCCAGGTCGAGGCCCTCGCGCCAGAGCCGCCTCGCGGGAGGGGGTTCGGCGGGCATCATTTCGAAAGTGAGTAAGGGATCGGTCGGGGTCTGCATGCCGGCAGAAGGGCCTGACCCCATCGGTGGCGCAACGAAAGCCCTGTCCGGACAGCCGGCCAAATCGTCCGGACGTGCGCCCCTACGTCCCCCGCGGCTTGGCCCTGAGGGTTGGCGGGGCGGTGGTGGGGTCTTCGGGCCAAGGGTGGCGGGGATAGCGGCCTTTCATCTCGGTGCGCACCGCCTTCCATGAGCCGCGCCAGAAGCCCGGCAGGTCCTTGGTCACCTGTACCGGGCGGTGGGCCGGCGAGGTCAGCGCCAGGGTCAGCGGGACCCGGCCGCCGGCCAGCATCGGGTGCTCGGTCAGGCCGTAGAGCGCTTGCACCCGCACCTCGGCGCGCGGACCGCCCTCGGCGGCGTAGTCGATGGCGAAGCTGTCGCCGGTCGGGCCGGTGAAGCGGATCGGCGCCAGGGTCTCCAGCCGACGCTGCTGATCGTAAGGCAAGCGGGCGCGAAGAGCGTCATGCAGAGAGGCGGCGCCGAGCTTGTCGAGACCGCCGGCGACGACGATCAGCGGCTCGAGCCAATCCTCCAGGTCGGCGGCCAGGGCAGCATCGGAGAGATCGGGCCAGGCCTCCGCGTCGAGGCCGCGCAGGAAGGCGACCCGGTCGCGCAACGCCTGTGCGGGCTCACCCCACGGCAGACTGGACAGGCCCTCGCGCCGGAGCCGGTCCAGCTGGGCGCGGGCCAGCAGCGCCGGCGGCGGACGGTCGATCCGGCGCTCGGACACCAGCAGCCGGTCGAGGAAGGTGCGCTCGAACGCCGTCGCCTTGCCGTCGGCGGCCGTATCGATCGCGGTCTCGACGCGCAGGCGGCCGGCCAGGGCGTCCAGCACTTCGGCCTCGTCGATCCGCGCCGCCAGCAGCACGCGGTCGCGTCCGGCGCCGCCACCGAGATCGGCGGCGACGATCCAGTCGGCCCCGGCCAGGGCGTCGGTCGCTTCGACGAACACGGCGCGGCCGGTGGTCAGCCGGAACTCGCCGGCGCGGCCTCTACGCTTGGCGGCGCGTTCAGGATAGGCGGCGAGCAGCAGCGCACCCGGCGAAGCATCACCCCCCTCCCCTCCGCCGGCCAGCTTCGCCCATCGCGCCGCCAGAGCCTCGGCCTGGCGGGCGCGCTCGCCGCGGTCGCGCCGAAAACCGACCAGCCGATCCTCGAGATCAGTGGAGACGCCGCCGAGTCCGCGTTCGGTGAGCACTGCCGCGATCCGCGCCGCCGTCGAGGCCGAGCCGGCTTCGGCGCCCCGGGCGATCATGTGCGCCAGGCGCGGCGGCATCGGCAGGCGGGCGACGAGCTTGCCGTGCGCCGTGAGCCGGCCCTCGGTATCCAGCGCCTCCAGCGCCGTCAGCAAGGCCCGCGCCTCGCGCCAGGCGGTCGGCGGGGGCGGATCGAGGAAGGCCAGGCCCTCCACGCCGCCAGCGCCCCAGACCGCGAGGTCGAGGGCCAGGCCGGAGAGATCGGCCTCCAGCATCTCAGGCCGGTCGAACGGCGTCAGCGCCCGCGTCTCCGCTTCGTCCCACAACCGATAGCAGACCCCCGGCTGGGTACGGCCAGCGCGGCCGCGCCGCTGGTCGGCAGCCGCCCGGCTCACCCGAACGGTCTCGAGCCGGGTCAGGCCGCTGGCCGGATCGAAGCGCGGGACGCGGGACAGGCCGGCGTCGATCACCACCCGCACCCCCTCCAGCGTCAGGCTGGTCTCGGCGATGGCGGTCGCCAGCACCACCTTGCGCCGGCCGGGCGGCGGCGGGGCGATGGCGCGGTCCTGCTCGGCCGGCGGCAACGCGCCATAGAGCGGATCGAGGTCGACATCCGTCGGCAGGTGACCGGCCAGGAGGTCCGCCGTGCGGCGGATCTCGCCCTGGCCGGGCAGGAACACCAGCACCCCGCCGGTCTCCTCGGCCAGGGCCTTGCGCACGGCCTTGGCGACGCGTGGCTCCAGCCGCTCAACTGGATCGCGGCCTAGATAGCGGGTCTCCACCGGATGGGCGCGACCGCGGCTCTCGATCACCGGCGCATCGTCGAGCAGGGCCGAGACGCGCGCACCGTCGAGGGTCGCCGACATCACCAGCAGCTTCAGGTCCGGGCGCAGCACCGCCTGGGCGTCTCGGGCCAGGGCGAGGCCGAGGTCGGCGTCGAGGCTCCGTTCGTGGAACTCGTCGAACAGCACCGCCGACACGCCTTCCAGCCCCGGATCGTCGAGAATCATCCGGGTGAAGACCCCCTCGGTCACCACTTCGATTCGGGTGCGCGCCGAGACGCGGCTCTCCATCCGCACGCGAAAGCCGACCGTCTCGCCGACCCGCTCGTCAAGCGTGGAGGCCATGCGCGCCGCCGCGGCCCGCGCCGCCAGCCGCCGCGGCTCGAGCACGATCAGCCGCCCGCCGCCCCTCGCATTGACTGCCCACGGCTCATCCATCAGCGCCAGCGGAACGAGGGTGGTCTTGCCGGCGCCGGGCGGCGCGACCAGCACCGCCGCTTCGCGCGCCAGGAGCGCGGCTTTCAGAGGAGGGAGCGCCTCAACGACCGGCAGCGCGGCGAATTCGACCATTGCGACAACCGTTTGAAGCTACACCCTTGACCGGCGCGGATGCGCCGGGCCTTCTGCGCGCTCGTTCAACTTCCCAGCAAATGGGGACGGGAGGAACCATGTGGCGTGTTAAGCCACTCGACCAGATTCTGGCTACGGCCGAAAAGAAATCACTGAAACGCTCGCTGGGTCCGATCCAGCTCACCATGCTCGGGATCGGCGCCGTCATCGGCACCGGCATCTTCGTCCTCACAGCGACCGCTGCGCAGAAGGCGGGCCCAGGGATGATGGTCTCCTTCATCATCGCCGGCGTGGTCTGCGCCCTGGCCGCGCTCTGCTACGCCGAGCTGGCCTCGATGGTGCCGGTGGCGGGCTCCGCCTACACCTATTCCTACGCCGTGATGGGCGAACTGATCGCCTGGCTGGTCGGCTGGGCGCTGATCCTGGAGTATGCACTGGGGGCCAGCGCGGTCGCGGTCGGGTGGTCCGGCCACATTGTCGGCTTCCTCGACAACCTGGGTATGCACATACCGCACGCCTTGACGGTCGGGCCCAAGATCTCGTTCGGCAACTTCCTCGAAGGCGGCGAGGTCGGCGGCTTCGTCAACCTGCCGGCGGTGATCATCACCGGGCTGGTCACCCTGCTGCTGGTGATCGGGACCAAGGAAAGCGCCACGGTCAACGCGGTGCTGGTGGCGATCAAGGTCGCAGCCCTGATCCTGTTCGTCGTGCTCACCCTGCCGCTGGTCAGCGGGCATATGCACAACTTCCATCCGTTCACCCCGCGCGGCTGGGGCAATCCGGTCGGCTCGTCCGGCACCGGAGTGCTAGGGGCCGCCGCCTCGATCTTCTTCGCCTATGTGGGCTTCGACGCGGTCTCGACCGCGGCCGAGGAGACCAAGAACCCGCAGCGGAACGTGCCGATCGGCCTGATCGGCAGCCTGTTGATCTGCACCGTCTTCTACCTCCTGGTGGCCGGCGGCGTGATCGGCTCGTTCGGGGCCCAGCCGCTGTTCGACGCCACCGGCAAGGCCTACGCCGCCGGGGCGCCCGAGCTGTACGGCAGCGCCGCCTGCGCCAGCGCGCACGCCCCCCTGGTCTGCTCCAAGGAGGCGCTGGCCTATGTGCTGCGCGAGATCGGCCATCCCTTCTTCGGCAACCTGCTCGGCCTGGCGGCGACCATCGCCCTGCCCTCGGTGGTGCTGCTGATGATGTTCGGCCAGACGCGGATCTTCTTCGTCATGGCCCGGGACGGCCTGCTGCCCTCAAGCCTCAGCGCCGTCCATCCACGCTTCAAGACACCGTGGGTGATCACCATCATCACCGGGGTCGTGGTGGCGATCGCCTCCGCCTTCCTGCCGGTCGGCCAGCTGGCCGACTATTCGAACTCGGGGACGTTGTTCGCCTTCGCGGCGGTGTCGCTGGGGGTGATGATCCTGCGCTTCACCGACAAGAACCGGGTACGGCCGTTCAGGACGCCGTTCCTGTTCGTCTTCGCCCCGCTGTCGATCATCGGCTGCGTTGCGCTGTTCCTCAGCCTCGACGACAAGTCCAAGAACCTGTTCTACGTCTGGAGCGTCCTCGGGCTGATCCTCTACTTCTGCTACGGCTTCTGGCGCTCGAACGTCCGGCACGGCATCGTCGACGATGTCGATCTGGACGATAGCGGTTCCGGTCAATCGCCCGCGTAGACCACGGTCGACGCAACACGAAACGGGGGCGGCGGTGCAGCACTTGCATCGCCGCCCTTTGTTCATCAGATCAGGGTCATGACCACTCAGAGTCCGATCCGGGCCATCGTCGCGCCGGTGACACCGCTGCAGCAGAACTGCACCATCGTCTGGTGCACCGCGACCAACAAGGCGGCGGTGATCGATCCCGGCGGCGAGGTCCCCCGCCTGCTCAAGGCCATCGCCGAGCAGGGCCTGACGGTCGAGAAGATCTGGATCACCCACGGGCACATGGACCATGCGGGCGGGACGGCGGCGCTGAAGGAGGCGACAGGGGCCCCGATCGAAGGGCCGCACAAGGACGATCAGTTCTGGATCGACCGAATCACCGAGGCCGGCCTTCAATACGGCATGCCGGATGCCCGCACCTTCACCCCCGATCGCTGGCTCGAGGACGGCGATGTGGTCACCCTCGGCGAGACCAGCTTCCAGGTGCGCCACTGCCCCGGCCACACGCCGGGCCATGTGGTGTTCGTGCATGAGGGCGCGCGCTTCGCCCAGGTGGGCGATGTGCTGTTCAAGGGGTCGGTCGGCCGCACCGATTTCCCACGCGGAAATCACGCCGACCTGATCGCCTCGATCACCGGCCGGCTCTGGCCGTTCGGCGACGACATGGCCTTCGTGCCCGGCCACGGCCCGATGTCGACCTTCGGGGCCGAACGGCGGACCAATCCCTTCGTCGCCGACCAGGTCCTCGGCGCCGGGGCTTAGAATCGGCGCAAGTCTGGGCCGTTACGCCCTATTTCAATTCTGACATTGCAGGGCCATTCTCCTCTGCGATGACCAATCCCATGGGAACACTTGCCGAAAACATCGCCGGAGCGCCCCAGTCGGCCGCCCGCATCGTGGTCATCGACGACGATCCGGACATCCGCGAACTGGTTTCCGAATTCCTCATCCGCCACGGCTTCGACGTCGAGGCCGCCGCCGACGGTCCAGGATTGAACCGGGCGCTGGCCGCCGCGCCGACGGACCTGGTCATCCTCGACGTCATGCTCCCGGGTGAAGATGGCCTGCAGATCTGCCGCCGCCTGGCCGGCAGCGACGGACCGGCGGTGATCATGCTGTCGGCCATGGGCGAGGAGACCGACCGCATCGTCGGCCTCGAACTCGGCGCCGACGACTACCTGCCCAAGCCCTGCAATCCGCGCGAGCTGCTGGCCCGGGTGCGCGCGGTGCTGCGCCGCCGCGGCGAGCCGCGCCCGCAGGAGGGCGATCTCGGGGCCCAGTGCGAGTTCGCCGGCTGGCGGCTGGACCTCGTCCGCCGCGAGTTGAAGAGCCCCGACGGGGTGGTGGTGAACCTTTCCGGCGGGGAGTTCTCCCTACTGCGGGCCCTGGTCGATCGGCCCGAGCGGGTGCTGACCCGCGACCAGTTGCTGGACCTGGCCCGCGGGCCTGACAGCGACGCCTACGACCGCGCCATCGACGTGCAGATCAGCCGCCTGCGCAAGAAGCTCGGCGACGGCTCGGGCGGCGGCGCGGACCTGATCCGCACTGTCCGCAACGAAGGCTATATGTTCATGGCCAAGGTCGTCCGGCGGTGATGAGACCCTTTCCGGATCAGATGGACTCATCTGATCCGAACAAAAAGGGTCTCACTTCTCGCAATGAGCGCATGTCCGGGCGGCCAAACCGGGTCCACTTTGGCCTGACATGCTCTAGGGTGGGGGGATGATGCGTTTCACCCCCAAGGCGGTCCTCCGAGCGCCGGTTTTCGCCCAGCTGATGGCGCTGGTGCT
>Ga0302314_10008832_pt1 | contig 17887 bp, 14 predicted proteins | sample III_Palsa_N2_3_FD_200533 | JGI IMG/M metagenome (GOLD analysis project Ga0302314, IMG submission 200533) | Peat permafrost microbial communities from Stordalen Mire near Abisko, Sweden - III_Palsa_N2_3 | ecosystem: Environmental > Terrestrial > Soil > Palsa > Peat permafrost | place: Sweden...
ACCAAGTCGTGGGCTATCCGGCACACCCGTAGTTGCTCACAATCCATCGCTATTGGGTGGCCTTTGAAAAATCGCCGGCTTTGACCGTGATCAGAGCATTGGGATCGATGTAGATACGCAACGCCTTTTGAATCGCATCGGCGCTGACTTCTGCGAGTGCCTTTTCAAAGTGCGCATCCCAACTGAAATCCCGGCCCAGATACAGGTGCCGGACCAGCTGTCCCGCGAGCGCGCCGTCGCTGGAGCGACCCACCTGGCGTGACTGCAGAATGCCGGATTTCGCGGTTGTGATCTCCGCAGCTGTCACAGGATCCGCCAGCACCCGCGCAAGTTCTTCGCGGGCATCCTTCTCGACCTTGGACATGTTCTGCGGAGCACAGATGGCGAAGATGCTGAACGAGCCGACAGCATCGAGGGCGTCGGCGCTTACCTGCGACTCGACCGTGTAACTCAGACCATCCTGCTGCCGGATACGCGTGGCCAGCCGCGAATTCAGGAACCCGCCGCCGAGGATGGTGTTGCCGACCACCAGCGCCGGATACGTCGGATCGTCATCGCGCAATTTGAGAGTACCCAGGGAAATGTACACCGAGTTGGGCTTATCGGGTGTCACGATGGTCTCGACCTTTCCCGCCAGGGTTTTCACGTCGTTCGCCGCGCGCTCGTAGGCTGCCGGGCTCTTCCACGAGCCGAACAGTTCACCGATGAGCTTCCCCGTCGCTGCCTCATCAAAGTTGCCGACCACGGCAACCTCCGCCACCCCTGCCCCGTAGAACTGCTGGTGAAACGTCTTCAGATCCTCGACGCCTACCTTGCGGATCCCGTCCGCGCGCTCATCGAAGGTCGGCACGTAGCGGAAGTCGTTGGAACCGTAAGGTGATACGTATCGTTGGGCCGCCAGCTGCGCCAACGCCTGCGGATCACCGCGTGAGGTCTCGATGCCCGCGAGCTGGCCGCGCTTGATCTCATCCAGCTGATCCGGCGCGAAGGCCGGCTGCTGCAGTACTTCGGCCGCTAGGCGCAGCACCTCCGGAAGATTCTCACGGATGGTCTGCAGGCTGACGCTGACGGCCGCGGCATCCCCGCCGATCCGCATCGACGCCTTCAGGCTCGTGAGCGCATCTTCCAGCTGCTGGCGCGTGTGCAGCCGGGTGCCCCGCATCAGCATTTCGGCGGTGAGACGCCCAATGAACCCGCGATTCTCGAGGGCCTGCGCCGTGCCGAAGTGAAACTGGAGCGTTGCATCCACCCGGTCTCCCTTGGTCTTCTTCTCCAGGAATGCCGTCCTGACCAGGCCGACGGTGCCCCGGTGCGTTCGCGCTTCGATGTTGGCAGGCGTCGGGTCGAAATGTTCGCCGGCTTCCTGGACGGTTGCGCCCTTGTAATCCTTCAGCAGCACGGTCAGGTCGGGCTCGGCGCCGATCGTGGCGCGCTCGGGATGATCATCGGGAATGAACTCACCGACCGTCCGGTTGGAGGGGATCAGATAGGTCGACGCCACCCGCTTCACGTCCTCGAGCGTCACCTTCTTCATCTGGTCGCGGTCCCAGAACAGCAGTCGCCAGTCGCCGACCGCCACATTCTCGCTCAGGCTCGCGGCCACCTCCTGGGAAGAATTCATCAACCGCTCGTAACCCAGCACCTGCTGACTCACCGCCCGGGAGAGTTCCTCAGCGCTGAACGGTTCGGTCGCGAGACCGGCGATGATGCTGTTGAGCTCCGTGCGCACCGGTGCGATCTCGGCATCCTTCGACAGCACCACGGTGAACATCATCCAGCCCGGATCGTGCATGGTGTTGGCATCGGCCGAAGCCGAGGTTGCGAGCTTGGTCGCAACGAGGCGCCGGTAGAGCCGACCCGAAGGCCGGTCGTTGAGCATCTGGGTCAGAATGCCCAGCGCCGGGCTGTCCGGATGCGCGTCCGCGGGAATGTGATACGCCTCGATCAGGACCTTCTGTCCGCCGGTACGGTTCAGGATCACTTCGCGTTCGCCATCCTGCGGCGGTTCAGCCATATACAGATTGGGGAGCGTGCGGGTGGGCTTCGGTATCACCCCATAAAGGCGCTCGATCAGTGCCAGGGTCTTCGCCTCATCGAAGTTCCCCGCAACGATGAGGGTCGCGTTGTCAGGCTGATAGTAGAGGTGATAGAAATCCTGCAGCCGCTTGATCGGCACGCCCTCGATGTCCGCGCGGGCCCCGATCGTCGGATGACCGTAGTTGTGCCACAGATAGGCGCTCTCCAGCACCCGTTCCTGAAGAATGCGGGTCGGACTGTTCTCCCCTCTTTCGAATTCATTGCGCACCACGGTCATTTCCGAATCGAGATCCTTCTGGGCGATGAATGAGTGGATCATCCGGTCTGCTTCGAGACCCAGCGCCCATTCCAGATTCTGTGGCGCAGCCGGAAAGGTCTCGAAATAGTTGGTGCGATCATAGGAGGTCGTGGCATTGGCGCTGGCGCCGTGACTGGCAAGCTCCTGCGGAATATGCGGGTGAGTGGGCGTCCCCTTGAAGTTCATGTGCTCGAGCAGATGGGCCATGCCGGTCGCACCGTAGCTCTCATGGCGCGAGCCGACGTGGTAGGTCATGTTCACGGAGACGGTCGAACTCGACTCATCCGGATACAGCAGCACCTGCAGGCCGTTGGCCAGCCGGTACTCGGTGACCCCCTCGATCGAGGTGACCTGCTGCGCGGGCGGACTCTTCACCGGCCCGCTCTTCGCCGGGGCGCCGAATGTCCCGCCGGCGGTCAGCGCGAAAACGACCAGGGCAGCGACCTGGACAAGAGAGAGTCGGATCGAATAACGCATCTCACAGCACTCCGTTGGATTGCACCCGGATGGGGCGCCGGGCCGACCACGCCCTGTATAACTGGTTGAAATCGCTTGCATAGCGATGTGGCACGGTCATTGCAGATTAACAATGCATGAAATTCATATTTCAGGAATGCGCTCGGAGGGGGCACCGGACGGCCCGTGCCTTCAGTCATCCAGAAACTTCTCCCGCAGTCCTTCGATGAGTTCGGCGCGCACCATTGCGGTCTCGCCCAGACGTTCCAACGTCGCCATGTGCAGCAGGCCAATCATGCTGATGACCGAGGTGAAAGAGCGAGTATGAGGCAGCTGCGCGGCATGGCACACCAGCGGCAGTCCCCCATGGCGCTCGATGCGCGCCTGGCCGGTCGGATCGCAGATCACGACCAGCCGTACGCGGGCCGTCTGACAGAATTCGAGCACCGGATTGAACGCATCCAGCCAGGGGCGCGAGGCAATCGCCAGCAACAGATCCCCGGGCCCCATGGAGGCCAGTTCCGACGGCCAGCTCTGCGCATCCTGCGGCAGCAGCTGCACGCCATGGCGCGCCTGGGAGAACAGCGACCACGCGAGGCTACCAACGGCTGCCTCGGGACCCAACCCCGCGATCCAGACGCGCCGCGCCGCGGCCAGCAACTCGACGGCTTGTCGCAGCGACTGCGCCTCCAGGGTGGAGAAGGTTCGGGTCAGGTTGGCCAGCTCCATCTGCAGATGTGCCGCCGCGGTGGCCCGCCCTTGGGGCATCGGCTCAATCGGCACCGCAAGACCGGTCGACGGTCCGGTGAAGTTGCGTTCCTGGCGCGCCTGCAGGCGTACCTCGTTGAAGTCACGGTAGCCGAGGCTGCGGAACAGCCGTACGGCGGTGGCCGCGGACACCCCCGAGGCGACCGACAGCTCCTTCGCCGAAAACGAGAGGATGTCGTCTGAATGATCCAGCAGCACGGTCGCCAGCTTCTGCTCGCTGCGGGTCAGCTCATCAAACTTTTCCTGAATGCGGAGCGACAATAAAGTGCCCATAACAGTCCGTCACGTCCCGAACAGCCAGCGGAGGAGCCTACGATGAGCGGAGCGAAGGTCATACGCCAGCAGATCTGGGAAAGACTGCGCCCGGTCGCCAAGCCGGATTCGCGGTTTCATCTCGACTTCGCCAATGTCATTCCTGATTTTGTCGGCAGTGAGCAGGCGATACAACGTCTGATCTCGCAGCCATTCTACCGCGAGTCACGCTATGCGTTCGTGACTCCCGATAACGGCCTCGCGGAATTGCGTCGCCGGATGCTGGATGACGGCAAGACGCTCGTGGTCTCGACCTACGGTATCCATCGGGGTTTCGTGCTGCTCGAGCCCTCGCGCATCGCACGCGAACACAACCTGTTCGCCTCCTGGCTCGATGGCCTGGAATATTTCGGCCGCTACATTTCGCTCGAAGAGATCGCAAGCCGGGGGCGCTTCGACTTCCTGGCAACGGGCGCCTCCGCGGTCTCCGTGAACGGCGTGCGTTTCGGCAAGGGCCACGGCTTCTTCGATCTGGAGTGGGGCATGTTCACCGACATCGGCGTTGCCGATGAGCGCACCGCGGTGATTGCCGTGGTGCACGACGTGCAGGTCGTGGAGGAAAAACTGTTCCCGAGCGAGACGGACATCCTGGTGGATGCCATCGCGACACCTGAGCGTTATTTCAACGTCAAGCGCGGGCAGCGACCCCGGGGCATCAAGTGGAACCTGCTCGAACCCGAGCAGCTGACCGCGACCCCGCCCCTGCAGGAATTGCAGCGCATGCAGGGCAAAGGGCAGGAGCATGTCTGACCGGGAAGCACCCGCGATCGCAAACGGCAACGATGCATTCCACATCGAGGTCCGGGGTTTCGATCCGATTCCGGAATCCGAACGCAACATGACGCTGCGCCAGGTCGAGTACATGTGGGTGGGCACGAGCGTCAACCTGCTCTCCTTCGCGCTCGGCGCCCTTGCCATCACGGTGGGCCTGAATCTGTGGTTGGCGATCGGCGCCTGTATCGTGGGCACGCTGGCTTATGCCCTGGTCGCCATCGGCTCGATCGCAACCGTCCGCGCCGGACTTCCCGTGAGCACCCTGTCACGCGCGTCCTTCGGGCCGCGCGGCAACCGGTTGAACGCGCTGCTGTCCTGGCTGGCCTCGCTGGTGTTCGAAGTGATCAACACCGTGTTCGGCGTCGAGGCCGTGCTGGCGCTGTTTCACCTGCTGGGCTGGAGCGAGCCAGGAAACACCGGCAAACTGCTGGCCGTCGTCCTGCAACTGGTGTTGTGTGGCGGCATCGCGGTGCTCGGGCACGCAACGATGGTCTGGTTCCAGCGGGTGTTTGCCGTGGTCGTCGGCACCGCACTGCTGCTGGTGATGGGATTCACGTTGCCACAGGTGAATTGGGCCCATGCGGCGATCCCCCATGCGCCCCTGACGACCGCATCGGCGCTCGCGGCGTTCCTTGCAGCGACCGCGATCATCGCCTCGAACCCGGTCTCCTTCCTGTTCAATGGACCGGACTGGGTCCGATACCTTCCCCAGAGGACCCCGCGGCGTGCCATCTTCCGGCACGTCTTCCGCGCCTGCTTCCTGCCTTCGGTGTTGCTGACGACCATGGGCGCCTCTTGTGCAACCCTCGGGGACATGTCGGATCCGGTGGCCGGAATGAGGCCGCTCATTCCGGGCTGGCTGTTCGCGATCTACATCGCCTCGGTCATCGGCGGTTCGCTGGCCAACAGCGTGCCGACCTACTACTCCTCGGGACTGTCGCTGCAGGCGCTCGGGCTGAAAGTGCACCGCTCGGTTGCCACGGCAATGGACGTGGTTCTGTCCACCCTGATCACGCTCTACGTCGTGTTCGTCCAGGATTTCACGACGGCGCTGAACGATTTCATCGCGCTGCTCGTCATGTGGGCGGGACCCTTCGGCGGTGTATGGATCGCCGATGCTTATCTGCGTCGCGGCCAGTATGACGGACTTGCGATTCACGGGCGCGGTGCGTTCGCCGGGCGCTACTGGGGCTGGCATGGGTTCAATGTCGCCGGTTGCATCGCCCTGGGTGCCGGCATGCTGGTCTCGGGCCTGACCATGAAGTCCCCGCTCTATGACGGACCCGTGGCACGCCTGCTCGGCGGTGCGGATCTGAGCTGGCTACTGGGTTTTCCGCTCTCCGCCGCGATCTACATCGCCTTGGTCAAGGCGCAGGCGCGCCGCGCGGCCCTTCAGGCTTCGGGCATCCCGGCGTAGCGGGCGACATCGGCCACCAACGCCGCCAATCCCCGCGCGGCGCGTTCCACCAGTTCCTTGCCGAGTGAGGCGTTCGCCCGCGAGGCGTCCCCACAGGCCCCCGCCTCGTTCAGATCCTGCGTCTGCCAGCCGATGCTGGTGGCACCCTCGACCCGCAGGACGGCACTTTGGGCATCGAGCGCGATGGCCCGGGAGACGAAGTTGCGCGCCTGGTCCATTTTGACCAGGTCGGGATGCAGGTACAGCATGATGCTGGTTTCGACGGCCCCGCCGTGAATGCCGTACTGCAGCTCCTGCGCGTCGAACAGGTCGCTCATCTGCAGCAGGTTGAACCAGGCACAGTTCACGGCAAGCATCTGCAGGCGCACGCGCAGTTCCCGACACACGATGTCGATCAGCTGCGGCTGGCCGCCGTGCGAATTGAAGAAGATGATGCGGCGACAGCCGCTGCGGTGCACGCTCTCGCCCAGATCGAACCATAGCCTTCCCAAAGTCTCGTAGCTGACGCTGAGCGTACCGGGAAAGGCGCTGTGCTCATCCGATTTGCCGACGTTCTGCGCCGGGAGCACCAGCAGCTGCAGATCCGGCGGCACCAGCTCCAGCGCCCGTGCCAGGATTCCGGCATTGATCGCCGCATCCACCCGGACCGGCAGATGCGGTCCATGCTGCTCGACCGCGCATACCGGCAGCAGCGCCACCGTGCGCCCCGCATCGAGAGCGGCGAATTCCGCGGTCGTCAGATCCCACCAATGACGCGAAATCATACGGTGGCGGCCAGGCGGGCGGCGAGCTCACCTTTCGCGATTTTTCCGGTTGGCGTCATTGGCAGATCGGCCACGACGTTCACGACCAGCGCTGTGATGTCATAGCTCACCTTACCGTCAATGGCCCCCTTGAGCCATTGCGCCGTCAGCGTCTGACCGGGCAGCAGCGTGATGAACGCGTGCGGCCGCTGGCCACAGGCCGCGTCCGCAATCCCCACCACGGCCGCCTGTGCCACACCGGCCAACGCGCAGAATGCTTCCTCCACATCGCGCGGAAACCACAGCACCCCGTCCGTTTCGATGAGCTCGGACCTGCGACCGCGCATCGTGATGAAGCCCTCCTCATCCATCAGGCCCAGATCACCGGTACGCAGCCAGCCGGTACCGATCGTCTCGGCGGTCTTCTCGGGCTTGCCCCAGTAGCCCACCATGAAACCGCCACGCAGTTCGATCTCTCCGATGCGGCCGGGCGGCAGGCTGCGTCGCTGCCCATCGACGATCCGCACCTCCTTGTCGGGCAACGGCGGACCTACCCGGCCCAGCTGGGCATCCGCGGCGACCAGGTCCGGAAATCCCAGCGCCATGAAGCCACCGAGTTCGCTCTGACCGAAACTCTCGACCAATGGCAGCTTCAGTTCCTCGCGCCAGGCCTTCTTCAGCGACGGCGGCACCGGGCCGCCGCCGGAAAGCCCGGCGCGCAATCGCCCGGGCACGCGGCCCTGGATCCTGCTTTCGGCGAGTATCTGGGCCAGCAAGCTCGGATTCGCCACCAACAGGCTCGCGGCGGTCCGCTCCAGCGCCGCCCAGCCGCTGCTCTGGGTCCATTTTCCCATGACGTGCACGCTCGCCCCCCGACTCAGCGGCGGCAGCAGGTTGGCGACCAGCTGGTAGGAGCTGGAAAGCGCCGTCGGCCCGAACGAGTCATCCAGCGCAGTGATCCGCAGCCGCTCCCCGATGCAGCGGGCGGCACGCATCGTCGGCTCATGCGCGAGGCACGCACCCTTGGGTTTGCCCGTCGTCCCTGAGGTGTAGGCCAGGTGGGCGACCGCGTTCTCATCGGCCGGATCAGGCGGCGCCGCCAGCCGCGCCTGCAGCAGTTCGGGAAGTGACAGCGCACCCTCCTGCGGACCATCCATGCAGACCAGGTGCCGCACGCTGCCGGCGCTCCGGGCGGCGCGCTTGACCGAGTCCGCCATGTCATGGGTATAGACCACGATCGAGGGCGTGTGATCGGCCAGGTAGTAATCGAGTTCGGCGGCGAACTGCACGTTGACCACTGCGGCAATCGCTCCGAGCCGCCACGCACCGAACATGGTCAACAGGTAGTCCATGCCGTTATGGGCGAAAATCGTCACCCGATCGCCCCGGCCGAGGCCCAGCGAGGCGAGCGCGCCGGCCATGTCTTCCATGCGCGCGACGGCCTGCGCGTAGCTCAGCACGACGTTGCGGTCCACCCAGTGCAGCGCCGGCTTTTCCGGCGTGCGCTCCGCGCCGTCGATCAGGACCTGGTGCATCAGCATGAGGGCTCCTCCTCGATGATTCCGAAGTACTGCTCCAAGGCGCTCCGCCGATCCTGGCCCACCGTCTCCACACGGTTCGGACCCTCGATGATGCTCAGGCGCTCGCCGTTGATCGTGATCCGCCCGTCCGCGGTAGCGCGCGTGCAGACCAGGTCCCTGGTAAAGAAGGATTCCGGAGATGTCTGATGGAAGCGATACATGGGGGCAAAGGCCTCGAGTGTCCGGGTTGCAAGTGCCGTCTGGTAAAGCGGTCGGTCGGCACGCGCCAACAGCGCCAGCTCTGCGGATAGCGGCTCGAGCGTGTAACTCCCGGACAGGTCCGCCAGCGAATCCCGCGGCAGGCGCAGCGGCGTGCGGTTGTTGTCGCCGAAGCCGACGTCGGTCAGGAATTCGCCTTCCGGCAGGCTCACCACCAGGGCCAGATGATCGAACGGTGGGCCGAATTTCTGTTTCGGCGCAGACCACACCCGCGCTTCGATCCGCCTGACGCTGAACCCGACATGCTCGAGCAGCGCACGGAACGCCTCGTTGAGCTCATAGCAGAAGCCACCGCGACGGCGAATCACGACCTTGCGCAGCACGCCTTCGGTCGACAGATCGGGCCTGATGCCCGCCAGGACGTCGAGATTTTCGAACGGGATGGACTCGAGATGCCTGGCAACCAGATGTTTGAGACCCGCCCAGGAGGGTGGCGGCGCCGCTGCGAGTCCCAGCCGCTCGAGATACCTCTGCATCAGCTCCCGATGTGTCATCCGCCACCTGCCATCACGCCGTAGCGCGCCAGAAGATTTCCCTCGATGAACCTGACCAGCTGATAGAACCCCACTGACACGGTGACTGCAATGAAGGCCACCGCCCAGATCATCCCGTAATCGAGTTCGCCGCGCGCCATGTTGAGCAGCCCGCCCAGCCCGTAGCCGGTCGCCAGCCACTCGGCAATCATCACACCGAGCAACGCGGCCGGCGCGGTCAGCCGGGCGGCGGCGCACAGGTAGGGCAGGCACATCGGCAGACTCACCAGACGCAGCTTCTGCCAGCGGCTCGCCCCGTACACCGACAGCAGGTCGAGCGAAGTCGCAGGCACCTGCGACAGACCCTGGGCGATGGAGATGAAGGCCGGAAAGAACGAGACGGTCACGGTGACCACCAGGGTGGTTGCCATTCCACGGCCGAACAGCAGCACGATGATCGGCGCCAGCGCCACCAGCGGCATCGTCTGCAGGAACAGCGCCGCGGGCATCAGCGTGGAGTTCAGACCCCGCCAGAGCGTACCGGTCACGGCCAGCGCCAGCGCAACCACCAGCGCGATCATCAACCCGAGAGCCGCGAGCGGCAGGGATTGTGACAAGGCCTGCATGATGTCCGCCCGGGCATCCCCAGCCGCAGGGTCACTGATCAGGTACTGCCAGATGCCGAACGGTGTTCTCGCGATCACCGGCGAGACGGCAAAGGCCTTCAGGATGCCCCACCAGATGACGAACGGTGCCAGCAGGGCACCCAGGCTCAACACGATTCGTGTGGCGCGCGCCTTGCGATCGAGCGTCCCGGCCTCGATACGACCCGCACTGATCGTCACGGCCGCCATCGATGCCGTGGAGCGGCGCGCCAGCAGTGCACACAGGCCGTATGCGATCGCGGCCATGAAGGTCGCAACCAGCCCGATGCCCCAGATGCGCGCGGGATCGCCGCGCCCCAGCGAGCCGAGCAGGAAGGACCCCAGACCCCAGCGTGCGCCGCTGCCGAACTCAGCCAGGATCGCGCCGAGAATCGCCGCAGGTGCGGCTACCCGCAGCCCACCGAGCAGACCGGGAAGACCGGACCGCAGTCGCAGCCAGCGCATCACGGCCAGCGGACCGCCGCCATAGCTTCGGATGACGTCGATGGGACGCGGATCGATGTCCTCGAGACCGAGGAGTGTCATCACCATGGTCGGAAAATAGACCCCAACCGCGGCGAGCACGACCTGCGGCAGATCCCCGGGCAGGGTGATTACCAGCACTGGAGCAAGCGCGATCGGTGGGATGGCAAACACGGCAATGTTGAAGCCTCGCAGCAGGCGCTCGAATCCCGGTACCAGGACGAAAACGCCCGCCGCCACCGCGGCCACGAGATTTCCCGCCACGAACCCGATCAGCGCGGGTTGCAACGTGGCCCGGATGTGCGGTGGATAGATGGCGCGGTCCTGCCACCATTGCAGCGCGATACCGCTCGGCGAAGGCAATGCCCCCTGGGCAACCAGGTGCAGATCGCCGAGCACTTCCCAGGCGATGAACGCAATGACCGCGGTCAGCGCGGCCCTCACTGGTTCGTCCCCGCATAGAGGCAGGTCGCAATCCCGTCGGCGAGCCGATGAAACTCCGGAGCCGAGAACAGCTCCACCTGACGGGGACGGGCGAAGGGGATCTCGATCACCTGCGCGATCCGCCCGGGATTGCGTTGCATCACGGCGACCCGATCGGCCAGGAACACCGCCTCGTCGATGCCATGGGTGACGAGGATCGTCGTCGGGCGCTTTTCCATCCAGATCCGCTGCAGCTCGATGTTCATGCTCCGGCGCAGGATCTGATCGAGTGCCCCGAAGGGCTCATCCAGCAGCAGCACCGAGGGATCGGTCACGAGTGTGCGGGCAATCGCCACGCGCTGACGCATCCCGCCCGAGAGCTGCGCGGGCCGCGCTTCCTCGAAGCCCTGCAGTCCGACCAGCCGGATGAGCCCGTCGATGAGCGCATGAGTATCGGCGCTGTTGCGTTTGAGAACCTGCAAGGGCAACGCTATGTTCTGCCGCACCGTGCGCCACGGCAGCAACGCGGCGTCCTGGAAGGCGACCCCGAGCGCCCCGGTGCGGCATTTCTGCGCGGGAGTTGCCCCGCCGATGCGGGCCGTTCCGGCATCGGGGCGCTCCAGACCCGCGATGATCCGTAACAGTGTCGACTTGCCGCAGCCCGACGGCCCGATCAGCGCGGTGAAAGAGCCCGCGCCGCACAGCAGCGAAACATCGCGCAGCGCGAACACGCTCCTGGCGTCCACCGCGAAGGTGCGCGTGACGCCTGCGACCTCGATATCATCGGTGGCCAACATCGGTGACGCGTTGTTCATTGATCTAAAGGCTCGCCAGCAATGTCGTGTCAAACATCGAACGGTCGGCCATGATGCCGATGCTCCTTAAGAATCTGACGTTGGCGGCAATGCCTTCCTCGCTCATCGAATAAATGCCGGCCGGCGTCTCGATCAACGGCTTGTCGGCGGTATTGGTGTAGATATCATTCTCGGTGGCGCGGCCGGTGCCGTTGAACCAGCTGGTCTTGAACTCGCGGGGATATTTCGCCGGATCCTTGAGATTTTCGGACCAGCCCTGACGGCTCGCGCGCAGCCACTTCACCAGCAGCGGCCGGTTCGCCGCCAGGAAATCCTCGCTGACGACCACCGTATCGTTGTATATCGTGACGCCATTGTCGTAGAGCAGGAATGAGACCGCCTTCTTTCCGGCCAGTCCGATGGTGTAGGGCACATCGGTCACGAAATCGACCGTGGCGTCGATCTCTCCCTTGATCAGCGGGGTCGGATCGAACTGGTACGGCACGATGCGCACGGCGCTCCTGGCGATGCCGTTGATCCGCAGCATTCCAGCGACCTGCGTCATGTTTACGGGCGGCACCGCGAGCGTTTTGCCTTCGAGCGCCTTCACGGTGCGTATCGGGCGCGACTCCAGACTCACGACCCCGATCGGGGTCTTCTGAAACTGCGCGCCGATGATCTTGAATTTCGCGCCTTGGGTCGTGATCGCCTTGATCGTCGTGTCCGGAGTGGTGAGCGCAATCGCGGCCTTCCCCGCCAGCAGCGCGCTCTCCGGAATCACATCCGGACCGCCCGACAGATAGTGCATGTCGAGACCCTGTGCCTTGTAATAGCCGTTCTGCAGCGCCACGAAATAGCCGATGAATTCCGCATCGTTGACCCAGGCCGCCTGCATCGATACGGCGTTGGTCCCCGCCATCGAGCGGGCGTGATGGATGCCTGCAAGCGAGCCTGCGCCTGCGCAGGCGAGCGTCCGGCAGAAATTACGGCGACTCATCATGCGGGTGTCTCCTCCTGGTGCGCGCCGCGCAGGATCGAGTGCACACAATCGGGGGTGAAGGGCCCCGAACCGTTCGGCACGTTCACCTGCGAACCCACGGCATCGGCAATGGCGTTGGCGATCGCGGCGAGCGCGCCACTGCAACCGGCCTCGCCGGCCCCCTTCATGCCCAGCGGATTGAGCGGTGATGGTGTCTCGATGTGACGCAGAATGAAGCGCGGCACCGTGGCGGCGGTCGGCAGCACGTAGTCCATGTACCCGGTCGACAGCGGGCGGCCGGCCTCGTCGTAGCGGTTCACTTCGAACAGGCATTGCCCCAGGCCCTGAACTGCCCCGCCGATGATCTGGCCGTCCACCAGCAGCGGATTGGCAACCCGACCGCAGTCGTGCGTGACGGCATAGTCGACGACCCGGATGATGCCGGTGGCCCGATCGACCGCGACGACTGCGGCATGGCAGGCACTGGACCAGCTGACCGCATCATCGTCGTAACGCCCCTTTGCATCGAGCGCGCGCAGCGGCTCGATACCCGACGCCGCGGCCTGCCGCAGCAGATTCCCGAGAGTCAGGGGTTCATCGGGCCGCGTCCGGTCGATGAGGACGCCCTCTTTCCAGATGATGTCCTCCAAACGGGCGCGATGCAGCTCCGCGGTCAGCTGGCGGGCCTGTCGTATGAAGACATCACCGGCCCTGCAGGCCGCGTTGCCACCCATGGTGGCACCCCGCGATGCGAACGTGCCGGGGGCATCGGGTGAATCATCCGTGTCGCCCGTGAGGACCTCGATCGTCTCGAGAGCGACGCCTAAGTGATCGGCGAGGATCTGCGCGAGTGTCGTCTCACTGCCCTGCCCGATCGGCACGATGCCGCTCAACAGCTGCAGGCGTCCGTCGGGCAGCAGCCTGATTCTTGCCGGCTCTCCTCCGCCGCCCCCGGTCATCTCGACGACGAAGGACAGACCCATACCCAAGGGGATCTCAGCCGCCGCCTGTGCGCGGCGCAGCGGAAACCCGTCGTAGCCCACTGCATCGAGCGTCGACTCCAACAGCGCCGGAAAATTGCCACTGTCGAATATCACCGCACCGCATCCCGGGTACGACACGCCGCGATCGACCGGGAAGACCTCCGGCGGCAGCAGATTGCGGCGCCTGATCTCGGCGCGGTCGAGGCCGACCGCCGCAGCGGCGAGATCCATGATCCGCTCCATCGCCAGCGTTGCCTGCGGATAACCGGCGCCGCGATAAACGTTCAGCGGCGTCTTGTTCGTCACCACCGAGCGCGCCCGGCTGCGAAAATTCGGAATCCGATAAGGACCGCGCACGCTCGCGACTGCCGCTCCGGGCGTATTGCTCAGGAACGAATATGCGGCACCGATATCGGACAGGCAATCCGCCTCCACCGCCGTAATCACGCCATCGGCGCCGACCGCCGCCCGCAGCTGGATGCTCTCCTCGCGGCCGTGGGTACTCGCGATGAACGCCTCCTGGCGATCCTCGATCCAGTAAGTGGCACGGCCGAAGCGTCGCAATGCCAGCAGCACCAGCACCTCCTCCGGATAGATGGCTTCCTTTGCGCCGAAGCCGCCGCCCACCTGAGGAGCGATTACCCGCAGGCTCTCCAGGCCGATCCCGGTGATTCGCGCCAGCTCCTTTCTCAGGATCTGCGGAATCTGCGTGGAGCTGTGCAGCAGGTAGCGACCGCTGCCCGGCTCGAGGGCTGCGATGGCTCCCCGCGTTTCCATGGAATTGGCACTGACGCGCTGGAAGCGGAAGGTCTCATCGATGGTGATGGCGGCGTCCACGAAGGCGCGATCCGGATCGCCGACGAGCTGTCGTGTCTGATGCACGATGTTGCTGCCGAACTGCGGATACAGGAGCGGCGCCGCCGCCCGGCACCCGGCGTCGACGTCCATGACGACCGGCAGGGTGTCGTAGTGGATGGCCATGCGCTCGGCCAGGTCCTCCGCGACATAGGGGTCCGTGGCCAATACCACGGCAACCGGCTCGCCGACATAGCGCACGACGCCGCGCGCCAGCACGCTGTGATGGGCGGGCGCGGAACCCTCGACCAGATCGGCTGCGGGCAACAGGCCGATCCCTTGCGGCAGATCGGCGGCCGAAAGCACCCCGATGCAGTCGGGTTCGTTGGCAACCGCGCTGAAATCAATGCCCGTGATCCGCGCATGCGCCTCGGTGGAGCGGATCACCCGCATCGCTGCCATGTCCGGGCGGATCAGGTCGGCAAGATAGACGCCGCGGCCGGTCAGCAGCGGCCCGTCTTCGCGCCGGCGGGTGCGTTGCCCGAAGTTCCTGGACGCCATCATTGCAGCACCGATTCGATCGCAGCAATGATGTTCGCATACCCCGAACAGCGGCATAGATGACCATTCAGATGGTCGAGGATCTGCGCGCGGGTCGGTGCGCGATGCGCTGCCAGGAATTTCGCGCTGGACACCAGCAACCCGGGGGTGCAGTAGCCACACTGCAGGGCATGATGATCCCGAAACGCCTGCTGCAGAGGCGTCAGCCCGGTGCCTTCCGTCACGGTGCCTTCGAGCACGGGCAGGCTGGCGATGGTCTGTACGGTGGCGCCGTCCGCCTGGACCGCGAGCATCAGGCAGGCGCGGACCGCCACGCCATCCACCACTATGGTGCAGGCGCCGCAGACGCCGTGGCCGCAGGCCACGTGCACCCCGGGGGCCCCCGCCCGCTCGCGCAGGAAGTCGCTGAGCAGATAGCGCGGCCGAACCCGCGCGGACAGGGGCGCGCCATCCACCGTCATCGCGATCTGCACGAGCGGCTCGTTCATACCGGCCCGATCCTCGAGGTCATCAACCGGGCGGCACGCTGGCTGACCACGGGCGCGACCTCGAGCCGGTAGCGGGCGCTCGAATAGGTATCGGAGTAGACCGGACCGGTGAGATCGTCCCGGAGTGCATCCGCCAGCTCCGCGATCGCCGGCAGCCCGGGAAAGCGCCGGGCGATCGCACGCGCCATGCTCGGACAGGAAAGGCCGTTGCGGCACACGCCGCTCAACGCCACCCGGCAATCGCCGCCATCCAGCGTGACCAGTGAACTGACGACCGGCACGTGACCGTCGCGGCGCGCGACCTCGTAGAAACCCGCCGCTGCGGGCCGACGCGGCCACAGCACGTGGGTGATCATCGCGTGCGCAAGCGTCCGCTCCCGCGCCCCGAGCAGCGCTGGGGCTGGCAGGATGTCCTCGCCGTCGGCGTGGCGCACGATGAATTTCGCGCCGAGCGCCAGCGCCACCGCCGGCAGCTCCGCAGCCGGGCCGTTGGTCGCGAGGTTCCCGACGACCGTACCGCGCTGTCGTATTACCGGGTTGGCCACCCAGGCGAGCGCCGCCGCCAGCCCCGGCACTTCCCGGCGCACCACCGTCGACCACAGCGCCTGCTCCTGGCGCACCAGCGCTCCCATCCGGATGTCGGTCGGCAATACCTCGATGGCATCGAGTCCCGCAATCCGATTGATATCGATGATGAGTGACGGACGCTCGAGTCTGCGCACCATCATTGGCATCAGGCTCTGCCCGCCGGCCAGCAGCCGGGCCGCGCTGCCATTCGTCACCAGCAGATCCACTGCCTCCACGACGCTGCCGGGCCGCGTATACCGGAAGGCCGCAGGCTTCATTACCGTCCGTCCGGATCATGGTGCACGTAGCGTCCCTGGACGCCCGCCTCACCGATATCCTCGGCCCAGATCTGCGGCTGCTCGCTGATGAAGCGTTGCAGCAGTTCATAGCAGGCCGGATCGTCGACAACGGTCACGTGAGTACCGCGGGAGCGCAACCAGTCATCCGCCGCACAGATCGTCCGGCTCTCGCCCACCACGAAGTTCGGTACGCCGAACAGCAGCGAAGCACCGCTGCACATGTAGCACGGCGATAATGTGGAGTAGAGAACGGCCTCCCGATATACCGAGGCGGGCAGCCTTCCGGCGTTCTGGAAGCAGCTCATTTCGGCGTGCAGGATGGGATTACCGTCCTGGATCCGCCGGTTGCGGCCCCGGGCGAGCAACTCGCCCCGATAGAACAGGGCTGCCCCGATCGGCAGTCCGCCTTCGTGATAGCCGGCCAGCGCTTCTTCGAAGGCGACGCGTAGACCCGGATCGAGGGGCGGTGAGGCTTTCAGCATGGTCAGAACCTGCCAGTGACCGTCAGGTCGAAGCTGCGGGGCGGATCGCGGGTGAGGAAGTCGTTGCCATAGAACGGATAGTCGTTGGTCACGTTCCGTGCACTGGTGAGGTTATAGACGGTCAGCTTCACGGTGTACTTCTGCCAGGTGTAGAAAGCCGCCGTATTGAGGGTGTACTGCCAGGGAATCTGCGGGGACTTGTAGTAGCCGTTCGCCGCGACGATCGACGACGGCACCAGCCCACCGGGCCCGACCAGGGTCGGCAGACCATCGCCCGCCGCCGCCGCATTGGTCGCGGCAAGGTCGATGTACCCCGACTGGGTCACGCTGATCGGCGCGGTGACCTGGATGTTCGCCTGAACGCCGAAACCGGAGGAGTGCTTGTAGTTGACCAGCAGATTCATCAGGTGGGCCGGGACGCCCGGATCCTGGAGCGTCTGGCCGGGGGTGAAAACCGCGAGGGTGCCGGCGCCGTCGATGTTCAAACCGGTATAGGCGGGAAAGTTATAGAACGATGAGGCCGTGTCCAGCACCGTGTGCAGATACGAGTAGCTGGCGGTCGCAAAGAAATGCGGGTTCGGCTGGTAGTTGAGTTCGACCTCGGCGCCCTTGATGTGCGCCACCGAATGCCCGAGATCTCCGGGACCGGTGGGCAATGACCGGGACTGCTTGAAAATCGCGGTGGAGATGAACAGACGCTCGTCGAGCAGATTGAACTTGGCGCCAGCCTCCTTGAGCTCGGTGTCCTGCCGCAATTGGACGGTAGCCGCTTCACCGAACGTGCCGACCGCACCGTCATTGGCGTTGGGCAGAACATACTGCGCCCTGTTGTAGGTCAGATAGGTAGAGAACAGCGTCGAGGGGCTGTACACGACGCTGACGTTACCATTGTAAAGGCCATACCAGGAGGTCGATTCGCGCTGCGGCAGCCCATCGACGAGGCCGGGCCCTCCCAGGGGATCGGCCTCGTTCAGCTGCACCAGATCTCCACGTACGCCATACATCGCGCTCCACTGCGGCGAGAACTGCATGCGGTGTTCGAGGAATACCGCGCCATCCTGCAGATTGGAGATGACGCTGCTGTTCAGGTAGTAGGGATCGCGACCCGGCGTGCCGTACTGCGGATGACCGAACGCTGCGAGGTATGGCACGGCGCCGCCGGCGGCCTGGGCATCGGCGGGAAACACCCAGGAGTTGGGATTGCCGGTCAGGTCGTAGACGCTCACCGGCTCGTTGGCGTAGTTCTGAACGTCGTCCACATGGGCATAGCGGAAGGTGAAGCCGCCATCGATGTCGTTGCTCAGGAAGCCGG
>Ga0302314_10008834_pt1 | contig 17885 bp, 16 predicted proteins | sample III_Palsa_N2_3_FD_200533 | JGI IMG/M metagenome (GOLD analysis project Ga0302314, IMG submission 200533) | Peat permafrost microbial communities from Stordalen Mire near Abisko, Sweden - III_Palsa_N2_3 | ecosystem: Environmental > Terrestrial > Soil > Palsa > Peat permafrost | place: Sweden...
CCGTTGACGAGGAAAACCGTCACGGGGGTCTTAGCTTTGCGCACATGGTTCAGGAAAACGTCCTGAACGTTTTGCGACTTCTCATTGGCCACGGCCTGATTCCCTTTTGTTTTTCGGCGCGCACGATAGAAAAGAACCCCAGGCGTGGCGTGGCCGAGGCTCCATGTCCGCGATCCTAGCAGCAACTAGGACGCTGGCAAGTACATCTCGCAGGTGCAGTGAAAGAAGTGAGGAAGCATCTTTTTTGAAAAAAAGAAGCAAAAAACTTTTGACTATGGAGCACACCGCCAAACGATCGATGCACCCCCTAATTGACAAAGTTTTTTTGCTTCTTTTTGTTCACAAAAAGAAGATTCTTGCCTGCACCTAAATAATTGATTTCACTTGCTATCTTCCGGATGTCCTCGTGCCAGGCTCGCCGTTAAGCGTCTACCGGGGGCTCCGCCGTGATCGGGATTTCCCGCAATTCGAAGCTGGGCTGATCGCCCAGGCCCGCCGGCGCGGCCGGGCGCTCGCTACCGGGCTCCTCGTAGCTATCGCCATCCCCGCTCGGCCCGGTTTCGTTGCCGCCCTGCTCATGGCGACGCTGGTACTGGCCGCCTTGATTGGCTCCGCCCTGATTCTGGCCGGCTAGCCCCTGCGAATTCTGCGCGGACGCCTGAGGCGACGCCTGATTCATCACGCTCAGAATGCGGAAATAATGTTCGGCGTGCTGATAGAAGCCTTCGGCCGCCACGCGGTCGCCGATGCTGGTACTATCACGCCCAAGCTGCTGGTATTTCTCATAGAGCTGTTGTGCAGTGCCGCGCACCCTAACGTCGGGTCCGCTACTGTCGAAGACGTGGTTTCGATTGAGCGGGATATTCCCGTTGAGGTGCCGCGGACTGGTAGCGCCGCTAGTGCCGCCGTTGGTATTGCCGCCACTACGATGGCTGCGCCCGCGCATGCGTTTCATATTCATCCGTCTATCGCACTCGTCCGTTAATGAAAATCACGATTTCTTCCCGGCCCGGTGCGGACTACAAGCCGCAATGGGACCGGAGCAGCTCCCTCATCGGTGGGTGCGGATTCTAATCCGCCGTCTGCCAATCACCGAGCTATCGCTGCCGCGCGCTCCCCAACCCGGGAAGCCAAGACGGAGGGAATCCACTCCGTTCAGCCACGCGCGCTGCAACCTACAGCGAGAGCGCTTTCCTGCCAAACGGTTTTTTTGGGCATCCGTCATCAGCCTCCGACCCCTACCCTAGCCTCTTCAGCCCCGGATCGCCTGCCAGCGCATCACGCGCAGTCTTTTGGCGTCGATCAATTTCAGTCGGAGCAGCCACGACTCAGCCTCGGCAACCATAAGTTGGGCCTGTGCCCGGCTGGGCCGCTCGGCCTTTACGCCTTGTAGGAATCCCATCCACCCCGTCAGCACCGACTGCACATGGCGGCTGGAAATATCATCCACGATCCTGACATCAAACGACAGGTGCCGCAATTCGCCGCCGATCGAGGCCTGCGCCGGCGGCGGCGCGCTGCGCTGTTCCAACTCCAGCCAACGTTTGCCGATTGCATCCTCAAGGTCACCATCGACCACCAGCTCGACCATCCCGAGTTGCCCGCCCGGCCGCATCGCGCCCGCCACCCCGGCGAGCACCGGGCCAACCGCGTCCGCGTCCCCGATCGATTGCAAAGACACCGCGTGGCTCGCCGATTTGGCGCGGAATTTCGAGGCGGAGTTCAGCAACTGGGTAGGCGCGCGCTTCTTCAAACCCGCCTGTTCCGCGCGGCTTTGTGCCACTGCAAGCAGCGTGGCATCACGTTCGTAGCCCTCCACCCAACAATGGAAGCCTCCCGCGATCGCGCGCGCCGCGCCGAACGGCCCCGCTCCCAACAACAGCAGCGTATCCGCGCCGGTAAGCCCCATAGGATTCACCAGTTGCAGCACGTCGGCAGCCCCACCCGGCGCGATAAACCCATCGCCCCACAGTCGCTCCACCAGCGCAAGTCGCGCCGGATGCCAGGTCGCATCGGGAATCCCCTCAGCACCGGGTTCCTCGCGCGACAACACCGGGATCGGTCGGGGCGTTGACGGACGCTTGTCGGCAGCCCCGTCCGGTTCCAAGAACCGCAAGTCACCGAACCAGCGCTTCAATCCCCCCAAGTCGAGCACGCGTTTCCACATCCTTTGCCATAGCCTTGCTGGGCGGAACCATCGCACCAAAAGATTGACGAACTCCTTGCAACCGGGCACGGCTGCCCCGCCAACAAGGAAGTTCGAAATGCCCTCGCCCAAGCTGGACAGCGCCTGGTATGGATTCATGGTCGTCGCTTTCGCCGTAGTGGGCCTGGCCGGCATCTTCGGTACCTATGCGAGCCAGATACCTTACGAGCGCGGCGAAGCGGCCGAACAGGTGCTCGATCGCGCCGCCGCCGCGCGAACCCCCGCCGATCTCGCCGCCATGAAAGACGACCTCGGCGACAACACCGGGAATTTGGCGCGGCCCGGCCTGCCGCCCGCCGACCGTATCGCCGCCGCTCGAGCCGCCACCCGCGCGCGCGCCGCCCGCGAGGCAGCAGCCGTCGCAAGGGGATTGCGCCTGGACATCGGGCTACTCACCCTGGGGAGCGCCCTCTTCGGTTGCTTTCTTCTCGGGGCATCCGCCAACCAACGAGCTTCGGCGCATGGTATTCGCCAGGAGTAGTAGATAAGCTCAGGAAGAATCCTCTTTTTGTGAACAAAAAGAAGCAAAAAACTTTGTCAATTAGGGGGCAGCCCGTTTCCCGCAGTATCCAACTGGTTATATTTCGCCTGCTGCTCCGGATTCAGGATGGCGAGCATCCTGGCGTGCGCGACTTGCATCACCGAGCGCATTTTCACCGGTCCGCCCGGCGGCGGTGAGGCACCGGGACGAGGTGCCGGGAATTCCGCCCGAACCGCAAGCACCTGCGCCTGGCGTTCCGTGAGAATTTGGCGAGCCTGGGCTTGCTGTGCGTCGTCAAGACTGAGCGCCGCAGTCAAGTTTTTCAATTCACTGCCGATGTCGCCGTTGCCCATGGCAGCATTTTGCATCGGCGGCCGATTGGGTGGCGGCCCGCCGCTTTGCGCAAAGGCAGGCATCGCGGCAGCCAACAAGGCCAGGACCGTTCCACGTCTAAGACTTACGACCAAGATTTCCTCCGTTGCTTTTGCGGGCGTCGAATACCCGAGATATTATCATAGGGTATGATTTGCGGAGATATAGAAGAGTCTCCTTTTTGTGAACAAAAAGCCGCAAAAAATTTTGTCAATGAGGAAACGCCGATGCCTGGCCGGCGCCCTCCATCAGAACAAAAGTTTTTTGTTTCTTTTTTTCAAAAAAGATGCTTCTTCGTTCGCTTCAACCTATTGATCTCACTCAATGTCTTCCGCGCAGGCGCTAAAGCGCCCTCACTGCGGACAGCCACGATTGAGTTCCGGCCCTTTCGCACATAGACTTACCCGCGCGCCGAAATGATTCGCATAATAACGGTGTTTCGAGGGAGAGAAAAATGGTCCTGAACAACTGCGCCGGCTGGCACATCGTCGCGCTGAGCACCGCAACCTTGCTCGCGCTGGCCGGGTGCGCCACCGTGCCCGCCACCTCACCTGGTCCCCCTGTCGCCGTTGCTCCGCCCCCCGCCATCCCCGCACCGGGACCCCCACCTGGCGGACCGGGCGGTCCACCTCCGACCGGCGCCACCACCGCCACCACCAACTATGCGGCCGCGATCTATGTCGCCGGCGGGCGGTACCTCCCGGCAAGATCTGCCACCTCGGCAGTGTCGCGTGGCGAAATCACCAACACGTCCGCCTCCGGCTTCACCATTTTCGTCCGGCGGAGAGATTTCAACGGCGTGCTGGTACGCGGACAGAATTCAGTCTTCACCGTCTCGAACGCGCACATCACGCTCATCGGCGACGGCAGCAACGATTTCGTCGGCCTGGGCGCCGGCGCCATGGCCGAGGGCGGCGCCACGCTGATCCTGCACCACGTCGATATCACCACCACCGGCCTGATCCGAAGCGCCATAGCGGCATCCGGCCACAGCATCCTCAAGGTCTATGATTCCGTCTTGCGTGCCAATGGCGGCGCGCTTCCCCCCGGCTATCGATTCCGCGGCGGCCCAGGCATGATCTCGCCCCCACCGGGTCTGCACATCGGCGGCACCGTTCGCGCCGCGCTCACCATGGATAACTCGCGCAGCTATTTCTACAACACCACGATCATCTCAAGCGGCTGGGCGGGCCTCTCGACCGACAACGCCAACGGCTACGTTTATCTGGAAGCCGACGATTCCACGATTCGTGTCACTGGCCCCGGCTACGGCATCTACGCCGACAATTCCTGTGTCGACGTAATCAACGCCTCGAACATCATCACCAAGACCTACACCGGCATTATCGCGGGCGTCGGCCGGATCACCCTCAACGACGTGCACGTGATATCCGGCGCCAATTCCGTGATGATCCACAGCGTGATGGGCAGAACATCCGAGTCCGGTGTGCTCAACATCAACGGTGGCGTCTTCAACACCGGCAAAGCGGTCATTCTGGTCCGCAGCTCCAACGCCCAGATCAGCATCGACGGAGCAAAATTTCATCCCGCCGACGGCACGCTGATCCAATCGATCGTAAGCGACGACCCGAACCGCACGCAGGTGAACGGCGCACCGACACCGGGCATCAACGTCGCGCTAAAAAACATGAACCTCGCGGGCAACATCCTGCATCAGGATCCCGAGCGAGTGATGCGCCTGCGGTTCGTCAACACGAAATTGCGTGGCACGATCGAGAAAGCAACGATTGAGCTAGACCCGTCCAGCAACTGGACGGCGACGGGGAATTCGACTGCGAAACTGATCGGAGCTGTCGCGATCGCGCAAATCGACGCACTGCCGGGTGTTGCCATCACTGCCAAGGCCGGCGTCGGCTGCCATCTGCGCGGCAGCTACACACTGAAAAGCGGCGGTGTCCTGAACATCAGTCCCGAATGATATCAATAGACTAAGGCGAAGGAAGAAGTCTTCTTTTTGTGAACAAAAAGAAGCAAAAAAACTTTGTCAATTGGAGCGCGCCGCCCGCGGTCGGCGCATTCCAAAGTGAACAAAAGTTTTTTGCTTCTTTTTTTCAAAAAAGATGCTTCTTCCTTCGTCCTTTCCTTGACCTGATTACGCATAGACAACCCCTCCCTCAGTCCCTACCCTGGCGGAATTACAGTCCCGCTAGGTTTTTTCATGAGCATTGCTCGCGTGCCGTCGTTTGCGTTCGCCGGCATCGAGGCCATTCCGGTCGAAGTCCAGGTCCAGATCGGCAGCGGCATGCCCGGCTTCCTGGTGGTTGGCCTGCCCGACAAAGCCGTAGGCGAAGCCCGCGAACGAGTGCGCGCTGCCCTCCACGCCATGGGCCTCGCCTTGCCCAACCGCCGGATCCTGGTCAATCTGGCCCCCGCCGACTTGCTGAAGGAAGGCAGCCACTACGACCTTCCGATAGCGCTGGCCCTGCTCGCCGCCATGGACGTGCTGCCGTGCGAGGACATGGCCGGCTTCGCCGCACTGGGGGAATTATCGCTCGATGGCGTATTGCACCCGGTTGCAGGCGTTTTACCGGCCGCAATTGCCGCTTCCGCGCGTGATTTGGGCCTGATTTGCCCTCAAAGCCAAGGTGGTGAAGCCGCCTGGGCGGGACGCATCGAAGTCCTGGCGGCGCCCGACCTGCTCAGCATCATCAACCATTTTCGCGGCACCCAGGTATTTTCGCCGCCCTCTCCGCCCGCCCCCCGCGAGGGCATCATCGGCCCCGATCTCGCGGACGTAAAAGGCATGGAGGGTCCCCGCCGCGCACTCGAGATCGCCGCCGCCGGAGGTCACAACATGCTGATGGTGGGCCCCCCCGGCGCCGGCAAATCGATGCTCGCAGCCCGGATGGCGGGCCTGCTGCCCGACCTGTCGCCGGCGCACGCCCTTGAAGTTTCTATGGTGCACAGCGTGGCCGGAATGCTGATCGGCGGCCAGTTGGTGCGCCGCCCGCCGTTCCGTGAGCCGCATCATACCGCCAGCCAAGCGGCGCTGATCGGTGGTGGCCAGCGCGCCAGGCCCGGCGAAGTCTCGCTCGCCCACCGCGGGGTGTTATTCTTGGACGAACTACCCGAATTCCCCCGCCAAGTACTGGAAAGCCTGCGTCAACCGCTCGAATCCGGACGCACCACCGTAGCCCGCGCCGCCGCCCACATCACTTATCCGGCGCGATTCCAACTGATCGCCGCGATGAATCCCTGCCGTTGCGGTTATCTCGCCGACGGCACCGGCCGCGATTGCAGCCGCGCTCCGCAATGTGGCGCTGACTATTTGTCACGCCTCAGCGGGCCGCTACTCGACCGCATCGACCTCACCGTACAAGTCCAACCCGTGCCCCCCGTCCTGCTATCCCGCTCCCCCCTCGGTGAGAACAGCGCGACCGTTGCCGCGCGCGTGCGCCGTTCCCGCGCGTTACAGGACCAGCGCGCCGCCGACGGAGGACCCGAGAACAATGCCGAAGCGTCCCCCGGCGAGATCGCCCTTGAAATCGAAGCCCGCAACCTGGCCGAACAAGCCGCCGAACGGCTACGCCTGTCGCCCCGCGGCTTCACTCGCGCGCTCCGGGTGGCCCGCACCATCGCCGACCTCGCCGAAAGCGACACGGTAAAGCGCGCCCATGTCGCCGAGGCGCTGTCATACCGGCAACGGATCGCGGGGCGCGGCTAAGCGAAGGAAGAAGCATCTTTTTTGAAAAAAAGAAGCAAAAAACTTTTGTTGAATGGTTCGGAGCATACCGTCCGCGGACTGGTGAACTCCGACACATCACGGACAAAGTTTTTTTGCTTCTTTTTGTTCGCAAAAAGAAGAATTCTTCCGTCCCTTAACCTGTTGCTTTCCCACACTATCACTCCGAACGAACACTAAGCACTCTTAGGTAGCGCCGAGCTTTCCGCGGTGATATGATTACTTCACATCCATGTCGGGAGTTCGTTTATGAAATCGCGGATCACTGGAACCACAATGCCTGTCCTCGAGATCGGCCTGGAAGCAACCGATCGCATCGTTTCCGAGCCAGGCCGGTTTTCCTGGATGACGCCCAACGTCAATCTACAAACCGCGGCATTCTCCGCCGGCGCGAAAGGCCTCTGGGGGGTGCTCGGGCGTGCGGTATCGGGCGGCGGCCTATTCCTCAATGAATATTCCGTCCAGGGCGCGCAAGGCATGGTCGCCTTCGCCGCCACCGTGCCAGGCGAGATCAGGGAATTCCAAGTCACACCCGGCCAATCCTACATGGTTCACCGCCATGGTTTTTTGTGTGCCACCGAGGGCATCGAGCTCACAATCGGCTTTCAGCGTTCTCTCGGCGCCGGGATCTTCGGCGGTAACGGCTTGATCTTGCAGAAACTCAGTGGAACCGCCACGGCATGGGTCGAACTCGGCGGCGAGATCGTAACCTACGATCTGGCACCCGGCGAAAGCTTGCGGGTACATCCCGGCCACATCGGCATGTTCGAGGCTTCGGTCAATTTCGACATCACGATGATGCCCGGCATCAAGAACGTGCTGTTCGGCGGCGACGGATTGTTCATCGCGCAACTCACCGGTCCGGGAAAGGTATGGCTACAATCCCTCACGGTGCCCAACCTCGCCCACGCGCTCGCTCCCTATCTGGGCAAGGAAGCAAACGCGGGCGGCGGCCAAGCCCAGACCGCGGTCAACGCCGCCGTCGCCGGCTCCGTGCTGGGGAGTTTGTTCGGAAGGGATTAAGGTAAGGCGAGGGCTCTGCCCCTCGACCCCGGGACTTTAGATTTTGGGGGAGACCTTGGGCCAAACCTAAAGTCATGGGGGTCGAGGGCCCCCTGGCTCCTGGTGGGGTCGAGGGGCGACGCCCCCGCCTTGCCTTAATTCTTCGCGGATGCAATTCTCCGGCTTCGCAGTTGGACGGAGGCTACGTTGGCCAAGATCAAGGTTAAAACCCCTGTAATCGAGATGGACGGGGACGAGATGACCCGCATCATCTGGGGGTTTATCAAGGAAAAGCTCATTGTTCCTTATCTCGATATCGATTTGAAATATTACGATCTCGGCATCGAGCATCGCGACGCCACCGACGACCGGGTAACTGTCGACGCGGCGAATGCCATCAAGACCTACGGTGTGGGTGTGAAGTGCGCCACGATCACCCCGGACGAGGTGCGGGTGAAGGAGTTCGGGCTCAAGCGGATGTATAAGAGCCCGAACGGCACCATCCGGAACATCCTGGGCGGCACCATCTTCCGCGAGCCCATCATCTGCAAGAACGTGCCGCGCCTGGTGCCGCATTGGGACAAGCCGATCGTGGTGGGCCGCCACGCGTACGGCGACATCTATAGCGCCGCCGAGCTGAAAATCCCCGGCGCCGGCCGGGTAACGATCAATTACGTGCCGGCGGACGGCGGCGATCCGGTCGAGGTTCAGGTTTTCAATTTCAAGGCTCCCGGCGTTGTAATGGGCATGTACAACACCGTGGAATCGATCGAGGGTTTCGCGCGCGCCAGTTTCCATTACGGGCTGCTGCGCAATTATCCGGTCTATCTTTCGACCAAGAACACCATCATCAAGGCTTATGATGGTGTCTTCAAGGATACGTTCGAGCGCATTTTCGAAACTGAATTCAAGGCCGAGTTCGCCAAGCACGGCCTTACCTACGAGCATCGCCTGATCGACGACATGGTAGCGTGCGCGCTGAAGTGGAGCGGCGGCTATGTCTGGGCATGCAAGAACTATGATGGCGACGTGCAGTCGGACATCGTGGCGCAGGGCTACGGCTCACTTGGGTTGATGACCAGCGTGCTGACGACGCCGGATGGCAAAACCGTGGAGGCCGAGGCCGCGCACGGCACGGTAACGCGCCACTATCGCCAATATCAGAAGGGGCAGGAGACCAGCACCAACCCGATTGCCTCGATCTTTGCGTGGACTCGTGGCTTGATTTATCGTGGCCAATTCGATGACACCCCGGATGTGGCGGCCTTCGCCGAAACGTTGGAGCACGTGTGCGTCGAGACGGTGGAAAGCGGGAAGATGACCAAGGATCTGGCAATCCTCGTTGGGCCGGAGCAGCCTTGGCTGAACACACAGGATTTTCTTGACGCGATCGACAGCAATCTGAAGACGGCGATGAAGTTCTGAATTGAGAAAGACACCAGGAAGTCTTCTTTTTGTGAACAAAAAGAAGCAAAAAAACTTTGTCACTTGGAGTGCACCGACCAAAGTCGGTGTGCTCCGATCCAAACCACCAAAAGTTTTTTGCTTGTTTTTTTCAAAAAAGATGCTTCCTTCCTTCGCTGCAGCCGATTGATTTCGCGGGGCGTGGCCGATGCTCTTGAATTCGATCATCTCAGGCAACGGCTCGCCGGTAGCGTTATTGCACGGCTTATTTGGCTCGGCGCCTAATCTAGGGACAATCGCGCGCCATCTCGCTACCGGCTATCGCACGATCGCGCTCGACCTTCGCAATCACGGCGCCAGCCCGCACGCGCCGACCATGAGCTACACCGAAATGGCCGGCGATGTGCGCGAGACATTGGCCTCGCTCGACGCCTGGCCGGCGGCGCTAATCGGCCACTCGATGGGCGGCAAGGTGGCGATGCTCCTCGCCCTGGAGGCGCCCGAAGTACCGAAACTGATGGTGCTGGATATCGCGCCCGTCGCCTACCCGCCGGCTTTTCGCACCTTCGCCGCCGCGATGCAGGCAATCCGAGTCGCAGTAGACCTCACTCGAGCCCAGGCCGACCAGATGCTGGCGCCGGTAGTCACCGAACCCACGGTGCGGGCCTTCCTGCTGCAAAACTTCCGGTTCGGCACCCAGCCCGGCTGGCGCATCGGCCTTCAGGAAATCGCCAATTCATTACCCGAAATCGAAGGCTGGGAGGCGCCCCAAGGCGCAGTTTACCGCGGCCCATGCCTATTCGCGTTCGGTGCGCGTTCGACCTACAACCTGCCCGAACACCGGCCCGCGATCCGCGCGTTATTCCCCGCCGCGCGGTTCGCCACGGTGAAAAACGCCGGGCATTGGCTGCACGCGGAGAACCCACTTGCCACGGCCACGCTCGCGTGGGATTTCCTGGCGGCATGATCATTACGCTTAGTTGGGCCGAGATCGAACGCGACGCCCGCGCGTTGGCAGACTGGCTGCAAGACGGCCCGCCGATCACCGGGCTGATCGCGATCGCCCGCGGCGGCCTGATCCCGGCCGCACTACTCGCCCGCGAACTCGACGTGAGAATGGTGGAAAGCATCGCGGTCGCCACCTACGAAGGCAGGGAGGCGCGGCAGCCGCGACTGCTCAAGCCGGCGGCGGTAAACGACCAGGGCGAGGGCTGGGTCATCGTGGACGATCTGGTCGATCGCGGCCATACCGCGCGCTTCGTGCGGGCGCTGGTGCCGCGCGCAAGGTTCGTGTGCCTGTATGCCAAGCCCGAGGGACGCCCGCTCGCCGACAAGGTCGTCGGCGATTACGAGCAGGATACCTGGCTCAGATTTCCGTGGGAGCGAGGCGAGTAGTCCAGGCTCCAAGCGCGAACGTTCCGCCTATTGTTATCGCCTGACGTTCGGCGCCGGCCCCAAACGTTCAGCCGCCTGCTGCGATACTGGTACATGAACTCCGACATTCGAACCACCCAGCCCGCGGCTCGTTAAAACGAGTTGGGAGGTGAGCAGGGCGATCCAGAAGACAAAACAGAAGATCGCGCTCATCACCAGGTCGCGATTAATTCCCGTTCCGGCACCACCGCGCAAAACGTTCGGCGCCCGGACAAACGAACTGGAGTCGCGCGGGAGCAGTGCAATCAGCCGAGCGGCGGTCGTCATGGGCCCGAGATAAACGGCGGGCGTATCAGGGAGCGTTTCGATCAGCGAGGCCAATTTCCGGATCGCGCCCGGCCCCGGCAACTGCGCCAACTGGGCGGCCTCTTGCCAAGGGTCCTTGCCCATTCGTGCCAGTGCCGAAACTACACTGAGCCGCACTCCATTTTTCTCCTCGCCGATCGGTGCGAACAGAAATTCATCGAACTGCGATCCGAGCGGGGCGACCGAGGTACAGCGCGCCATTTTAATCACCAAATTTCGTCGGTGTACTCAATGCCTAGAACCGACCGTGAGCAGCCGTGGCTGTCGAAGTCTAATGAGTAGGCCGCCACAACGCGCAGCACTAGGCTCGGAATCTACCCAGAACGGCCTCGGTCTCGGAATAAGTATCCGCGCCAAGTCCGGAATCAAAAGAGCCTAGGCCCCAGCTCCCTAAACCTTCTTCTCCCATCCTCTCGCCGTCTGTTGCCAGTAAGCCAGCGCATGGCCTGCCGTTCGCGCCGCCGCATAGCGTTTGCGAGCCGCCTGGACTTGTTCTTCGCTGTTACCATCGAACAGATCGAACACTCGTCCAAACGCGTCAAGATCAGCCACGTTTGCCCCATCGACCAGGAACAGAAACTTCGCCCCGTTGGGATTCTCGGTATGGTCCGTAATCCAGATCGGCTGCAATTCGGCATGTCCCATCGACTTTGTGCCATGCGGCAGCCAGTCTGGTTCGGCGCACAGCCACAGTGCCGTATCGAGTGCCGCCACGCGCTCCGGGCTGCCGCATAGTACTAGCGCGCGTTCCCCCGCGGCCAACGTCCGTCCGAGCAATTGCGGCAACGCCTGTTCCGCGCTGCTACGGGTTAAATGATAAAACCCGACTTCCGCCATTCCGGGTGCCCTCTAAGTCAAAAGGGAAGTCTTCTTTTTGTGAACGAAAAGAAGCAAAAAAACTTTGTCAATTGGAGTGCACCGCCCCAAGTCGGTACGCTACCGGTGACAAAAGTTTTTTGCTTCTTTTTTTCAAAAAAGATGCTTCTTAGTTCTAAGAATTTTCGTAATAGCGCGCCACGAATTCGTCCAGCAGCCGCACGCCATAAGCCGTCGCACCTTTAGGCACCGTCGGCGTGTCCTTATCCGCCCACGCCATTCCCGCAATATCCAGATGCGCCCACGGAGTTTTATTCACGAACCGTTTGATGAACTGCGCCGCGGTGCTCGCACCCGCCGGGCGCCCACCCACATTCTTCATATCGGCGATATCGGATTTGATCGCCTTGTCGAAACTTTCATCCAGCGGCATGTGCCACAATTTCTCGCCCACAGCCGCCCCGGCAGCGATCAGTTTCGCCGCCAGGTCATCATCATTGCTGAACACTCCACCGAATTCATGCCCCAGCGCCACGATCACAGCTCCCGTAAGCGTCGCCAGATCGACCGTCACCCGCGGCTTAAAGCGTTCTTGTGCGTACCAAATCACATCGGCCAGCACCAGCCTCCCCTCGGCGTCCGTATTGATAACCTCGATAGTCTGTCCCGAGTAACTGGTCACCACGTCGCCGGGGCGCTGCGCATTGCCGTCCGGCATATTCTCCACCAGCCCCACGATGCCGATTGCATCAACCTTCGCCGCGCGCCCCGCGAGCGCCGCCATCAGCCCGACAACCGTGCCGGCGCCCCCCATATCCCATTTCATATCTTCCATACCGGCCGCGGCCTTGATCGATATGCCGCCGCTATCGAAGGTCACGCCCTTACCCACGAACAGCAACGGCGTGGTTTCACCGCCCGCCCCATTCCAGCGCAAGATCACCACGCGCGGCGCTTGGCGACTACCTTGCGCCACGCCTAACAGCGCGCCGAACTTCAACGCCGCCAGCTCGTCCGGCCCCAACACTTCGACGTCCAACCCCAATTCAGCCAACATCGCGGCTCGAATAGCCATTTCGGCCGGGGTCAACACATTCGCCGGTTCGCTCACCAGGTCCCGCGTCACGAACGCGCCTTCGACCACCGGCGCATGACGCTGCCACAAAGCCTCGCTCGCCGCCGGATCCGGGCTCAACACCGTAAGCTGCCCGAGCGCGCGCTTTTCCTCGGGCTTCTGCTTGGTATGGTAAAGATCGAACCGATAACTGCGCAACGCGACGCCCACCGCCGCATAGGCAAGATCGATCTCCCCCGCAAGCGACCCCAGCGCCGCGTGTTCGTCGTATTTCAACAGAGGTGCCGCCGCCCCCCCGGCCTCCTCCAGCGCGCGTGCCGTGAGCGGATCCTTGCCCAATCCCACCAGCACCAGCCGAGACAAGTCGGCCGTCGGCGCCAGCACGACAGCGGTCTGTCCCTTATTCCCGCCAAATTGCGCCGCCGCCACCGCGCGCCCGGTCTGGCCGCCCGACGCTTCCTCGATCTCGCCCCAAAGCCCACCCGAAAATCCGCCTTCAGGCACCAGCAACACCAACGCCCCCGAGGTGGGCAATTTGGCAGCGGCAAAAAAAACCTCAATCATCGGAAATACTCCACACCGGGAAAAATCGGCACTAACCAATGTAGCAGCGCCGGAAAGCTTTGCCAGGGCGAAGCGTCCAGATACAATGCCCCCATGAACGATCTTGAAATTTTGGCCATTGCCGAAGACCTCGCCCGCCAAGCCGCCGCTGCCATCCTCGCCGTGCGCGCCAAAGGCTTTGAAACCAATCACAAATCCGACGAGTCCCCGGTCACCGAGGCCGATCACGCCGCCGAGGCGATCATCGTCAGGGGCCTACGCGCCCAACTGCCCCACATCCCCGTGGTCGCCGAGGAGGAAGTCGCCGCCGGCACCGTCACCATTATCGGCGACGAATTCTGGCTGGTCGACCCGCTCGACGGCACCCGCGAATTCGCCGCCGGCCGCGACGATTTCGCCGTCTGCATCGGCCTTATCCGCAACGGAAAACCCGCCCTGGGCGTGGTAGCCGTCCCCGCCCGCAGCACCATCTACACCGGCATCAACGGCCTAGGTGCCTGGAAAGACGGACCAAACGGCCGCCACGAGATCACCACCCGCGAAGTCCCCGCCGAAGGCCTAGCTGTAGTCGCCTCGCGCCACTACGCCGGTGATCCAAAGACCGCGGAGCTACTCGCCACCCGCAACGTAGCGGAGCTGGTAAATATCGGCTCTGCGATGAAATTCTGCCTTGTCGCCGAGGGCCGCGCCGATTTCTACCCCCGCCTAGGCCGCACCATGGAGTGGGACACCGCCGCCCCGCAAGCCGTAGTCGAAGCCGCCGGCGGCCTGGTCACCAACCTGGACGGCACGCCCCTCACCTACGGCAAGCCAGGGTTCGAAAACCCGCATTTCTACTGTGGCGGTACAATCGCGTCCCTCTCATGACCGAGCTCCTAGCGGCGCGCGACCTCCGCCGCGCCGCCGATCTACTCCAAGCCGGCGAGTTGGTCGCGTTCGGCACCGAGACGGTCTACGGCCTCGGCGCCGACGCAACCAACGATCGCGCGGTCGCGGCGATCTATGCCGCCAAAGACCGCCCCAGTTTCAATCCGCTAATCTGCCACTACGCCACCGCCGAAGGTGCGTTCGCGCACGTCGAACCGAGCGACTTGGCGCTGCTGCTGGCATCCAAATTCTGGCCCGGTCCGATCAGCTTCGTCCTACCCCGGCGCGCTCGCTGCCCTATATCGCAATTGGCCGCAGCCGGCCTGCCCACTCTCGCCGTACGCGTGCCCGCGCCAAATCTCGCCCGCGACCTGATCACCGCCGTCGGCCGCCCGCTCGCCGCCCCCTCGGCCAACCCATCAGGAAAGATCAGCCCCACCACCGCCGCCGACGTAATCGAGGGCCTCTCAGGCCGCATCGCCGCAGTACTCGACTGCGGCCCCTGCGAGGTCGGCCTAGAATCCACCGTGCTAGATCTTTCCGGCGAAACCCCGTGCCTCCTCCGCCCCGGCGGCATCCCGCGTGAGGCAATCGAGGCAGTAATCGGCCCCATCACCACCGGCAGCAGCCCCGCCTCCCCCGGCCAACTCCTATCGCACTACGCCCCGAACCTGCCGCTGCGCCTCGACGCCACCTCGGTCACCCCCGACGAAGCGCTACTCGCCTTCGGCCCGCCATTGCCGGGCGCCGGCCTGGTATTCAACCTCAGCCCCAATCGCGATCTCGTGGAAGCCGCCTCACGCCTTTTCGGCGGCCTGCGCTGGCTCGATCGCGAAGCCGCAGCGCGCGGCCTGCGAACCCTGGCCGCGATGCCAGTTCCAGGCGATCACCTTGGTGCCGCGATCCGAGACCGGCTTAGGCGAGCTGCGCATTAGAGTTTGATTTGAATTAAGATAAGGGAAGTGGAAGACAGGAAGAAGTCTTCTTTTTGTGAACAAAAAGAGGCAAAAAACTTTGTCAATTAGGGGTGGTGGGCGAGTTTGATTGCCGAAGCGCGCCGAAAGCGAAGCGGCGCGATCATAGTATTTCCGAGTGGCAGCCGGATCGAGATTCGGCTCTGACTCCTGCCCCATCCACTGATCATTCAGTTCGCCTCAGCCGCTGAATGACATTGCTTAATGTCGATCCCTTTGTCGGCAGCATCGGTGATGTCCTGGTTTTCGTGTTTGTATTCGGTATGCACCATCCGGCACACCGCCACCAGGTTGGCGTCCAGATTGCCGCCGCAACTATAGTTGGCGGCGTCCTCGCGGCTGCCCGCGCCTGTGTAGATCGCCGTCGTCGGCCAAGGGCACAGCGGGCGCGAACGTTGCGGATTCACGTTACCACCGCTGGCCAGGATCTGATCGGGCGCTTTGTCCTTTTCCACCCAATCGACCAACGACTGGAAAATATTCACCGGCGCAGGCCCGTCACCGCCGCCGCAATGGCCGACACCCGGCGCGTGATAATAGCGAAACCAGGATTGCAGCCCGGCGAAGTCGGCGGTGCCGTTGCCGTAGTGGGTGGCTACCCGCCGGTAATAATCGGCCGAACCGGTCCAGCGGATCGCTGAATCATCATTACCCTGCCACATGATAATCTTGGTGCCATGGTTTTTGGCCTTGTCCAGATCAACGTCGCGGGTTTCCATCAGATCGTCCACCACTTTCGAACCCAGCGCGGCTTCGCCAGCGTAGGTGATGGCGCCCTTGGGGTTGCCCGCCGCCACAATCGCCGCCTCGTCTGTGAACAGCAGATCGGTCGAGATATTCAGATCGCCGTGGTCGTAGGCCATCACTTGGCCGGTTGAAGAGGGGATCGCGCCGTAGCCGCCCATGAAGCCATTCGCGGTCAGCGCAATGCCGCGATCAAACGGATACCAGATGGAAATGCCGTATTTGTTCGTCGGACCCCGCCAGATCTCGTCGATCGCCGCAGCCTGATCGGCGTCCAGACATTGGCCCGCACCGGGCGCGCTCTTCACGCCGCAAATATTAGCTTTGGCGCTGAAGGTGCAGGCGCGCGGATCGTCGATGTAGCCTTCGTGAAACTTGCCGTCGGCGCTGAGATCGCATGATGCCACCGCGGCTTTTGCCGCTGCCGCGAATTGCGCCTGGCTCAAGCTCTTGCCTTCGGCGGTCAGCCTGTCGCGCACCACTAGCGTCGGCCAGGCATCCGCGAGGCGGAATTCCTGCCAGTTGATCGCAGGCGCTCCGGCCACGATGCCGTCGAACTCGTCGCCGTATTTTTGCGCCATCGCCAGCCCCTGGCGCCCTCCCGTCGAACACCCGTTCCAGTAATTGCGCAGTACCGGCGACTGGTAATAGGTGGCTGCGAGCTTCTTGGCCCATTCCACCTGCTCGTGCATCCCTTCGTAGATGAAATCGTCGATCATACCCTTGTCGAGCTGATGGGTGGCCTGAACCACCCCGAAGTTGCAGCGGTTGTTCATGCCGCTGGTGCCGTTTTCCTGAGCGGTGTGGCCGGTATCGGTCGAGGAGCCGACATAGCCGGCATCGGTGGCCTGGGTGGGCGAACCGGCTGCGCCAGCGCAGCCGGCGCCGCCAAGGTTCTCGATCTTGCCGTTCCAGGCACCGTTGACGCCCCCGCCGCCGCCACCGTCGGCAATGCTGAGCGGTAGCCCGATCACGATGCGGATGTGCTGCGACTGACCGGGCGCATAACCGTCCTTGGTGCCGGAGCGAGACGAATACGTGAAGGACACTTTGCAATAAGCGGCGTGTTTCTGCTGGGGCGGCATGGCGGCCGGCATGCGGACGCCCGCGGGCAGAGCGCCAGGCGGCGGTCCAATGGTGGCTTCGGGAGTGCCTGCGGCGACCACAGCGGCGGTAAGCCCGGAGATCTCACCATTGCCCGCCAGTCCAGCGTTTGGCAGGGTCGCCAAATCGCCGCAGCTTAGTGGTGCAGCCTGAGCCTGGGCCAGCAGCGCACCACCGCACAGCAATGGCAGGGCGATAGCTAGTCTCGCTACCAGTTCGACCAGTCCGTTCATATCGTTTTCCTTGCCAGCCCGCGCGCGCCGTAATTATCGCCCCTCCAATCCGATGGAAGCTGCGCCGAGCCTAGTCCGGTCGTCCAGTCTAAAATAGCCGGCGAATTAGTCAAAAGCTCTTTCCGGGCAGCGTTCCGGCGCAGTATTTTTAGACCCTCCAATTCGTTACCGATGGGCGCGCCGCAAACAGAGCCGTGAATCCGCGGTCAGAGTTTTGTATCATAAGAGCCGTGCTTCTTCAGCGGGCTGAGTTTGACACGAATATTTTAACCTTCGATGTTCTCCACCTGCTGCAAATATCCGCTTTCAGGTACTACCAATCTCGCATTGAGCGGCCGCAAAGCCGACGCAGATTTCGTGCCTTTACCATCCTGAGCAATGTGAGTACGTCAGCGAGCAACGATCGTTGCGAGAGCCAGAACCGACCGGAACCCCACTTAAATTTCTCTTTGATCATGCCACCCGCACGCAACCTTGCACGTCTTGCAATGTTATTCTGATACTCAATAGGACGAGGCTAAAGTGTCGACCGGAGCGCTTGCCGCAACTCAACCCGATGACGGCGGGGCGAAGGACCGGGCGCACGCAACACGGGCGCTA